>Ga0136617_10000976_pt1 | contig 25081 bp, 13 predicted proteins | sample AntDrymUQ3222106_2_FD_129672 | JGI IMG/M metagenome (GOLD analysis project Ga0136617, IMG submission 129672) | Polar desert sand microbial communities from Dry Valleys, Antarctica - metaG UQ322 (21.06) | ecosystem: Environmental > Terrestrial > Soil > Desert | place: Antarctica: Dry Valley...
CACCGTCGCATCCAGGCTGGCCGAGGCGCATCCCGAGTTCAATTCCGGCTGGTCGGTGAACCTGGTGCCCATAACCGAGCAGGTGGTGGGGCAGGTCCGGCGTCCGTTGGCGCTGCTGAGCGGTGTTGTGCTTCTGGTGCTGCTGATCGCGTGCGCCAACGTTGCCAACCTGCAATTGGCCCAGGCCAGCGCTCGAAAGCGAGAGATAGCGGTTCATGCCGTGCTGGGCGCCAATGCCATGGCAATCGGGCGGCAGTTCCTGGTCGAGAGCTTGCTGATGTCGCTGGTTGGCGGAGCCCTCGGGGTGGTCCTCGCCTGGTGGGGCACTGAGGCGCTGGCGACGCTCGCGGCCTCCAGCGTTCCGCGGATCGAGGAGGTGCAGCTCGATCCCGGTGCGCTCGCGTTTACCCTCGGGGTTTCGCTGGCATCGGCTCTCGCCTTCGGGCTGGTCTCCGCTATCCACGCCGCCCGAGGAGACTTGTACGGCGATCTCAAGGAAGGCGCACGCGGCTCCGGTCGGGGGCGGCGGACGAGGGCGGCTCTGGTGGGCGCCCAGGTAGCCCTCTCTCTGGTGCTGCTGGCGGGCGCCGGTCTGCTGCTGAAGAGTTTTGCCCGGCTGCACTCGGTCGATCTGGGGTTCAACCCGGACCAGGTGCTTACCGCGCGGGTCACCCTGGGTGGTGAGAAATACGCTGACGAAGCTCGGCAGGTCCGGTTCTTCCAGGATCTGCTGAGCGGGGTCGGTTCGCTCCCCGGCGTTCGATCGGCCGGCGCTATCAACTGGCTGCCGCTCTCAGGCCTGCGCTCGGCTACCAATATGACGATCGAGGGAGAGCCGTTGCCTCCCCCCGGCGAGGAGCCCGGCGCGGATGTCAGGGCGGTCGATCCCGATTTCTTCCGGACCATGCAGATCCCTCTGCTCCAGGGGCGGGCCATCGCGGCCACCGACACACGCACCACCCCCCGCGCGGTAGTGGTCAGCCGAAGCTTCGTCGAACGCTATCTGGGCAGACGCGATCCCATTGGAAGCCGCATTCACATGCCCTGGGGAGACACTCTAGTCGGCACAGTTGTCGGCATCGTGGGCGACGTAAAGCATACTGGAGTCGACTCGATGGCGGCGCCCACCGTGTACTGGGCCCTGCCGCAATTCCCCCACAGCTCGATGACGCTGGTGGTGCGTGCTACCGGTGACCCCGAGGGCCTGGCCGCGGGAGTTATCAGACAGGTACGGACTCTGGACCCCAATCAGCCAGTGGCGGAGATCAAGACGTTCGACGACTGGCTGGGAGGTGCACTCGCCCGGCGCCGGTTCAGTCTCCTGCTACTCGGCGGTTTTGCCGGACTTGCCGTGGCGCTGACCATAATCGGCCTGTACGGCACCACCGCCTATGGCGTGTCCCAGCGAACTCGCGAGCTGGGAATCCGCCTTGCCCTCGGTGCATCGGCCCGGGCTGTGGCCTGGGGAGTACTCCGAAGCGCTTTGGCAGTGGTGCTGGGAGGGGTGGCGGTGGGCCTTGCCGGAGCGGTGATTCTTACCCGCCTCCTCTCGACCCTGCTTTTCGATGTCAGTGCCACCGATCCGTTAGTCCTGGCGTCCATGACAGTCGCTCTGCTCCTGGTGGGGGCGGCGGCCAGTTATCTGCCAGCGCGCAGCGCCACACGGGTCGACCCGATGGTGGCTCTGAGGTCGGAATAGCCCATGCCGCTTCCTATCGATCCGCTGATCCGCCTTCAGGGCATCTCCAAAATCTTCCACACGGAAGAGGTGGAGACCCACGCCCTCTCCCGCATCGATCTCGAGGTGCGCGCCGGCGAGTATCTGGCCATCACCGGCCCTTCGGGCTGCGGCAAGACTACGCTGCTCTCCTTGCTGGGCCTGCTCGATTCTCCCAGCGAGGGAAGCTACGTGCTCGCCGGAGAGCCAGTCTCCACCCTCTCCCCGGCGCAGCGGGCGCGGGTTCGCAGCCGAGCAATCGGTTTCATCTTTCAGTCGTTCAACCTGATCGGCGATCTCACGGTACGGCAGAACGTCGAGCTGCCGCTCAAGTATCGCGGCATGGAGGCCGGAGAGCGGCGCGACCTGATCCATCAAGCGCTGGAGCAGGTCGGAATGCTGCACCGGCTGAATCACTATCCGGCCCAACTGTCCGGTGGCCAGCAGCAGCGGGTTGCGGTAGCTCGTGCGGTGGCAGGTAAGCCACTCGTGCTGTTGGCCGACGAGCCTACCGGCAATCTCGATTCGAAAAATGGTGAAAGGGTGATGGAGCTGCTCACCGGTCTCCACGCTGGCGGAGCAACCATCTGCATGGTCACCCATGATCCGCGGTATCTCGCCACGTCCCAGCGAGCGGTTCACCTGTTCGATGGGCGCCTGGTGTCCGGCGAGCCGCCCCGGCGGGAGGTGGCCTGATGCGATCGCCGGTTCTCGCAACCAGTACCGTTCCCGCCGCCTCGCGGATTTCCCTATGGTAGCCCACAGGCGCCGCTGACGTGGAAACTCTACTACAGGATCTCCGCTTCGCGGTTCGCCAGCTGATCAAACAACCGGTTTTCACCGGCGTGTCGGTGCTGACACTAGCGCTCGGGATCGGCGCGAATACCGCCATTTTCAGCGCGGTCGACGCGGCGCTACTGCGAGACCCGCCGTTTGAGGATTCTCAGAGCCTCGTGGTGTTGTGGGAACAGAATAGGGAGCTGGACAAGGTCCGGGAGTCGGTCTCGGCGGCGAACTTCCGGGACTGGCAAGCCAATAACCGCGCCTTCAAGGACATGGCGTCATGGGCTTCCTGGGGGCATACCCTGACCGGTATAGGCGACCCCGAAGAGATCGAGACCGTTCGAGTTTCGGGCGGTCTCTTCCAGCTGCTGGGCGCGGTCCCTCTGCGCGGGCGGACCCTGCTTCTCGATGATGAGAAAGCCGGACATGACCGGGTAGTGGTGCTGAGCCATGCTTTCTGGGCCCAGCGCCTGGGCTCCGATCCGGAAGCAGTCGGCAGAACGTTAAGCCTCGATGATGAGCCATTTACCATAGTCGGCGTGATGCCGGCCGAGTTCCGTTTTCCGGGCGATAGTCGGGTGGCTTTATGGCTGCCACTCACCTTTCAGCCGTCAGAGCTGGTGACCCGGTCTGAGCGGAGGTTCAACGTGCTCGGGCGGCTTGCTCCCGGTATCTCGCTGGCCCGGGCCCGGGAAGACATGGGTCTGGTGGCTCGCCGGCTGGAAGGGAGCTACCCGTCAACCAACGCCGGCTGGAGCGTCGAAATCACGCCGCTGAGTGAGCTGATGGAGGGCACCGCCCGGCGGCCGTTGATGGTGCTGTTCGGGGCCTCCGGATTCGTACTCCTGATCGCTTGCGCCAACGTAGCCAACCTGTCGCTCGCTCGCGCCGCCCGGCGAAGGCAGGAGTTGGGCATCCGTGCGGCTCTCGGGGCAGGGCAGATGCGTATTACCCGGCTGCTTCTGGCCGAGTCAGGGTTGCTGGCTTTTGCCGGAGGGCTCTCGGGGCTGGTCGTCGCGGTGTGGGGTGCCGCCGTTCTGTCGCAGAGCGAAGCCGCCCAGCTGCCGGCGTGGACCGTCATCCGTGTAGATGGCAGAATCCTGGCCTTTGCCGCGGCGTCAACGGTGTTGACTGCGCTAGTCTGCGGCTTGGGCCCGGCCCGGCGAGCCGCGCGTCCGGACCTGCGCGGAGCGATAGATCGGGACCGCGCTCCTCGTACGGTGGCCGGGCGAAGGCTGCCCTTGCGGAACATCCTCGTCGTCGCAGAAATCGCGATCTCGTTCGTGCTTATGGTAGGTGCCGGTCTCCTTCTTCGGAGCTTCGGCAAGCTCCTTCAGGTTGATCCCGGTTTTCAGCCTGAAAAGCTCTTGGCGGTGACGGTTTTCCTACCCGAGCGCAAGTACGCTCACGGCGCGCCACAGACAGCATTTTTCGATGCCTTGCTGGAGCGAGCGCGGAACCTGCCCGATGTGGTTTCGGCCGCGGCGGTCACCACGCTGCCAATGAACCCCGTGGGCATCAACTACGACCTTCCGTTCAGCGTCGACGGGGAGGCTCCCGAGGCCGCCACTGGCGCGCCAAGACTGGACTTTCGCCTGGCGAGCCCGGACTACTTCCGCACCCTCGGCGTACCGCTGCTGCGCGGCCGGGATTTCAACCGGGACGATCGACACGGAACCCCACCGGTAACCATCGTCAATCAGACTCTGGCGCGCCGATTCTTCGGGTCCAGTGATCCCGTAGGACGCCGGGTTCGCATCGGCGGCGGCATCGGGAGCTCCGAGATCGTCGGGGTCGTGGCCGACGTGCGACACGATGGGCTCGACGCCACGCCGTCACCTGAGATGTACGTCCCTTACGCGCAGTATCCCCACGGCGGCATGACTCTGGTCCTTCGGACCGGCACCGATCCACACTTGCTGGCCGGATCGGTCAAAGGTGCGGTGCTCGAGCTCGACCCGACCCTGGCCATCTCTCAAATAGCCACGTTTCCCCAGATCCTGTCGAACTCCGTCTCGGGTGAGCGCTTCAACCTCACGCTGCTCGGCGGACTGGCTGGGGTTGCCCTGGGTCTCGCCGCGCTCGGGATCTACGGAGTGCTCGCATACCTGGTGAGCCTCCAAACCAGAGAGATTGGCGTCCGGCTGGCCCTCGGAGCACGGCCCCGGCAGGTGCTGGGAAGGGTACTGAAGCAAGGGCTGGTCCTCACCGCCGCTGGGGTAACCGCTGGAATTGTCGGCGCCCTCATCGTAACCCGAGTGCTCACCGGACTGCTCTATGAAGTGAGACCGGAGGATCCTGCGACGTTCGGCGGGATCGCAGTGACGCTCTTCCTCGTGGCGGCGCTCGCCTGCGCCGTTCCGGCCCGGCGCGCCGCCCGAGTCGACCCCATGGTTGCCCTCAGGAGCGAATGACGTGGATACTCTGCTGCAGGACCTCCGCTACGCCGCGCGGCAGCTCATCAGGCAGCCGCTGTTCACCATCGTCTCAGCTCTGACTTTGGCACTGGGGATCGGAGCCACTACCGCCATCTTCAGCGCCGTCAATGCGGTGCTCCTGCGATCGCTGCCGTACGCCGATCCCGAGCGAATCATGCTGGTGTACGAGAGGTGGCGTGGCGAGGACGGAAATGTGTCGGTGGGCCACTATGTCGAGTGGAGCGCCCGAAACCGCAGCTTCGAGCATCTGTCTGCGTTTAACGGTGTCAGCTTCAATCTGAGCGGCACCGGCGAGCCCGAGCGGCTGTACGGTGCCAAGGTTACACCCAGCTTCTTTCGCACCGGGGAGATGACCCCTCTGCTGGGACGTTATTTCCTGAAGGACGAGGATCAGCCGGGCCGCGATCGGGTAGCGGTGTTGAGCTATCCCTTCTGGCGCAGACAGTTCGCCGCCGACCGAGGGGTTCTCGGGAAGCAGATACAACTCAACGGCGAGAAGTACACCATTGTCGGCGTTACGCCCCCGGCCTATACCCTCAGCGATCGGGACGAGGTGCTGTGGGTGCCGCTGACTTTTACTGCAGAGCAACGGGCCAACTTCGACGAGCACTTTCTCCTGGTCTTCGGCAAGCTGAAGGCCGGCATAAGCCGGGAAGCGGCTGAGCGGGAGATGATCGCCATAACGAGGGAGATCGCTACGCTTGCGCCGCGGCAATTGTCCGAACGGTCGGCGCGGGTAGCCGATTTCCGGGAGGAGCTGGTCGGCAATTATCGCACCCAGTTGCTCGTTCTGGCCGGGGCCGTGGGATTCGTACTTCTGATCGCATGTGGTAACATCGCCAACCTGCTGCTCGCCCGGGCCAACACCCGCAAGAAGGAGATCGCGGTGCGGGCCGCACTCGGCGCCCATCGCAGGCGCATCGCCCGGCAGCTCTTGACCGAAGGCCTTCTCCTCGCGGTTCTCGGCACCGTGATCGGAGTGGCGGTGGCGGACGTTGGCATCCGCTTTCTTGTCCGCATGAGCCCGGCAGGGATTCCGCGGCTCACCGAGGCCGGGCTGAGCCTCGAGGTGCTTGCCTTTACCCTGTCACTAGCGGTGGCTAGCGGCATCGTCTTCGGCCTGGTGCCGGTGCTGAAGGTAGGCAAGCCGGATCTCCAGTCCACCTTGCGTGAAGGAGGTAAAACCTCCGGCATGGGATCTTCCCGCGACCAGCTCCGCAGCGTACTGGTCGTCACCGAGATCGCGGTTGCGCTGGTGCTTCTGATCGCCGCCGGCTTGCTCATCAGAAGCATGTTGAACCTGCAGCAAGTGCGTCCCGGCTTCGACCCCACCAACGTCCTGTCAGTGCGAGTTGCGCTTCCGCCCTCAGCCTACGCCGAAGCTGAACCGACCCGCCTGGCGTTCGAGCGGATCCTGGAGCAGGTCGGCCAGGGGCCGGGCACAAGATCGGCCGCTCTGGTCTCGGTCACTCCCCTCGCGGGGCCAACCAGCAGCAACGGACTCATTCCCGAGGGCAGGGCTCCGGGCCCGGAAAGCCAGATCGATAGTGAGTTCCACCTTATCAGTCCAGCGTATTTCGAAACGATGGGCATCCCGATCAAGCGCGGCAGAGTCTTTGGCTCCCAGGACCGCCCGGGAGGTCATCGGGTGATGATTGTGAATGAGACTCTGGCCCGAGCGGCCTGGCCCGGTGAGAACCCCATCGGCAAACGCATCGCATGTTGTGAGAGTACTCCCGAAGGAGGGCCCCTTTGGAAGGAGATCGTCGGCGTGGTTGGAGACGTACGGTCGTCCGGCCTTGGCGAGGACGTCGACCCCGAGTTCTACCTGCCGGTTACCCAGGCGCCGGAGAGATCGTGGGATTGGATCCAGCGCTCGATGAATGTCGTGGTCCGATCCGCCGCTGACCCCGCAGGCCTGGCTGGCAGCGTTCGGAACGCGGTGTGGGCCGTTGATCCATCGTTACCGGTTTACGACGTGCAGACGCTGAGACAAGTCATGAGGAGCTCCACCGCTGCCACCCGTTTCAACATGCTCCTGCTGATGATGCTCGGGGCTGCGGGCCTGGTGCTCGCCGCGGTCGGAGTGTACGGGGTGATCGCCTACTCGGTCAGCCAACGGACTCATGAGCTGGGTGTGCGGATGGCGCTGGGAGCGGAGCCGGGCAGGGTGTCCGCCATGGTAGTGCGCCAGGGAGCGGTACTGGCGGCAGTGGGTCTGGTGCTTGGAGTTGTGGCTTCATTATTAGCTACCCGTGCGCTGACCAGCCTTCTGTTCGGCGTGACACCGAGCGATCCCCTCACCTACGCTGCCGTTGCCGTGCTGCTTGCCGCCGTTGCGCTACTCGCGAGCTATGTCCCGGCCCGGCGCGCCGCGACGGTGGATCCCATGATCGCATTGCGGAGCGAATGACATGAGCACATTGCTTCAGGACCTGCGCTACGCGTTCAGGTCGCTCCTCAGAAGCCCGGGCTTCACCGCTGTTGCCGCACTCACACTCGCACTGGGCATCGGGGCCAACACCGCCATTTTCAGCGTCGTCAATGCCGTGCTGTTGCGGCCGCTCAGCTACCAGCAGCCGGAGCAGCTGGTATCGCTCAGGGCCCGGCTGAGCGCCCGGAGCGTGGACGATGTTCTAATGTCCGCCCCCGAGTATGCCGATCTCCGGCGCGAGGTGCCCGCCCTGCGGGATTTAGCCGCAATCTGGCCCATCAACATCAATCTCACGGGTTCCGGCCAGCCGGAGCGGATCCAGGCCGCCGGGGTCAGCGCCAACTACTTCGACCTGCTCGGCGTCGAACCCCTGCTGGGGCGCGACTTCACCAAGGCGGACGATGCGGGACGAATCGGTTATGTGGCTTTGATCTCCTGGGATCTCTGGCAGCGCCGCTTCGGCGGCGACCGCGGCGTCGTCGGCAAGACGATACGACTGGACGATGATCCCATGACCGTGATCGGCGTCATGCCTCGCGACTTCCGGCATGCGGTGGAGAGCGGCGCCTCACCGATGGAGCTGTGGGCGCCGGTCGCCCTGGACAGCCCGGACACCAACTTCGTCAACATACGCGGGGCCCGGGTATTCGACCTGTTCGGTCGCATGCAGCCGGGTGCCACGCTCGAGGAACTGCGCGCCCAGCTGGCGACCCTGGCGTCTCGGCTGGCGACCCAATATCCCGACGCGTATCCCAAGGCGGTGGGCTGGCAGCCTGAGGCGATGCCTCTCGCACAGCGGGTGGTAGGCAACGTCAAACCGATGCTCCTGGTCTTGCTTGGCGCCGTCGGCTTCGTGCTGCTCATCAGCTGCGCCAACGTCGCGAATCTTCTCCTGGCCCGGTCAACCACGCGGGACCGTGAGATCGCCATCCGTACCGCGCTCGGCGGCAGCCGGACTAGGCTAATGCGGCAGCTTCTCACCGAGAGCGTGGTACTTGCGGCCCTCGGTGGTACCATCGGCTTGCTGATTGCGGTGTGGGGAACCTCTGCGCTGGGGCAACTGGCGGCGCATTATCTCCCCCGTGCCCGGGAGATTGGCATAGACGGTACGGTTCTCGGCTTTTCGGCATTCCTGATTCTTCTAACGGGAATAGGGTTTGGGCTGATTCCAGCCCTTCAGGCATCCCGTCCCGATCTCCAGAGTGTAATGAAGGACACGGGGCGCGGGGCAAGCTCCGGATTACCCCGCGCCCGGGTTCGCGCTGGATTGGTCGTAACCGAGGTCGCTGTGTCCCTCATTCTCCTTGCGGGCGCCGGGCTCCTGCTGCGGAGCTTTCAGCAGCTCATCGCGGTGGAACCGGGCTTTAACCCGGGCAACCTGCTAACGCTCCAGGTCTGGCTGCCCTGGCAAAACGAGCCTGAGAAAGGACGCTACTTCACCGATGCTCAGCGGCGCGGGTTCTACCGGACAGCCGTCGCCGCGGTTCAACGAGCGCCCGGTGTGCGTGATGTCGCACTGGCCTCGCGCCTGCCGTTCAGGGGGGAGAACGCCACGGTCTTTACGATCGAAGGAGTCCCAGTGCCGTCGGACGAGCCTCTGCCCAGCGCCGAGCTCCGGTTCGTCAGCCCCAATTACTTCGAGACGATGCAGATACCAGTGCTAAATGGCTCAGGACTGTCGCCGGTGGGCGACTCGGCCTCGCGCCTCGAGGTGACGATCAATCGTGCGCTGAAGGAGAAGTATTGGGGCGATGGGAGTCCCCTGGAGCATCGGATCCAGTTGTTTGGCTCGGACGGGCCCTGGTTCAAGGTGGTTGGAGTCGTGGGGGATGTCCGACAGGTCTCGCCGGACCAGCCTGCAAAACCCGAGATCTACCTCTCCAATCTTCAGAAGCCGGGACAGGAGATGGCATTCATCGTTCGGACCGAGGGGCCGCCAGACCAGGCAGCAACCGCAGTAACTCGGGCCATCCGTGAGGCCGATCCGGAGCAGCCGGTCTTCGGCATCATGCCGATGGAACAACTGCTCGCGAACGCCAGCGCCGAGCGGCGATTCTCCATGTTCCTGCTACTGCTTTTCGCGGGACTGGCGCTGGTACTCTCCTCCGTCGGCATCTACGGCGTGATGGCCTACACCACGACGCAGCGGCGGCACGAGATCGGCATTCGCATGGCACTGGGCGCAAAATCGCGCGATGTGTTGGGCCTGGTGCTGGGACAAGGCATGCGGCTGGTGGCGGCCGGAGTGATCCTGGGGTTGGTGGGCGCCTGGGTACTGAGCCGGGTCGTAGCCAGTCAGTTATACGGCATCACCACGCGCGACCCTCTCACCTACGTCGTTGTTGCCATGCTGCTCGGCGGCGTGGCACTGATCGCTACTTATCTGCCGGCGCGGCGAGCCACCCGCATCGATCCGATGCTGGCGCTACGGAGCGAATGATGACCCACCTCTTCGGCGATCTGCGCTTCGCGCTGCGGCAGCTGCTTCGGAACCCCGGTTTCACTATCGCCGCGGTTCTTACCATCGCGCTCGGCATTGGGGCGGTCACTGCCACTTTCAGTGTAGTCAACGCGGCGATCCTCAGGGCATTCCCATTTCACGATCCCGGCCGGCTGGAGTTCATCTGGGGCACCTACGGGCCGGAGCATGAGATCAGAGGGGCCTCGTTTCCTGAGGTTCAGGACTGGCGTGATGGGAGCCGCGCGTTCGAGGGGATTTCAGCCTACGATGAAATCTCTCTGAACCTGAGCCACCGCGACCGAACCGTGGCCCACGTGGAAGCGGAAATAGTTTCGGCGAACTATTTCGGGCTGCTTGGTGTGTCAGCGGCGGCCGGACGGACCTTTACTCCGGAGGAAGATCATACACCGGACACCCATCCGGTCGCGGTAGTGAGCCACGAGCTATGGGCCAACCGCCTGGGAGGAGATCCAGCTCTGGTGGGCGGCACCCTGACGCTGAACGACCGCGTCTACACAGTCATCGGAGTGATGCCGAGAGATTTTGGGGGGCTGTCCTTCGATACCGAGGTGTGGATTCCCATGATGATGGTGTCCGCAATCAGGTCGCCGGAGGTACTCTCCCGGCGGGGCGAACGCTGGCTGGGAGCGATCGGGCGGCTCAAGCCTGGCGTTACCCGGGCCGATGCCCAGGCAGACCTGGACCGAACGGCGGCTCGCCTGGGCGAGGCACATCCCGCGTTCAACACCGATCGTGGCGCCCGGCTCGCCTCCTTCTATGAGTACCACCTCGGCAGCACCCGAACTCTCCTGATCATCCTGTTCGCGGCGGTCGGTTTCCTGATGCTGATCGCCTGCGTAAACGTCGCCAACCTGCAGCTCGTCAGAGCCGTAGGGAGGCACCGCGAGATCGCGATACGGTCCGCACTAGGGGCCGGACGCCGGCGGATGATCCGCCAGCTCCTGACTGAAGGTCTCGTGCTTGCGATGCTCGGTGCCGTAGCGGGTGTGGTGCTGGCATTCTGGGGGATCAGAGCGCTGCTCCCGCTGGTGCCGGACGGCGTGCTTCCGCCCTACGCTGTGGTAACGCTGGATGCCCGGGTGCTTGGCCTCAGCCTTCTCGTGGCGGGATTGAGCGGGGTGGTGTTCGGACTGCTCCCGGCAATGAAAGGCCCCGGCGTGGACCTCAGTCAATCGCTGAAGGCTTGGGCGCCCTCGAGCTCCGTCCGAGTCGAACGGCTCTGGCGGAGGAGCCCGCAGCAGCTTCTGGTCGTCTGCCAGGTAGCGCTCGCTCTAGTGCTTCTGATCGGCGCGGGACTGATGATCCGCAGCTTGCGGGAGCGGATCTCGGTCGATCCCGGTTTCAGTCCCGAGGGCCTGCTTTCGGTCAGGTTGGCGCTGCCGGAAAGCAGATACGGACCTGGCGATCAGGTGAAGTTCAGCGAAGCCCTGGTCGAAAGGCTTCGCGCCCTGCCGTCGGTGCAGTCGGCCGCGGTGGGCTCCGACCTTCCGCTCAGGGGCAACAGCAGTGCCGGCATTGTCAGAAGCGAAGAGGCCGACGACCAGGAGGGCATTCGTTTTTATCGTCATCGGGTCACATCGGAGTATTTCACTGCGCTACGGATACCGCTCCTTGCCGGCCGGCCATTCAACTCTCAGGATCGCGAAGGAAAGCTGCCGGTGGCAATCGTCAGCCAAGCGATGGCACGCCGGATCTGGCCCGGTGCCGACCCGATCGGCAAGCGGATCAGCCTTGCACGCCCCGCGGCCCAGTGGATCACGGTCATCGGCGTGGCAGCGAACGCAAAGTTCCGCGAGTTGACCGCCGGCCCCAGCGATCTGGCGGCAGGCCCCGATATGTATCTTCCGTTCGCCCAGTCTCCCGATGCCGAGATCGAAGTGGTGGTCCGCTCGGGGGGAGATCCCTCATTGCTTGCGAATCTGATCCAGCGTGAGGTCGCCGCAGTCGATCCCGGATTGCCCATCTTTCTGGTGGAGCCGATGACGGCGACGCTGGCGCAGCAAACGGCTAACGATCGATTCGGCGCATTCCTGCTGGCTCTCTTCAGCAGCATGGCCCTGGCGCTCGCCGCGGTGGGAATCTATGGCGTGCTGGCCTTCGTGGTTCGAGGAAGCCGGAAGGATATAGCCATCCGAATGGCGATCGGCGCCAACCCGGAAGAAGTGGTGGGGCTGGTGGTGAAACAAGGCATGCTGCTCGCGCTGGCTGGGGTTGTGCTGGGCCTTACCTTGGCTCTGCTCGCTACCCGAACTCTCTCAGCACTTCTATTCGGGGTGACGGCGACGGACCCGGCCACCTTCGCCGTGATTCCAGTTTTGATTGGACTGGTTGCCCTGGTAGCCAGTTACCTGCCCGCACGCGTTGCCGCCCGGGTGGATCCCATTACCGCCTTGCGGAGTGACTGATGGGTAATTTGTGGCAGGACCTTCGCCACGCTCTGAAGGCCCTGTGGGGAAATCCGACGTACTCGATCGCGGCCGTGGCAACTCTTGGTCTTGCCCTTGCGGCCACCACCACGATGTTCAGTGTCGTGACCGCAGTGGTGCTCAGGCCATTGCCGTTTCGAGCCCAGGATAGCGTCGTGGTGGTTTGGGCCAAGCATCTCCGGCGTGACTTTCCGCATATTCCTTTCAGCCATCGAGAATTCCGGTTGGCTCGGGAACGCAGCCGTACGCTGCGGGGGGTTGCCGCGCTGGATTACTTCGGCTCCTCGTCGGTGATGATGAACGAAGGTGACGCCGCGGTCCCGGTCCAGGCAACCCGTGTCACGGGGGACTTTTTCGGCGTGTTGGGTGTGGTGCCTGCGCTCGGCCGAGTGCTGCAGGCGGATGACGACGCGCCGGGTGCTTCGCCCGTCGTTGTGATCAGTCACCGGCTGTGGCAGCGGAGCTTCGGAGGTGATGCAGGTGTCCTGGGGCGATCCGTAAGGTTATTTGGGAGGCACGTGTCGATTGTGGGGGTCATGCCTAAAGGATTCGACTACCCCCGCAACGCCGAGGTATGGGTGCCGCTCCTGCCACTCTATCCCGGCACCGTAGACGAGGCACCCGACGTCGAATTGGACATCGTCGGACGGCTTGGGGCAGGCGTGAAGGTCGAACAGGTCAGCCGCGAACTTCATTCCGTCTTCAGTCAAGAGAATTCGGAGCAGGCGGAGATATTCCGGGATTACGCCTTGGTTACGCACACCTTGCCGGAGCTGATCCTGGGAAGGGTGCGCGGTATCCTTTTCGCGCTCATGGCCGCAGTCATGCTCCTCTTGCTGCTCGCCTGCACCAACGTCGCCAGTCTCTTGCTCGTCCGAAGCATGGATCGTCGAAGGGAGCTCGCCGTCAGGGTCGCGCTTGGGGCCAGCCAGGCTCGTATCGCCTCCCACATGATCGCCGAAAGTGTGCTGCTCGCCATCGCTGGCGGTGGGCTTGGACTCCTCGCCACGATGGGGATTCTGCGAACTGTAGTGGCGCTCACCCCGCCCGATGTCCCCCGCATCGACGAGGTGCGCGTCGATGGGCTCGTGTTGGCGTTCACCGCGGGCGTCCTGGTGGTGGTCACGGCCCTGGTGAGTCTTGCGCCGAGCTTACAGGTGGCGCGGCTCAGTTCTGCAACCATCCTTCGTAGTAGCTCGCTCCGGGCGAGCGGAATCAGGCAGCGACTGCTCCGCCGCCTCCTCGTCGCCGGGCAGGTCGCGGTTGCGTCGGTAGTGCTGGTAGGCACAGGGTTGGTGACGAGGAGCTTGATAAACCTGCTTCAGGTAGACCTGGGATTTCGGGCCGAACAGCTCGCCGTCGTACGCCTCGTGAACCCCTTCCGCCTCTTCGAGGTACCGGAGCGATACCTCGCCTTTCTCGATCAGGTGTCAGAGCGGCTGGCGGGAACCCCGGGAGTGGTGAGCGCGAGTCCGGCTTTGGTGGAGCCACTCGCGGCCGAGGGCGGGTTCGATGTTGTCGCCAGCCTGCCAGGTCAGAACGAGCAAGAGGCTGCCGCTAATCCGTACCTCAACTTCGAAGCAATCGGTCCCAACTACTTCACGACCATTGGAGCACCATTCCGGCGGGGGCGAGGGTTCTCTGGCGGGGATTCGCCCGGCGGCTTGCCGGTGGTCGTTGTCAACGAAGCCACCGTCCGCGCACTATGGCCGGGCAGCGAACCCATCGGGAAACAACTCAGCCTGCCGTTCCCGGGTGTCAAGAACACCTGGTGGACGGTCATCGGAGTGGTGGCTGACAGCCGCTACCGTAACCTGGCCGCGGCGCAGCCGAGCCTCTACGTCTCACTGGCACAGTTCCGCCTTTTCCCAGCTTCCTATCTGCTGGTCCGGACCGTGTCCGATCCTGTCCATCTGTTGCCCACTTTGAGACGTCTGGTCAGCGAAATGGACCCGGAGATCAACGTTCTGAGTGTTACGCCAATGACTCAATTTCTGGAGCGTCCGTTGTCAGTCCCGCGATTTAGTGTGGCTCTCTTCGGTTCGTTCGCGGCCATTGCCGTCGTGCTTGCGGTCACCGGAATCTATGGCGTCATGGCGTCCTATGTCAGGCAAAACAGCCACGAGATGGGAATCCGTCTCGCCCTGGGCGCTCAGACGTGGGATGTGCGACGCCTGGTGTTGCGGGAGGGGATTGTTCTCGCGGCCGTAGGCACCGCGGTTGGGGTCGCCAGCGCCCAGGCCGCGGGGCGGAGCCTTCGAGCGGCGCTGTATGGCATCAGCTCGACTGACTGGGCGACGTTGGCGGGCACGGCTTGCGTGATGCTCACGGTTGCCCTGTGCGCGTCGTATATCCCGGCGCGCAGGGCGACGCGTGTAGATCCGATCTTTGCGTTAAGGAACGACTAGTGCGCGACTTCTGGCAGGACCTTCGCTACACCCTGCGCCAGGTGAAAAGGAATCCAGTTTTCACCGCGGCAGCAGTGTTGACGCTCGCTCTGGGAATCGGGGCCAACACCGCGGTGTTCAGCCTGGTGAACGGGGTGTTGCTCCGGCCGCTGCCTTACGACGATGCCAGCCGACTGTACACTCTGCTGGAACAGCGGCCTCCCGATGATGCCCGGCTGGCGTCGTATCCGACCTTCGTTGACTGGCAGTCTCAGCTCCATGCATTCAGCTACATGGCATATGTGCGTGGCCTGACCATGATCTTCCGGGGCCCCGGCGGTCCGGAACAGGTACTGGTTGGCTACGTGTCGGAAGACTTTCTCGCGGCGGTTGGGGGACGCCCGATGCTGGGGCGTGGGTTCCAGGGGAACGGGGAGCCCTCTGAGGGAAGCCATGGCGCGCTGATTTCGTACCGGTTCTGGCAGCGCCAATTCGGTGGCGAGCGCAGCGCTATCGGGCGGCAGATGAGATTGGGCGACGAGAGTTACACTGTTGTAGGCGTCATGCCGCCTGGTTTTGCCTACCCCGAGTGGGCCGCGGTCTGGAGCCCTCTGGCAGCACTCCCGGCCAACGACAGGGCGGTGCTGACTCAACGGGGTAACCATGCGGACAGCCGCGTGATCGCACGGCTTCGCCCGGGTGTCGACCTGGCGGCCGCCCAGGCGCAGACCGATGCCGTTGCCGGCCGCCTGGCCGCTGCGTACCCCGCTGACAACGAGGGCTGGACCAGGATACAAATGTTGGCGGTGAGTGAGGCGGTGCTCGGCGACGCTCAGCCCAGATTGCTCGTCCTGACCGGGGCAGTTGTGCTGGTGCTGCTGATTTGCTGCTCGAATCTGATCAACCTCTCCCTGGCGCGCGCCAGCGCACGCTCGGGCGAGTTCGCTATTCGTATCGCGCTTGGCGCCAGCCGCCGCCGGCTCATGCGCCAGCTGATCTCGGAGAGTCTCCTGCTGGCGATCATTGGCGGCGCGCTCGGTTGGGTCCTGGCCGAGGCCGCGGTGGCAGCGGTCAAAGTCAGGGCTCCCGAGGTACTACCCCGGCTGGAGGAAGTGACGGTTGACGGACGGGTGTTGGCGCTCACCCTTGCCCTCACTCTCCTGACGGGCCTCGTCGTTGGCCTCCTGCCTGCGCTGAGAGCAACCTCGCCCGATCTAACCGGCTCACTCAAAGAGGGAACCCCGGGCACCGGAAGCGGCACCAGGAAGACGCAGCTCCGTTCTGCTCTGGTCGTCACCCAGATAGCGCTGGCGTCGGTACTGCTGATCGGCGCCGGTCTGTTGATCAAGAGCTTCTGGAGGGTGCAGACTGTCGAGCCCGGCTTTGATTTCCGCGGCCTGGTCACCCTGCGCGTCATGCCTCCTTCGCCGCGATACGACAACCCCGATCGTGCAGTGGCCCTCTACAGCGCTCTCGCGGATGCGGTACGGTCGGTCCCGGGCGTAGAGTCTGTCGCTCTCACCAATCATGTGCCCGTTACTGGTGCTTCATTGCCAACCGTTGTTCAGATCGAGGGGCGGAGCTCCGATGCCGGCCAGGGCGAGGCCGCGCTCTTCCGCACGGTCTCACCGGAATACTTTGCCGCCATGCGGATCCCGGTGCTTCGAGGCCGGCCTTTGAACCAGGGCGACCTGACGACTTCAAGCCAGAGCTTTTTGATAAATGAGACTTTTGCCCGTCGCTACTGGCCCGGTGATAACCCACTTGGAAAGCAGCTGACTGTTCCCAAATCGGTGCAGGCCCGCCCAGACTTCGGCGAGCCGATGGAGGGAACGGTAGTGGGTGTGGTCGGGGATGTGAGGCACTATGGACTGGAAGTCGACCTCGAGCCGGAGGTGTATCTGCCCTACACGGTGAATCCACCGCGATGGATCTCCCTGGTGGTGCGCACCCGGTCGAATTCTGAGCTTGCAATTCCAGGGCTTCGCGACGCAGTTCGCGCAGTGGACCCCGATCTTCCGATGACGGGCGCCGACTTTTGGATGGGGTTTGCCACCATGCAGCAGTACCTGGCCAGCGACCTGGCTCCGCGGAAGCTCAATACCGGCCTACTCGGCAGCTTTGCGGGCGCGGCTCTCCTCCTGGCGGTCATCGGCTTATATGGACTCATCTCCTATCTCGTGGCGCAGCGGAGACGTGAGATCGCCGTGCGCATAGCGGTTGGGGCCCAGCAGGCGGACGTAATCCGGCTGGCGCTGGCAGGTGCATTGCGGCTCACGCTGATTGGAATAGCCGTGGGCATCCTGGGCGCGCTGTTGCTTACCCGTCTCATGTCGAGCCTTCTATTTGAGGTGGCGCCAACCGATCCGTTCACCTTCGTTGCTGTAGGGTTACTGCTCGCCACTGTGGCACTCCTGGCCAGCTACATCCCCGCTCGCCGGGCTGCGCGGGTGAACCCGATGGTGGCGCTCCGGGCGGAATGAGTGGAGAGCGAGCGATGATCGACCTCAAGAATGTGGAGCGGATGTACCAGGCCGGCCCCGGCAAGACATACGTGCTGCGCCAGATCGATATGAAAATCGCGCAGGGGGAGTTCGTCACCATCATGGGTCCCTCCGGCGCCGGGAAGTCAACTCTGCTCAGCATCCTGGGTATGCTCGATAGCGACTGGACCGGTGAGTACCACTTCCTGGGCCAGCCGGTGCACACCATGCCGTCGAAGAAGCGAATAGAGCTGAACAAACAGCACATCGGGTTCGTGTTCCAGAAGTACCACCTCATCGATGATCTGACGGTGCGCGAGAACCTCGATCTTCCCCTGTCGTACCGGAACATCAAGACAAAGGACCGAGCCGGGATCGTGGCCGAGTCGCTGGACCGGTTTGGTATGGTGGGAAAGAAGGATCTGTATCCCAGCCAGCTTTCGGGTGGGCAGCAGCAGCTGGTGGGCGTGGCGCGGGCGGTCATCACCACACCTCAACTGCTCCTCGCTGACGAACCCACCGGGAACTTGCATAGCGCCCAGGGCGAGGAGATCATGGAGCTGTTCACCCGTCTGAACCGGCAGGGCACCACGATCGTCCAGGTCACCCACTCCGAGCGGAACGCCGGCTATGGCAATCGCATCGTCAACCTCCGCGACGGCTGGATCGTGGACCGGTAGCCTCGATCAGCTGGAAACTCCGGTTCCGCTGGTTGACCTGGAGCGGCTCGAGCGAAACCTGGACCGGATGGCCGTATACACTGCCTCCCATGGTCTGGCGCTCCGACCTCACACGAAAACCCATAAGTCGCCCCGAATCGCCGTCGAACAGCTGCGCCGTGGAGCCGCGGGGCTGACCTGCGCCACGCCTCTCGAGGCGGAGGTCATGGCCGAGGTCTGCGATGACATTCTTCTGGCATACCCTCCGATAGGCACTCCGAAACTGCAGCGACTGATGGCGCTTCCTGACCGGGTGCGGCTCACCGTCGCACTAGACTCGGTCGAGTCGGCCGAGCTGCTGGCTCGCGCCGCCGAACGAGGAAAGCCGGTGGGCGTCTACGTGGAGCTGGACCTGGGCATGCACCGCGTGGGTATCTCGGCCGCGGAGGAGATGTTGCGGCTGGCGCGCTACGTGGCTGCCCAACAGAATCTGGTTTACCGCGGCATCGCCTTCTACCCCGGCCATATTCGCACGGCGCACACCACCAACCAGGAACTCGAGCGGGTTGGCGAAGCCTTGCAATCGGCGCTCCGGGCCCTGGTGGAGGCCGATCTCCCGCCGGAGGTGGTGAGTGGGGGATCCACCCCCACCGTGTGGCAAAGTCACCGGCTCGAAGCGCTCACCGAAATACGGCCAGGGACCTACGCCTACAACGATCGAATCACTGCCCAAGCTGGGGCTTGCGACTGGAACGACTGCGCCCTGACTGTGCTGGCAACCGTGGTGAGTACCGCAGTGCCCGGACAGGCCGTCGTGGACGCTGGGAGCAAGGCCCTGGGGCGCGAGCCGCCTCTCAACGAGGGCGACGGCTTTGGCGCAGTGCTTGACCGGCCGGAAGTGACGGTAGCCAAGCTTTCGGAGGAGCACGGAATTCTGCACCTCGCCAGCAGCGGATGGCGCCCCCGCGTTGGGGACAAGGTTCGGATCGTCCCCAATCACGTTTGCATCGTAGTTCACCTGCACGAAGTGATCTATGGGCTGCGGGGAGATCGGGTGGAGACCAGTTGGCCGGTAGCCGCGCGGGGCAGGCAACAGCTCGCCGGGCGGCCCCGGTATGAACCTACCGTGACGGCGGGTTACTCCCATCGAAGCCGGGCCGAAAAACCAGGGATCAAGCCCGGCGCCACCGCCTCCAAGCCGGACTAGCGTGGCCGATTACCCGCGGATCCTCGTGGCTGACGATCAGCGCGACGTGCTGGAAGCGCTTCGCCTGCTGCTCAAGGGGGAAGGGTACGCGGCGGAGACGGTCAGCTCACCCGGCGCCGTGCTGGCAGCGGTGCAGGGAACCGACTTCGACGCCGTGCTGCTCGACCTCAACTATGCGCGAGACACGACTACCGGACGGGAAGGGCTCGAGCTCGTGTCTCAGCTCCGAGCCCACGATGCCAGCCTCCCCACCATTGTCATGACCGCGTGGGGGAGTATCGACAAGGTGGTCGAAGCAATGCGCCGCGGAGCGCGAGACTTCATCGAGAAGCCATGGGACAATGCCAGGTTACTGGCCACTCTCCGGAGCCAGGTCGAGCTGGGCCGGGCGCTGCGTCGCAGCCAGCGTTTGGAGGGTGAGAACCAGCTCCTTCGTCCGGCGGGCGCGCCCGAGCTCATCGCGGAGTCGCCCACCATGCGACCGGTTCTCCAGCTAATGGGGCAGGTGGCTCCATCCGACGCAAACATTCTTATTACCGGCGAGCATGGCACCGGTAAGGAAGTAGTGGCGGGGTGGATACACGCCGCTTCGGCACGAGCTGCACGTCCCCTGGTGACGGTTAATCTCGGTGGCCTCTCGGAGGGCGTGTTCGAGAGTGAGATGTTCGGGCACGTGAAGGGCGCCTATACCGATGCCCGCACCGACCGCATCGGCCGGTTCGAGTTAGCCGAAGGTAGCACGCTGCTGCTGGACGAAATCGGAACGCTGTCGCTGCGTCAGCAGGCCAAGCTGCTCCGCGTCCTGGAGAGCGGAGAGCTCGAGCGCGTAGGGTCGTCTCGTACTCGGCGAGTAGATGCCCGGGTGCTGTCCGCCACCAACGCCGATCTGCGAGGCGAAGTTGCCGCCGGCCGCTTTCGCGAGGATCTGCTGTTTCGGTTGAACACCATCGAGATCCATGTGCCCCCCCTCCGGGAGCGGCGGGAGGACATCGGCGCGCTGGCCCGTCATTTCCTTCGGCGCTACACCCTGAGGTATCGCAAGCCGCTGGTGGGCTTCGAGCCGGAGGCTTTTAGCGCTCTGGAGGCCCATCCGTGGCCGGGCAATGTCAGGGAGCTGGATCACACCATCGAGCGCGCTGCCCTGCTCGCCTCCGGTACCCACATCAATGCGGGGAACCTCGGTCTCCAGGCGGCAAGTCCACCTGCTGCGCTGCAAGACATGCCGTTGGAAGAAGTAGAAAAGGTGTTGATCAGGAGGGCGTTGGACCGCCACGGTGGGAATGTCAGCCAGGCCGCCAAGGCGCTGGGGCTGAGTCGCAGCGCCCTCTACCGGCGGCTCCAGCAGCATGGCTTCTAGCCGCAAGGCAAACGCCAGTCACGAGTCACGGGTGTTTTACGGTGTGCTCGGCACCGGCCTGCCTGCGGTGGCGCTCGGGTGCTGGCTGCTCTGGAGCATGGAGCATCCTCTGCGAGTCAAGGTGACGGGAACCATGGTGGTGGCCATTGCCTGGATTGGAGGAGCGGCATTGCTGCGCGACAAAGTGGCCCGCCCGCTCCAGACCATCTCGAATCTGCTCGCGGCACTGCGGGAAGGCGATTACTCGATCCGCGCCCGCGGCGCGACACCCGACCACGCGCTGGGGCTGGCGCTTCTGGAGGTCAATGCGCTGCGAGAGACGCTTCGGAGCCAGCGTCTCCGGGCGCTCGAGGCAACGGCACTCCTTCGGCGGGTAATGGAAGAGATCGATGTGGCGGTCTTTGCGTTTGATGGCCAGCACCGGCTGCGTCTGGTCAACCGGGGCGGCGAGCGGCTGCTGGGGCAACCATCCGAACGACTCCTGGGTCGCACCGCCACGGAACTGGAGTTGGGTGAGTGCTTGATCGGAGACTCTCCGCGAACGCTCGACGCGGTGTTTCCCGGTGGCTCGGGGCGTTGGGAGGTGCGTTGCAGCACGTTCCGACAAGACGGGCTGCCTCACCGCCTGCTGGTGCTGGCGGACCTGAGCCGTGTCCTGCGGGCCGAAGAACGCTCCGCCTGGCAGCGACTTGTGCGCGTGCTGGGACACGAGATCAACAACTCGCTCGCACCCATCAAGTCGCTCGCTGGGAGCCTCCGGAGTCTTACCGAACGTCCAAACCGGCCCACCGATTGGGAACAGGATCTGCAATCGGGCCTTGGGGTCATCGAAGGACGGTCCGAGGCGCTCGCCCGCTTCATGGGAGCGTACGCGCGCCTGGCGCGGCTCCCTTCGCCCACGATGGGAGCTGTCAATGTCGGGCAGTGGATATACCGGGTTGTTGCACTGGAGGACCGTGCCGAGATCGTCGTGGTGGAAGGACCCGCGATCGAGATCGGCGCCGATGGTGATCAGCTCGACCAGCTGCTGATCAATCTGCTGCGCAACGCTACCGACGCGGCAATGGAGACCAACGGACGGGTGAGCGTCGGCTGGAGGGCGAGCAACGGAGCTGTGGAAGTGTGCGTCGAGGATGAGGGCCCCGGGTTGCCCGACCCTGGCAACCTCTTCGTGCCTTTCTTCACCACAAAGGAGAATGGCTCCGGAATCGGTCTGGTGCTGAGCCGGCAAATCGCCGAGGCCCATGGCGGCAGTTTGACTTTGGAGCAGAGGGAGGACCGAAGCGGAGCCCGGGCCAGGCTTCGGTTGCCGCTGGGAAAGGGCCGGGAGCTAGGAGTCGGGAGCTAGGAGTCAGGAGCTAGGAGCTAGGCGTCGGAAGCTAGGAGCTAGAAGATAGGAGATATATGCTTTGAGGCACGCGCTGCTGGAGCTTCTGACTCCGACTCCATACCCCAGACTATGTTCCTAAAACGCCTCTACGACCCCAAGCTTGCCCAAGCCAGCTATCTCCTCGGCTGCACCCGCAGCGGCGAGGCGCTCGTGGTCGATCCCAACCGGAACATCGATCTGTACCTTCAGGCAGCTGAATCCGAGGGGCTCAGGATCGGGCACGTTACCGAAACCCACATTCATGCGGACTTCGTCTCAGGATCGCGCGAGCTCGCCCAACAGGCAGGCGCCCGGCTCTATCTGTCGGACGCCGGGGGCAGCGACTGGCGCTATGGCTACGCCGCCGGGGCAGGCGCAACGCCGCTGCGGGAGGGCTCCGGTTTCAGCGTCGGGACTGTCGAGATTCGGATCGTTCACGTCCCCGGGCACACTCCCGAGCACTTGACCCTGCTCGTTACGGATACGGCCAGCGCCGCGGAGCCGATGGGAGCGTTCACCGGCGACTTCATTTCCGTAGGCGATGTGGGACGTCCCGATCTGCTCGAGCGTGCGGTAAAAGTTCGTGGTACCATGGAACGGAGCGCCCGGCAGTTGTTTCAATCCCTTCAGCGATTTCGAGCGTTCCCCGATTATCTCCAGATCTGGCCCGGCCACGGGGCCGGCTCCGCCTGCGGCAAGTCTCTGGGCGCGGTACCGCAGACGACCCTGGGGTACGAAAAGCGGTTCAACTGGGCGTTCAGTGTCACGGACGAGGACGAGTTTGTCCGTGCCGTGTTGGCCGGTCAGCCCGATCCACCGCGCTACTTTGCGGAGATGAAGCGGATCAACCAGTCAGGTCCCAGGCTGCTCGACGGTATCCGGAGGCCGCCGCGTCTCCCGCCCGCGAGGCTAGCAGCGGTACTGGCCCAGGGCGCGCCCGTGGTGGATACTCGGCCGGCGCCGGAGTTTGCCCTCGGCGCCGTTCCCGGAACCATCAACATCCCGAAGAACCGGGCATTCACTACCTGGGCCGGCTCGCTCCTGCCGTACGATCAGGATTTCTACCTCGTCACGGATGGCGGCGGAGCAGAAACCGTGGACGAGCTCGCGCGAGACCTGGCGGGGATCGGGCTGGATCGGATCGCGGGATATTTCGAAGCCGAAACCGTGGAGGCAACGTCGAGGGCTCACCTCCAGACGATCCCTGCGCTCACGCTGTCCCAGGTCAGGGCCGGCATTAAAGTTGGTGGGGCTACGCTGCTCGACGTCCGCAGTGAAGCCGAGTGGAAGACTGGTCACGCACCTCGCTCGCTCAACATTCCGGTTGGGGATCTCGACGGCCGGCTGAATGACATCCCTAGAGAGCGGTCGATCATTGTCCATTGCCAGAGCGGCGCCCGTGCAGCTATCGCGGCCAGCTTGCTCATGGCCCGAGGCTTTAGCGACGTGCAGCTGTTTCCCGGCGGGTTTGCTGAGTGGCGTGCGGCGGGAGAGCCGCAGGAAAAAGCCGGGAATTAGCAACAGCCCGGATCGCCCCACCGGCTTGGCCTGCTCACGATGACTGCCTGGCATTGAACTATCAAACCCGAAAGGATGCCCATGCTCAAGGAGTTCAAGGCTTTCGTCATGCGTGGCAACGTGCTCGACCTGGCGGTCGGCATCATAATCGGAGCTGCGTTCGGGACCCTGATAAAATCGTTGGTGGACGACGTGATCATGCCTCCCGTTGGCCTCGCGCTAGGCGACGTAGACTTCTCGAATCTCTTTGTGCTTCTAAAGGAGGGCACCAAGGCAGCGCCGCCCTATGCTTCCGTGGCCGATGCCCGTGCAGCTGGAGCCGTTACCATCAATTACGGAATGTTCATCAACAGCATGGTGACGTTTCTCATCGTGGCCTTCGCCGTTTTCTTGATAGTCCGGGCAGCCAATCGTTGGCGACCACCCGAAGCCGCCGCTGCTCCGAACACGAAGGATTGCCCGTACTGCCGTATGCCCATTCCGGCCGGCGCTTCCCGCTGTCCGCAGTGCACCTCCGATCTGAAGTTGCAGCCATGAAACGCTATCTCGCCCTGCTCATGCTGCTTGCCTGCCGGTCCAGCGGGGCGGGCTCGACCAGTGATGTGGAGCTCGATACCTACCTGTCGGACTACGGCAGGGAGTATCAGCGGCTGAGTTACGAGAGCACCCTCGCGGAGTGGGAGTCCAACACCCGCATCGTGGAGGGCGACTCATCCAACGCGATTCGCACGCGAAGGGCGAACGAGGCATTGGCTCGCTTTGTGGGAAGCAACGACAACATCGCCAGGATCCGGGGGTACCTGAAGGATCGTGACGGGCTGAGTCCGCTGCAGGCGCGTCAACTGGAGGTGATGCTGTACCTGGCCGCAGAGAAACCCGAGCCGGCAGCTGAGATCGTAGCCCAGCGCATTGCTGCCGAGGCGGCCCAGACCGAGAAGCTCTATGGATTCCAGTTCAAATTGAACGGTCAGCCAGTCACCCCCAACGCCATCGACGAATCGCTACGGGTCAGCCGCAAGCTGTCGGCTCGTCTCGCTGTCTGGCAGCAGTCCAAGGAGGTGGGACCGGTGCTGAAACCCGGCATCCTCCGCCTCAGAGACCTGCGAAACAAAGTGGTAGGATCATTGGGCTATCCGGACTACTTCAGCTACCAGGTCTCTGATTACGGCATGACAGCGGATGAGATGCTGCGGCTCAACGACGATCTCATCGGCGAGCTGCGCCCGTTGTACCGTGAGCTCCATACCTGGGCCCGGCACGAGCTGGCCAAACGGTACGGAGTGCCGGTACCGGATCAGCTGCCGGCTCACTGGTTGCCCAATCGTTGGGGGCAGGACTGGGGTGCACTCGTCGAGGTGGAGGGACTGGATTTAAACGGTGCGTTGGCTCGGCACTCGGCGGAGTGGGTGATGCGCCAAGGCGAGGAGTTTTATCGCAGCCTGGGCTTCGACTCATTGCCGGCGAGCTTCTGGAAGAAGTCCTCGCTCTACCCGCTGGCTGCAAACGCGCCGTACAAGAAGAACACCCATGCTTCGGCCTGGCACCTCGACCTCAATGGCGATCTCCGCTCGCTTATGAGCGTGGAGCCGAACCGCGAGTGGTACGAGACGGTGCACCACGAGCTGGGTCACGTCTACTACTATATGAGCTACAGCAACCCTGACATACCTCTGGTACTGCGGCAGGGGGCCAATCGGGCCTATCACGAGGGCATTGGGTCCATGATCGGGCTGGCCGCGCTGCAGCGTCGTTTCCTCGCCGGCCGCGGCCTGGTTCCCCCCGGCGCAGCTGGTGACAGCATGGCACAGCTCCTCCAGGAGG
>Ga0136617_10000977_pt1 | contig 25078 bp, 17 predicted proteins | sample AntDrymUQ3222106_2_FD_129672 | JGI IMG/M metagenome (GOLD analysis project Ga0136617, IMG submission 129672) | Polar desert sand microbial communities from Dry Valleys, Antarctica - metaG UQ322 (21.06) | ecosystem: Environmental > Terrestrial > Soil > Desert | place: Antarctica: Dry Valley...
GTCATGATTCTCACATTACATACATCGGTCGCATTAAATGTACGTGCAGACTTGAGCTCGTACTCGATGATCGCAAAGACGATCGATTCAAGGTGGAGCAAGATCCCATCACCAGAGCGACCGGCTTGGGCCAAATCTCAAGAGCAAAGCCTTGAGAACAAAGCGCCCATACTTGCTGACGTGAAGCAGCGCGGCAGTCGGCTTACACGCAGCAGATAAGCGCTAACCATGCGCTTGACATTAAACGACCACTGCCTTCCCCGAACCAGCCTAATCCTGGGGTAGGGGTTTTTGTGTCTTAAACTCCAAAAATGATCGCAGAAAAACAAGACGTTCGTTACACGAACCGCACGAAACAATTTGAGTCCCCAATTCAGTGTTTGGATTTTGACCCTAACGCTGGCCTTTCAGCTGTCCGCAAAGAGTTGGTTTGTCGCGCCGTAATCGACTGCTGCCATAAACATCTCATCCACAGCTCCGGCGAGAAAGCCGGTCGCAAGCCGACTGGCGCAGCCCAAAACGGCCTGAACGATCGCCGAGCCGGTACTCAAGCGCCGAACGCCCTGACTTTGGAGCGCGTCGGCGGACGGCAGATTGGGCACCAGCATTATGTTGAGCGGCAGCGGATCGATCGCGGCCGCTACCGCCTGGATGGCAGGAGCATCCGCGAGAGACGGGACGAAGAGACCGTCACATCCAGCCGCCCGGTAACGCTCGGCTCGGCGCACCACCTCCTCGACCGCGGCATCGCCAGTCGCGAAGGTGCGCAGATAGACATCGGTGCGGGCATTAATGAACAGGTCGACATCGGCGCGCGCGGCGCTCTGCCTTGCCGCCTCGATCTTCGCGCACAGAAGGTCGGGCGGGCCAGCACCGTCCTCAATGTTGAGGCCCACGGCTCCGGCATCAATGATGCCGCCTACGACCTGCGCCACAACGGCGGGATCATCCGAATAGCCGCCTTCGATGTCGACGGTGAGGGGCACCCGAATGACGCGGGCGATCTCGCGCGCGGTGGCGAGCAGTTGCTCGACCGGCAGCGCGTCGCCGTCCGGATAGCCTCGGGACCAGGCAAGGCCGGCGCTGGTCGTAGCGATCGCCTTTGCACCAAGGCTCTCGATCAAGCGAGCGCTGCCGGCATCCCAGGCATTCGGGAGGAGAAGCATTGCGGGACCCTGGTGAAGGCTCCTGAAGGTGTGGCTCGACATCATGTAGAAAGCTCCTTTGCTGGACAAAATATTGGGAACTGCTCTCGGCGGAAGTGGCATCACTGAATCTCGAGTGAGAGATGCGCTGGTCGTGACTGGTGTTTATGTCGCTAATCAAACTGCATTAGCCGCTTTTCAAGCGTTGAAAACGGGATTGCCTGGGCGCGCATCCGGAGTGATATGTTCTTCGAGAAACTAGCATGAAGATTCTGGTCGCAGACATTCTGCAATCCAATGCACAGACGCTGATTAATACGGTGAACTGTGTCGAATTATGGGCAAGGGCATTGCTCGGAATTCAAGAAACGCTTTCCTGAGATGTTCGAGGACTACGTAAGGCGTTGCCAGCGTAAAGAAGTAAAACCGGGAGTGCGACCTTCCGGTGTCAGAGGAAGAACTCGCCTTGGCGTGATTGAGATGTACTAGTAGGCAATAAATCCAAGGCCTATTGGACTCTTCGCCTGTGACCATTTTGACACTTGGAGCGGGCGACGAGGATCGAACTCGCTGAAGCTGGCTACTGTGCGCTTTATTTACAACAACTTACAGAATTGCTAAGCAAAAAGCACCTTGCGTTCCTTGCAGTCCTTGTCCCTCTTCCCGGTTTTTGCATCCTCTGGTGGGACATTGGTGGGACAACTTGTCTAGTGCAATATCTAAGGGCCGTGCATTCACGCAGGGTCTCGGACCATCCGCATTAGTCTCTTCCGTAGCCAGACCGCGAGCGAGGTTCGAATCGTTTCAGATGGCTACTGGCTCGCGAAGGTCCGAATCAGGTTCGTAATGCAGCACCAGCAATTGCTCGGAACGCAAACCCAGCGACTTATAGGTGCGTCCATTGCGATCACTGAACTCGACCTCGTAAGCCCCGCCATTCTTCAGGATCTCAACCACCGTGCCCACCTGACCTCTTGAGAGATTGTGTTCGGGTATATCGACGGTCAGCGCCACTATGTCAAGCAGTTTGATTTCATTATTCATACGCAGTCTCTACTTTTCACAATGGATAGCACGTCGTCAATCGTGGTGTATCCGAATCGTGTTCAATAATCCAACCGCTCCGAATCATCGCCTGGTTCCCGCCCCATTCAAACAAGAAGTCTACCGTATAGCGTTGACCATATTCGTCGCGCAGTCCTAATTGCGCATCTTGCGTCCGAAGCATTTCCAGCAGCGCTCTGCGCTAATCTTGTGCGTCGTCGGCGGTAATGCCGAGCGCCGCGACGAATAAACGCGCTTTGTGTTTACCCTCTTCATGGTCGAGGTTAAGACAATAGTCGCGAAGCTTGCGGATATCGACTTCGGCACGTTCGGCGTGGGGGATTGGCTACAAGATGATCATTTCGTTTCCGCCACAGTTAAGCCTATAATCGAAACAATCTTTCAAATTTTGATAACGTTGTTGTCAATCGTGCGAGAATCGATTGGTTGATCCTTTCTGCACTACGAATTCTACGCGTTGCAGGCTTACTCCTTATTGATTTTCTTAACTTTGGAGCGGGCGACGGGAATCGAACCCGTATTACCAGCTTGGAAATGTAATTCAGGCTCCCTTTATTTTCAACATTGACAAATATGCTTAAGAAAAACGCATGTGCCTACTATGCATGCTGGGCTGTGGCTAGCTCTATTTGCACCTCATTGCGGGACATTTGCGGGACACTCTTATGATTCTAGGGACCTTCATCAACGAGCTCTTTGAGTGCACTCTCGCCCAATCGATTCGAGAGACGCGAGCCGTTTGACTCCGGGAGCGAAAGGTCGCAGGTTCGACCCCTGCCGCCGGTGCCACGTATGAAACCGTACTGCGCGAAAACATTCATCCACTTTTCTAACGCTTGGCGACAGTTTAGGCGACATGGAGTAAAGCTTCGTCCAACCCTTCCTCCCCCGCGCCGGTCTTCACGCCATTAAAAAGGCTCCAACGCTCTTCATGTTCAGCAGCTTCATCTTGCGCCAGTAATCTAAGTGGCGATAGCGACTCAACTTCTATGAAGGAGCCGGCCATAAATACTTCGTTGTTGCAGCCACCATCAGGGTAGCTCGCGCCTTCTTCGTAGCCGAAGCGTTTGACGAAGAGCGTCTCGCCGAGGAGATAGGCCGCCCAGCCCTGTTTATTGGCGACACCAATCTTTTGCGGCGCGCTGGCCGACACCTCGGACTTTACCCGGATGTACTTACGACCGAACGTGAAGCGCGCATCGCTCATGTCAGTATAAGGCCACAGTACTAACGAACGTGCCGGCAGGAGGTATTCAGGGTGTGGGCCGTAAGGTTCCTGAGGGATGATCGCTTCACCGCCGCCGCGCATGATGGTCAGCGCCCAGACAGAGAGATCCACGGGCCTGACATTCCGGTTTGTAATGCGGTGTCGGAGCGTGACGCCTGTTCCCTCTGCGTCCACTGCAATGGTTATCTCTTTCTGTAAGCCAGTGTGCTTCTCAATTCCCGGCGTCAGACGGACCGTAAGGTCGTCGAGCTGCGCGAACTCGACGACATCGTTGTCAGGTGCGTAGCTGCGAGGCATCGCTTCCGGGGAAGACCAGAGGCGATGTCCGCCGATGGGCTTCCAGTCGCCCCACGACGTCGACACGGAGGCTTCCGGCACCTCTCCGAGGACGTTCTGTCCGTCGGTGAAGCCGTATCGCAGAACGCGCGGCCCAATGTCTGTCGTGACGACAACCTCGATCGTTCCGTTAGAGAGTCGTAGACAGTTGGGCAGGTTGAGGTACGTTACTTTTTGCAATTGAATTCTTCAAATGGCAGTCTGGATTCAAAGCGGATCGCGTTTGAGCTCAACGTCACACTCCAAACTCACGACTACTTCAGTATGCGAAAGACTGATAGATTTCCCTTCCCTCTTCGTCGGGCGAGTCTACAACCGGATTAAAGCGAAGCAGAAACCGCGCCCGGTCCGAGAGTTTTTCGTAGACTGCCCGGGGGATCTGGATCGAGACCTCGGGACGAAACAGCCAACGGCGGCTGTAGCCGATTACGACCATGGGTCGGGGCGTCTGAGTGCGATTGGGTGTGCCACGGTGGAGGCCGCGTACATCGCGAATGACAACATCACCAATGCGCAGTAGTAAGGGCTCAAGTCTGACCGCGCCAGACTCAATGCAGCGTAGCGCTTGCTCCTTCAACATCATGTGCGTGCCGCGTGCCACTTCGAACGGACCATTGTCTGTTATCACATCGACGAGCGGGAAGTTGACTGCGAGTTGAAAGGGCGGTGTCTCATCGCCAGTTTCCGGGAAGAGTGGTGGGGCGTCGCGGTGTATGTCCTGAGAGTCCGAGCCAAAGAGGGGCGTATCGGTCGCAAACTGGCACATCACGGCGTCTTCGCCCATCAAGCCTTTAACGACGGCGAGTATGTCCTCGTCCTCAAACACCTCAGGGTCGGCGAACGGAAGTTCGAAAGGCAGCGTCACGTAGTAGCGTCTGGCTCCGCGGTTCTGCACTCTACCCTCGTGTTCGATGTGCCTTTCGAGCAGAGGCGCGAAAGCCTCTCCCCAGGCGGCGAGCTTCGCGCGGTCAAAGTGTTCGGGCAGCACACAGAAACCGTCTGTCAACAGCGAATGCACAAACGACTCTATTTCCGCTTTGCTATATCGTCCTCGTTCCATCACGTAGAGTATCGGATGACGAAAGCCGAATGATTCATTCCTCACGTTTCGGCATTCATTATTTCCGACTGCTTAATCTGTTCTGCACCACAACGACGGCGAGCAGTATTACGCCGCGCAGGACCAATTGCCACCAGGGACTAATCTGCCCTTCAAGGTTGAAGATGTTGAAGATCATCCCGAGCAGGATGACTCCTACGAGCGTTGCACCAACACTCCCCTGGCCACCCGTTAAGAGCGTCCCACCAACGACTACAGCCGCTATGGCGTCCAACTCCCAACCGATTCCTGCTACCGGCTGACCTGCGCCGAGTCGCGAAGCAAGGATCGCGCCAGCTAAGCCCGCCAGCGCGCCGCTCAATGCATACACGCCGATGGTCACGCGGTCAACGTTCAAGCCCATTAACCGTGCCGCCTCCTCGTTGTCACCAAGCGCGTAGACGTAACGGCCAAAGCGCGTCTGGGTTAGCACGAGCCACCCCAGCGCGAAAGCAACGAAGAGGATGATAACCGGGTAGGGAAGGTCGAGCGCGCCAACTTCAATCTTGCCGCGCCCAAGTTCGGCAAACGAGACCGCCGAACGGTCCACGCGCACGGTATCTTCTTTTGTGTAGGCGAGCACCAATCCGCGGGCTGCAATCATCATGGCGAGCGTGACGATGAACGGCTGGATGCGGGCCTTCGAGATGATCAAGCCGTTGACAAGCCCTAGTATAGTCGCGGCGGCAACACCCGCGATGAGTGCCACGACGAGCCCCTTCCCTGCAAGGCTCGCGGCTACAACGCCCGCGACCGCCAGCAGCGACCCGACGGAAAGATCAATGCCACCGGTCAAGATTACGAATGTCATGCCGAGTGCGACCAAACCCACCATACTGTTCTGCCTGAGCACATTTATTAGGTTCTCGGGCGGCCAACCGAGAAAGTTCTCGTATCGAAAAGCGGCAAAGACAAACAGTATGACGAGCGCCACAAACGCACCCTGCCGCTGTAGGAACGATGCCAGCTTTGCCCGCATCAAGCGTCCGCGCGCGGAACCGACGTTGTCCAATGTAGTCATGCCAGCTTGACTCATCATCATCCTCCGCCTTGCGTTGCCCCGAGCGATTTCTCGTCGCGTTTGAAACGGCGCGCTTTCACTTTGTTCCTGTCAGCGTCGGCGTTATGCGAATCCAGTCGAATCGCGCAACCGCGCCAGGCGCTCCGCTCCCGGTGAGAGCGACATGGGCCCCCTCGATGTGGCTGCCGTTTACGGGTTCGCCCAGCTCAGTCCAGTCACGCCCGTCAGCGCTGTAGGCGAAGCGATAAAGCTCGCCGTCTTTCGCCGTCATGCGCAGGTAGAGTGCTCCCGCGCGGGGCGCGTCAATGCTGGCTAGCGTCTGAGTATCCTTTCCCTCACGGCGCCAGACCATAACTTTGCTGCCCCCGACGGCGATGCCGATTGACCGATCACGCCAACTGTACGCCGACAAACCGGCGCGTGATTGCGGCGACGCCCCACGCGCCTCTGCCAATGTCGTCGCCACGAAATCGCCCGACACGATCCGCCGCGCTGCGACCGTGCCAGTCCATTCGTCCCCCGGCGAGCCCTTCGGCGATTCGAGAACGAGGTATCCGCCACCAGCCACCTCAACGCGCGCCTCCTGTTTGAAGAACATGGGCCACTGCCATTCGAGACCTAACTGCGTCGCGTTAAAGCCGTCAAAGAACTCTGCGCTATTCTCCGCTTTGGAGACGTCCAGTGGGCCCGGAGCGAGGCTCGTCGGCCCGCGCCCCGAGTTGATCATGGGCCACCCGTCCGCTCCCCACCGCACTTCGTCGAGCAACGCCTCGCGCCCGACACTAAACGTGTCCCGCCGCCGGCGGTAGGAGTGGTAGAGGAGAAAGTCGCGTCCATCGGGCGTCGAGACAATGCTGCCGTGACCGGGACACTGCCAGTCCTCGTTGTCGTCAAGGATGGGATTGTTTTTGCTTTTCTCCCACGGGCCCAGGAGTTTGCGCGCGCGCGCAACTCCGAGCGCGTAATCGCAGCCTCGACCGCAGCAGGCGTTGCCCGAGTAAAAGTGATAGAACCATCCGCTCCGGCGCAGGATGAAAGAGCCTTCGGTGACGTGCCGCTCCCAAGGTTCGGTGTTACGTAATATTTCCTTGCGCTTACCAAGAAGCTTGGTCCCATCTTCGGAAAGGCGCTGCGCGAAGATCGATGTAGGCTGATCCGGCTCTGCGTCGTTGCCATCGGCCTTCCAGACAAGATACGGCGTGTTTTGCTCGTCGCGGATGAAGAAGGCGTCAATCGAGCCTACGTTTTTCAGTTCGGGGATTTGGCAGACGAGCGGGCCGTGGTCGCTATAAGGACCAGTGGGGGCGGGTGCGGTGGCGACGGCGACGCACAGAGTCCCGGCCTTCCCCGCACCCTCGTCGCGTCGTGCCGTGTAGTAGACGAGAAAGCGTCCGCGGTCATGAATGATCTCCGGGGCCCAGAAATCACTCTTGACCCATACGGGCTTCTGATGAAAGACATAGCTGACGATGCGCCAGTTGATTAGATCGCGCGAACGAAGGATCGGAAAATGCGGAGCCCACGTGCCCGTTGTCGTCAATGCCCAGTAATCCTCCCCGATGCGGATCGCCGATGGATCGGGGAAGTCGCCCGGGATGACCGGGTTTTTGTAGACGGCTCTCTCCTGCGCCGCCGCAGGCAGGCAAAGAACAATCAAAATGGCGATGAAGAGCGGAACCAGTCGTGCGTTCGGAGTTTGAGGGTTGTGAAGCATGCAACTTGTGCTATTGCGTGTCACATTCAAGCAACTCTCGGTCGCTGGATGTAGACGGCGATAACGATGATGGCCGCCTTGATAACCAGCGACCACGAATACTCGTAGCCCTTCATGTTGATGCTCGTCGTAATGATCTGCATGATGAGCGCGCCGATCAGTGTGCCTATGACCGTGGCGCGGCCACCCGTCAACGGGGTGCCGCCGACGACTGTCGCGGCAATGGCATCAAGCTCGATGTTAGGGCCAATGTTGGGGGCATCGCTCGCGCCCTGCCGCGCAGTCTCAATCAGACCTGCAATGCCAGCCAGCAACCCGCTCAGCGCGTAGACTGCGATCTTTGTCCTGTGAACTTTTACGCCCGCCAGTCGCGCCGCCGCCTCGTTGCCTCCAGTTGCGACGACATAGCGCCCGAACGTTGTCGCGCGCATCACGAAGACGATTGCTGCGACCACGACGAACATGATGATCACTTGCACGGGAACTGGTCCGACGTAACCGCGGCCCAGGTACTCGAACGAAGGGTTGCTGAAAGGAATCAGTTGGCCACCATTGATGACCTGGGCCACGCCGCGTCCCGCGATCAAAAGTGCCAGCGTCACGATGATTGGCTGAATACGGAAGCCCGTAATAAGCGCGCCGTTGAACGCTCCCGCAGCCGTGGCCACGGCGAGCGCGAGCACGATCGCTAGCGCCGTGCCGCCACTGAGCGATGTGGCTGCAACCGCAGATGCAATCGCCATCACCGCACCCACCGAAAGATCGATACCCCCGGTTGCGATCACCAGGGTCATTCCCACGGCCACAAGTACTGTCGGCGAGACCTGTAGCAGGATGTTGCGGAAGTTGCTCGGGTGGAAGAAGTTTGGGATGAAGAGTGAGTCGACTACGAGCAGCAGGATGAGCGCGGCGAATGCGCCATAGGTCGGAGCGTAGTCGGCGATTGTCGACCACCTCGACTGCCCTGCTGTCGTCCGTGCCACACCTGTTGCCGACACCAGCCTTATGTCCTCCGAATCTCTATTCTACTCGAGCGTCTTCGTTACCCACCTTCTGCTGCACCACGCCCGGAGAACCGCCCTCGGCCATCGCGTGGATAATGTTGTCCTGTGAAATGTCGACGCCGCGCAACTCGGCGACAGCCTGTCCGTCGCGCATTACGACGACCCGCGAACTGCCTTCAACCAACTCCTCCAGCTCCGAAGAAATCATCAAGACGCCAAGTCCTGACTCAGCCAGCTCGTTGATGAGCGACTGAATTTCTCCCTTGGCGCCGATGTCGATGCCGCGCGTCGGCTCGTCAAGGATCAGGAACTTGGGATTCTTGCAGAGCCAGCGCGCAAGCAGAACCTTCTGTTGGTTGCCGCCAGAGAGCTCCCGGATCTTCTGCTCGGCGCTGGAAGCCTTGATGCCAAGGCGGTTCATGAATCGCCCCACTACCTCATCCTGCTTGGCGCGTGAAACGACACCGGCGCTACTCAACGAGGGTAGCGCCGCGAGAGTTAAATTCTCGCGTACGGAAAGTTCCGGGATAATGCCCTCGGCCTTACGGTCTTCAGAGAGAAAGGCGAGCCCGGCGCTGATTGCGTCGGCTGGCGAGCGTAAGCGCAGTCGCTTGCCGTCGAGCTGGATCTCACCCGCGTCCACCGCGTCGGCGCCGAAGATCGCGCGCGCCGTCTCAGTGCGACCTGACCCGAGCAGCCCTGCCATGCCTACGATTTCTCCACGCCCGGCCTCGACCGTGACCCGGTTGAGCTTCCGTCCCCGAGTCAGGTTTTCCGCGCGCAAGAGTGGGGCGGACCCCTGCGCCCCGACGTGATGCTCGCCGAAGGCCGTGGCTCCCTTTTTCTGCAACTCATCGCGCTGTTTGCCCAGCATCAGGCAGACGAGATCGATTTTTTCCAGCCCGTTGAGCGAACGCGTAGCCACGAACTTGCCGTCGCGCAAGATCGTGACCCGGTCGCAGACTGTGTAGAGTTCGTCGAAGCGGTGGCTAATGTAGACAACCCCAACGCCCTCCGCCTTGAGTCGTCGGATCACGTCGTAAAGGAGCGAGACCTCGCGCTCGGTAAGCGAACTGGTCGGCTCGTCGAGCACGACGACTTTCGCACCAAACGAGACGCCACGCGCAATCGCCACCATCTGCCTGAGCGCAATATTGAGAGAGCCGAGCGTCGCCCGTGCGTCGATCTCCAGCCCCAGACGATTGAGGATGGCGCCGGCGTCCGCGTTCATCCGCTTCCAATCGATGAAGCCAAACCGTCGCGGCTCGCGCCCCAGGAAAATGTTCTCGGCAACAGTGCGGTACATCAGGAGGTTCACCTCCTGGTAAACGGCGACCACTCCCGCAGCTTGTGCATCTTCCGGTGTGTTGAAGCTGACTTCGCGGCCTTCCAGCCACATGCGGCCGTCATCGCGACGGTACGCGCCCGTCATTATTTTGATCAGCGTGGACTTGCCAGCACCGTTCTCTCCCACCAGCGAGTGAACCTCGCCGCGCTCCAGCTGGAAGTTCACGTTGTCGAGCGCCACGTGGCCCGAGAACACCTTCGTGATGCTCTCCATGCGGAGGAGCGGTTGTGTACTCATGATCAGTCTGAAATCTGAGTCTGGAGTCTGGAATCCGCAGTTCTGAGTCTGATGTGGAGAATTTTATTGACTCCCGACTCCGGGCCTTCGGACTCCTGACTCCGGATTTTTCAGTATGCTTCGTTGACAAACTGTGCCGCGTTCGAAGAGTCGAAGAACTTGTCGGGCACGATTATCTTCGGCTCAATCTTCTCGCCACGGGTATATCTTTCAAGGGTGTCGAACGCTATTGGGCCAAAGCGTGGGTTGCACTCGACTGTGGCGTTCATCTCGCCACGAATGATCGCTTCGAGCGCGGACTTCTGGCCATCCACCGACAAGACGCGTACGTCTTTGCCGGGTTGCCGTCCGGCGGCCTTCAAAGCCTGAATCGCACCAAGGGCCATTTCATCGTTGTGTGTGTAAACGGCAGTGATGTTATTGCCGTGGGCTTGAATGAGATTCTCCATCACCTTCTGCCCTTCGGCCCGCGTGAAGTTGGCGGGCTGAGAAGCAAGGATTTTAATTTCGGGGCTACCCTTGATCGCGTCGGCGAACCCGTCGTGTCGATCGCGCGCGACCGAAGAGTTTGGCGTGCCAAGCAGTTCGATGACTCCAGCTTTGCCGTTTGTTTCTTTGACCAACCACTCACCAGCGCGCTTGCCCTCTTCGACGAAGTTCGAGCCGATGAAGGTGAGGTAGTCCTCGCCCGCTTTCCCTTCTATCTCACGATCGATGAGGAAGACTGGGATGTTGGCCTCCTTTGCCGCCTGCAACGCCAGCTCGAAGCCCTTAGCCTCGCGCGGCGCGAGGAAGATGGCGTCCACGCGTTGCGCGATCAGATCTTCAACGTCCGAGACCTGCTTCGCGGTCTGCCCCTGCGCGTCTGTGTAGACTAACTCGAAGCGATCGGCTCGCTTGGCCGCCTCGTCCTGCATGCTCCTGGTCTCGGCGATGCGCCAGGGTCCGTTGTTTTCCATCTGCGAGAAGCCGACGCGCATCTTCCCTTCCTTCTTCGTGCCGCTGCCGCCCGTGCCGCCTTCCTTGCGGCATCCGACCAGCCCGAGTGCGAGAAAGGCAACTACCAGCAAAACCTGGAAGGCAGCCCGTCTTCCGTTGAACGATTTCATGTTTCTCTCCGGTGTTTTGTTTCGGTGTAATAACATTCAGCGCGAAGGTTCAACTCGCAGGAACCCGAAACGTCCTGACGCCCCCTTCGCCCCGCCAGCAACGAGCGCAATGCGCACGCCCCTGTCCCACGGAGGCAGGTAGCCGCCATCAATCTCTTCGCCCACTTCTTTCCAGTCGCGCCCGTCTCGGCTCACGGAGAAGCGATAGCGATGGCCATCTCGCGCGCGCATGCGCAGGTGGAGCGAGGCGCCCGCTGGCGCATCGGCTGTCTCAAGGACGCGCTGCTCATTCTTCTCGCGTCGCCACAGAATTACCTTGCCGTCGCTGATGGTCAGGCCAATCGCGTTCTCCATGTCGCCGAAGGCAGAAAGCCCTGCCGTCGCACCATTCTTCAGGCGCGCCGTCTGCACCAGGGTAGTCGCGTCGTAGTCGCCGACGGTGGTCGAGCGAGCAACGACAGCGAGGGGCATTTCGGGCTGGGAGGGGTTCCGCGTGAGCGTGAGCCATCTCTGCCCGAGCGCGTCGATGGTGGCGACGGGCACAAACGCGTGCGGCCACTGCCAACCGGAGCGAAGTCGCGTCGAGTTGAAGTCGTCGAAGAATTTGTAACCCGCGTTTGTCTGGCGGACCGGGAGCGGCGCCAGGGCGCTCCGGCTCGGCCCGCGTCCTTCGTTGATTGTGGGCCAGCCATCCGCGCCCCATCGCACCTCATCAAGCATTGCCTGACGCCCGACGTAGACGAAATCCTTCGCGTGGTAGGCGTGGTACATCAGCCAGTCGCGGCCTCGGGTGTCTGTAACGACCGTGCCGTGGCCAGGGCACTTCCACATGTCATTGCCGGCGAGGATAGGGTTCTTCGGGTTCTTCTCCCAGGGACCGAGGAGCTTACGGGAGCGGGCAACGCCGAGCATGTAGTTACACTCGCGCGCGCAGCAGAAGTTGCCGGAGTAGAACATGTAAAACCATCCGTCGCGACGGACGATCGCAGGGCCCTCGACGAGATCGCCGTAAGGTAGGGTGGCGTGCTTTTCCCACTGCTCGGTGTTGCGCAAGATTTCCTTGCGCTCGCCGATAAGGCGGGTGCCGTCAGCCGAGAGGCGCTGCGCCCAGATGGGCGTCGGCTTACTAACGCTGTTGCCGTCTTCCTTCCAAAGCAGATAGCGTTGCCCGTCCTCGTCCGTCACGGGGAAGCCGTCTATCGAGCCTACCTCCTGACAGACAAGTGGGCCGTGGTCTTTGTATGGCCCCCGCACAGAGTTCGCCGTCGCGACGGCAACGCAGAGCGGGCCGCCTTTCTTGCGCGCCACGTAGTAGACATAGAAGCGCCCGCGGTATTGCGAAAGTTCCGGAGCCCAGTAGTTGCCTACTGACCAGGCCGGTCGCTGTTGGAAGATCGCGCCTATCGCATTCCAGTTGACGAGGTCGCGCGAGTGCAGAAGGGGAAATTCAGGTCCCCACTCGGACGAAGTAGCCGATGCCCAATACTCACCGCCGACGCGGATCACGGAAGGGTCGGGGAAGTCACCCGCTGCGACCGGGTTTTGATAGGTCGAGCGTCGTTGTGCAGAAGCGCTGCCGAAGCCGACGACCATGAGCAGCGAGAGGGAAGTGAACACACACCCAACGATGTGCCGGTAACGTTTACGTAAATCCGCTGCGCGAGGCGTCCGGGCGATGAATACGTTTTTCTGCATCCCTTTTTTCATCCTTGTCAGTCAGTTATCCTTCAACGAAAGGGCTGGTCGAAACTTCAGCGCTGTTGTTCGATACTTCAGAGCTACTTTGAGTTTTGCGGCGGGCCTGCAACGCCGCTTCGGGCGCCCGCGCGGTTGAAGAGCGGATGATAAGGTGTGTAGGGATGCTGACGTCGCCCCGTTGCTGCTCGGGATGGGAGATTGTCTCGAGGAGCGCCTCCACTGCGCGGCGACCCAACTCATCTCGCGGCAGGCAGACCGTCGTCAGCGGCGGGTTCGCAAGCGCCGCGAAGGCGATGTCGTCGAATCCGACGATTGAAATATCGCGTGGAATTTCAAGACCCGCATCGCGAAACTCTGCCATGGCGCCGAGCGCCATCATGTCGTTTGCGGTGATGACCGCCGTCGGCCGCTCGCTGCCCTCCAGTATCTCGCGAGCCGCGCGTCTCCCACCTGCGAGTTTGAAGTCGCCCTGATGGATTCTCAGGGGCGCGTCGGGCAGATACCGACCCATAGAGGCGCGGAATGCTTCCAGCCGGCGGGCGGCGGAGCGCAGGTGACTGGGTCCGCCGATGACTGCGATATCCTCGTGGCCAAGCGAAACAACGTGGCGGATCGCCTCTTCGATGCCAGTTTCGTAATCCACTCGAAGGTCACTCATAAGGGGCCCCGTTTCGCGGGGATCAAGGAAGACCACCGGCACTTCTCTTCGAGCGAGTTCGCGGACCAGGGCGGGGTCCAGTTCGGAAGTCATGAGCGCGACACCCGCCACCTTGCGCTCGATCAGCCGTCTGACGTAGTGCGACGTGCGCTCAGGGTCGTAGTTCGTGTTCGCTAGCACGACGTCGTAGCCATGTTCGAATGCCGCCGCCTCGATGCTCTTAACCAACTCCGGGAAGAATGGGTTGGCGATGTCCGAAATTAATAGGCCGATAATCTGGCTACGACCAGACGCGAGGCTGCGTGCGTGCGCATTCGGGTAAAAGCCGCAGCTCTCGACGGCTTCGAGCACGCGAGCTCGCACCTCGTCGGAGACGAACCGGGTTTTGTTAATGACGTGCGAGACGGTAGCGGTCGAAACTCCCGCTGCGCGCGCCACATCCCTTATGCTAGTCATATTCTTCAGTAATGAGTTACTTCCTGCATGCCGTCACCGGGCTCGGATATGAAAACCCTCGGGGTTATGCCGGTGCGTTCTTTGTACCGCGCGGAGATCGTTCGCGTAAAATCTTCGAGCCCGTCGCGGCGAACAAGGCTGACCGTCGAGCCGCCGAAGCCTCCGCCAGTCATGCGCGAGCCAAGTACGACTTCGCAGTCGCGCGCGATTTCGACCAAGGTGTCGAGTTCGGCAGAACTCACCTGGTAATCGTCGCGCAAGGATTCGTGAGAGCGGTTCATCAACGACCCGACCTCCGTAAGGTTGCCCACTCGGAGGCTAGCTGCGGCCTTGAGCGTGCGTTCGTTTTCGGTAACAACGTGCCGGCACCGACGCCTTATTGGTTCTGGCAGGGGCGCGCCGTGTTGCTCAAACTCCCTTGGGGTTACGTCGCGCAGCTCACTAATATTCGGAAGCGCCTCCTGCAAAAGCTCCACGCCGCGCTCACATTCGGCGCGCCGCACGTTATATTCAGAAGATGCGAGTTCATGCCTCATCATCGAGTCGCAAACGACCACGCCGACGTCCTTAGTGTCGAGTGGAACAGGAGTCGCTTCGAGTGTGCGGCAGTCTATCAGAAGCGCGTGCCCGCCGCGCCCCAGCACGGCGACAAGCTGATCCATGATGCCGCACATCGCTCCTACGTAAGTGTGCTCAGCCTGCTGACCTGCAAGTGCGAGCTGTACCGGGTCAACATCCTCCCCGGCAACGCTCGTGAGTGCCAAACCAGTGGCCACCTCAAGAGCAGCTGAAGACGATAGCCCGGAACCCGGCACAACGTCTGAACTGATCATCAAATCAGCCCCGACAAGTCGCGCCCCACGGCTCAAAAGAGCCTGGGCCACGCCCTCGACGTAGTCGAGCCACACGCCACATCGGGGTGTTCCTGGATTCTCAAGGTCGAATTCCGCCGCCTCGTTCATGTTTAGAGAGTAGACGCGCACCTTCCGGTCGTCGCGCGGCGCCGCGGCCACGACTGTCTCAAGGTCAATGGCCATCGGAAGAACGAAGCCGCCATTGTAATCTGTGTGCTCCCCGATCAGGTTAACCCGACCCGGCGCGCGGAAAAGCCGCGGCGCGCGTCCGAAGCGTTCCCGAAACTCAGACCAAAGTGTCTGGCGCTCGATCAAGTGTGATCCCCAAAACTACCTCGGTGACTAACCCGCGGCCGGCCTTTTCCTCTGCGAGCCGTTGGACTTCCGGCTTGGCCCTAGCGCTGCTCGAAAATCTTATGAAACTCTTCGGGAGCGGCCTTCGGCTTGCGGTCGTAAGTCATCAGGCCATTGATCTCCTGCTCCACATCGGTCAGTTGGGTGTAGCAGAAACCCGCGAAGGCTTTGTTTGCGACGATGGCTTTAACTAAACCATCGAGCCGCCTGAGCATTGCCTCCTTCGACGGCTCGATGCCCGAGTATCCCCACTCGTTCTCGGCACGCCGCTCGCCCGCGCGGTAAGCGATACCGCCGAACTCCGTGAGCGCGATGGGCGAACCGTTATACTTGTAACCGAGCGCGAGAACTTCACGACCGTTTCGGGGAATCTGCGCACGGTCGGTCTCCAGGATTTTGTACTTGGCTGCTAATTCCTCGCCCGTGCGCGCGTAGTCGTGAATGGCGAAAATATCTGTCTCGTCAGTGTGCTCCCAACCGTCGTTGTCGATCACGAGACGCGTAGGGTCGAGAGACCGAGTTAAGTGGTAAAGGTTTTTGACGTGTTCCTGTTGCTGCCGGTTCGTGAAGATGTCAAGCACACCCCAACTTTCGTTGATGGGCACCCACACAATAATCGAGGGGTGATTGTAGTCGCGTGCGATGATCTGTTGCCATTCATCGGTGAAGCGCGACACATATTCGTCCGAGTAGTCCTGCGCATTTGCCATCTCACCCCAGACGAAATAGCCCAACTTATCTGCCCAGTAGAGCCAGCGAGGATCCTCCGCCTTCTGGTGTTTGCGCGCGCCGTTGAAACCGAAAGCCTTCGACATTTTAATGTCGTATTGAATGGCCTCTTCCGTGGGCGGCGTCAAAAGACTTTCGGGCCAGTAGCCTTGATCCAGAACGAGACGCAAGTATGCTGGTGAGTTATTCAGATATATCTTCCCGTCGTGGACGCTGATTTTGCGCTGCCCGAAATAACTCTCGACCTTGTCCAAGACCTGACCGCTCGGACCGATGAGTTCAACCGTAAGGTCGTAGAGCGTTGGCTCCCAGGGAGCCCACAGGCGCTGCTCGTTCAGCTTATGAATCGCCACGGGCCGGCCGCTCATGCTGACCACTTCCGACTGGGCCTGAACGGCCTCGCGCAGTTTTACCGTCGTTCGCAGCTTCAATCCCGCCGCGGCCTTGCTAAGAATCGCCTCAATACTAACTTGCGAGTTGTCAACGTCGGGCGTAACGCGCAATCGTTTCACGTGCAGAGCGTCTACTGACTCAATCCATACGGGCTGCCAGATGCCGGTCGTCCTCGTGTACCAGATGGACTCGGATTTCGGCTGCCAGTATTGTTTGCCGCGTGGAATTGTGCGGTCGGCCGAAGGGTCAAAAACGCGCACGACAACAGTTGCGTCATTGCCCTCCTTTAGAGAATCGGTGATATCGACCGCGAACCCGACGTGTCCTCCGCGGTGCGCGCCTGCCTGTTCGCCATTGACCCAGACCGCCGCTTCATAATCAACCGCTCCAAAGTGGAGCATCACGCGGCGATTGTTGCGGCGGAAGGAGTCGGGAATCTGAACATTGCGGCGATACCAGACTACATCGTGGAAAGCGGTCTCACCGATGCCACTCAGTCTGGTCTGGAAGGCGTACGGCACTTGAATCTTTCTCGCAAAAGGCTTCTTCATCGCCGCCGCGAACCAACGTTCAGCGAGTCCCCGGTTCGCGTCGTCAAATTCGAACTCCCAAGGGCCGTTTAGAGTTTGCCATTCGGCACGCATGAAGTCGGGTCGCGGATGCTCGGAACGCGGAATGAGACTGCTTTGCGGTCGCACGTCCACGGCACTGAACCAACATAGCGCCAGCACCAGTAGCCACGATCGGGGTCCCCAAGCGGGCAGCCCGCTTGAGGTGGTGGATCGCATTCGATTCTCTTTTCTCATTGTGCTCACTCGCCCTAACGCGCCCTGGGTGCTGTCTGCCTTGTCGTCGAAGGACTGCCCAGCTCAACATGCGGCCATCCGTCTCGCCAGAACAATCGGTCCGCCAGCATGACTCGGTTCACGTTTCGGTCGCCGCCGATCTGGCTCACGAGGTACGGATTCTTGACGTTAATTGCGTGGTAGGTTATCCAGTCCCGACCGGCGGCGTCAGTAACAACCGAGTTATGTCCGGGCGCGATCCATTTTTCGTTGCGTCTAAGAATGACGCTGTCCTTACCGCCCGTGGCCTGAGCAAGCGTTTCAAACGGACCCGTTGGGCTCTTGGAGCGAGCGACCATGACGGCATACTTGATCTCTTGGAGCGGTCCGTGGCAACAGTTCTCGCCCGAGTAAAAAAGGTAATAGTAGCCGTTACGCTCGACGACCCACACGCCCTCTATCAACGTCTGAAAGGGAATGTTCTTGTCCGGCTTCACCAGATCAACCGGCTTCGTACCGAGTCTGAAAGTGAGGCGGTCGTCACTTAACTCCTGAACCTTTATGGGCTTGAAGCCGGAGCCCCAGTAGAGATACTTTTTGCCGGTCTTCGGATCGTCGAACGCCATCGGGTCAATATCGACGAATGAGAGGCCGCACTTCAAAGGCCTGCCACTATCGGTGAAAGGCCCACCCGGTGCTTTCGAGGTGGCGACGCCGAGACAGAAGACGTCCTCCTTGCTCGACTCGGATCTATTCTCCTGCTTAAACTTTGCCGCCAGGTCCTGGTTCAGTCCAGCGGAGAAGTACATGTAGAACGTGTCGGCGCGCTGTTGCACGTCGGGTGCCCAGAAGAGTTGTGTTTGCGTTGCCCAGTCAGGCTTGACGGGCTGAGCGTCCGGCATTCGTTCCCAGCGGATCAGTTCGCGCGAGCGTGCGACCTGAAAGTTGTGCATGCGCCCCTCGAGGATCGTCTGCGTGGCGTAAGCGTAGTACCAACCGTCCGATCCGCGGATTACAGTCGGATCCGGAAAGTCAAAGTCGAAGATGGGATTCGTGTAGGTGCGGGCCGTGTTCGACACACCGCGCGGCATGTCGTCAGCGCGCGGTGTGAGGCGCTTTTGAGCTTCGCCGCGCGGCGCGGCTGTTGCGACAAGCAAGCCTGCTCCAACAAAGCACGCCAACAGACGCGTCAAGATTCGTTTGTTCAAGGACATTCGTCTTTGGTTCCAATTCCTGCTTAAGCCCGGACGCAGCCGTACACCGTTTGGCTCAAGGCTACTTCGCCGTTGTCACGCGCAGAGAGTCCCAGTTGTTTTCCGAGGCGCCAAAGCCGTAGAGCATCACGCGGAAAGTATGAGGCATGTTTTTGATTGTCTTCTGCAAACCGATCTGAGCATCTTGCGGTGGGCTGTCTGGGCCATTCAGGACAAAAAGAAAATTGTCCTGGCGACGGACTATAGCGAGCACAGGGTTCTTGATTTTCGTCCCGAGCTTGCGGTTGTCGAGCCGCTCGCCCCGACCGTCGACCACAGACCATGCCTCGAACGTTCCTTCGCTCGTCAGAATCCACTCGATGCGGTTGCGACCCGAACCATCGAACATGATCGCGACCGTGCCGAAGCCGAGCGGCGCTGCCTTCTGACCCGGTTCCGGCATCGCCGCGCCGACCTTCGCGAGTCTGGCTTCGACGACAAAGCGATCGGCGCTAAACGTCGGCTTGCTGATCACGCCGGCGCGCGACCCACTCATGCCGCGCTGACGCAGTTGCCCATCTTTAACCTCAACCCTCCCAGCTCCGCCCTCGAACGTGAATTGCTCCCACTTCTTTTCATCCAACTTTTCACCGTCAAAGTCGTCGCCCCAATCTTGCATGGTCGGCTGGTCATTCGGGGCGGCGGGAGAGGCACCCTGCGTCTGCTCGGCGAAGACTGTCACAATTGGAACAACGAGACAGGCAAAGACTGCGACCAACTTGCTTCTCCAAAAATTACTCGGCATAGAAAACTCCTTCGCGATTTCAGAAACGGACGTTGGCAAGACGGCGCATGATTTCGCGCGGCTCGTTGCGCGACTTTTCGCGCCGCTCCTCGTTCAGACGCTTAAATGTGGCAAGCGTGGCTTGTGCCTCCGCCGTGCGCTTCAGTCGCGTGAGTGCGCGCCCCAAATGGTAGTGCGCTTCGGCGAGGTTCGGCTCTAAATCAATGGCGCCCTTCAACTGAGTGATGGCCTCTTCAAATCGGCCCCGCCGCATCAGAAGTTTGCCAAGCGAAACGCGCGCGGGTGCAAACGATGGGTCAAGCACAACGGCTGAACTCAAGTGTTTCTCGGCGCGCGCTTCGTCCGCGGGAACCTGCTTAACGATAGCCTCGGCGGCAAGGTAGTGTGCGGCGAAAAGTCGTTCATCAATGGCGAGCGCCCGCTCATAGAGCACGACGGCATCCGCGTAACGGCCCTGCTGATCATGCGTCATACCGAGGTAGGCGAAGGCGGCCGCGAATTTTGGGTCGAGCTCTTGCGCGCGCCGGAAGGCAGCGGCAGCCTCTTCGATTTTGTTAAGGGCCGTCTGTCCAACGCCGAGTGCAAACCATAGACGCGACGAATTGGGAAACTCCTGAAGCGATTCCTCCAGACGGATGACGGCGGCAGCGGGCGCTTTCGTGTCAGTAAGGAGCATACCGTAGCGGAAGCGGTAGGCTTCATTCTTCGGGTCGCGTTCAATCGCGAGGCGCATCGCCGGAATGGCATTCTCCGCGCGCCCGCTTCGTTCGTAAACTTCGGCAAGCACCGCATAGATTGCCGCGCTCTCGACTCCGCTCGCCACCGATCCCTCGAGCGCGCGCCCGGCCGACGGAAGATCCTGGCGGGCTATGTGGGCTCGCGCGAGCAGAAGAACATATTCGATCTTCGACCGTTCCGCGGCGTGCGCGGCACTCAACTCCTCGATTGCCTCGCTTATCAGCCCTGCTTCAAGGAGGGCCGCACCGAGTTCGGCGCGCGCTGCGGCAGCGTTGATGCCGCTCGCCGATCTTTGGAGGCCGTTAGCATAGTCGCGAAAGTAGCGCGCCGCAGTGCCGGGGTCGTTCTGACGAACCGCGACGACGACCAGGGCGCGCGCGATTTCGGAGTCGGGCGCAAGCTCGTGCGCCCGCTGGAACAACTCGCGCGCTGAACTCAGCGATTCAGGTGTGCCGCCGGCAAAGCGTATCTGCGCGAGGTTAACAAGCGCGCTCGGCTGATTCTTGTCAAGCTTGAGTGAAGCCTGAAACTGCGCAGAGGCCTTTTCAAACTGTCCCATCCGCATGAGCACCGCACCGTGATTGTTGAGCGCAACTGAGGAGGAGGGGGCGGCAATAGCCGCCGCGGCGAAGTGGCGCTCCGCCTCTCTGAGGTCGTTAGCGCGGTCGGCGATCACTCCGAGGAACGTGTGCGCGGTCTCGTTGTTGCGCTCGATATTAATTGCGCGCTCGAAGAGATCCTTGGCCCTCACCGTTTGGCCGAGTTCCAGTGCAGCGACGCCTTCGGAAACAAGTTGCGCGACACGCTCGCGAGCGCCGCCCGCTTGTTCCTTCTGAACCGGACTGGGAGCTGAGGCAGCGCGCGCGCAGGAGATTTCGAAAGCGCCGGACGCAGAAGTACAGCAACAGAGTGCCGCCGCCGCAAACAACTTCGCGAGGCCGGCTCGCAGTATCTCTCCACTTCTCTTCGGCGCGCTCATAGCGTTGGCAACTCTGTCTTGTGCTTCAGGCATTCGGTCCCAGAGATTGCTGCCGGGTGTGCAAGCGCGAACGGCGCGGGAGAAGCGTTGCCGCCCCATCCCCGCGCCGCACATACGCCTCACAGCCGGGCCTAAAAGATGAATCTCAGACCGAGTTGAACGTTCCGCGGGGCGTACACTTCGTTGCTGTTAACAACCCCTGACCTGCCGAATCCGCCGCTGCGCAAGTCGTTGTCGGGGCCGAAATAGCGATGGCGATTGAAAAGGTTAAAGAACTCGGCGCGTAGCTCAATTGTGGTCGTCTCCGTCAGACGCGTCTTCTTTAACACGCTGAAGTTCTCGCTGAAGAATGGCAGTGAGCGGGCGTAATCCAGGACCGGCGGCGCGTTGCCGAAGAAGCGCGTCGGCTGGGCGTAGTAAGCGCCGTACGCCGGATTTGTGACATCCGACGTCGGCGGGGCCTGGAAGTTTGGGGGCGTTGCGAAGGCCGCCCTGTTGACGAGTTGGAAGCCGATGCCCGTCTCCGGGTCGCCGGTGAAAATCTGCTGACCAGTCAGGTTCGGCCTCAACGCTCCTTCGAATCCGACGAGCCCGAGAAAACCAGCGCGCCCTGGCTCTGTGTCCCTTACGACGAGGGGCAGACCGGACTGGTAGCGGTGAATTCCGGAAATCTGCCAACCTCCGAACAGCCTGTCGGTGCCGCCCCCGTTTAAGAAGCGTTTACCCTTGCCGAAAGGCAACTCGAAGATATAGTTGAAAACAAAGACGTGGTACGGGTTGTTCGGCGATACAGTGCGGATCTGCCGGCGATCGTATGGGTTCTGCAAGAGTTCCCCGATTGGCGAGCCACCGAACAGATCTTCTGACGCATCGGTAATCAATTTCGAGAACGTATATGACGCGCCGAACTGAATCCCCTGCGCGAAGCGCCGGTCGAGTTTAGCCTGCACGGCGTTGTACCAACTCTGGCCATTGCTCTCAAGCTGACTGCGCACTCGGCCGTATTGTGGGAAAGGTCTCAACGCCTGGGCAACCGAGCCGCTGAATCCGGCATACACGGCATTCGGGCTCGCTGGCAGTGGCGTGCCGACGGCTGCCGCGTAAGTGCGTTCAGCCGCCGTAACGTCGGCGAGTTGTTTATTAAGGAGTGGGAAGCCCAGCTTCAGAGCGTCGAGAGGTACAGCGTTCAGTCGCTCAAAGTTCGAGCGCAAGCGCGTGCCCCTGTGGCCGATGTAGCCGATCGAAGCTGCGAACTTCCCGGGCAGTTCGCGCTGCAGGTCGAGGCTGTACTGGACAGAGCGGCCCGTGCGGTAGTCCTTATTGAAATAATCGACGGCGATGCCCTGATTAACGAACTGATCGTTCGGATCAGCCACCGGCGCGAGCGGCCCAGAGGATGGCAGGTTGCGCAGGAAGTAACGCGCCTGCAGAGAGCCAAAGTCGGGTCGACGGCAGCGGGGGCAGCCATCGAAAGGCGTCGCGGCGTTGCGGTAACCGAGCGATGCCTCAATTGTGTTGCCACCCTCAAAGCCGTAAAGGATCGGCGAATAATAGATGCCGATCCCGCCACGTACTACCGTCCGGTCGTTGAGGGAATAAGCGAAACCAAGTCGCGGCCCAAAATTGGAATAGTCGGGCCTGGCCAAACCTTCTTCCGCGGCCTGGACGCCACCCTGACCGGCGGCGCCAACGAGCACTCCGCGCCTGCCCACCGCCGGGTTGAGCACATCTGGATCGAACCCCCGCAGACGGCCCTTCGACTCGGTGCGTGGATAAGAGATCTCGTAGCGCGCGCCGATGTTTACTGTCAGTTGCGGCGTAAGCTTTATGTCGTCTGTGAAGAAGACCGCTGGGTAGAAGTAGCGCCAGCCGGGATCCACTGCCGTCACGGTTTGGAAAGAGAACTCGGTCGCGCCCGTGACGAGGCTGGCGATGGGCCACCCACCGTTGCGATCGCGATCGGCGGCGGTCATATCGTGGCGGAAGTTGAAACTGCCGCCTGGGTCGATCTGCTGGGTGACATTGAACTGCTGAATGCGCGCGTCGCCCCCAAACTTCATTGTGTGCCGGCCGCGCACATAAGTCAGAGCGTCAGAAATCTGCACCGTGTTGTCGTACAGGTGGTCGGTGAAGAAGGTGGAGCCCGCGTCGATGTAAGAGCGCGGGTCATTGCCGGTAATAAAGTCGCCGTAGCCGGGAAAGCCCAGGCGAGGAAGCGCGACGTTTGCTGTCGCACCCGCCGGAATGCCGAAACTGCTCGGCAGAATGCCTTCGCCGAAGTTCATGTTCGCCACGTCATATCGCGTAAAACCAAGATTGAGGTGGTTAAGTAGATTCGGCGAGAACGTGTAGTCGTGCTGCACGCGGACGAAGTGCGACTTGAACTGCTGATTCCAGACGTCCTGCTGCGTTAACGGTGGGGCCAGCCGCGTAAAAGCGGGCCTGCCGCCGAAGCCCTTCACACTACTTAGCTCGCGGAATGCGTAACTCACGCCAACTCGCTGTTTGTCGGAAAGTGCGACATCGACTTTGCCAACGTAGTTATTCATCGTCAGCGGCGACGAGCTTCGCGCATCGAAGTTGCGGAACACCCCCGCCCTGGTCGGCGCGGGAAACAGGTTGGCGAGTGCGACGCCGGCGCGATCCAGCACCGCTCCGCTGTTATAAAGATCGAGGCGGTTGCCGGGAATCGCCGCGCGTGTGTCAGGCGGCTGCGTCGGGTCGTAAACCTGTATCGGCCCGCCATAGAAGTTGAGCACATAGGGATCCGTCAGGAGCTCCGAGAAGTCGCCCGAGCGCATCCTGAGCGTCGGCACACTGACGAGCGTGTTTTCTGAAGTGGCGTTGCGGAAGCCTTCGTAGTTGAAGAAGAAGAAAGCGCGATTCTTGCCGCTCCAGTAGGCAGGCCCCCCCTCGCCGAAGCGCGGCAGGTAGATGGGGCCGCCGATGTTTCCGCCGAAGTCGTTCTGGTGATCACGGGGGCGATCCAGGCGCAATGCGTTATTCAGATACGAATTTGCGTTAAACGCGTCGTTCTTGTGAAGCTCGTAAGCCTCGCCATGAAACTCATTGCCGCCGGACTTCAGTGTGAAGTTGACGATGCCTCCGGAGGAGCTGCCGAACTCGGCGGAGTAGCTGCTGGTTGAGATCGTGAACTCCTGGAAGGCATTCGGCCCCGGCGCTACTTCGGTGAAGAACGTGCCGTTTTGGGCGCGGCGCGTGCTCGCACCGTCGATCAGAATCTCGGCGCCGAGGCCCTGCCCACCGTTAACGCGAAAGTTGGCCGCGTTTGTGCCGTTACCAGTCGCTGATGTGACACTACTGTCGAGAAAGATGAACGACAGCGGCGATCGCCCTGCCGTTTCAGCTCCAACGGCCAACGGAAGTTCCCTCACCTGCCGCTCGTTGACGTTCGTCTGCCTAACGGGCGAGTCGGTTTGAATAACCGGCGCGGAATCACTCGTGACCGTGACGACGTCGGTGATGGCGCCGACCTCGAGGGCGAAGTCGACCCGGCGCGTAACCTGCACGGCGACTTTCAAATCGTCCGTTGTGGCGGATTTGAAGCCTGCCGCCTCGACCGTGATCTTATAGGGCGCGGCTTTCAACTCAGCGATTGTGTACGTGCCCTCATCGGAAGTAGTGGCCTCGCGAGCCTCCCCCGTGTCAACGTTAGTCGCTGTGACCTTTGCATTTGCAACGACGGCGCCACCTGGATCGGTGACAGTGCCCGTGATTGTGCCGCGGTCACTCTGGCCGTAGGCGACGTGCGCCGAAATCAGGGAAAGGACTAACAGCAGTGACAGTTTGATGAACCTGTGAACCTTCATAACTCCTCCGGTGACTCGGCTGCGTCGGGAGAGGCGGGACCTCTGACGACCAAGCGCTCGTGAAAAGTTTGAGACCAAACGGCAAAGCCGCCTAAGGTTGCCCTTGCGCGGCGGCTGGTGATTCGGCTCAGGGCGACATTCTCACCAAACTTCGCCATTTGAATGTGGTTAACTCTGAACTATCTACAAATTGAATCGGAAAGCTGGGAGACCTTACAAAACCGTTTACGTAAACGGTTAACCAAGTTTAGGTGGGTGTATACCAGTCCTACCTGACCCTTGTCAACAGCTTTTCTTAGA
>Ga0136617_10000978_pt1 | contig 25032 bp, 22 predicted proteins | sample AntDrymUQ3222106_2_FD_129672 | JGI IMG/M metagenome (GOLD analysis project Ga0136617, IMG submission 129672) | Polar desert sand microbial communities from Dry Valleys, Antarctica - metaG UQ322 (21.06) | ecosystem: Environmental > Terrestrial > Soil > Desert | place: Antarctica: Dry Valley...
CTACCAGTGCATCCAGAGCCGGTATGGGTTCAACCCGCACCACCTGATGCTCGCGGACGCCGTCGAGTTCTTCATCGGGCAGGGCTGCAAGGTCGGGCTCGGTGGTCACTTGATGGGGCAGAAGGTGACCGAGCAGGTTGCGGAGATGCGCTCGCTGCCGGCCGGGATCGACCAGCGCTCCCCCGCTCGCCATCCCGACTGGCTCGGGCCGGACGACCTCTCGCTGAAGATCCAGGAGATCCGCGAGGCGACCGACTACCAGATCCCGATCCAGCTCAAGCTTGGCGCCTCGCGCGTCTACGACGACGTGCGGATGGCGGCCAAGTGCGGGCCGGACATCATCTACCTCGACGGCGCCGAGGGTGGCACGGGCGCCGGGCCGCACGTCGCGACCGAGGAGACCGGGATCCCGCTGATGGCCGCGATCCCCGAGGCTCGGCGTGCGCTCGAGGACGTCGGCCTGGCAGACGAGATCGACCTCGTCGTCGCGGGCGGGATCCGCAATGGCGGCGACGTCGCCAAGTGCATCGCGCTCGGGGCGAAGGCGGTCGCGATCGGCCACTCGGCGCTGATGGCGCTCAACTGCAACAAGGAGCTACCCGGCATCACCGACTACGAAGGCTCGGTCGGCGTCCCGGCGGGCCAGTGCTACCACTGCCACACGGGGCGCTGCCCGGTCGGGGTCGCGACGCAGGATCCGGAGCTGCGCAAGAGGCTCGTCGTCGAGGAGGCGTCGGAGCGGGTCTACAACTTCCTCACGGCGCTGACGATGGAGGTGCAGATGCTCGCCCGCGCCTGCGGGAAGACGAACATCCACTCGCTCGAGCCCGAGGATCTCGCAGCGCTGACGGTCGAGGCCGCCGCGATGGCGAAGGTGCCACTCGCCGGAACGAGCTATGTGCCGGGAGTCACCGAGCACGAGATCCTCTCCGAGGTGAAGCGGCTGCTCGCGATCAAGGCGGAGGACGACCTGATCGCCGGCCAGCAGATCGCAGACGTGGAGCCGTTGCGGGCGGTGGACGCCTGATGTCCGGCCACGAGCTCGCCTACGCCGAGCCCGAGAAGATCAGGTCGCTCGACGCGGAGTACCTCGCGGGGAAGCGGTTCCCCTACCAGGAGGACAGCTCGCTGCTCGACGATGTCGATCTCGACGTGCTCACCCCGGGCGAGGACCTCAACTGGCTCGAGGACGTGACGCTGCTCGAGGAGGACGGGACGCCAGCGGTGTTCGACCGCTACTCGAACTGCTTCATCAAGATCTACTTCGAGATCCCGGCCGGCCGCGAGGACGAGCTGGCCCGCAAGGTGCTGATGAAGCACCTCACCTCGGGTAACTCGTACGGGATCCAGCTGAAGGCCTTCCACTGCAAGTTCCCCCAGCCCGAGCTCGGACCCTGGGTCGAGGGGTCGAAGACGGTCGGCGCCGACTACACCGCGCCGGTGCTCAAGGGCTGGGAGCGCCCCGTGGGGCACTGAGCAAGGGGCTTCCAGCCCCTTGCTCAGTGCCCCACTCGCCGATCCCCAAGCGGGGTCCGCCCCCGCAGGGGACTGACCCCGGTCTTCGCGTCGTCTACAGCCGAGCGCTGTCGCCTGGGCGGAAGGTATCGGCCCGTCCGAACCGGACAGCCGTGCTCGACGAATCAGTCCGGGCGGCACCGACAGCAGTCCTCCGTTCTCAAACAGCCGCCCGAGAGGAGCAGCACAGATGGCAGAAACATTCACGTGGGGCGAGCTGGACCGCGACGGAGCCCTCGAGGAGGCTGCGTCCAAGGTCGACAGTCGCGCGCAGTTTCTCCGTAAGGCCGCCGTCGGGAGCGGCGTCTTTCTCGGCGCCGGCGCGCTCGTTGGAGCGCTCCCCGGTCGCGCAGAGGGCGCAACGCCGGCAAGCGACGTCGCGATCCTCAACTTCGCGCTGACGCTCGAGTTCCTCGAGGCGGAGTTCTATACCCTCGCCACGAGGAACGCGAAGTTCCAGGGCAAGCCGGGCCAGTTCGCCAGGGTCGTCGGAGCACACGAGCGGGCCCACGTCGCGTTCCTCAAGAGCGCGCTCGGCTCGGCCGCCGTTGCGAAGCCGAAGTTCGACTTCAAGGGCACGACCGACGCTGTCGGGCCGTTCGTCGACACGGCGATCGTGCTGGAGGATGCCGGGGTCTCTGCATACGCCGGTCAGGGCCCGCTGCTGAAGACCAAGGCCATCGTGGCAGCGGCGCTCTCCATTCACTCGGTCGAGGCACGCCATGCTGCCTGGATCCGCGATATCAAGGGCGGCGGCGGCGCACCTGCGCCGGCCCCCCGCGCGTTCGACAAGGCGGCGACCAAGGCGCAGATTCTCGCCGCGGTCAAGGGCACCGGCTTCATCGTCGGCTAGCGCCTCGTCTCGCGAGGTTGCACCGGTGACGACTCACCGGTGCAACCTCGCGATTCCTCGCCGCTAGGCGCCGGACAGGTCCGGCGTGGCCTGCAGCTGCTGTCGCCTTACCCCGGGACGTACACGGGCGGCTCGGGGATCACGACGACGGGATACCACGAGGACAGGTTGTACGACCTGAGCTCGTGACTTTCGATTGCGACCGAGCTGACAACCACTCTCAGCTTCTCGCAGCCCTGATAGCGAACGACCGGAACCGCGCAGCTCGCCTCGCCGTAGAAGACGGTCGTGGCCGTTACGATTCCGGTCGCACAGGCGACGTCCTGCAGGTCGTGCTGCGAGTAGTTTATGAACGGACGCCGCTGGATACAGATCGGCCGCTGCCCACGCAGCCTGATGGGCAGATTCGGCACGGGGGTACCTACGCCCACGCCGGCCCGTGTCCGGGCGCTCGGAAGGGACGAGTTGATCAGTGCGAGCCGTTCGACCCCCGGCGTGCCGAAGAGCCCGACGATCCACTGACCGTCGGGCGTCCCATACTGGAGGTACCGCAGATTGTCCTTCCGGATCACGCGGGCGAGGTCGAAGCCGAGCGGCTGTCCGAGCGCCCGGCGGGTCTCCCGCAAAAGTATGCACGCGTCCTCGTCCATGACTGGGAATCAAACCGGGATGCGCGAGCCGCGTAGGCGTCAGGCGCGCGCGCCTGACGCCTGCGTCTCTCGCGGCGATCCGTCGATCCGACCGCTACGGGACCGGGCGCGCCTCGGCGTCGAGCAGGGCACGCTCAGCCTCGTCCGGCATCGTCGGCGTGTCCTCGCGCCAGTGCGGCTTCTCACCGTCCTGCACGATCCGACGAAAGAAGAAGAGCAGGAGCGAGATCACGAGGACGCCGACGCCGATCACCTTCTCCTTCGATCCTCCATAGCCGCCGGCTGCGGTCTGGAACCAGCCGAAGCCGACGATCGTGAGGACGAGGCACCAGACCGAGAGCGCTGCCGAGATCGGCACCCAGATCGGCGACAGCTTGATCGGGCGCGGCCAGTTCGGGCGATCCCGACGCAGGAGGACGAAGGCCGAGAGCGCGAACATGTGCGCGAGCACATAGCCAAGATTGCTCGCCGCGTAGATCCCGAAGATGTTCCCGATGAAAAGTAGGAAGAGGACGTTGATCACCATGTCCACTGTCATCGCGTTGCCCGGTACGTGGAACCGATTCAGCCTGCCGAGCTCCCTGATCGTCATCCCCGCCCGCGAGATCCCGTAGAGCGCACGTCCGCCGTCGGCCGTCGCCGTGTTCATCGTGATGATGAAGCTCGCGACGAGACAGACGACGAAGAAGTCGGTCAACCGTTCCGACCCGACGATGAGGTTCATCGCGCCGACGTAGTCGTAGGCAGCTATCGACTCCGCGGTGCCACCACCGACGAAACCGATCGGGAGGAGGATGTACACGACCATCGAGAAGAGCGCCGCAGAGCGGAGCGCGAGCCGTGTATCCCGGACGGTGTCCTTGTATTCGGGTGCGAACGTCGCGCAGACATCGACGCCCCATGCCGACCAGCTCATCAACCAGAGCCAGACGAGCGCGAGCTGGATCCCACCCCACGCCTGCCCATCCGAGCCGATCGTGTTCGAGAGGTTCCCGCTGTCGAAGCTGCCGTTGAGGAAGGGCAGGATCATCATCACGAACAGGGGAATCATGAGCAGTGCCCCGGCGGCGTAACCGAACCTGATCCCGACCCGTGCGCCGTAGACGTTGAACAACCAAACCGCGACGATCAGGGCGATCCCGATCAACTGCGGCAGGCCGATCTTGACCGTGCCGGTGGAGAAGTAGCCGGTGACGTCGCCGTTGTTCGAGGCGCCCCCGAAAGGCTCACCCGAGAACCACGCTCCCTGGATGATCTGCCCGATGAAGAGGCCGTTCACCGACAGGACGACCGACCAGCCGATCCAGTAGCCGAATGTCGCCACCGGTCCGATCAGGGTCGTGTACTTTCGCCAACCCTCATGGGCGTAGAGCGCGATGCCGCCCGACTTGTCCGGGAACATCGTCGCGAGCTCGGAGTAGATCGTATTGATAAACACCGCCATGACGGCAGAGACTCCCCAGAGGATCGCGGCGCCCCAGCCACCGAGATCGCCCACCGAGAACCCCAGGGCCCCCAGGAGGAATCCCGGGTTCGCGAGGGCGATCACGAAGCCGTCGTACCAACGAAGTGTCTTGAGGAGCTGACGTTCCTCGACCGCTGCAGTCGCCAAGTCGAACCTCCGAGACGGGGGCCTGAACCGGCCTCGTGAGTCGGCCGTTGGGCGAACGTAACAGGCTGCGCGGACGGGTCAAGTGAGTGTTTCGCTGGGGGCAACTGCGGTGCCGCCTTGCGGAAGTAGAATCGACGCGTGCGCGAGCCTCCGATCACCATCACCTGCGACTGCAAGGCCGTCGCGGCGATCCGATACGGCGACCGGTGGACCTGCGAGACTTGTGGAAAGACCTGGGACACGAGTCAGATCCCGAGTACCGAGTTCGAGGCGCTGCTGCAGAGCATCCGCCGCTACCGGCTGCTCACGGTGGGCCCCCCTCTTGCACTCGCAGTCGTTCTTGTCCCGCTCGCCGTCCTGCTCGACGTCAGGTTCGCGTTCCTGCTCTTCGTCCTCGTGCTCGCTCATGGGCTACTCGTCCTCCCACAGCTTCGCCGGCGAGCGACACGTCGCGTGCTCGAGGCGGCTCCGCGGTGGGAGCTTCGCCACGAATGACGCTCGGCAGCCGTACGCGCCCGCCTGAGTTGCCGGCCCCGAGCCCATCTGCCACGCCGCGGCCCGTGCTGCTCGCGACCTTCAACGTCCCGGTCGACCCGGCGGCCGCGGAGTTCGCGGTCGAGGCGGCGCTCGAGGCCGGCCAGCCGCTCGTCGTCGTCAACTTGATCGGTGGAGCGTTCTACCCGTCGGTCGCCGCCCCGGCGCCCGTCGCCGTCGTCACGCCGAACGTCGAGGAGTCACTCCGTGCGCCCGCGCAGCTCGCGGCGTCGCTCGGGATTCGCTCGGAGCGCCTGCGAGTCCTCACGCCGCGACCGATCGAGGCGCTCGTCGAACTGGTCACCGATCGTGAACCGGGCCTGCTCGTGCTCGGCTCCGACCCCGCGCGTCTACGACGTCGGTTTTGGGCGAAGGCGCGGAAGCGCGTACGCGAGCGCACGACCTGTCTCATCTGGCCGGCGTGAGCTCGCGCTTGCGCGCGACCTCACGCTAGTCATTGCCTTGCCTAGCACGTCACGCGGAGCGTGAAGTGCCTGACCAACCCAGTCGCTCCGACAGCGAACGGGCTCCGGCAACCAGCGGCTCGAGGGCGGCTGCGCGTGCCCTGGCGTCGAACCTCACGGTCGGCCCCTGGACGCCGAGGATCGCGGCGAGCTCGCCCCGGCTGTCGCGAACCGGTCGCGCGACCGCCGCGAGATCGTCTTCTCGCTCGCCCACGGCCTCTGCCCAGTCACGGGCCCTGACCTGATCGATCTCCCGGCGAAGCGTCCGCGGGTCCGCGATCGTCCGCTGCGTGTAGCGGCGCAACGGCCCTGGGGGGAGCGACGGCGGGCCGAAAGCGAGCATCACCTTGCCGACCGCTGTGGCGTGCGCGACGCTGGGGCGCCCGACCTGCGCAACGCCCTGCACCGAGGACGGGCTGCGGACGTAATCGACCGTCACGGCCTCGTGTTCCCCGGGTACGGAGAGCGTCGCCGTCTCGCCGGTCGCCCCGACGAGCGACTGTAAGGCAGGCTGGGCGAGCTCGCGCAGATCGAGCCGGTCGACGACCGTGTTGCCGAGCTGGACGAGGCGGATGCCGAGCCGGTAGCGGCCGCTCGGCGCCTGGTCGACGTATCCCCGCTCGGCAAGCGTCGCGAGCAGCCGTGAGACCGTGCTCGCGTTGATGCCGGTTCGGCGCGCGAGCTCGTTCGTCCCCAGCTCGCCGCCGACGGCGAGCGCGTCGAGGACGCCGAGCGCGCGCGAGACGGCCGCGACCCGGCGAGCGGCTTGTCGGGGAACAAGGGCCATGGTACGTTGTCTCCGATTATGACACTGTGTTGCCTCTGGGGCAACTCTTAGTCGACGGAGGTTCGATCATGGAGCAGCTCGCCCCGTCCCGCTACGTCGTCGTCGGTGCCGGCATGCACGGCCTCTCGACCGCCTATCACCTGGCGAAGGAGCTCCGGGGGAGCGGTGCCGGCTCGGGTGCGGACGTCGTCGTGCTCGAGAAGTCGCACCCCGGTGCGGGCGCGACTGGAATCGCCTGCGGGGTCGTCCGCAACAATTACTTCCAACCGGCAATGGCCGAGCTGATGCAGGCCTGCGTCGAGGTCTGGGAGTCGGATCCCGCTGCCTACCACTACAACCCGGTGGGCTACATCGCGCTCGGGCCGAAGGCGCAGGAGTCAGACCTGGTCTCGGTGCACGAACGTCACGAGCAGATCGGCTACCGCTCCGAGCTCGTCGTCGGCGAGGCCGACGTCGACGCGCACATGAAGGCGCTCTTTCCCGATTGGCGCGCGCAGGGCCTCACGGTCTGTCTGCACGAGCAGCAGGGTGGCTTCGCGTTCAACCTCGAGTCGGTGCAGGGGCTCGCCGACAAGTGCGAGGCAGAAGACGTGCGGATCCTGACCGGTGTGGAGGTGACCGGATTCGTGCTCGGCCCCGACGACGCCGTCGCCGCGGTCGAGACGAGCCGGGGCAGGGTCGAAGTCGGCGAGCAGGTCGTCGTCGCGCCCGGCCCGTGGGCGCAGCGCTTCTGGGCGATGTTGGGCTTGCCGAACACGATCGACATTCGCACTCCCTCGGGCGAGGTCGTCCGCGATCGCCCGATGTGGACGTACTGGAACCTCCAGGAAGGAGAGATCCAGGTCGACCCGCTGATGTTCGCAACCGCCAACGGCGGCGCTCCGCCCGTGATCCATGTCGACACCGATGCGCCGCTCTACACCGACGACGGGCGCCTCGTCACCGACGAGCTGTGGGGGAACTACTTCAAGCGCGACCGCCACGGAGTCCAAGGCGGGGCGGCGCCACTGACGGTCGAGGGCGATGTCGAGCTCGACCCGTACCCCTCGACGACAACCGTCGACCCTGACTTCCCCGACATGTGGTGCGCCTCGCTCTCGCATGCGATGAGCCGGTTCGAGGGCTGCCGGGCGCTGTACAAGGATGCGCGGTCGGGTGGTGTCGGCTCGTTCACCGCAGACAACTTCCCCGTCTTCGACTACCTCAAGCCGAACCTCTACGCGATCCTGGACTCGAACCACGGCTACAAGATGATCGGCGTCGGTCGCGAGGTGGCGAAGGTCGTGCTCGGCGACCACTCGAGCCTGCTCTATCCGTTCCGGTACGAGCGCTTCGCGACGGGTGACCTGCACCCGGTCTCGAACTCGCCGTACCCATGGTCCTGACGTGGGGGAACCCATGGTTCCCCCACGAGCCCCCTCCTTCGCGATTCTCGGATTCTGCTGAGGCGATGCCTCCCGGCCGAGTGAATCGGCCTCCGGCCACAACGGCGATCCCGGGAACGACGAGAGATCGTGCCAAGATGTCGGAGTGCTGATCTTCCTGCTGCTCGGGTTCATGCCCTTGGTCTTGCTGCTCACGCTGGCGCTCGCGCTGTACCTGACCGTGATCGAGTTGCGCGAGCTCCGGCCGAACTACGGGTGGTGGATCTGGTGGCTCCTGCTCGTCCTGATGACCCACTTCGTCGGCTATCTCCTCCTCCGTGTCTACACCCTCTACCGGCGCAGACAGCTCGCGGGACCTTAGGGACCGGCCGCTCGGACGAGTGACGCTGCTCGTCGGGGTCCTGCTGCTCGCCTTCCTGTCGGCACGTGCTTGCCACTCCTCCGACGGCGTCTCCTCGGAACGCGCGGTCGCGCTGGCACGAGAGGCTGCGTCCTTCTCACCGGATCGCTCACAGGTGCGGCTCGTGCAGCGCGGGGTGCCGCCGCGACAGAGCTGGGCCGTCTCGCTCTACGACGTGAGTCGGGCAGGACGCCCCACGCGCGTTGAGGTCTTCCTCGTCGACCGGCGCAGCGGCACCGTGACGAAAGCCGGCTGACGGGATGTAGAAAATCTCCACTACTCGCGGCTCAACGCTGATGCTTCGCCACATAGAGATCCGTACGGTGGTTTCGTACGGTTGCGCGGAACCTCGGAGCGGCCTGAGGAGGCGCTGAATGGGAACGTCGGTCTGGTTGCTTGCAGCAACCGTCGAGGAGCGAGTCGACGCGCTCGAGAGCGCGAACACACTCGACTCGCAGATTCTGACGGAGCAGTTCTACTTCTGGACCGTCGTCCTCATGTGGCTGATCCACGTCGGCTTCATGGCGTACGAGTCCGGCGCTGCCCGGCGCAAGAACATCATGTCGACCGCGATGAAGAACATCCTCACGATCGCGGTCGTGACGCCGACGTTCTACTACTTCGGCTGGTACATCTACGGCTGCATGGAGGAGGGGTGGCCGAAGTCGGGTCACGACTCACCGGACGCGTTCCCCGGCTTCTGCGGGCTGACCGCGCCGTGGAGCGAGGGTCTCGGCCCAAATCTCCAGGACCACGTCAGTCTCGTCTTCTTCCTCGCGTTCCTTCTCTTCTCGTGGACGACCGCGTCGATCATGTCGGGCGCGCTGATCGAGCGCGTCCGGCTCTCCGCCTTCCTCCTCCTCGCCGTGATGCTCGGCTCCGTCGTGTGGATCCTCGACGCCGCCTGGGGCTGGAGCTCCGGCGGCTGGTTGACGACGCGGTTTGGCTTCCACGACTCGATCGCGAGCGGTGTCGTGCACGGCGTCGCGGGTGCCTTCACGCTGGGTGTGCTCCTGAACCTCGGCCCGCGGATCGGCAAGTACGACATCGCCGGCCGCGCGCGCAGCTTCAGACCGCACAACACCCACATGACGCTGATGGGCTTGATGCTCATCTTCACCGGGTTCTACGCCTTCTACGCGGCGTGTCTCGTGATCCAGTCGACGGTGTTTCCGGGCTGGCTCAACATCTACCTCTCGCCGACCACTCTCGGCACGATCGCGATGGTGATCACCTTCGGCTTCGCGGGCGGGTTCACCGGCGGCTGGTTCGCGAGTAAGGGCGATCCGTTCTGGACCCTCTCGGGGGGCCTTGCCGGGGTGATCGCGGTGTCCGCCGGCGCGGACGTGTACCACCCCTCGCTCGCGTACCTGCTCTCGTTCTCCGGCGGCATGGCCTGCGTTTGGGTCGGCAACTTCATCGAGCGCAGGCTTCGGATCGACGATGCCGTCGGCGCCGTAGCCGTCCACGGCTTTTGCGGGTTCTACGGTGTCTTCCTGGTCGGCATCTTCGCAGGTGGCTACCCGACCGGTGTCAATAACATCGAGAGCTCGATGGGTGGCCAGCTGATGGGAATGATGACCTTTCTTCCGCTCGGGTTCCTCTCCGGCTACGCGATGAGCTGGGTTTTGAAGAAGCTGAATCTCCTGCGTGTCTCGGCGGAGGTCGAGCTCGAGGGTCTCGACCTGGCCGAGTTCCAGCGCGACTTCTACCCGGAGTTCGAGCGGATCCCGGAAGTGATCGTCGGGCCCGACGGCGAGGAGCTCGAGGCGGGGCCAATCCTGCTGGACGGCTACCGAGCGGTGACGAACGGCAGGCCGACGACGCGAGTCGGTGCGTGAGAAAGGGGTGAGCGATGTTCGATGCCTTCCCGTTTGACGAGTGGAGCGAGGAGATCACGACGTTCTGGACGTTCGGCGTCGAGGGCGACACGGGCACGATCATCCTGACGATCCTGGGCGTGCTCCTGATGATCGGCTCGCTCGTCCAGTTCGTTCGCCTGGAGTCACAGAAGCTCGACGCTCAGACCGCCGCTCTGCGTCAAGCGCTGGCCTCGGCCGATGCGACGGTGACCACGACGACGGTCACGATCACGACGACGGAACTCGAGTAGGAGACCCAGATGCGAGAGAAGCAGATCGACTTCCCGGAGCTCCAGAAGGAAGACCCGAGGGTGGCCCTGTTCATGATCGGCCTCAGCCTGGTGTGCGTGGTGGTCGTCGTGATCCTGCTCTTGGCCGGCGCGGACGGGCCCTTCATCGGGCCGTGGGGTTAGCCTCCGGTCGATGGCGACGCTCTATCTCCACTGCGCGATCTGTGATCGCAAGCAGGCGCGCGGTCTCCTCTCTAGCAGCGCCTGGGGTGTTGCGCCCTTGCCGGCCGGCAGCGTGATTCAGCATCCCGCCGTGCACGACGCTGCGGTTCGCGCCTGCCCTTCATGCGTGAGCCGAGAGGACGACTGGATCGCCCGGGCGTACGCTGCGGTCGACGTCGGCTAGAACAATCCGACGGTCTCGCCCTCGGCGTCGATGTCGATCGAGAAGGCGGCAGGCTGGGCGCCGAAGCCCGGCATCTGCAGCATCTCGCCGCAGAGCGGGACGAGCATCCCGGCGCCGCTGTAGACGCGAATGTCGCGGATCGGGACAGTGAATCCGGTCGGCCGGTTGCGCTGGGTCGGATCGTGCGAGAGTGAGAGATGTGTCTTCGCCATGCAGATCGGCAGGTGTGCGAGTCCCTGCGCCTCGATCCGCGAGATCGCCTCGCGGGCGGCGGGAGCAAGCTCGATGCCGTCGGCGCCGTAGACCGTGACCGCGATCCGCTCGATCTTCGTCGCGATCGGCTCGTCGTCGGTATAGAGCATCCGGAAGTCGGAGTCCGCCTCCGCCGCGGCCGCGACGACCTCGGCGAGCTCGACCGTGCCCTCACCACCCGCTCCGAAGCCGTTGTGGATCGCGGCGCCGTATGCGCCCGCCTCGAGCGAGAGCTGCTTGATCAGCTCGAGCAGCTCGGGCTCGTCGTCGGGGCGCATGTTGATCGCGACGACGGGCTGGATCCCGAAGGCGCGGACGTTCTCGATGTGCTTCGCGAGGTTCTCCATCCCGGTCTCGATCTCGGTACGCATCTGCCCGAGCTCGGCCTGCTCGCGCCAGTCGCCGCCGCCGTGGTGGCGTAGCGCCCGCACCGTCGCGACCACGACGACGACGTGCGGTCGCAGCGCGCCGACGCGGCAGACGATGTCCATGAACTTCTCCATCCCGAGGTCGGCGGCGAAGCCGGACTCGGTGATCAGGTACTCGCCGAGCTTGAGCCCGATCCTGTCGGCGATGATCGAGTTGTTCCCGTGCGCGATGTTCGCGAACGGTCCGGCGTGCATCAGGCAGAGCTGGCCCTCGAGCGTCTGCACGATGTTCGGCTTGATCGCGTCCTTGAGCAGCACGGCCATCGCCCCTGCCGCCTGGATCTGATCTGCGGTGACCGGATCACCCGAGGCCGTGTAGCCGACGGTGATCGCACCGAGCCGCCGGCGGAGGTCGCCGAGTCCGGTCGCGAGGGCGAGGATCGCCATCACCTCGCTTGCGGCGGTGATGTCGAAACCGGACTCGCCCGGGACCCCGTGCTTGCGACCGCCGAGACCCGTGACGATGTTGCGCAACGAGCGATCGGTGACGTCGATCGCACGCCGCCAGGTGGTCGTCTGCAGGGCGGGCTCGTGACTGTGGAAGACGTGGGCGTCGACGAGCGCCGAGAGCAGATTGTTCGCCGCAGTGATCGCGTGCATGTCACCGGTGAAGTGGAGGTTGATGTCCTCCATCGGCACGACCTGCGCGTAGCCCCCGCCGGCCGCGCCACCCTTGACGCCGAAGACGGGTCCGAGCGAGGGCTCGCGCAGCGCGAGGATCGCGCGCCGGCCGAGCTTCCCGAAGCCCTGGGTCAGCGCCACCGACGTCGTCGTCTTGCCCTCACCGGCGGGTGTGGGCGTGATCGCCGTGACGTTGACGAGCTTCGCGTCGGGTCGGTCGGCGAGCCGCTCGAGGATCGAGAGGTCGACCTTCGCCTTGTAGCGACCGTAGAGGTCGAGCTCGTCCGGCTCGATGTCGTAGTCGGCTGCGACGTCGGCAATGGGGCGCAGCGTGGCGGCCTGCGCGATCTCGAGGCTCGAGAGCATGTGCGTGTCTCCTCAGTCCACGGGCCGGGCATGCCCGGTCCCTACGATGGATCGTCGTCGCCTCGGAAGGCGAGGCACGCCGTGTTGTTTGCTGGGCCTGGAACGGTGGGGGTTCCGGCCGGGCACCGGCCGCTTCAGGGGTTGTCGCCGTCGGAATCCGCCCCTGCGGATTCCGACGTTGCGAGAAAACCGGCTCAATGGCTCACCGCGGCCGCGGCCAGCTCCGACACGAGTGTGTCGGTGTAGAAGCGCTCGAGCTTGAACGGCTCGATCAGGTCGGGTGTCGTGCCGGTCGCGATCAGCTCGCTGAGGGTGACCCCGACGATCGGCGCCGCCTTGAACCCATAGGTTCCCCAGCCGCAATCGACGAGGAAGCCTTCGATCTCGGTCACGCCCATGATCGGGCTGTAGTCGGGGCTCATGTCGCAGAGCCCCGTCCAGTGCCGCAGGATCTTCGTCGCATGGAGCTGCGGGAAGAGCTCGAGCATGTGCCGGCATGCGTACTCGATGAACGGGAAGGTGCCCTTGTTCGAGTACGTCGGGTACGGCTCGACCTCCGCGCCGATCAGGAACTCGCCGCGGTCGGTCTGCGAGCAGTAGATGTGCATCTGGGCGGAGACGATGATCTTGTCGAGGAACGGCTTTACGGGCTCGGTCACGAACGCCTGCAGGATCGAGGTGACGATCGGCAGCGGCAGGTTCGCCAGCCGCGCGACCGGGCTCGACCAGCCGGCGGTCGCGCTCACGACGACGCCGCACGAGATGTCTCCCTTCGTCGTCCTGACGCCGTGCACCTTGCCGTCGCGAATGTCGAAGCCGGTGACCTCGACGTTCTGGTGGATGTCGATTCCTGCGCGACCGACCTGCTTCGCGTAGCCCCACACGACGGCATCGTGGCGGATGATCCCGCCCGGCGGGTGGTAGAGCGCACCCTGGATCGGCCAGGTCACGTCCTCGCCGATATTGATCTGCGGGCAGAGCTGCTTCACCTCGTGCTTGTCGATCACGCGGCTCGAGATCCCGAGCAGCTTGTTCACCTCGGCGCGCTCGTTCTGCACCACGAGCGAGCGGTCGGAGTGCGCGAGCGTGAAGTGCCCGTGCTGCGAGAACATCAGGTTGAAGTCGAGCTCGGCGGAGAGCTTCTCGTAGAGCTTCACGCTCTCCTTGTAGAAGGCCGCGCCCTCGGGGGTGCGGTAGTTCGCGCGGATGATCGTCGTGTTCCGACCTGCGGCGCCCGAGCCGATGTAGCTCTTGTCGAGCACCGCGACGTTCGTGATCCCGTGATGCTTCGCGAGGTAATAGGCGGTCGCGAGTCCGTGCGAGCCGCCGCCGATGATGACGACGTCGTAATGCCGTTGCAGCGGCCCGGGCCGGCGCAGGATCTCCTTCTTGAGGAAGATGTCCTTCACAGCGCATCCACGCCGATCGGGCCTCCACCGAGCGCCGCCGCGCGGTCGACGACCACCTCGAAGAGGTAGTCGCCGAGCTCCTGCGCGAACACGAGCCAGAATCCGGCGTCTGTGGGGTCTGTCCCCGCAGGGGACTGACCCCGGTCTCCGACCTGCAGTACATGGGCGGTGACGTGCGCCACCTCGCCGCCTTTCGGGAAGTCGTGCAGGTGCGTGAGCCGGCGGATCGCCGTGCCGGCTTCGGGCCCGACGATCGCGAGGATCCCGAGCGCACCGGTCATGTCGATGGTCGTCGTATCGCGCAACGGGGAGGTAGCCGTCGCAACCGCCTCTGTCGAGCCGATCGCGAGCGCACGCCTCGGTGAGATGCGGTAGAGGAGCGCATCGCCCTCGATCGCCTCGGGAGCGGGCCGGAGCTCGGCCTTCGCGAGGTGGGAGAGGTCGGCGATGCCGACGGTCGCGAGCCGGTCGCGCTCGCCGGGAACCGAGACCGGGACGAGCCAGCCGGCGCGCTCCTCGAAGGTCGCGCCCGCGTCGCGGAAGCGGCGCTCGACGCACGAGCGGGCGAGCGGATGGAAGCCCCTGTCGTCGGTGGCGGTGGAGACGGAGAGAAACTCGAGCGCGCTCAAGCTCGCGGCCTCGCGACCGGCTGAGGGGTCTGGCTGAAGCCAGACCCCTCAGCTCTGCTCGCTTCGCGCACGGGGTCTGGCTGCAGCCAGACCCCTTCGACGTGGGCCGCGCTCACGCCTTCAACCTCTCACCAGCCGGATCGAAGAACGGGCCGAGGTGCACCTTCATCGGCACCGGCCTACCCTCGACCTGGACGTCGAAGCCGCCGCCGTCGACCGCGAGCTCGTGCGGGACGATCGCGAGGCCGATCACCTTGTCGAGCTCCTGCGAGTGCCGCACGCTCGTCACGCGTCCCGAGGAGACGCCGTCGATCACGATCTGGCCACCCTCGACCGGGATCGCCCCCGTCGGGCTCTCGAAGCCGATGAGCATCCAGCGCAACCCGCGCTCGGCGACCTGCTGCGTCGCCCACTTGCCGACCCAATCGAACTCCTTGTCGTTCTTCACGAGCCACGGCATCGCCGCCTCGAGCAGATTCGACTCGGAGTCGGTGTCCTGGCTGACGATCACATGGCCCTTCTCGAGCCTCAGGATCCGCTGCGGCTCGAGCCCGAACGGCGCCGCCTGGAGCTCCTTGCCCGTCTCGAGCAACGTATCCCAGACGTGCTCGCCATGCGGGCTCGCGAAGTGGAGCTCGTACCCGAGCTCCCCGACGAAGCCGATGCGGAGCGCGAGGCTCGGCACGCCCGCGACACGCACGTGCTTCGCGTCGAGGTACGCGAGCCCGTCGTTGGAGAAGTCGTCGCCGGAGACACGCTGCATCAGCTCCCGCGCTTTCGGCCCGGCGACGTTCACCGCAGCGAGGGCGCCCGTGAGCTGGACGAAGGCAACGTCCATGAACCAGACCGCGTTCCACCACGTGAACCACTGGTAGATCGAATCGGCGCCGGTCGAGGTCGTCGTCACGTAGAACGTCTCGTCGTCGAGGCGTGCGACGGTGCCGTCGTCCATGATCCGGCCCGCATCGCCCGTGATCACCCCGTAGCGGATCCGGCCGACCTTCAGATCCGAGAAGCGATTCGGGTAGACGCGGTCGAGGAACGCCCCGGCGTCGAGACCCTGGACGAGGATCTTGCCCAGCGTCGAGACGTCGATCAGCCCCACGTGACGGTGCACGTGCTGAGCCTCGGCGCCCGGGTCGTCGCCGTACGAGTGTGGGCGCCGCCAGGCGCCCGTCCACATCATCCTGCCGCCGAGATCCTTGTGCCGGTGGTGCAGCGACGTCCGCTTTGCAGGCTCGTGCGGGCGACCCGCGAGCAACCCCATCGAGATCGAGGTGTACGGTGGGCGCGCCGTCGTCGTGCCGATCGTGTTCTCGTCGACGCCGTTCGCCTTCGCATAGACGCGGATCGAGTTGGTGTGGCAGAGCCGGCCCTGGCACGGGCCCATCGTCACCGTCGTGTAGCGCTTGGAGAGCTCGATCGAGTCGAATCCCTCGCGGATCGCGTACTTCAGATCCTTCGTCGTCTGATCCTCGCAAAAGCAGACGAAGCACTTGTCGCCCTGATAGCCGAGCACCGCGTGCGGGACGGCGGGCTCGCCGACCTCGCCCGCAGCCGCGCCGACCGCGCGGATGTGGTCGGGCAGATCTGTCGGGACGAAGATCCCACGGGCGCTGTCGTACTCGACCCGCGCGCCCGCCTGCGCGAGCAGCTTGACGTTGGGTTGCGGACTGCCTGACATCACGACGAGATCGCACGTCATGCGCTTGCCGTTGATCGTCACGTCGGTCACGCGACCCTTGCGCCCGTGGGCGGCGATGTTCGGGGGCTGGCTCTCGCGCAGGTCGACGACGAGACCGACGTCGACACCGGCGCTCTCGAGATCGGCGGCGGCGGCCAAACCGCGATCGTCGGCCGTGAGCACGACGGCACGCTCGCCGGGCTTGATCGACCAGAAGTTGACGAGCCTCCGGACGCCGTCGGGCAGCATCACGCCGATCAAGTCGTTGCCGGGGAAGACGAGCGGTTGCTCGACGACACCGCTCGCGACGACGACCTCGTGCGCCCTGAACTTGAGCAGCAGGTTGCCGACTGCGACCGGGACGAAGCCGTACTCGAACAGACCGATCGCGATCGCCGGCGCCAGAAGCTCGACGCCTACCGCGCGCGCCCGCTCCTGCAGCCCGCGTGCCCGCTCGATTCCCCCCGGCTCCGCAAGCAAGCCGCCGCCCACCTCGGGTCCCTCGTCGACGAGGGTGACCGACTTCCCGGACTCTGCCGCCTCGATCGCGGCCTCGAGTCCCGCCTGCCCCCCTCCGACCACGATCACGTCGACGTGCCGGTGCTCGACTTCGACGCGCTCGGTGCGCTCGCCCTTCGGATCGAGCGGGCCGAGGCCGGCCGCGTTGCGAAGCACCTTCTCGTACAGCGGCCACAGCTTTCGCGGCCGAATGAACGTCTTGTAGTAGAAGCCCGGCGGCGTGAACGGCCCTGCGAACTTGTCGGTCGCCGACATCAGATCGCGGTCGAGCGAGCCGAGGAAGTTCTGGCCCTTGACGACCGCGCCCTCCCGCAGCGGCTCGACGCATACCCGGACGCTCGGGATCCCGTCGACCGTCATCTGGCAATTCGCGCAGTGGCCCGAGCAGCACTGGAGGCCGCGGGGACGGTGGTACTTGAAGCTGCGCGAGAAGATGCGCCGGCCGTCGGCGTAGAGCGCGGAGCCGATCGTGTCCCCACGGAAACCCTTGACGAGGTTCCCGTCGTAGGTGAAAGCGATCTCTGTCGTCCTGTCGATACGCTCACCGGGGCGGGGGTCGAGGCGGCTCATGCGCATGCCTCCGTGCCGGGACGGACGGAGGGGTCTGGCTGAAGCCAGACCCCGATCTGCTGCCGGAGTCGGGGTCTGGCTTCAGCCAGACCCCTTCGAACCGACGCTGTCGAACGAGTGCTCACGTGACCGACGCCGTTCCTTCGGGCGAGGCCGCCACGTCGCCGGCGCTCGCCGTACCCGACTGAGCGTCGCCGGTCGGACGCTCGGGGTGCCACGTCCGCAGCACCTCGTTCGTGTAGGTGTGCCGCTCGGCGAGGAACCACTCCTCACACGTGCGGCAGAACCACCACTCCCGTTGCACGCCCCAGACGCCTTCGCGAAAGTAGATGTACTCGTTCAGCTCACGTCGGGTCGGCTGAGCCGTCGCTCGCTTGGTCGACTCACCCGCGCAGCGCAGCTCGTGCACCTCGCGCGGGCCGCAGTTGGGGCAGGTGACGAGTAGTGACATCCGCTCTATAGTTCCACTGTGCGCAACGGTGTCGCGCTTCAGGCAACAACGAGGATAACGTGAGCCCGTCGCGTCGTCAACCGTCCGCACGGCGGATCGCGGCGTCGGAACGGGCGATTGCCGTCCTCGACACGCTTGCCGACGGTGGCGAGTTGGGAACCAACGAGCTCGCGCGCCGGACGGGGCTGCCGCCCTCGACGGTCTCGCGCCAGCTGGGCACGCTTGCCGCGGCGGGGCTCGTCGAGCACAGCCCCGAGAACGGGCGCTACCGGCTCGGGATCCGCATCGTCCAGCTGGCAAACGCGGTGCTCGCGCGGCTCGACGTTCGTGAGCTCGCGCGTCCGCATCTGCGGGAACTCGTTCGGATCACCGGCGAGACCGCGACCCTGCATGTCCCGGGAGCGGAGGACGCGATTACGATCGACTTCGTGCCGAGCGCCCACTTCGTCCAGCACGTGACACAGCTGGGACGTCCTTCGATTGCGCACGCGACCTCCGCCGGGAAGGTGATGCTCGCGTTCAGCGAGCGCGAGCTGCCGCGCGGCAGGCAGCGAGCCTTCACGCCGAGGACGATCACGGATCCCTCGGAGCTGGCGCGGGAGATCGGGCGAGTCCGCAGCCAGGGCTATGCCGAGGCGTTCGAGGAGCGCGAGCCCGGTCTCAACGCGATCGCGGCGCCGGTGTTCGCCGCCACCGGGGCGCTCGCCGCGATCGTGGCGCTCCAGGGCCCGTCCGCGCGCTTCGGACGCACTCAGCTGGCAGCTGCGAGGCCACCGCTCATCGAGCATGCCCGGATGATCTCCGCCAAGCTCGGTGACGCCGGATCCACCGACGACGGTCACTTTGCGTGAGCCGCTTTCCGACCCTGCTCTCGCCGCTTCGCCTCGGACCAGCAGAGCTGGCCAATCGAGTCGTGTCGACGTCGCACCAGACCAATCTCGTCCGCGACCATCTGCCGACTCCGGAGCTCGTCGCCTACCACGAGGAACGCGCGCGCGGGGGGGTCGGGGCGATCTTCCTCGAGGCCGTCGCGGTACACCCGTCGGGGCTGCTCACGGCGGCGACGCTCGGGGGGTACCTGCCGGAGATCGTCGACGGCTACCGGTCGCTGGCCGGGGCCGTCGGGCGCCACGGCACGAGACTCTTCGTGCAGCTGTTCCACGGTGGCCGGGAGCAGATCGCGGCGGCGCCGCGACAGCCGACCGTCGCTCCGTCGAGCGTTCCGAGCGCGCGCCTCAAGTCGGAGCCGCGGGCTCTGACGATCCGCGAGCTCGAGGAGCTCGTCTCGGGCTTCTCAGCGGCGGCCGCCCAGGCACGCGAGGGCGGGCTCGACGGGATCGAGCTCTCGTTCGCGCACGGCTACCTCGTGCCACAGTTCCTCAGCCCGAACACGAATCGGCGAGCCGACGCTTACAACGGCGACCTCGAGGCGCGGGTACGGCTCGCCGTCGAGATCGTGTCAGCCGTGCGGGCCGCCGCCGGACCGGGGCTGGCCGTCGGGGCCCGGCTGTCCGCTGACGAGATCGGCCCCGGTCTGCTCGACGGCCCGGCGTGCGCCGAGCTGGCCGGTGCGCTGCGCGCGCGGGTCGACCTCGACTTCGTCTCGTTCGCGCTCGGGCACTCGTCGAGCTACGCGGCCTCGACATTCATCGTCCCGCCGCCGCCTGCGCCGCTCGGCGCGATCGAGGCGAGTCTCGACGCCGCGCACGCAGCCGTCTCCCCGGTGCCGGTGATCGCGACGACCCGGATCGTCGACCTCGAGCACGCCGAGCGGCTCGTTGCCTCCGGTCGTGCCGAGGCGGTGGGCATGACCAGGGCGCTGATCGCCGACCCGCACCTCGTCCGCAAGGGCGCCGGTGGGCTCGACGACGAGGTGATTGAGTGCATCGGCTGCAACCAGGCCTGCATCGGCCACTACCACGCGCACGTGCCGATCGGCTGCGTCGTCAACCCGAGAACCGGCCGCGAGCGCTCGTTGCCCGCGGCGGCGCGGCAGACGGGGACACCGGGCGTTACGGTCGTGGGTGCCGGCCCGGCGGGCATCGCCGCGGCGCTCGAGGCAGCGCGCCATGGGGCGCGCGTGACCCTCTGCGAGCGTGGCGAGGAGATCGGCGGCCAGCTTCGACTCGCAGGTCGTGCGCCCGCCCACGCAGAGCTCTGGGACCGCTACCACCGGCTCGCGTCGAGACAGCTCGCCCGCGAGGGCGTCGAGGTGTCGCTCGGGATCGAGATCGACGCTGAGTCGCTCTCGGGCTTGCAGCGCGTGGTGATCGCCACGGGAGCGCTGCCCTACGATCCGCAGCTGCCATCGGCGCCGCGCGTCGCGATGGTGCAGGCTTGGGCGGCGATCTCCTCCCCCGGCGACGTCGCCGGCCCGGTGCTCGTTGCCGACTGGGGCGGCGAGTGGGCTGGCCTCGACGCGGCCGAGGTCCTGGCCGGCTCGGGACACGAGATCGTGCTCGCATGCGCGGCGAGCGTTCCGGGCGAGGCGTGCCACCAGTACCAGCGCGCGCTGTACCTCGCGCGGCTCGACCGGCTCGGAGTGCGGATCGAGCATCACTCGGAGCTCGTCGCCGAAAACGGGGAGCTGCGCCTGCGGCACGTCTACTCCGGCCGCACACGTGCGCTTCCCGACATCGGGACGATCGTCCTCGCGCAGGGCCGCGTGCCGTTCGATCCGCTCTGGGCGGCGGTCGAAGGTCGCTCGGGCTTCGAGCGAGCGGGTGACGTGCTGAGCGCGCGAACCGCGGAGGAGGCGATCCTCGAGGGGACGCTCGCCGCGCGACGGCTGCTCGCCTGAGCACCGCGCGCGGTCGACCAGGCGAACGTCCTTCAGGCGATCACGGCACCGCTGCCCCAGACACCAGGCACGCCGCGCAGCGCGAGCGTGCGCACGTTCCCCGGCAACGCCGGGTCCGAGACGAGCTCGCCTTCACGAGCGTCCAACCCGAGCAGCACGCGGATGAGCAGCAGCGGAGTCCCGGTCGCCCAGGCCTGCGGGCTGGAGGCCGTCGGATACTCGACCGGCGAGCCGGTGCGCTCGCGCTCGTAGCCGGCGAAGACCTCCGGCAGGCGATAGGAGAAGTACGTCGCCGCCTCGAGCACTGCCACGGCGATGCGCGCCGCCTCCTCGTGGTAGCCGTAGCGCGCAAGACCGGCAGCGATAAAGGAGTTGTCGTGCGGCCAGACCGTGCCGTTGTGGTACTCGATCGGGTTGTAGCCGCCCTCGCCGACGGCCATCGTACGGACGCCCCACCCCGAGAAGAGGCGCTCGCCGAGGAGCTGGCCGACGATCGCCGGCGCCTTGTCCTCGTCGACGATCCCGCTCCAGAGGAGCTGCCCGATGTTCGACGTGAGGCTGTCGACCTGACGCTTCTCGCCGTCGAGCGCGAGCGCGAAGAACTGCCGCTCCTCGATCCAGAAGTCGCGGTTGAAGCGCTTCTTCAGCTCGGCAGCCTGCTGCTCGAGCCGGTCAGCGAGAACGTCGTCGCTCCACACATCACGCGCGAGTCGGGCCGTGCGCAGCTTCGCGTCGTAGACGAGCCCCTGCAGCTCACAGGTCGCCCGCGGCTCGGTTGCGAGCGTGCCGTTCGCGTAGAGGATCGAGTTCCAAGAGTCCTTCCAGCACTGGTTCTCGAGCCCTGACTCCTTGTTCCGCCGCTCGTACTCGACGTAGCCGTCGCCGTCGCGGTCGCCGTAGCAGTCGATCCACTCGAGCGCGGCCCGCGCGTTCGGCTCGAGCTCGCGAGCAAGCGCGGTGTCGCCGCTCCAGCGCTCGTACTCCTCCAGCAGGATCAGGAACAGGGGCGTGGTGTCCGACGCGCCGAAGTAGGGCGAGTGCGGACGCTCGCCGAAGTGAACGAGCTCACCGAAACGGATCTCGTGCAGGATCCGGCCGGGCTCCTCGTCGCGGAAGTCGTCGACCTTCGTGCCCTGGCGGGCAGCCAGGACGCGCAGCGTCGTCTGCGCCAGCTCGGGTGCGAACGGGAGCGCCTGGAACGACGTGATCAGCGAGTCGCGGCCGAAGAGCGTCATGAACCAGGGCAGACCTGCGGCCGGCAGCGAGGCGTCCGGGATGATGTCGGAGTAGAAGCGCAGGGCGGCCAGGTCGACCATGCTCTGCCTGTAGATGTGCTCGAGGGCGTCCCAGTCGCTCTCGAGCTCGGGTGCCTGCTCGAGCCACTCGGAGAGCGAGAGCTTCATGTTCGGCTTCGCCTCCGTCTCGCCGTGGTCGTACTTGACGACACACGCCGTCTCCGCGACCGGCTGGACGATCACGCAGGTCGTCCATTCACCGTGCGGCGGCACCTCCAGCCGGAAGACGAAGCCCTCCTCGCTCACCTCCGCCGGCTCGACGACGGTGATGTGGGTCTCGCGGACGAAGTCGTCGCGTCGGTAGCCCAGGACGAGCGTCCCGTCGCGCACCTCGCGGTACGTCTCGCCCTTCTTGTCGAGTGCGTCCTTGACCTCGAACAGGTCGGCGAAGTCGGCGCCGGCCGCGAGCCGCAACTCGATCGTCGCCGGCTCGTTGTCGTGATTGAGGACCGTGACGTCCTCGTGGAAACCCTCGCCGACGAACCGTTTGCGATGCACCGAGAGGTAGGCGTTCTTGTAGATCGTGTCACTCGGGGGAACAAGGAAGAACTGCGCGGCGAAGTAGTCGGGGCTCGAGGTCGAGATCACGTCGGGCGCGACTCCATCCACGGTCAGCTGCCAGCGAGAGAGGAAGCGCGTGTCCCTGTAGAAGAGTCCGTGCGGCTGGTCGGGCCTAGCTTCGATGTCGCCGCGGCGGTCGCTGACGACGAAGGTCGAGCCGTCGAGGATGCTGATCGTGTCCATGGCTGCCATGCTGTTCTCCCTTCGGGGGCCATTGTCGCTCAGTCCATCCAGGCGACGACATTCCGCGGCCTATGTACAAGCCGCTGCGCGCTCAGGCGTCGATCGTCGCGTACCCCGGCTGCGAAGCGAACCGCTCGAGCCACGCGCGGACGGCAGGGTACGGCTCGAGCTCGATCCCGCTCTCGTCCGCGACGTGGGTGTAGGCGTAGAGCGAGATGTCGGCGATCGAGTAGCGCTCACCGACGAGGAACCCGCTGTCCTCGAGCTGGCGCTCCATTGCCGCGAGCGCGCGGTGGCCGCCCGCCTGCCAGGCGTCGAGGCGCTCCGGGTCGGCCTCACCGGGACGCTTCGTCAGCCAGAAACGCGCGACGGCGACGTTCGGCTCGTGGTCGTACTGCTCGAAGAACTGCCACTGGAGCACCTGTGCGCGCTCGAACGGCTCGGTGGGCACGTACTCGGTGCCCTCGCCGAGCCACCAGAGGATCGCGTTCGACTCGCCGAGCGAGCGGCCATCGTCGAGCACGAGCGTCGGGACGCGAAGCGCCGGGTTCAGCCCTCCGAGCACGTCCGGCCGGTTGGAGCGGTCGACGACGTCGAGCTCGACGCGCTCGTAGGCGAGCCCGAGGTGCGCGAGCAGGAGGCGCACCTTGTAGCAATTCCCGGAAACGGCGCTGTCGTAGAGGAGCATCGATTCATCCTGGCACTTTCTCGCCCGAGCGAGAAAGTGCCACCGCCACCCGGTCGGCTATCTCCTCGATCAAGCCTTGCTGCATTCCGGCCATCGGCACCCTGGCCATCAGCGAGGCCTCGATCGTGAGCGCGACGAGGTCCTCCGGCTCGAGATTGTGGACGTGCGACTTCCCGCAGGCGCGCGCGAGCGTCTGCGTCTCCAGCGTGAGCACGCGGAGGTAGTTCGCGAGCTTACGGCCGCCGAGCTCGGGATCGAACCTCGCGGCAAGCTCGCCGTCCTGCGTCGAGATCCCGGTCGGATCGCGCCCGGCCTGCCAGTCGTCGTAGAACCCGGCTGCGCTGCCGAGCTCGCGGTAGGCGGCATCGTGCTCCGGCGCGTTGTCGCCCATCGCGATCAGCGCGGCGACGCCGATCGAGACCGCATCGGCGCCGAGTGCGAGCGCCTTTGCGACGTCCGCGCCGGTGCGGATCCCGCCGGAGACGACGAGCTGCACCTCACGGTGCAAGCCGAGCTCCTGGAGCGCCTCGACGGCGAGCGGGATCGCGGCGAGTGTCGGGATCCCGACGTGCTCGATGAACACGTCCTGGGTCGCGGCGGTGCCGCCCTGCATGCCGTCGAGCACGATCACGTCCGCGCCGGCCTTCACCGCGAGCTGCGTGTCGTAGTAGGTCCGCGTCGCCCCGACCTTGACGAAGATCGGTTTCTCCCAGTCGGTGAGCTCGCGCAGCTCGTGCAGCTTGATCTCGAGGTCGTCCGGGCCCGTCCAGTCCGGATGCCGGCAGGCGCTGCGCTGGTCGATCCCTCGCGGCAGGTTGCGCATCTCGGCGACGCGGTCGGAGATCTTGTGACCGAGCAGCATCCCGCCGCCGCCCGGCTTTGCGCCCTGGCCGACCACGACCTCGATCGCGTCCGCCTTCCGCAGGTCGTCCGGGTTCATCCCGTAGCGGGACGGGAGCAGCTGATACACGAGCACATTCGAGTGCTCGCGCTCCTCGGGCGTCATCCCGCCGTCACCCGTCGTGGTGGAGGTGCCCACCTCGGAGGCGCCGCGGCCGAGCGCCTCCTTCGCGGGCGCCGAGAGCGCGCCGAAGCTCATCCCGGCGATCGTGACCGGGATCCTGAGCTCGAGCGGCCGCTTCGCGAACCGCGTGCCGAGCACGACGTCGGTCGCGCACCGCTCGCGGTAGCCCTCGAGCGGGTAGCGGGAGACGCTCGCGCCGAGGAAGAGCAGGTCGTCGAAGTGCGGCACGCGGCGCTTCGCACCGAAGCCGCGGATGTCGTAGATCCCCTCACGTGCGGCCCGCTGGATCTCGGCGATCACGCGACGGTCGTACAGATACGACTCGCGCAAGCCCCAGTCCTGGAGGGCGGTCATCAGTACGCCCCCGCATTGTCGATCGTGAAGCTGTAGAGCTCCCGGGCCGAGCCGTAGCGTCGGAAGCTCTCCGGCGCGACGTCCGCGATCCCTGCCGCGTCGAGCAGCTCCCGCAGCTCGGCCAGGTGCTCCTCGCGGAGCTCCTTCTCGATGCAGTCCGCGCCGAGCCCGCGCACACTGCCGCCGACGTAGAGCCGCGCCTCGTAGATCGAGTCGCCGAGCGCGTCACCCGCATCGCCGCAGACGACGAGGCGTCCGGTCTGCGCCATGAACGCGCTCAGGTGCCCGACGTCGCCGCGCACGACGATGTCGATCCCCTTCATCGAGATGCCACAGCGCGCGGACGCGTCACCCTGCACGACGAGCAGGCCTCCCCGACCAGTCGCGCCGGCCGATTGACTCGCGCTGCCCTCGACGACGACGAGCCCGGACATCATGTTCTCCGCGACGCCGGTGCTGACATTGCCGTGTACGCGGACGGTGGCCAGCTTGTTCATCCC
>Ga0136617_10000979_pt1 | contig 25016 bp, 24 predicted proteins | sample AntDrymUQ3222106_2_FD_129672 | JGI IMG/M metagenome (GOLD analysis project Ga0136617, IMG submission 129672) | Polar desert sand microbial communities from Dry Valleys, Antarctica - metaG UQ322 (21.06) | ecosystem: Environmental > Terrestrial > Soil > Desert | place: Antarctica: Dry Valley...
CCGCTTCACCAATCCCGACTCCTCATCCTGCTCCGCACCCCGGCCGTGGCTCGGCGATCATCACCTACCCCTTTCCGCTCCGGCAGGGAGTGCTCGCTTCGGTCGAGCTCCCTCCCGACCTGACCCGCCGAGAGGCGCAGAGGCTCGTGGCGTTCATCGAATCCTTGGCGATCGAGGACGAGGTTGCCGCGTCTGCGCAGCCTCCGCCGGAGTCGCGGGACGGGACCCGTGGCTAGTCGGGCCAAAGATCCATGGCGGATCCACTTCTTCCAGCGAGCTGAGGGCGACGACCCGAAGCGCAGCGTGCCCGCGATCGAGTTCCTCGACTCCATTCCGGCCAAGGTCGCAGCCGAGATCCATGCGGTCCTCGAAGCGGTTGCCGCGGCGCCGCCACCGTCGTTCTCGGGCGGCGGCAAGTGGGAGGTCATGCATGACGAAATGGCCGGGTACTTCGAGGTCCGGGTCCAAGGTGGCGGGATGAACCACCGGCTGTTCTGCATCCTCGAACGCGACGCGGATGACCTGGGAGGGTCGAGCATCGTGTGCATTGACGGTCTCTCGAAGCCACCGCGTTCCGCGGCGCACCCGAGGGACTACCGGCGGGTCAAGCGCTACGGCGCCGAGTTCCGGAAGCGGCGGACCGTTCTCGAGTAGTCGATGCGCTCCGACGGGGGGTGGGCCGGATCTCTAGGTCAAGAGCGCCGGCGAGCGCTACCAGGGTCGTGAGCGTGGGGTTCGGCTTCTCTGCCGAGAAGAGGCGACGGATCGCCTCGGGCTTCACGCCTGCGCGGCGGGCCAGCTCGGCCTTGGTGAGATGCAGTTCCTCGCGACGGGCATCAAAGATGCGGATCACCGAATCGATCTGCTCGATTCGCTCTCGAGCCTCCTCGTACGCCTGGCGGTACTCCGGATCCTCGAGGCGACGAGCGAAGTAGCGCTCTGCGCCGGTCTTTGCCGCTGCCATGCCACTGAGGGTAGCCGTAACGTCTACGTTACGCACGTCAAGCGGCGCTGGATCCGACGCCAGCTCGCTGAACGTCGCGGCATCGTGCCCTCATCGCGCTGACACAGAGGGTCCCGGCCGAAGCCCTCTTTGACGACGAGCTGCGGTGCGGGCGAGGCGTCATCCGGCGAGCACGAGAGTTGCAGCTATCGCGCAGCTCGGGCCCCCGCCACCAAGGAAGAAGTCCAGGTCAGCGACCTGGGCCTTCGTCATTGCCCGCTCAGACCGGTCGAGGACGCGACGGGATCTGGTGATCGGTCTTGGTCTCGTAGTCGGCGAAGCTGGGGTAGTCCTGCGCCGATGGACGTCGGTGGCGTCGATGTGCTCCGATGGATGGTCGATGAGCGCGGCGACGGAGGACACCAACCGGCGCATGCTCCGCGCCCGTGACGCGATGGATCGCGTCTACGCCAAGCCGCTCGACATCGCCGCCCTGGCGACCATCGCCATCGTGTCGGAGGCTCATTTCATCCGCACGTTCCGGTCCGTCTTCGGGGAGACGCCACACCGCTACCTCCAGCGGCGCCGAGTCGAGCGAGCGATGTTCCTGCTCCGCTCGACGGAGCGCCCGGTGACCGCCATCTGCTTCGAGACCGGCTTCGGCAGCCTCGGGACGTTCAGCCGGACGTTCTCGGCGATCGTCGGGGAGTCGCCGAGCAGCTACCGGCGGCGCGGCGTCGTGCACCCCGTGCCGTCGTGCTTCGCCATGGCCTGGACGCGGCCGAGCACGCACACCCATCCCGAAGCGAGCAGTTCCGGAGAAGCCCGCCCCCGCCGCGCTTCCCTACGGTCGGCACCATGATCACGTCACTCGCCATCTCCCAGATCTTCGTCCTCGACCAGGACGAGGCGCTCGACTTCTACGTCGGCAAGCTCGGCCTCGAGGTCGCCACCGATGTCGACCTTGGCTTCATGCGCTGGCTGACGGTTCGCGTGCCCGGCGACCCGGCGCGCGAGATCCTGCTCGAGGCGCCCAAGCCTCCGGTGTACGACCCGGACACGACCAACGCCGTACGGGAGATGGTCACGAAGGGCGCCTCCGGCGGCACATTGTTCTTCAACACCGACGATGCGTCTGCGGCCCACTCCGAACTCAAGTCCAAGGGCGTTGAACTCGCCGAGGAGCCGACCGAGCAGAGCTACGGCGTCGACTTCGGTCTGCGCGACCCGTTCGGCAACAACATCCGCATCGCCCAGCGTTCGACTCGGACGCCCTGACCGATGGAGCGGGCGTGAGTTCGAGCGGCGGCGCCCGCTTCCGCAACGGCGAACACGGCTACGGCGTCGTCACGAAGACACTGCACTGGCTCGTCGTGGCGGCGATGGCGGCGCAGTTCGCCGTGGGGTATCTCATGGACGCCGGCGGCCGAGGTCGTGGTCGCGGCCGAGGGCGCGGTGGAGAGTCGGGGCGGGGGCGTGGGCGGGGCGGCGAGTACGACGTGTTCGGCGACGACACGTTGCTGACCATCCATGTCGTGCTCGGTTTGACGACCCTCGTGCTGGCGGCGATCCGCGTGGTGTGGAGGCGCATGACGCCGCTCCCGCCGTGGGCGCCGACGCTGTCGAGCGCCGAGCGCAAACTGGCCCACTGGACCGAGACCGCCCTTTACGTCCTCATGTTCGCCATCCCGATCACCGGGTTGGCTCTCGTCCTCAGCGGCGATGACGAGTTACTGCCAGTCCACGTCGCCAGCCACATCGCCTTCTTCGTTGCGATCGCCGCCCACATCGGTCTGGTCCTCAAGCACCAGCTGGTGAACCGCGACGGCCTGCTGAGCCGGATGACCTAGCCAAGCGCGATCAGGCGGGCGGTGCCTCGCGAGGCTGGTCGCGGCTTCGCGTGCACAACGCGCCGGAACGCGCGACCAGAACGCCCCCGTGGTCAGGCCCGGCGTTGGAGCACGGTGACGCCGTCACCGATCGGCAGGATGACGACCCGCACGTCGTCGCGAGCGATGACGGCGTCGTTGAAGGCGCGCAGGGCGGCGCTGTCGGCGTCGGCGGCGTCGTCGTCGAGGACGCGGCCCGACCACAGCGTGTTGTCGACGAGGATGACCCCGCCGGGACGCAGGCGGGGCACGAGGGCATCGACGTACGCTTCGTAACTGACCTTGTCGGCGTCGACGAAGGCGAGGTCGAACGTCAGGTCGGCCGGCAACTCGCCCAACGTCTCCAGGGCCGGGCCGAGGCGCAGGTCGATGCGATCGGCGACGCCGGCCTGTTCCCAGTACTCCCGGCCGATCGACGTCCACTCGTCGCTGACGTCGCAGCAGATCAGCCGCCCGCCCTCGGCCAGGCCTCGGGCGATGGCCAGCGCCGAGTACCCGGTGAACGTCCCGATCTCGATGGCACTGGTGGCGCCCATGGCGCGAGTGAGGATCTCGAACAGTGTCCCCTGGTCGCCGCCGATCTGCATCCCGGCGGCGCGTCCGGTGCGCTCTTGGGTGACCTCCATCAGGCGCTCCTGGACGTCATCGGGCGGGGTCGAATGGGCGACGACGTAGTCGGCGATGGCGGGGTCGACGATGTGGTTGCGGCTGGCGGGCACGGCCGCGACGGTACCGAAGCGGGGGTCGCCACCCTTCAGGCCTGGCGGTGACCCCAGAGCTCGTGGGCGGTGGCGTAGACCCCCTGGTTGTACGAGAACTCGACGAGGTTGCCGTCCGGGTCGGTGAGCATGCAGATGTACCCGATCGGGGACGGCATCTGTTGGGCCGGGAAGGCCAGGCAGCCGGCCGCGGCGCCGCGTTCGGCGATCTCGTCGACGTCTGACCGCTCCGGCAGCTCGATGCCGAGGTGGGCGAACGGGCTGAGCGCGTTGAACGGCGTACCGGCGAACGGATCCTGTTCGGGAAAGAAGTGAGCCAGCACGAGGATGAACGGGTTCTCGGGTGAGTCCGGGTGACCGAGCCAGGCGCCGTAGCCGTCGTCGTCCTCCCGGCGGGTCAACAGGCGCAGCGGCGTGAACGACTCGTACCAGGCGATCGACGCATCCATGTCGGCCACGCGCAGGGCCACGTGGGTCCAGCGGGCCGTGGCCGGCCGGGGTTCGAAGATCTCCTCAGCGGTCATCGTCGGCACGGTACGGGACATCCGGCAGCAGCGGCATCACCACGCCGGGGTCGCGGTCGAGGAGCACCGCCCGCCCGAGGGCGGTCGGGCCGAACCGGGCGCGCACCTCGTCGAGGGCGAGGTCGAGCGTCGCCCGCCGATCGAACGGCAGCGTCAGCTGCACTGCGTCGGTGGCGTCGAGGTGGGACAGCGACACGGCGACGAGCGTGCAGCCCCGCGCGGCGACCTCATCGGCCAGCGGGCCCAACAGTTCCCGGGCCGTGGCCAGCACGACCGCGGTCTCGGCGGTGGGATGGGCCAGCGAATGGGACCGGGTGACCCGCGTCGAGTCGTCGAAGCGCACGGCCAGCGTGATCGTGCGGGCGACGCGGTCACCGTCGCGCAGGCGCCGCGTGACGCGGTCGACGAGGCCGACGAGGGCGGCGTCGATGTCGGCGGTCGTCTTGGGGCGCCAGCCCAGGGCCCGTTGCGCCCCGATTGAGCGGCGTCGCGGCGCGGCGCGCACGGGGCGAGGATCACGTCCCGTGGCCAACGCGTAGAGGTGGCGGCCGCCGTGGCCGCCGAGGATGGCGACGAGCGCGGCCTCACCGGCCGCCGCCAGATCGCCGATGCGCATGATCCCGCGGGCGTGCAGCTTGGCTGTGGTCGCCGGGCCGACCCCCCACATCCGCTGCACCGGAAGCGGATGGAGGAAGGCATCCTCGCCATCGGGATCGACGAGCAACAGACCGTCGGGCTTGGCTGAACCGCTGGCTACCTTGGCCAGGAACTTCGTGCGAGCGATGCCGACGGTGATCGGCAACCCAACACGGTCACGCACGACCGCCCGCAGGCCGGCCCCGATCGTCAGCGGGTCGCCGGCGACGCGGCGGAGTCCGCCGACATCGAGGAAAGCCTCGTCGATGGAGATCCCCTCGACCCACGGCGTGGTGTCGTGGAAGACGGCGAAGACGTCCTTGCTGGCCTGGGCGTAGGCGTCCATGCGGGCCGGCACCACGACGACGTGCGGGCACCGCCGCTGCGCCTCGGCGCCGCCCATCGCGCTGTGGATGCCGAAGGCCCGTGCCTCGTAGCTGGCCGCAAGCACGACACCGCCGCCGACGATGACCGGCCGACCCCGCAGGGCCGAGTCGTCGCGCTGTTCGACGGCGGCGAAGAAGCAGTCGAGGTCGGCGTGCAGGATCGTGGCGCCCACGAACACATGTTCGCACATCGGTGTGATCGTTGCGGATCATCCACTTAGCGCGCTTCGCCGTCGCCGGGCGGAGTTCGCGGCGGCGCCGCATGGCGTGCGGTGATGAGCCATGCGGAGCCGCTGAAGAGCACCCCGTCGTCCGTCTCGTGATCCTCGAGCGTGTGGCGCAGCTCGTCGAGCGCGGCCGTCCGGGTGGCGTCGTCGAGATCGGCGGTCAGTCCGCGGGTGATGCCGAGTGTGGACACGAACGAGTAGGCGTCCTCGGCGTCGCTTCCGAAGTAGATCGGCTCGTCAATCGACGTGAGCTCGACGTCCCGGTAACCCGCCGCGCCCAGTCGCTCCGCGGTGATGTCGCGGTCGGCCAGGCTGAAGGGCCCCGGCGCGCCGGGCGGCGGAGTCGGCAGCTCGCGCCCCGCGGCGAGCGCGGACCGCACGGCGCCGACCCACTCATTGCGCGGCAGGTCGCGCCAGGCGAGCAGCGCGAGCGACGCCCCGGGTCGCAACGACCTCTTGATATTGCCGAACGCCGCAACCGGATCCTCGAAGAACATCGCGCCGAAGCAGCTGACCGCGGTGTCGTGGGCCGCTTCGTCGAAACGGTGCACCTGCGCGTCCGCCTGCTCGAAATGGACGTGCCCGAGCCCCTCGGCCGCGGCCGCGGCCCGCCCCAGCGCCAGCATCCGCGACGAAAGGTCGACCCCCAGCACCGAACCTGCCGACGCGACCCGCCCGACCTCGATGGTTGACGCTCCCGCGCCGCAGCCGATGTCGAGCACCGTGCTGTGCTCGCCGAGCTCGAGCGCCGCCAGCAGCGCGTGCCGGTAGCGCGCCGAGCTCGCCTCATAGCGAGCGGCGTGATCCGCCCAGTGATCGCCCTCCGGGCCGTCCCACGCCGCTGTCATCTCCGCGTTTGGCGACACAGGGCCGATCTCCGGGTCGAGTTGGGCGACGTCAGGGAGCACTCACGGCCTCGAAGGGAGGCGGTCCAAGGAGCTCGACGCCGCGGGGGTTGTCCTTCGCCGAGTCTCGGAGGCGGGTGATGTCGACCGCGTCGGACGTGTCGTCCGTCGTCGCGTCGCTGGCCCCGCGGTAGAACGCCTGGCCGATGCCCGGGGTCTGCATCGTGAGCAGCCGGGCCGAGGTGGAGACGACGAGGAAGGCGTGAGAAACGCCCCGCGGCACGAAGGACATGCCGCCCGTCCCGACCCGACTCTCGGTGCCATTCACGTTGACGACGATCTCGCCCTCGAGGACGTACGTCATCTCGTCGGCCTCGGGATGCCGGTGCAGCGGGGTCGTCTTGCCTTGGCCCATGGCGTCTTCCAACAGGAAGAACACACCGTTGGTCTCCTCCGCCAGGAGCTTCCACGTGTGCAGGCCACCGCCGAGAAACGACTGCCGGTCGCCTTCGCCTGGGGCCCGGATGATCGGTACTGCCGCACTCATGACGCCTACTCTCTCGTTCGTGGAACTTGTGTACCATGACGAACGTACAGTACCATGACGGCTGTGTCAATCGCCTACGAGCTGAACGGGCGAGTCGCCCAGAAGCGACGCACTCGGGACGCGCTCGTCGCGGCGGCGCGCGAGCTGGTGGCCGCCGGGGAGGCGCCCACGGTGGAGACGGCGGCGGAGGCGGCGTCGATCTCGCGCACGACGGCCTACCGGTACTTCCCGAATCAGCGCGCCCTGCTCGCCGCCGCCCACCCGGAGACCGCCGTCGACTCCCTGCTGCCGGAGGATGCGCCGGACGATGTGGCGACGCGACTTGATCTCGTCGTCGATGCGTTCGCCCGGGTGATCGTCGAGACCGAGGCCCAGCAGCGCACCATGCTTCGACTCTCGCTCGAGGCCGACCCCGTCGAACGCGCGCAGCTGCCCCTGCGACAAGGCCGCGCGATCCGTTGGATCGAAGAGGCACTCGCCCCGCTTCAGCCCGAGATGAGCGCCGTCGAGGTGCATCGCCTCGCCCTGGCCATACGCAGCGCCACCGGCATCGAAGCACTCGTGTGGCTGACTGACATCGCCGGGCTGGCTCGCCACGAGGCGACCGATCTGATGCGGTGGTCGGGGCGCGCCATGCTCCAAGCTGCGCTCTCCGAGAAGGCAACGATCGCCCGAGGCTGACCACATGCTGAACCACGGGCAATCGATCTGGTGCCACGAAGGCGCGACGCCCGTTCTGGCATTGTGGATGGCGTGCATCCGACTCTGGCGACGGTCTGCCTCGATTGCGCCGACGCGCACGAGATGGCCGCGTTCTACGGGCGGCTGCTCGGCTGGGAGGTGACGCGGCGCGAGCCGGAGTGGGTGTTGATGCGCAACCCCGACGGCGGGACCGGGCTGTCGTTCCAAGCCGAGGCCGGGTACGTTCCGCCAATGTGGCCCGAACGGGCCGACCAGCAGCAGAAGATGATCCACCTCGACCTGTGGGTGCGCAGCGGGCAGCCGGCCGACCTCGACCGCGCCGTGGCCGCCGCCGTCGACGCCGGCGCCCGCCTGGCCGAGCATCAGCCGCAGGACGACGTGCGCGTCCTGTTCGACCCCGCCGGCCACCCCTTCTGCCTCTTCCTTGACTGACTCTCTCGGGCTGCGCCGAGCGGCTTTTGCCGTACGTCGCCTACCGTGGCGTCATGATCGTCTTCGGCTGGAAAGTGCGCTTCAAGACGCTGGGTGGCGGGTCGTTCCAGTGCCCGGTGTGCAACGCACCGCGCACCTACGACCACGTCGAGGCGCGCAACTGGTTCACCATCTTCTTCATCCCGCTGATCCCGTTGAAGCGCAAGGGCGAGTATGTCCGCTGCCAGACCTGCCAGGTCACGCTCGACCCGGTCGTGCTGCAGAACCGCGGGATCGAGCAGGCCAGCTTCGCCCCGCCGGCCGGGTCGCTGGCGCCCGGCTCGCCGCTGCCTCCGCCCTCGGCGCCCTGACCGGCGGCGCCTCCGCTCCGAGGACGGCCGGTCGCGAGGGGTTGTCTACGCTGCGCGCGTGACGGCTGAACGTCCGGACCGCAGCCCCGGGCTGCTGTTCCTGCTGGCCGAAGCCCGCGCCCCGCTGGAGGCGGCGGCGCTCGTCCCCGCCCTGCCGTTGCTCCTCCGGGCGCCCCGCGGTGACGGCCATCACGTCGTCACGATTCCGCCCTTCGGTGTCGGCGACGCGTTCACCACCGTGCTGCGGACGTACGTCGGACGGCTCGGCTACGAGGTCCACAAGTGGGGCCGGGCCGAGATCCTCGCCTTCCATCGCCTCGGCAAGATCGCCGTGCGCCGCCTCAACGAGGTCGCCGAGATCGCCGGCGGTCCGGTCAGCCTGATCGGCCACAGCCTCGGCGGGATCTATGCCCGCGAGGTCGCCCGGGCCGCGCCCGATCACGTCCGTCGGGTCATCACCGTCGGCAGCCCGTTCGCCGGCGATCTCAAGTCGAACGTGGTGTGGCCGGTGTACGAGACGGTCACCGGCACCCGCATCGGCAGCATCCCGGCCGAGGTGATGGCCCGCATGAACGACCCGCTGCCGATGCCGTCGACGGCGATCTACAGCCGGAGTGACGGCGTCGTTTCCTGGACGTCGTGCATCGACGTCGAAGCGCCCGGTGTCGAGAACGTCGAGGTGCCCGGCAGCCATATCGGCCTGCTCCACAATCCGGCCGTGCTGTACGTGATCGCCGATCGTCTGGCCCAGCCGCCGGGGGTCCACGAGCCCTACGATCCGTCGGGATGGAGCCGGATCGTCGCCAAGCGGGGCGTGTTCCGCCGTCGCCGCGGCGCGGCGGTCGAATCGTGAGCGAGCGACAGCGAGCGAACAATCAGGCATCGTCTTCGGCTCGTTGGTGCACCAACGCCGACCCGAACGCGTCGCATGACGTCAGGGTGCACCAATGAGCACGATGCGGGCCGTCGACGCCGCCTTCTTGGCGATGGAGCGGCCGCACGAGCCCAGCCACCTGGGCGCGCTGATGGTGTTCGGCCCGTCCGCCGATGGGCCGCTCGACGTGGCGGCGGTGCGGGCGGCACTGGAGCAGCGCCTGCCGACGATGTCGTCGGCGCGTCGTGTCGTCGACGGCGCCAGCGGGTGGAGCCGGCCCGGCTGGCGCACCGTCGATCGCGTCGATCTCGACGTTCATCTGCATCGGGCGACGATCGCCGCCGGCGCCGACCCGCGTCGAGCCCTGCACGAGATCGTCGGCCGGGTCCATGCCCAGCGCCTCGACCGCCGCCGCCCACTGTGGCAATTGCACGTCGTCGACGGGCTGGGCGACGACGAGATCGCGCTGTACGCCAAGGTACACATGGCGGCGCTCGACGACACGACCGGGGTCGACCTGATGACGGGCCTGCTCGACGACGACCCGGCCGGGCGACCGACGATGGAGACGGTCGACCCGCACCCCGAGCAGCGCCATCCGCTGGGGTCGCTGTACGACCGCGTCGTCGGGCCGGTGCCGGACCAGGTGCGCCGCTCCGTCGGGTTCCCGGGCCGCCTCGCCGGGCGGGCGGCGCGGGCGGTCGGCGATCAGCTACCCGGCTTGGGCCAGACGGCGTCGGAGGTCGTCCGGCGCTGGCCCGGCCTGGAGGTCGTCGCCCGGTTGCTGCCGGGCGACGAGGGCGTCGACGGCGCCGAGCATCCGACCGGCCGGGCGCCGCGGCTTTCGTTCAACGAAGCGATCGGCCCCGACCGACGCTTCGCCGCCGGAACCATGGCGACGGCCGATCTCGTCGCCGTCAAGGCGGCCGCCGCCGTTTCGTTCCACGCCGTCGCGCTGGCGACGTGTGCCGGCTCCCTGCGGCGGTGGCTGCTCGCCAACGACGAGCTGCCGTCGTCGCCGGTAGTCGCCATCGTCCCCGTGCTCGTCGGCTCGGAGCGGGCCGAGGACACTCATGTCGCCGGCATCATGCTGGCGCTGCCGACCCATGTCGCCGATCCGCGGCGACGCCTCGAGCTGACGGCGGCCAACCTGGACCGGGCGAAACGCCGGCAGGTGTCGATGCCGGCCTCACTGCGCCAGGACGTCGCGATGTTCGCCCCGCCGATCGTCGCAGCCCTGGCCAACCGGCTCACCGACGCCATGCCCCACCGCCGCTTCGTCAGCCCGACCGTCAACCTCGGGATCAGCAACGTGCCCGGGCCGCGCCGACCAGTCTACCTCGCTGGCCGCCCGTTACGTTCCAGCCATCCCGTGCTGTCGGTCAGCGACCTCACGCCGCTCCACCTCGGCGTGCAGGCCGGACCGGAGGTGACCGGGCTGGGCGCCATCGCCGACCGCGACCACGTCGAGGACCTCATCGGACTGGTCGACGGGGCGGCCGTCGAGTTGGCCGACCTCACGGCGGCATTCGCGCCGCGCTCTCGAAGGAGGACCTCCGCATCATGAGTCGTGGAGCCCGCGCCGCCGCCATCTTCGACCTCGACCGGACGCTGCTCGACGGTCCGTCGGGACCGGCATTCAGCCATCACCTCGACGCTGCCGGCATCGCCCAACGCAAGCTGCCCGGCGCCGAACTGGTCGCCACTTCCTACCGCCTGCTCGGCGAGACGGCGCTGACGGCGCCGACCGCCCGCCTGGCGGCGCGGGCCACGGCCGGATGGCCGGTGTCGGCCGTGCGGGCCGCCGCCGAGGCGGCCGCCGACGAGCTGATGGGCGAGCTGCAACCGTTCGTGCCCGGCGTGCTCGACGAGCATCGCGACGCCGGCCGGCTGTTGGTGATGGCGACGACCAGCCCGGAGCCTTTGGTCCGCCCGTTCGCCGAACGGCTCGGCTTCGACGCCGTCGTGGCCACGAAGTGGGTGGCCCGCGACGGTTCGTACACCGGGGAGCTGGACGGCGACATCGTGTGGGGCCGCGCCAAGTTGGAGGCGGTGCGGGCCTGGGCCCGCGAGCACGGCGTCGACCTGCGCCAGTCCTACGCCTACAGCGACAGCTATTACGACGCGCCGCTGCTCGACGCCGTGCGTTACGCCACCGCCGTCAACGCCGACCTGCGCCTCGTCGCCCTCGCCCGGCTGAAGGGCTGGCGGCTGCGCCACTTCGACCTGCCCGACGGCGTCCTCAAGATCGCCGGACGCGAGCTGCAGGAGTGGACCCGTCCGCTGCAGCACCCGCGGATGCTGGCCAACGTCACCCTCGACATGGAGGGGATCGACAAGATCCCCGGCGAGGGCGCGGTCATCGCCGTGTTCAACCACCGCAGCTACTTCGACGGCACGGTCGTCGGCGCCGTACTTGGCCAGACGGGTCGCTCGTTCCGTTTCCTCGGCAAGAAGGAGGTCTTCGATGCGCCGGTCATCGGCTACCTGTCGAAAATGGCCGGTGGCATTCGCGTCAACCGGTCGTCAGGGTCGAACGAGCCGTTGGAGCACGCCATCCGCGCCCTCCACGCCGGCGAGGCGGTCGCCCTCGCCCCGGAGGGCACCATCCCCCGCGGGCCGGCGTTCTTCGAGCCGGAGCTGCGCGGGCGCTGGGGGGCCGCCCGCTTGGCCCAGGCCACCGGGGCGCCCGTCATCCCGGTCGGGCTGTGGGGCACGGAGAAGGTCTGGCCGCGCAGCGCTCGCTTGCCGAAGTTCGACCTCAACGACCGCCCGACGATCCGCGTGCGGGTCGGCGCCCCGGTGCCGTTGAAGCACCGCAGCCTCGACGCCGACACGAAGCGGATCATGGCCGCCCTCGTCGAACAGCTGCCACCCGAGGCGAAGATCCGCCACGTCCCGACCGAGGCCGAGTTGCTGGCCACGTTCCCGCCCGGCTACCGCGGCGACCCCAACGCCGAGACGAACCGTCGGCCGGGCACGGACACCTGAGAGGAGACGCCGATGGCCGAGACCACTGCGCCGAAGCCGCGTCCACAGCGCGAGCAGCGCTTCGAACAGCGGATGTCTGACGCCGAGGCGTTGATGTGGAACGTCGAGAAGGACCCCTGGCTCAACCCCAGCGGCGGGTCGTTGATCATGCTCGACGGACCGCTCGACCTCGACCACTTCACCGCCCAGCTGGCCGCCACGGTGGTCGATGTGTCGCGCCTGCGCGAACGGGTGGTGCCCGGACTCGGGCGCTTCAGTCCGCCGGTGTGGCGGCCCGACCCGGAGTTCGATCTCGGCTACCACGTGCGCAACGTCGCCCTACCCTCGCCCGGCGACGAACGCCAGCTGCTCGACCTCGTCGCCGCGATCTACCAGGACCCCTACGACCGGACCCGGCCGTTGTGGATGTTCTACGTCATCGACGGGCTGGCCGGCGGGGCCAGCGCGCTCGTGTGGAAGATCCACCACACCGTCGCCGACGGCACCGGTGCCGGCCGCCTGGCCGAGTCCTTCCTCCAGTCGACGGCCAAGCTCGCGACGCCGCCGACCGTGGACCTGCCCGCCATCGTGGCCGCCACGCGCGGTGACGCGGCGGCCGAGGGCACGGCCGGCCTCGTCGATGCCGTCCGCGACGCGCTCGCCCACACGGCCCGGCGACAGGCGGGGATCGCCCGGCGAGCCGTCGGTGAGGTGGCGATGTGGGGGGCCGACCCGCGGCGCGCTCGCGACACGGCATCGGGCTTGGTGCGCGCCGTCCGCCAACTCGGCGGACAGGTCAGTCTTCCGAACCCGGGAGGCAAGGGGACGGCCGGCACCGACGCGGTACCGGGAGGTTCACCACTGTGGCGGACGCGCAGCCGCCATCGTCGCCTGGAACTGCTGTCGTTCTCGCTGGAGGAGGCTCAGGCGGCGGCCAAGGGCCTCGGCGGCTCACTCAACGACTGGTTCGTCACCGGCGTCGTCAACGGGTGCGTCGGCTACCACGACGAGCGCGGCGTACCGCTGTCCACGCTGAACACGAGCTTCGTGGTCAGCACCCGGACCGACCGCGACATCGGCGGGAACTCGTTCACGCCGACTCGGTTCTCGGCCCCCGCCGGCCCGATGGAGCCGGGCGAGCGCTTCCGCGTCATCAGCGAGACGATGAAGGCCAAGCGGGCCGGGGTCAGCGGCGGCGGCGCGCTGGCCGGCCTCGCCGGGGTGGCCAACTTGCTCCCCACGTCGGTCGTCACCTCGGTCGCCCGGTCGCAGGCGGCGGGGATGGACTTCGCCACGTCGAACCTGCGCGGCGCCCGGTCGCAGCTCTACATCTCCGGCGCCGCCGTCACCGGCAACTATCCGTTCGGCCCGCTGGCCGGGACCGCGTTCAACCTGACGACGATGTCGTACCACGGCAGCCTCGACATGGGCCTGTTCGTCGATCCGGTCGCCGTCGAGGACCCGGAAAACCTCCGCGACCACCTCGGCGCCGCCTACGACCAACTGATCTCTATCGGGCTCTAATCCTCCGCCGCGTTGGCGAGGAAGATGTCGATCGCCCGCTTCTCCTCGATCATCTGACGCACGCGAGCCGGCTGCTCCTCGGCGAGGCGCTGGCACTCGGCGACGAGCGCATCTTCGGACTCGTCGAGGTCCTGCCACAGCTCGGTCGCCTCCTCCTCACCGGCCGAGATCTGGAACGTGAGGTAGTCAACGCAGCCGATCACCGGGTCGATCGGGATCGTCGTCGTGGTCGTCGTCGTGGTCGTCCTCACCGGCTCGGTGCTGGTCGCCGGCGCCGACGCCGGTACCGACGTGGCCGGCGGTGTCGTCGTCGAGGTCGGTGTCGTGCCGAGTTGGGTCAGTGTCGACTCCCGGCTGGCCAGGGCGGGCGGGTCGTCGCTACAGGCGCCCAGCCAACCTCCGGCCGCGACGAGGGCCACCGCTGCCATGCTGGTCCGGCGCCGCCGGCTGCCCCCTGAACGACCATGCCTCCGCCGACCGTCTCCGCTTCCGCCAGCGCCGTCGAACGCCGCCGGGGCGTCCACGAGGCCGTGGTGCCCGGCATCGAGCTGCCGGCCGAACTGCCGATCACGGACCGAGCCGAGGAGTTGCGTACCGCCATCGCCGAACATCAGGTCGTCATCGTGGCCGGTGAGACCGGTTCCGGCAAGAGCACCCAGCTGCCCAAGCTGTGCCTGCAGCTGGGCCGCGGCGTCACCGGCCTGATCGGGCACACCCAACCCCGCCGGGTCGCCGCCCGCTCGATCGCCGAGCGGGTGGCCGAGGAGTTGTCCTCGCCGCTCGGCGACGCCGTCGGCTACTCGGTGCGTTTCCACGACCGGGTCGGCGACGGCACGCTGGTGCGGGTCATGACCGACGGCATCCTGCTGGCCGAGCTGCCGCGGGATCGGCACCTGCGCCGGTACGACACGTTGATCATCGACGAGGCTCACGAGCGCAGCCTCAACATCGACTTCCTGCTCGGCTATCTGCGCCAGCTGTTGCCCCGCCGACCCGACCTCAAGGTCATCGTCACGTCGGCGACGATCGACACCGCCCGCTTCGCCCGTCACTTCGCCCACGACGGGGTCGACGCGCCGATCATCGAGGTCACCGGGCGCACCTACCCGGTGGCGATTCGATACCAACCCTTCGGCGGGGCGCCGGGCGCGCCCGACGGTGACGATCGCGACCAGGTGCAGGCCGTGGTCGACGCCGTCGACGAGCTGGCGGTCGAAAGCCCCGGCGACGTGCTCGTGTTCCTGTCCGGCGAGCGCGAGATCCACGACACCGCCGACGCGCTGCGCGCCGCCGGCCTACCGCACACGGAGGTGCTCCCGCTGTACGCCCGACTGTCGGCGGCCGAGCAGCATCGCATATTCCAACCCCACCGTGGTCGGCGCATCGTGCTCAGCACGAACGTGGCCGAGACCTCGCTGACGGTGCCGGGCATCCGCTACGTCGTCGACACGGGGACGGCCCGCATCTCCCGGTACAGCCGGCGGCTGAAGGTCCAGCGCCTGCCGATCGAACCGATCTCGCAGGCATCGGCCGACCAGCGGGCCGGCCGGTGCGGACGGGTCGCCTCCGGCATCTGCGTCCGGCTGTACGGGGAGGACGACTTCGCCGCCCGTCCCCGGTACACGGCGCCCGAGATCCTGCGCACCAGCCTGGCGTCGGTCATCCTGCAGATGACGGCCCTCGGGCTCGGCGACGTCGCCCGCTTCCCGTTCGTCGAGGCGCCGGACTCCTCGGCCGTGCGCGACGGCTACGCGCTGCTGGCCGAGCTGCGCGCCATCGAGGATCCCGATCGGCGCGGCCGCCGACCGCTCACGGCGGTCGGACATCGCCTGGCCCGGCTGCCAGTCGACCCGCGCCTCGGTCGCATGGTGATCGAGGCCGAGCGCCACGGGTGCGTCCGGGAGGTGCTCGTGATCGCCGCGGCACTGTCGATCCAGGATCCGCGGGAACGCCCGGAGGCCCGCCGCCAGCAGGCCGACGACGCCCACCGTCGCTTCGAGGTCCCCGGGTCCGACCTGCTGACGCTCGTCGCCCTGTGGGACTACCTGCGGGCCGAGCAGCGGGCCCGCTCGTCCAACCAGTTCCGCAAGCTCTGTCAGACCGAGTTCCTCCACTACCTGCGGGTACGCGAGTGGCAGGACGTGTTCAGCCAGCTCCGCCAGGTGGCCGGCGAGCTGGGCATTCGGGCCGGAACCGAGGCCGGTCACCCGGACCGGGTGCACCAGGCGGTGCTGGCCGGACTGCTGTCGCACCTCGGCCAGCGCGACGGCGACCGGCGGGACTACCGCGGCGCCCGGGGGTCATCGTTCGTCATCGCGCCCGGTTCCGGGTTGGCTCGCCGCCCGCCGCCGTGGGTGATGGCGGCCGAGCTGGTCGAGACGTCGCGACTGTTCGCCCGGCGCGTCGCAGCCATCGATCCGGCCTGGGCCGAGGAGCTGGGCGCCCACCTCGTCAGCCGGTCCTTCGGTGAACCACGTTGGGACGCCCGGGCGGGGCGGTCTGTCACGGGCGAGACGGTCACGTTGTACGGCCTGCCGATCGTCAGCGACCGCACGATCGGCTACGACCGCGTCGACCCGTCGATCGCCCGCGAGCTGTTCATCCGTCATGCCCTCGTCGCCGGCGACTGGGAGAGCCGCCATCGCTTCGCCGAACACAACCGGCGCTTCGCCGCCGACATCGAGGCGCTAGAGGCGCGGGTGCGCCGTCGCAACCTCCTCGACGAGGAGGACCTGTTCGCGTTCTTCGACCAGCGGGTGCCGAGCGACGTGGTGTCCGGGCGCCACTTCGATGGGTGGTGGCGAGACGAAGTGCATGACCGGCCGGGATTGCTCGACCTCGACGTCGAGCAGTTGCGCGACCGTTCCGGCGCGGCCGTGCAGCTGGCCGACTACCCCGAGACGTGGCGCACCGGCAACGTCGAGATCCCGCTGACCTATCGCTTCGAGCCGGGCCATCCCCTCGACGGCGTCACCGCCCACGTGCCGCTCACGGCGCTCAACCAGCTCGCCGACCCTGGCTTCGACTGGAACGTGGCCGGTTACCGGGGCGATCTCGTCGACGCGCTCGTGCGCACGCTGCCCAAGGACGTCCGCCGCCGCCTGATCCCGGCGGCAGAGACGGTGGCGGCAGTGGCCGCAGTCCTGCCGGCGACACCGGATGGGCCGCTCGTCGACGCGGTCGCGACCGCCGTCCAGACGGTCAGCGGCGTCATCGTCAGCGGGCGCGACGTACGTCTCGACGCCGTGCCTGGATGGCTGCGTATGCATCTTGCCGTCGTCGACGACGACGGGACCGTGCTCGATGCCGGCTCCGACCTCGGCGCCATTCGGGCTCGCTTGGCGGTCGTCACCCGCGAGGCCATCGCCGCCGTCGCCCCGCTGCCCGAGCGACGCGATCTCACCGACTGGACGGCCGCCGATCTCGGCGCCATCCCGCCGGTCGTCGAGGCCCGCCGCGCCGGTCACGACGTCGTCGGCTACCCGGCGCTTCTCGACGACGACGACCGGGTCTCGTTGCGCGTCCTCACCAACGCCGACCTGCAACAGCGGGTGCATCGCGGCGGCGTCCGCCGGCTGCTGCTGCTGACGGCAGCGCCCTCGCCCGTGGCCGCTCGACGCGGGCTGGACAACGCCGCCCGGTTGGCCATTGCCGCCGGCGGGATGGACGCCGACGTGCTGGCCGCCGAGAGCGTGGTCGCGGCCGTCGACCGGGTCCTCGATGACCACGATCTCCCGTGGGACGCGGCCGCCTTCGATGCCATCCGCCGCGACGTCCGGGCGCGGGCGCCGGGCGTCGCCGCTGACGCCGTGGCCGCGGCCGCCGACGTGCTGGGCGCGGCCGGGCGGGTCGCCGTCCTGCTCGATCGGCTCGTCGCCCCGGCTGCCGCGCCGACGGTCGAGGACGGGCGCGCTCACATCACCCGGCTGACCGGAGCCGGCTTCGTGTTGCGGGCAGGTGCTCGTCGTCTGCCCGACGTCCATCGCTACGTGCGCGGCCTCGAGAACCGGTTGGAGCGCGCCGCCGACGATCTGGTTCGCGACCGTCGGCGCATGGCCGACATCCAGCCGCTGGAGGAGCGTTTCGTCCGCCACCTGCGGCGCCAAGGGCAGGTGATGGCAGCCGGCGCCGAGGCCGTGGAGGTCGGGTGGCTGCTCGAGGAACTGCGGATGAGCGTGTTCGCCCAACCGCTCGGCGTCCACGGCACCGTCAGTGCCCGGCGCATCAACAAGGCGCTCGACGCCCTCGGCGCCCCCCGCTGACAGACCTTGCTCAGGTGACGCCGAGGAGGTCGACGACGAAGACGAGCGTCTCACCGCCCTTGATCGCGCCAGCGGCGCCGCGGCTGCCGTAGCCGAGCTCGGGCGGGATGGTGATGCGGCGGCGGCCGCCCACCTTCATCCCGGCGACGCCCCGGTCCCAGCCCTGGATGACCTCGCCGGCGCCGAGGCGGAAGTCGAACGTGTCGCCGCGATCCCACGACGCGTCGAACTGCTGGCCGTCCGACCACGCCACGCCGACGTAGTGGACGCTCACGCTGCACCCGGCGGTTGCCTCGTCGCCGTCTCCGACGGTGAGATCCTCGGTCGCCAACTCGTTGGGCGGGTCGCCATCGGGGATCGTCACACTTGGCTTCTGGGCATCGGTCATCGGTGCACCGTACTGGAGGCCATCGCCGGGGCGGGGGGAAGCGAGGCGCCCGTGGCGCTCGGCCCACGCCTCGAACCAGAACGTCCCGAGTGGTGGCACCGACGCCAGCAGGGCGGTGAGCAGCGTTCGGGCGCCCCAGCCCAGCCGGGGGGCGGCGAGGACGGCCACGGCGACATAGACGAGCACGACGACGCCGTGGACCAGCCCGAACACGGCCACGCCGGTATCGGCGCCACTCCCGAGGTACTTGACGGCCATGCCGACGATCAGCGCCAGCCACGTCGCCGTCTCGGCGGCGGCGGCCGCTCCAAACCAGTGGCTGATCGCCGGCCACGTGGCGGCCGCCGGGCGGGCGCGAGTCGGGATCCGCCCCAGGATCCAACCGATGCCGACGGCGCCGACGGCGAGCAGCACGATCCGCAGCCACCACGCGTCGACGGCAAGGAAGGCGCTGAGGCTGACGACGAACCCGATCGACAGGGTTGCCGCGATCTTGGCCCGGCGCGGCATGCCGAGCCCGGCGCGGTAGTCGCGCACGAGCGGGCCGACGCCGGGACGGGTCAGCACCCACTGCTCGAAGCGAGGGCTGCTGCGGGAGAAACAGCCGGCGGCGATGACGAAGAACACCGTCGTCGGCAGACCCGGCACGACGACACCGATGGTGCCGAGCCCGACCGCCACCCATCCGAGGGCGAACCAGGCGCCGCGTCGCAACCGGCCGGACATCGCGCCCGAGGCTACGGGCGGCGTGCGCGCCCAGATCTGCGCCGGGACGTCAGGCAGGCGCGCCGGTGGGCGGCGGGAGGGACTCGCCCGAGCCGGCCGGCGCGGGCGTCGAGCCGCCAGCCGCCGTACCGCCGTCACCGAGAGCGGCGCGCACACGGTCGAGGGCGCTGCGCTCGTCGTCGGACACGCCCTTCGACGAGTCGGCGACGGCGTTGCACGCCTCGAGCAGCACGTTACGGAACCCGTCGACCTGCTCCGGCGCCTTGGACTGCAAGAGCTGGACGGCCGACGAGAGCTGGCCGAGCAGGCGGTCGTCGATGCTGCCTTCGCCGCCCGGCATCGACGGGAAGCCACCAGACTTGAACAGGTCACGCACGTCCTCGGGCGCCTGGGCCAGAACCTTGGCCCCGGCGGCCGACTCCTTGAACATGGCGAAGAAGCCGGGATCGGACTTGGAGACGTAGGTCAAGGCGCCGACGGCGGCGTCGCGGACGGTCTCTCGTTCCTGGTCGCTGAGTGCAGTCATGGCCCGACCCTGCCCAGCGATGCGCTCACCGAACCTTCAGCCGCTCTTGGGGAGCGCCTTCGCCGGCACGCCGCTCGGGTGCTCGGGGGTCTCGCCCCGTAGTTCGGCGACGAGGGCGACCAGCTCGCCCATCACGTGGTCAGCGGCGGCGCGGACCTCGCCGCCGGACGGTTTGTCGACGCCGCCGACCAGCGCCCGGACGTCGATCGGTTCGCCGACCTCGACGTGGACGCGCGGCCGCCGGATCAGGTTCTTGAGCAGACTGAGAAAGATCGCTCGGCGCCCGACGACGTTGTGGGCGCCGACCATTGCCACCGGCACGATCGGCGCGCCCGTGCGCAGCGCCAGTCGGACGGCGCCGGTCTTGGCCCGCTCCGGCCAGTTCATCGGATCGCGCGTGATGCGGCCCTCCGGGTAGATGCCGACTGCCTCGCCCGCGGCCAGAGCGTCAGCGGCGGTGTCGAGCGACTGCACCGCCGACACCTCGCCCCGGCGCACGGGGATGAAGCCGAGCCGCCGGGCCAGCCTCCCGATCACGGGGGCTCTGAAGACGCCAGCCGTCGCCAAAAGGCGCAACGGCCGGCCCATGCGCTTGCAGGCGAGGGCGAGCAGCACGCCGTCGGCATAGCTCGTGTGGTTGGAGATGACGATGATCGGTCCGTCCGGCAGGCGCCGGGCGACGCGCCGGCGGCCGCGCTGACGCTCGACGTTCACCCGAGCGACCATCGTGACGATCGCGCCGACCACGCTGGCCAGCACCGCGTACAGCGCGGCACCGCCCCACCCCGGCCGCTTCCAGTCCTGGCTCACGACCGACCATTCTGCATTGAGGAACCGACCGGATCCGGTCGTTTGCTCAATGCAGAACGGAATCAGCAGGGGCTTTCCCAGGGAAAGCGGGGGATCACGTCGTAGACGGTGTCCTCGTGGACGTATCGGCCGGTGGCGCCGTCGACGCCCTCGGCGGTCGGCTCGTCTCCCGGAAACGACGTGCAGCCCTCGACCGGCCCGTCGGTGAACGGCCAGTCGGCGACACCGCCGTCATCGGCGTGGGGCTGCGCATGGACGAACCAGGCGGCTGGGAGATAGGGCTCGAACGGGCCGAGATCGGCGCCGAGGCGGTCGGGCAGGTTGGCCATCGCCTCGACGAAGTCGCGAGCTCGCCGGCGGGCGGCGTCGGCCTCGTCGTCGCCCACATCGAGGTCCTCGGGGTCATAGATCTCGTGCTCATAGCCGGCGCTGGCGAGCGTCACGCTGATCCAGAACGGGTTGGAGTCCGTCACGAAGAGTGCGTAGTCCGGCGGCGGATCGAGGAAGCCGTGCTCGTCAGCGATGGCGATCACGTCGTCGAGCCCGGCGTCGGTGAGCTGGGCGACCTCCCAGCCGGTGGGCGCGACCGGCGTCGGGGCCATGTACCCGCTCCCGACGAAGCCCTCGGGCTCTTCGTTCCGGCGGTAGACCTCGCCCCGGCTCGTCACGATCAGCGATCGGTCGACGATGAGGAAGGGGGCCTCGATGCCCGGCAGCTCGATCGGCCGGTCGTCGATCGTCGAGCCGGTCGTCGCCGCGGTGCTGAGCGGGAACGCCGATTCACCGTCGCCGCCACAGGCGCCGAGGGCGCTGGCGGCGACGACGACGGTCCCCAGCGGTACGAGGCGGCGGCGGCGAGCGACGTCAGGCATGCCCTCTCCGACGCCCGCCGCGTCCCTCCGGTTCCTTCACCCTCGGGTGGAGACTTGCTCGTGCGCGAAGGTGGCGGCGTGGGTCCCGCGCCGGAAACGTTGACCGGGCTACTGGCTGGCTGGGCCGACGACGCGCCGGACGACGTCGTGGTGCGCGAACGCCAGGGGCGGCAGCGGGCCCTGACGATCGGCGCCCTGGTGGCCGCCGCCGACGGGCGGGCGGCCGCGCTGGCCGCCCTCGGTGCCGCCGAGGGGCGGGCGGTCGTCGCCTGGCTCCCCAATCGGGTGGAGTACGTCGAACTGTTGGCCGGTGCCGCCCGCCTCGGGGCGACGGTCGTCGGGTTGAACACTCGCTATCGCGCCGATGAGTTGACCCACGTCGTGGCGCGGTGCGACGCCGCCGTGCTCGTCGCCGTCGACGAGTTCGCCGGCGTTCGCTTCGCCGAGATCGCGGCGACCGCCACGCTGCCACCCGATCTGGCGATCGTCGTCGTCACCGACGGGGACGGTCCCGATCCCGGGTGGGCAGAGGCCCACGATCGGGCCGTCGACTGGCGGGCCGCCGGCGGTGATTTCGCCGAGCTCGGGCCGCCGCCGGCGGGCGATGACCTGCTCATCGCGTTCACGACGTCGGGCACGACGGGCCTGCCCAAGGTGGCGGCCCACGATCACGCCGGCACCGTGCGCCACGCCCGGGCTGACGCCGTCGCCTTCGACATCGGCGGCGGCGACCGCCTGCTCCTCGATCTGCCACTGTGCGGTACGTTCGGCTTCTCGTCGCTGGTGGCGGCTATCGCCGGGCGGGCGACGACGTTGATCCACGAGCGCTTCGTTCCCGACGACACGGTCGACGCCTTCATCGCCGACGGCGTGACGCACTACTTCGCCGCCGACGACATGCTGCTGCGCGTGCTCGCCACCGGCCGGCTGGCCGGTGCGTCGGTGGTGTGGCGGTCGGGGGGCTTCGCCAACTTTGTCAACGCCGGACCAGCCGTGGCGGCCCAAGTCGAGGAGGAACTCGGGGTCAGGCTCACGGGCCTCTACGGCATGTCGGAGGTGTTCGCGCTGCTGGCACGGTGGCCGGCGGCGCTGCCCGTTGCCGCGCGGTCTCGGGCCGGCGGCATCCCCGTCGACGACGCCCTCGCGGTGCGGGTCATCGACCCCGACACGGGCGTCGAGCGCCCGGCCGGCGTGGACGGCGAGCTGTGCTTCCGGGGACCGTCCGTGCTGGCCCGCTACCTCGGCGACCCCGAGGCGACGGCTCGAGCGCTCGGCGAGGACGGATGGTTCCGTTCGGGCGACCTCGGCCGGCGAACCGGGGACGGCGGGTTCGAGTTCCTCGCCCGCCTCGGTGACACCCTCCGCCTGCGCGGTTTCCTCGTCGATCCGGCCGAGATCGAACGGCGGCTGGAAACGCACCCGGACGTCGAGCTGGCCCAGGTCGTCGGGGCCGAGCGTCCCGTCCATGGTCAGGTCGCGGTCGCCTTCGTCAAGCTGCGATCCGGCGCGGCGACGAGCGAGGACGACCTGCGACGGCACTGCGCCGCCGGCATCGCCGAGCTCAAGGTGCCGACACGCATCCTGTTCGTCGACGAGTTCCCCACCGTCGAGGGCCCCAACGGCCGCAAGATCCGCAAGCACGACCTGCGCGCCCTGGCCGCCGCCGCCGTCATCGCTACCGCGTCGGGGGATTGAGGGGGGTGACGGTGCCGGCTTGCCACTGTTCGACGAGGCGGAACTTCTGCACCTTGCCGGAGCCGGTGAGCGGAAACTCCTCGACGCGGAACCACTCCACCGGCGTCTTGTGGGCGGCCAGGTGCTGGCGGGTCCACTGGCGCAACTCGGCCACGGTCGGCCCGTCGCCGCCGGGTGCCCGCACGAAGGCGGCGATGATCTCGCCCCACCGGTCGTCGGGCAGCCCGACGACGGCCACGTCGGCGACCTGCGGGTGGCGGAACAGGACGTCTTCGATCTCCCGCGGGTAGATGTTCTCCCCGCCGCGGATGATCATGTCCTTGAGCCGTCCGACGATGTAGCAGTACCCGCGCTCGTCCATCGTGCACAGATCCCCGGAGTGCAGCCAGCCCTCGTCGTCGACCGTGTCCGCCGTGGCCTCTGGGTTGTTGTGGTAGCCGAGCATCACCGAGTACCCCCGGGCGCAGAACTCGCCCGGCTTACCGACCGCCACCGTCGCCCCATCGGCGTCGACAATCTTGACCTCGACGCCCGGCATCGGTTGGCCGAGGGTGGTCGCCTTGTCCTCGACGGTGTCGTCGGGGCGCGTCATCGTCGCCACCGGCGAGAGCTCGGTCTGGCCGAACACGATCGTGAACGGGGCGCCGATGTCGTGTTCGAGGCGCTGTACCAGTGGCGCCGGGACGGTCGAGCCGCCCGACGTCATCACCTTCACGCTCGACAGGTCACGCTCGGCGTAGCTCGGGTGCTCGAGCATGGCGATCAACATCGTCGGCACACCGGTCAGCGTGCTGACCCGATGCTGCTCGATGGCCTCGAGCACGTGGCCCGGCTCGAACTCCTCGACCAGCGCCAGCGTGCCTGCGACAGCGACGGCGCCGAGCACGGCCAACACCGAACCACCCGTGTGGAACAGCGGCATCACCCCGAGCAACACGTCGCCGGCGGCCATGTTGTTGCGTTTCATCGTGTGGAAGCCGTTCGTCACGAGGCCGCGATGGTGCAGACGGGCGCCCTTCGGGAACCCGGTCGTTCCCGACGTGTACTGGATCATCACGAGGTCGCCCGGGTCGAGGTCGGGCAGCGGTGTGGTCAGCTCCCGCCCGCCGTCGACGAGGTGCGGCACGGTGGCGATGTCGATGACCTCGCGTACGTCCGGGCATGACGACTGGAGCTCGGTGGCGAGGGCGGCCAGGTCCCGCCCGCGGTAGGCCGTCGCGGCCAGCACGGCGACCGCGCCCGACTGCTGCAACACGTAGGCGGCCTCGTCCATCCCGAAGTTCGGATTGATCGTCACGATCGGCAGGCCGGCCAGCCCCAGCGCGAACTCGGCGACGACCCACTCGGGCACGTTCTGAGCCCAGATGGCGACCCGCTCGCCGGGCTGGAAGCGGGCGAGTAGGGCGCGGGCGGCGGCCCCCGCGTCGGCCAGTAGGTCGGCGTACGTCCATCGGCGGTCGTCGCGGGTGCCGAAGAGTGCGAGCTGATCGGGGTGCTCGCCGGCGATGCGCCGCAGCAGGTCGCCGAACGTCTCGTCCAGCACCGGTGGCGTGTCCGGGCCGGCGGCGTACGAGATCGGCGGGTCGGCTGGTGAATCCGTCACCGCCGTAGTGCAGCACAGCCGGACTTGTCCTCGCGCCGGTCGGCTCATCGCTGCTGGGGTCGGTCTAATGAGGGCGACATTCCACCAGTCGCCGGGCGGGGCCGAGCCGTAGCGTGGTCCGTCGTGCGCCAGCGCCATCTGATCGTCGTTTTCGGGCTCGTCGGCGCCTTCCTCGCCTCCGGCTACGGGGCCCTGTTCACGCTGCTCGACGACTTCCGCGACGAGTACGGCATCAGCGAGTCGGCCCTCGGGTGGATCATCGGGATCGGCTTCTTCGCGGGCTTTCTCGCCCAGGTGACGATCGCTCCGCTGGCCGACCGCGGTCACGCCCGCCGGCTTGTCGTGGGCGGGATGGTCCTCGACCTCGTCGGCCTCCTGATGATGGCGATCTCGACATCGGTCGCACCGTTGCTGGCCGGGCGGTTCGTGATGGGGGTAGGCGTGGGCATGGCGGTGCCCGCCATCCGGCGCATCGTGATCCTTGGCGACCCGGCCCGCCTCGGCCACAACCTCGGTCGGCTGCTCGCCGCCGACGTCGCCGGGTTCGCCGCCGGCCCCGCCATCTC
>Ga0136617_10000980_pt1 | contig 25006 bp, 27 predicted proteins | sample AntDrymUQ3222106_2_FD_129672 | JGI IMG/M metagenome (GOLD analysis project Ga0136617, IMG submission 129672) | Polar desert sand microbial communities from Dry Valleys, Antarctica - metaG UQ322 (21.06) | ecosystem: Environmental > Terrestrial > Soil > Desert | place: Antarctica: Dry Valley...
GTCGTGGTGGTCACCGGCTCCCTGTACACCGTGGGTGCCGCGCGCGACGCCCTCGGCTTGGACCCCGCTTGAACGCCGACCGAGCTCGACCAACCCATCACACAAGGACGTGGATACATGAGTGAGCGCACCCTCATCCTGGTCAAGCCCGACGGCGTACGCCGCGGTCTCGTCGGCGAGGTGATCGCGCGCATCGAACGCAAGGGGCTGACACTGGACGCCTTGGAGCTGCGCACCATCTCCGCCGAAACGGCTCAGCAGCACTACGCCGAGCACGCCGACAAGTCGTTCTTCCGTGACCTCGTCGCCTTCATCACTTCAGGACCACTGGTAGCGATGATCGTGGCCGGCGACGACGCGATCAAGGCGATGCGCTGCCTGATGGGTGCGACCAATCCGATCGCTGCCGTGCCTGGCAGCGTCCGCGGTGATTTCGCCACCGTCATCGGCGAGAACATCGTGCACGGCTCGGACTCCCCCGAAAGTGCGGCACGCGAGATCGGCATCTTCTTTCCGTAACCAGCGCAGCGGCGTCCACAGCCGCGGGACGGCCGTTCCGCAGGGACCGTCGGATTGGATCACAGTGAGGCCATGAGCATCATGGCCTGCCCTACCTGCGCGCCGTTCCCGGTGTTTCGTCCTGGCCCGCCGGCCGAGCGTTCGCAAGTCAGCTGCCCCGAAGATGCCCTGACCATCGTGGCGCCGCTGCTGACGGGCCGTGACCGCGAGCACTGCTTGGCGGTGAACCTCGACGTCAAGCACCGGCTGTTGGGCGTGGTGACGGTCTCGATCGGCAGCGTCGACCACACGTTCATGGGTCCCCGCGAGGTGTTCCGGCAAGCGCTGCTGGCCGGCGCCTCGGCGATCTTCCTGGCGCACAACCACCCCTCTGGCGACCCAACGCCCAGCGCCGACGACCGCCAGGTGACCCGCCGGCTCGCCTCCGCGGGTGCGACGCTTGGGGTCGATCTGCTCGACCACCTGGTCGTCGGTGACCCCGAGTGGACCAGCCTGGCCCGGCTCGGCATTCTGTAGAGCCTGACCACCAGGGCCTCGGCTCGCAGTACGTTCCGCAACATTGCCTGTTCGGAAGGTAATGTCCGATATGGCGGCGTTAGACTGCGACCTCGGCCGTCGTCGTCGACTTCCCCTCCGATTGCTCCACCTGTACCGATAGGGAACTCCGTGTCGTCCAACGGCCAGACACTCTCCGGAATCCTGCAAGTCTTCGGCCGCGACATCGCGGTCGACCTGGGAACGGCCAACACGCTGGTGTACGTGCGTGGCCGGGGGATCGTGCTCAACGAGCCGTCGGTCGTGGCCATCAACACCAACAACGGTGCCGTCTTGGCGGTCGGCAGCGAGGCCAAGCGGATGATCGGCCGCACGCCCGGCCACATCGTGGCGATCCGGCCGCTCAAGGACGGGGTGATCGCCGATTTCGACGTCACCGAGAAGATGCTGCGCTACTTCATCCAGAAGGTGCATCGCCGCCGCTACTTCACCCTGCTGAACAAGCCGCGCCTGGTCGTCTGCGTGCCGTCGGGCATCACCGGCGTCGAGCAGCGCGCGGTGCAGGAAGCCTCCGTGCAGGCCGGCGCGCGGCCACCCGCCTACATCATCGAAGAGCCCATGGCCGCCGCGATCGGAGCCGGCCTCCCCGTTCACGAACCGGCCGGCAACATGGTGGTCGACATCGGCGGCGGCACGACCGAGGTCGCGGTCATCTCGCTGGGAGGCATCGTCACCAGTGTGTCGATCCGCATCGGTGGTGACGAGCTCGACGAGTCGATCATCAACTACGTCAAGAAGGAATACTCGCTGCTGTTGGGCGAGCGCACCGCCGAGGAGATCAAGATGGCCATCGGCAGCGCCTTTCCGCTGCCCGACGAAAGCCACGCCGAGATTCGCGGCCGCGATCTCGTCAGCGGACTGCCCAAGACCGTCATCGTCAGCGCCGAGGAGGTGCGCCGGGCCATCGAGGAGCCGGTCAACTCCATCATCGACGCTGTGAAGAACACGCTCGATCGCACGCCGCCGGAGCTGGCCGCCGACGTCATGGACAAGGGGATCGTCCTCACTGGCGGGGGGGCCATGCTGCAGGGGCTCGACGAGCGCCTCAAGCACGAGACGGGGATGCCCATCCATCAAGCCGAGAACCCGCTGCACTCCGTGGCCATCGGTTCCGGCAAGTGCCTGGAGGAATTCGAGGCCCTCAAGCGCGTCTTGATCTCCAGCTCACGCCATTAGGCGGCGTTCCGTTACGGGGCAGGGGGCGGTCCGTCTCATGCTCCCCATGAACCCTTTTACGCTGCGCCGGAGACGGACCGAGCCTTGCGGACCCACCTGATGCCTGAACGTCGTACGAGTCGCGGCTTGTTGGCCGTGTTGGTGCTGGTGTCGCTGGTGTTGCTCAGCGTCGACTACCGGCAGGGAGACGTCGGCGTGGTCGCGGCGGTGCAGCGCGGGGCGTTGACGGTCTTCGGTCCCGTCGCCGAGGGCTTCGCCACGGTCGTACGCCCTATCGGAGGGGCGTTCAGGTCGATCGGAGCCGTGGGTTCGCTGCGCGAACGCAACGCGGCCCTGGAGTTGGAGGTGCGGCGATTGCGCCGCGAGCGGGAGTCCTGGATCGACCTGCAGCGCGAGAATGACGAGTTGCGTGCTCAGGTGCAGATGCGCCGACGTCTCGGCGTCACCACCACGGGGGCACAGGTGATCGCGCAGCCGCCCAGTTCCGTGGAACGTTCCGTGCTGCTCGACACCGGCGCGGACAGCGGGTTGGCCCCCGGCATGGCGGTGATCAACGAACTCGGCCTGGTCGGCAAGCTCACCGAGGTCACGGCCAGCAACAGCCGGGTGGAGCTGCTCACCAGCCCCAGCGCCGGCTACGGGGTCCGCATCGCCGCCAGCGGCGAAGAGGGATTGCTGACCGGCAGCGGCGCCAGTCCCTTCCAGATGGAGATGTTCGACCCTGAGGTACAGGCCTCCGACGGCGACGAGGTCGTCACTCTGCTGTTCAGCGGCACCTCCATCCCCGGCGGTGTCCCGGTCGGCGTGGTGACCGATCGCGGGAACGACACGTCACGGTTCCTGCGAGTCCAGCCCTACGTCGACTTCACCCGCCTGTCCCTGGTGCAGGTCGTCCTGGACTTTCCGAGGCAGCCCTCGCGGCTCCCCGCCGAGCAGCGGGTGCCCGAGCCGAGGCGGCGGCGTCCGGCGCCGCCGTCAGGTGGGGGGCAGGGTTGAGCGGACCTCGGCTGCTGGTCATGGGCGCGGTGTTGCTGACCGCACTGCTGATGCAGACGGTCCTGCTCCCCACGGTCGCCGGCTGGCGACCCGATGTCGTCACCCTGACGATCATCGCTTTCGCTCTCGCCGACGGCTCGGACACGGGTGCGCGCTACGGCTTCGTCGCCGGGCTCAGCGTCGACCTGCTGTCCGGCGCGAACCGGCTGGTGGGGCTGGGTGCGCTCGTGGCGGTGCTGGTCGGCTCGGGCGTCGGACGGCTGCGCCCGTATGTCGGAGCTCGTGGCGGCGGTGACATGGCCGTGGCTGTCGCCGCGGGGGCAATGGGCTTTGCCGTGCACGGCCTGGCAGCCCTGGTGCTGGACCTGGGTCAGTTCACCGCTGCCAACGTGCTGCAGGGCGCGTTGGCCACCGCCCTGTGGAACGTGTTGCTCGGACCGGTGATCATCCCGGTTGTGGGCCTGCTGTCGCGGCGCTTCGGCGCGCTCGATCGGCCGTCGTCGGCTCCAAGTTCCAGCGGTCGTGCATGGTAGGGTTGTCGCCCTTGCCGGCCTCGCGAACCCCCGCTACCGAGGCGCAGCTGGAGAGCACGCGCCTTCGCCTGACCTTCCTGAGCCTATTGGTGGTCAGCCTGTTCCTCCTGCTCTTGGCCAGGCTGTGGTTCCTGCAAGTCATGGCCGGTGAGCGCTACGCCAGCCTGGCGGAGGGCAACGCGGTGCGAACGCTGTCGATCACCGCTCCCCGCGGCAAGCTGCTGGACCGCAATGGCAAGCAGATCGTCGACAACCGCTACGCGATGGTGGTGTCGGTGGAACCCGCGGAGATGGGATCGCGGGCCGACAAGGTCCTCGCCGACGTGGCGGACCTGCTCGGCATGTCACCCAAGGAGGTCCGTCGCGAAATTTCCTCGTCGCAGGTCAGCCCGTTCCGCCCCAAGCCGATTGCCGTCGACGTGCCGTCCGACATCGTCTTGTATCTGCACGAGAACGCCTCGAGCCGATTCCCGGGGGTGTATGCCGAGCCTATGCCCGTGCGCGCGTATCCGCGCGGCAGCACCGCCGCCCACGTCGTCGGCTACGTCGGCCAGATCAGCGAAAGTGAGCTGGAGCAGCCCGAGTATGAGGGGTACAGCCCCGGTGAAGTCATCGGCTGGGCCGGCCTGGAGCGAACCTACGAGGCCGAGCTGCAAGGTCAGGAGGGTCTGCGCAGGCTGGAGGTCAACGCCGAAGGCGATGTGCTGAGAGAGCTCGATGACGTGCTGCCGACGCCGGGCTCGGACCTGCGCACGACACTCGACCTAGGGATGCAGCAGCTCGCCGAGCAGTCGCTGGCCGAGGGGATCCGCAACGCGCGGTCAGTGCCGGACACGGGCACGGGGCCAGGGCGTGGTGGCACCTACAAGGCGCCCGCCGGCGCCGCGGTTGTGCTCGACCCCGGCACCGGCGAGGTCATCGCGATGGCCTCCTATCCCGACTACCGCCCGGAACGGTTCGTCGGTGGCGTCGACACCCGCTACTGGCGCAAGCTGCAGAACCCGCGCAACGACTTCCCGCTCATCAATCGCGTCTCACAGTCCAGCTACCCGCCTGGGTCGGTGTTCAAGGTCGTGTCGGCGGCGGCCGCGCTGACGAACGGCTATGTGACACCCCGCACCACGGTGTCGTGCCCCGGCGCCTGGGACTGGAACGGGCAGATCTTCCGCAACTGGAACACCGCCGACTCCGGCTCCATGACGATCGAGCAGGCGCTGCAGTACTCCTGTGACACCGTCTTCTACGAGCTGGCCCGGCGCATGTGGCTCGACGAGCAGCAGGAAGGAGACCAGCCGCGCGAACGGCTGTCGTCGCAAGCCAAGGCGTGGGGCTTCGGCGCGCTGACGGGTTTGGACCTGCCCAGCGAACGCGCGGGCGTCGTGCCGGGCCGCAAGTGGAAGCAGCAGTTCTGGGAGGACAACCGTCGCAGCTACTGCACCCAGGCCAAGCGGGCGCCCGACGACAGCGACGCCCAGGCGCTGTTCACCGACCTGTGCCAGTACGGCAACACCTGGCGCGGCGGCGACTCGGTGAACATGTCCATCGGTCAGGGCGATCTGCAGACCACGCCCCTGCAGATCGCCAACAGCTTCGCCGCGATCGCCAACGGGGGCACGCTGTACCAGCCGCACCTCGTCAAGGCCGTGGTTCGGGCTGACGGTTCGGTGCGCGACATCGCGCCCAAGGTCCTCGCGGAGCTGCCCGTCAGCGACAAGCACCTTGACGTCATCGCCGGCGGGCTGGAGAAGGTGACCGCCGAGGGCACCGCGGCGGGCACTTTCGCCGACTTCGGCGTCGAGGTGGCGGGCAAGACCGGCACCGCCGAGTTCAAGCCCAAGCAGCCGTTCGCCTGGTTCGCCGCCTATGCACCCGCGGACGATCCCGAGTACGTGGTGGTCACCATGGTCGAGGAAGGCGGCGGGGGCAGCGTCAACGCCGCTCCGATCGCGCGCCGGATCCTGGAGGGCCTGCTCGATCTGGACACCACCGAGATCGAAGCCGGACTGGCAACTGACTGATGAGCGGATGGGGGCAACCATGAACCAGGTCGCCTGGGGCGATGAGGGGCGCCTCACCCGCGACGCGGTGGTCCGCAAGTGGGCGGCCGCCTACGCCCCGATCCGGCACATCGATGCGGTGCTGATCCTGACGGTGCTGGCGCTGTCGGGCTTCGGGCTGCTGATGATCTACTCGGCGACCTTCCACCGTCTGGAACGCCAGGACATCGACGCGATGTTCTACGTCAACCGCCAGATCGTCTCCCTTGGGATCGGCCTGGTAGGGATGGCGGCGGTGACACTGTTCGACTACCGCTCGTACCGCGCGTGGTCGCCGCTGCTGTACGTCGGATCCTTGGTGCTGCTGGGCTACGTGTTGCTCAACGGCACAGTCATCAACGGCTCGCAGGCCTGGCTGGTCATCGGCGCCTTCCAGTTCCAGCCGTCGGAGCTGGCGAAGGTCGCCCTCATCGTCATGCTGGCGGCGCTGTTCTCCGAACGCCGTGAGTCGGCACTCGGGCTGCGGGCGTTGGTCGAGGCCCTGGCCATCGCGGCCGCGCCGATGCTGCTGATCCTTGCCCAGCCCGACTTCGGCACGTTCCTGGTGTTCGTGGCTATCGTGTTCGGTGTGCTGCTGCTGGCACGGGTGCGGGTGCGGTTCATGGTCGCCCTGACGGTCCTGGGCCTGCTGGCGTTCGTGGCCGTGCTGCAGTCGGGAGCCCTGGCCGACTATCAGGTCGACCGGCTCACGTCGTTCATCCACCCGGAAGAGGCCGACCCGCAGGGCGCGGCGTACAACGTCAACCAGGCCCAGATCGCGGTCGGTTCCGGCAGGTTCGCCGGTCAGGGCCTGTTCTCAGGCACCCAGACCAAGCTGTCCTACGTCCCGGAGAATCAGACCGACTTCATCTTCACGGTGGTGGGTGAAGAACTCGGCTTCCTCGGCTCGATGCTGATGCTGGTTGGCTTCGTGGTGGTCCTTTGGCGGGCGATCCGGATCGCCGCGCTGTCCCGCGACACCTTCGGGACCCTGCTGGCGGCGGGCGTGATCGCCGTGTTCGGATTCCAGGTCTTCATCAACGTTGGCATGGCCATCGGGATCATGCCGGTCACCGGTCTGCCGCTGCCGTTCGTCTCCTACGGCGGCACCAGCTTGATCGGATCCTTCCTGATGGTGGGGCTGCTGCTCAACGTGCACATGCGGCGGTTCAGCTGACCTTGCCGCTGCCGCTGCCGCTGCCGTTGCCGCTCGCCGGCCCGCCGGTGACCACCCTCGAGGGGGAGTTGAGGGTCGCACTTCGGTACACTCGCGGTACCAGGGGTGACCATCGCCCCTGGTCGAGCGCATCGGCGAACAACCTCGACGCATGAGCACTTCACCCGCACACGAGTCGGTTTGGCCCCGTCTGGAGCCGATCCTGACCAGCGTGCGCAAGCCGGCCCGCTACGTCGGTGGCGAGGGCAACATCGTGGTCAAAGACCACGCCGCCGCCGACAGCCGCTGGCTGCTGATCTATCCCGACGCCTACGAGGTCGGGCAGCCCAATCAAGGCGTGCAGATCCTGTACGAGGTGCTCAACGAGCGGCCCACCACCGTCGCCGAGCGGGGCTACGCCCCGTGGACGGATATGGAAGCCGTGATGCGGGCCGAGGCGATTCCGTTCTTCAGCCTCGAGACGCACCGGCCGCTGCGTGCCTTCGATGTCGTGGCGTTCAGCTTGGCCGCCGAGGTGGGCTACACCAACCTTCTGGCCTGCCTGGACCTAGGCGGTGTAGCGCTGCGCGCGGCGGATCGTGCCGACGATGACCCCCTGGTGATCGTGGGTGGCCACGCTGCGTTCAACCCCGAGCCGCTCGCCCCCTTCGTTGATCTGGCCTGCGCGGGGGACGGCGAGGAGTTCGTGCTCGAGGTTGACCAGGTGATCAAGGCCTGGCGGCGTGACGGAGATTGGGATCGCACGCGGCTGTACGCCGAGCTGGTGAAGATCCCTGGCGCCTACGTGCCGGCCTTCTACGAGGCCGAGTACAGCCGGCCCCCCTCCAGCAAACTGCGGGGCACCTTCCCGCGGCGCGCCGGCGTGCCATACCGCATCCCCAAGCGCACCGTGTCGGATCTCGACGCCTGGCCGTACCCCAAGCGCAGCATCGTCCCGCTGACCGAGACGGTGCACGAGCGCTACTCGGTGGAGATCTTCCGCGGTTGCACCCGCGGCTGCCGCTTCTGCCAGGCCGGGATGATCACCCGTCCCGTGCGGGAGCGGTCGCGCGAGACGGTCAAGCAGATGGTCGCCGACGGGGTGGCCAACACCGGCTTCGAGGAAGTGGGCCTGCTTAGCCTCTCCTCGGCCGACCACTCCGACATCCTCGGCCTGTGCGGAGACCTGGCCGACGCCTACGAGGGCACGTCGACGAGCCTGTCACTGCCTTCGACACGGGTTGATGCGTTCAATGTCACGCTCGCCGACGAGCTGACCCGCAACGGCCGCCGCACGGGGTTGACCTTCGCCCCTGAAGCCGGCACCGAGCGGATGCGGCGGGTGATCAACAAGATGGTCAGTGAGGCGGACATGCTGCGTACCGCCGAGACTGCCTTCGCCAACGGATGGCGGCACCTCAAGCTCTACTTCATGATCGGCCTTCCCACCGAAACCGACGAGGATGTCCTCGGCATCGCCGAGTTGGGCCTCAAGGTGCTCGCTGTGGGGCGCCAGCACGGTCGCCGCAACAAGGTAACCGTGTCGGTTGGCGGCTTCGTCCCGAAGCCGCACACGCCGTTCCAGTGGGCCGCGCAGGACGCCCCCGAGGAGTTGCAGCGCAAGCTGGGACTGCTCAAGCGCCGCGTGGCCCATGACCGCAACCTCAATCTGCGCTACCACGACCCGCGCCCCAGTGTCATGGAGGGCCTGTTGGCCCGCGGTGACCGCCGGGTGGCGGACGTGGTGCAGCGTGCCTTCGAGCTGGGGGCACGCTTCGACGGCTGGGACGAGTGCTTCGACCTCGACCTGTGGCGGCGCGCCGCCGACGAGGTCGGCGTCGACATCGCCTGGTACACCCGCCGGCAGCGCGACCCCGACGAGGCGTTCCCATGGGACCACCTCGACTCGGGGTTGGAGCGCGAGTGGTTGTGGTCGGACTGGGAGGCCGCGGTCAAGGCCGGCGAGGAGCTCGAGGATTGCCGCTGGACCCCCTGCTATGACTGCGGGGTGTGTCCCGGACTGGATCTGCAGCACCAGACCGGGCACCTGCCGATCTTCAGTGGCGCCTAGCGACCTCAGCAGCCAAGCGCCCAGGAACCAAGCCCGTTGCGAAAGGGGCGACACCGCCGCGAGCCGGGTTCGAGTCCGCTACGACAAGACCGGCAAGCTGCGGTTCATCTCGGCCATCGACCTCGGCCGGATCTGGGAGCGCAGTCTGCGCCGATCGCAGCTGCCGATCGCCTACAGCGAAGGGTTCTCACCACACCCCAAGGTCAGCTTCACCGACGCCCTGCCGCTGGGCTACGCCTCCACCGGCGAGTACGCGGAGCTGACCTTCGCTGGTCCGATCCCGCTGCAGCCGGCGATCATCGCGCTGAACGCGGCGTTCCCCGACGGCATCGCCGTGCGCGCGGCGGTCGCCGTGGCCGACGGCGACCCGAAGCTGGCGAAGTGGCTGCTGGCGTCCTGCTGGGATATGCACTACCCGCCCGGCACGGTGCTGGAGGCGGCGGTGACTGCCGTCGAGCAGGCCGCAGCCCTGCCCGTGCTCCGCGAGCGCAAGGGTGAGCCGGTGACGGTCGACCTGCGCCCCGCGATCCACCAAATCTGTGCCGATCGTGCCTGCGTGCGCGTGACGCTGCATCACCTTCAGGTGCCCGTGCGACCCACCGAGGTCGACCTCGCCCTGCGACAGACCGACCCGGCGCTGCCCCCGCCCGCACTTGTCGTGCGCGTGGCCCAGGGGCGCCCGGTAGCAGAGGGCCTCGTCGAGGCCCTCAGCGGCGAGCTCGTCGAGCCGCTGCATCCCACCGACATGAGGCTGCCCACGTGACCGAGACCACCAGATCCACTCCACTCAACAGCGACAACGCCGAGGCCCCCGACGACCAGCGGGTCCGCACCCGCACCCGGACCCGCCGTCCCCGCAACCAGGCGCCCGAGGCCCAGATCGCCGACGCGGCGCCTAATCCGCAGGCCGCCCCCATTCCCGACACGACCCAACCCACCGAACGCAACGCCACCGTCGTGCGACGCCGCCAGCGTCGAGCACCCGCTGCCGCCACGATGCCCGCGGGGCCGGCCGAGCCAGCTGAGCCCGCCGGCATCGCCGACGCCGCTGCCGTCGGTGTCTCCGACGCGGATGCCGTCGAGGCGGCTCCTGATGCCGTCGAGGCGGCTCCTGATGAGGTCGACGCGGCTCCTGATGAGGTCGACGCGGCGACGGATCCGGCCGAGGCCGCCGCCACCGGGGAGTCGGACGGCGGCCACCCCACCCGCTCCCGGCGTTCCCGCCGCCGCGGAGGCAGGGGCCGCGGCCGGCGGGGATCGGGCCGCAGCCGCGAGGCGGCAGCCGGCGAGGAATCGACGGCACCGGCTGATGCCCCCACCGCTGCCGCCCCCGTCGATGCGGCGCCCGCCGACACCACGTCCGCCGACACCGTGCCTGTCGATGATGCGCTCAGCCAAAGTGAGTCGGCCGAGGACAGCCCCTCTTCGACCCGGCCGCAGGCGCGCAGCCGCAGTGCGCGCGGGCGCAGCGCTACGCGCTCCACACGCGGCCGCTCCACGGGCGGTCCGCCGACCGCCCGCCGACCGCTCGGTGGTGTCAGCGAGGAGACTCGCCGGGCGATCACCGAGGGCCCGCCCCGGCGGATGATGGTGACCGTCGGTGAGAAGCGCACCCAGATCGCCGTGTTGGAGGAGCGCACCCTCGTCGAGCACTACGTCACACGCCGCGAGGACGTGTCCTACGTCGGCAACATCTACCTCGGCCGGGTCCAGAACGTGCTGCCAGGCATGGAGGCGGCCTTCGTCGACATCGGCAAGGGGCGCAACGGCGTCCTCTACGCCGGCGAGGTCAACTACGACGAGGCCGATCTGGAAGGCGAGCTGCCACGCATCGAGCAGACGCTCAAGCTCGGCCAGTCCGTGCTCGTGCAGGTCACCAAGGACCCGATGGGCACCAAGGGCGCTCGGCTCACGCAGCACCTCTCGATCGCCGGTCGCTACTGCGTCCTCGCCCCCGGCGAGGAGATGCTGGGCATCAGCCGCAAGCTGACCGACGACGAGCGAGAGCGGCTGCGCAAGATCCTCAAGGGCCTCAAGCCCGAGGGCTACGGTCTGATCGTTCGCACCGCCGCCGAAGGTGCCACCCGTGAGCAGCTCGAGGCGGATGTCGCCCGGCTGGAGCGGATCTGGGACCAGGTCAGCGCCCGCGCCGAGCGGGCCAAGCCGTTGGAGGCGGTCTACGAGGAGCCGGGTCTGGTCATCCGTGTGATCCGCGACGTGTTCGGCTCGGAGTACTCGCAGCTGACGGTGGACTCCGAGGAGCTAGCCACCCAGGTGCGGACCTACCTCGACGACGTCAGTCCCGAGTTCGTCGACAAGGTCTCGGTGCACACCGGCGAGGACAACGTCTTCGACGCCTATGAGATCACCAACCAGATCCGCCGGGCGCTGGAGCGCAAGGTCTGGCTCAAGTCGGGTGGCTACCTGATTGTCGAGAAGACCGAGGCGATGTGGGTCATCGACGTCAACACCGGCAAGTTCGTCGGTGAGCGCAACCTCGAAGAGACGGTGCTGCGCAACAACATCGAGGCAGCGACAGAGATCGCTCGCCAACTGCGACTGCGCGACATGGGCGGGATCATCGTCATCGACTTCGTCGACATGCTGGTGCCGGCCAACCGCGACGAGGTGCTCAAGCGCTTCCGCCGCGAGCTGGCGCGCGACAAGACCAAGTCCCGCGTGATGGAGATCTCCAAGCTCGGTCTGGTGCAGATGACGCGCAAGAACGTCAGCCAGGGCCTGCAGGAGAGCTTCACCACCCGCTGCGATGTCTGCGAGGGACGCGGCGCGCGCATCGTCGAGTCGATCGTCTAAGGTCCACGAGCCGGGTAGGAAGAGGGTAGCATCGGCGGTATGAAGCTGAGTGTGAGCCTTCCGGATCAGGACATCGGGTTCATCGACGCGTACGCCTGCGAGCAAGGAGGGGCGTCGCGTTCCGCGGTCATTCGTGAGGCCGTCAGCCTGCTGCGGGCCAGCCAACTTGGCCCCGACTATGCACACGCCTGGGATGAGTGGGCAGACAGTGACGACCGCGACGCGTGGGAGTCCACCCTCGCCGACGGCCTGCCACCGACCCCCTGATGCGTCGCGGAGAAATCCGCATGGTGGATTTCGATCCGGCCCGAGGATCGGAGGCTGCCAAGCGACGACCCGCCGTCCTTGTCAGCAACAACGGTGCCAACACGACGGCGACGCGACTGGGACGTGGCGTGGTGACCGTCGTCCCCGTCACGTCGAACACCCGGCGCGTGTATCCGTTTCAGGTGCTCCTGACGGCGCAGGAGTGTGGTTTGCGGGTGAACTCAAAGGCACAGGCCGAACAGGTGCGCGCCGTGTCCTTTCAGCGCGTCGGTGAAGCGGTCGGGCGCGTGCCGCCTTCGCTGATGACGGGTCTCGACGACGCGCTGCGCCTGCACCTCGGGCTCTGACGTTCACGTCGCCTTCACCGCATCAACCAGCGTCGCGCGCGCCGGGGGTCGGCGCCGTCAGAAGTCGAACAGGGTCCACGGCATCGCGTCGGTGCGAAACAAACGCATCGGCGCGGCTGACGGCTCCGGTCGTGAACGGTTCGCCGCCTGCGCAGGCGCAGGCGGCGGTGGCTCGACCAGCAGGATGCCGAGCAGCTCGTCGGCCGGGCGCAGAAGCGGGGACCGTAGCCGTCCCGCGCCGACTCGGGGTCACGTTCCAGCCAGAACGGCCACAACGCCTGCGGACGGCGAGCATGCCGGTCATCAGAACTCCTGGGGGCACCACGGCGCCGGGTCGGTGGTGAACAGCAGGTCGGCGCGGCGAGCACCGCCCGGCGTGTACTCCTCGGCGGCGCCCGCGCGCACCTGGCGAGCCAACAGGATCGTGCCAAGGAACGCGGCCGCCAGGCCGGCAGTGGTGACGTGCACGTCGGCGGCGGCACTCGTCCTGGAACAGGACGCCCCACCGGGACCGGCCTCCAAGCGCCAGACACCGGCGTTCCATGGGCATAGCTCGTCGATGATGTCCAGGACCACTTCGCCCTCGCGGTCATAGGCCCGGCCGGCCAGGGCGGCGTCGAGGTGCACCAGCCGCAGCCACAACCCGTCGAAGGTCCACGACCGCAGGCGACGCGGATCCGTCAGCAGCAAGGGCAGCCCGTCGTCGGTCGGGCGGGCGTTCACCTCGAACTCACCGACCAGGTCAACGTCGAACAGGAACCGCCACAGCGAGGCGGCTGCCACGGCGTCGGTGGCCATGTGCTCGATCACCATCAGCGTGCCGCTGGGCAGTCCCTGCTCAAAGTTGCCCTTGCCCCGGTAGATCACGTACCCGCGCTCGCCGAGCCGGGCGAGCTGGCGCCGGCTGTAACCGTCGCGCTCACCTTCGGGGTCGTGGGTCAGCCACGCCCGCCACTCCCGCGGGCTGCGGTTGGGCATGCCCGGCCGCGTGGCTCGTACGGCGTCGTGGATCGCGGGGAACGTGGCGACGGCTTCCTCGACGTCGACGAACCGTACGCCCCGCTCGAACGCGACCTTGTCGTGGAACCGCGCGTGCGTCGCCGCGAGCTTGGAGTACACGGCGGGCGCGGCCATCCCGTAGCCGTAGCGGCCGTAGATAGGCGCCTCGGCGGCAAACAACCCGGCCAGCGGTTCTCCCGCCTCGGCGACATCGGCGAGCTGGCGGGCCATCATCGCGCGCAGGATCCCGCGGCGGCGGTGCGTCGGCAGCACGCCCACGGCCGTCAGTCCGCCCATATTTAGCTCGCCACCGGGCACCGTGAGCCGGTAGCTGAGGGTGCCTGCCGTGCCAACGATGTCGTCGCCGTCGAAGACGGCCAGCGTGCGGTCCAGCTCGGTGATCTCGCGCCAGCGCTCCAACGCCTCGTCGCTGGGCTCGGAGAAAAACGTCGTCTCCGTGGCGCGCCCCCAGGAGATGAACTCCTCGGCGGTGATGGGGCGCATCGTCAGGCCGTCGAACTCGACAGCAGTCACGCGCGATCCGCCTCCTCGACCACAGCCTTGGGGCCGTCGCCGCCGGCAATCAGGCAAGCTCGCACCAGGTCGCGGGTGGTGGTCCGCTCGCCTTCCCGCAGCTGCGCGGCGGTATCGATCACGACGTCGAGCCCGGCGTCCCAGCCGGGTTGGTCGCCGAGGCCACGACGGTCCAGATCCGACCGCGCCAGCGCCAGCGCCTCGCGGTCACCCAGTAGCACCGCACCGTCGGCGTCGGGCGCGGCGGCCACGGCCAGCAAGAGGGCCACCGCACCGCCGGCGATGGCTCGGACCTGGGCCACGACACGCGCCGCCGGCTCGTCCAGATCGGGCGCACCGGCAGGCGACAGGCCATAGGTCTCACCGGCACCATCGAGCTCGCCGAACACGTCGTCGACCAGGAAGCCGTCGAGGTCGCGGTCGTAGCCGGCGCCCGCCAGCAGGTCGGCGACGTCGTCGGTGCCCACCACCAGGGCGGCCTCCAGCAGGTCGACCGTCGTCGCCGCGCGAGCGCCCGAGTGCTGCACGGCGTTGCGCACAGCGGCGTCCATCGGTGGCGCTGGCACGGACACGGCACGCTCGGCCAGAGCGGCGGCGGCCGAAGAGCGGTTGCGCAGCCGCCGGCCGGCCTCCCCCTCGCTCTCCACGGCCAGCGCCGCCAGCAGATCCGCCACGGTGGCGTGGCGGTCCGAGGCCAGCGCGGCGGCACGGGCCAGGCTGACGGCGACGAGCGCCTGATCGGTCAGCCGGGGTTGCATGCGCCGAACTCCTTTGACGGGCAAAGCGCGCGATCCTACACTGGAGGTCCGGTGCGCTGCGGCGCGCCTTCTTTCTGCCACTTCAGGAGAGTGCATCGTGTACGCCGTCATCGCCACAGGCGGGAAGCAGTACCGCGTCCAGGTCGGAGACACCCTCGACGTGGAGAAGCTGGTCGCCGACGACGAGGGCGCGGTCGCGCTGCGGCCGTTGCTGCTGGTCGACGACGACGGATCGGTCACCTCCGGCAAGGATGATCTGGCCTCCGCCACAGTCAGGGCCGTCGTTACCGACCAGATCAAGGGACCCAAGCTCACCGTCTTCAAGTACAAGAACAAGACGGGTTACCGCAACCGCAACGGCCACCGTCAGCGGCTGACGCGCATCCGCGTCGACGGCATCAGCAAGCAGTAGCGCCCCAGCGGGCATCGAGACCGGAGGAACCGGCATGGCGCACAAGAAGGGTGGAGGCTCGTCCAACAACGGGCGCGACTCCAACCCCAAGATGCTCGGGGTGAAGCGCTACGGCGGGCAGGCCGTCACGGCGGGCACCATCATCGTCCGGCAGCGGGGCACCAAGATCCACCCAGGCGCCAACGTCGGCAGGGGTGGCGACGACACCCTGTTTGCGTTGTCGGACGGCAAGGTCTCCTTCCGCAGCTCCGGTCAGCGCAAGTACGCCGAGGTCCATCCGTAACGTCTGCCCGGCACCGTGGTGCCCGACCGGACGTTGACGGGGTCGGCGGCTGGCACGACGATGCCGGCATGTCCTTCTGGAGCGAAGCGGTAGGACACAGGTGATGTCCGGACCCAACCGGGCGCCGTGGCCGTCCGGTCCTGCCGCTCGGCTGCTGCTGCCGACCCCGCGGTCGGACCTGCGGATCAGCTGGCACACCGAGCGGGATTGCTTCGTGGTGAGTCTGTGGCGGAACCAAGAGTGCGTCGGCAGCGCACCCTTGGACCCGGCAGACAGCGCCGAGATGGCGTCGTTCATCGTGATCCACCTCGCCGGCCGTACGCCATGGGGTCCCCGGCTGGTCACCACCGCCCCTGGCGAACAGCGGGGGCGCCGGCGACTCGGCTTCTACCGCGACGCGGTGCGGAGCTTTTTGCGGAGCCACTGACGGTCTCGCCGGGCTACGCTCGGCGGGTCCGGCACCGGCGCCGGCCCGGGAGGCTGTCATGCAGGTCGTCGACTCACTCGTCGAACTGGTCGGGAACACGCCGCTGGTGCGGATGAACCGCTTCAGTGCCGGCGTCGCGCCCAACATCCTGGCCAAGGTGGAGTACCTCAACCCGGGCGGCAGCGTGAAGGACCGCATCGGCCTGGCGATGGTCGCCGCCGCCGAGCAGGCCGGCCTGCTGCGTCCCGGGGGGACGATCGTCGAGCCGACCAGCGGCAACACGGGCGCCGGGCTGGCCATCGTGGCCGCGCAGCGCGGCTACCGCTGTGTGTTCGTGATGCCCGACAAGATGAGCAAGGAGAAGATCGACCTGCTGCGCGCCTTCGGAGCCGAGGTGGTGGTCTGCCCCACCGCTGTCGAACCGGACGACCCGCGCAGCTACTACCGGACGGCCGACCGCCTCACCGAGGAGATCGTCGGAGCGTTCCAGCCCAACCAGTACTACAACGACGCCAATCCCGAGGCGCACTACCGTTCCACCGGCCCGGAGATCTGGGAACAGACCGACGGGCGCATCGACGTGTTCGTCGCCGGCGTTGGCACGGGGGGCACCATCAGCGGCACGGGGCGCTACCTCAAGGAACGCAACCCCGACGTGCTGGTGGTTGGCGCCGACCCCGAGGGATCGCTGTACTCCGGCGACGAGGTCCGCCCCTACCTCGTCGAGGGCGTCGGCGAGGACTTCTTGCCCGGCACCTTCAACCCCGCCGTGGTCGACCGCTACGTGCGGGTCAGCGACCGCGACTCCTTCTTGACCGCCCGACGCATCACGCGGGAAGAGGGCATTCTCGTCGGCGGCTCCTGCGGCACCGCCGCCTATGCGGCCTTGCAGGTCGCCGCCGAGTATCCCGCGGACGCCACGATCGTGGTGCTGCTGCCCGACTCGGGCCGGGGCTACCTGTCGAAGATCTACAACGACGACTGGATGGCCTCCAACGGCTTCCTCGACCGCTCTGGCGCCGCGGCGCGAGTGCGTGAGGTGCTGGCGGTCAAGGGCGGCGAGCTGCCCGCCATCGTGCATGTTCACCCCGACGAGCCGGTTCGCCAGGCCATCGCGACGCTGCACACCTACGCCGTCAGCCAGATGCCCGTGGTCAAGCGCGACGACGCCGAGTCGCGCGACGACGTGCTCGGCAGCATCCGCGAGCGCGGCCTGCTCGAGCACGTCTTCCGCGACCCGACGACGCTGGACCGGACCGTCGGTGAGCTGATGGACGACCCGCTGCCGGTGGTCGACGCTCGCGACACCGTCGAGGGGGCGATGTCGGTTCTGACCGGGCAGGCGGCGGCGGTGCTGGTCTGCGACGGCCCCGTGCCTACCGGCGTGCTGACCCGCGCCGACATCCTCGAGTTCCTCATGCGCAAGGACCGTCGATGACCGCTGCGGACGGGCTCGGCTTCGCCAGCCGCGCCATCCACGCGGGGCAGGATCCCGACCCGCAGACCGGCGCGGTCATCGTGCCCGTCTACCAGACCTCGACCTTCGCGCAGACCGCGGCCGGCGAGCATCGCGGCTGGGACTACGCGCGTAGTGGCAACCCCACCCGCGACGCGCTGGAAGCGGCGCTGGCGTCCTTGGAGCAGGCCACGCACGGCTTCGCGTTCTCCTCGGGGTTGGCCGCCGGCGACGCGGTGCTGCGGACCTGCAGTCCCGGTGACCATGTGGTGATGGCCAACGACGTGTACGGCGGCACCTACCGGCAGTTCGCCAAGGTGCACCAGCCATGGGGTCTGAGCTTCGATCCCGTTGACCTGTCCGACCTCGAAGCCGTCGCGTCGGCCTGGCGGCCGCAGACGCGGCTGCTGTGGATCGAGACGCCCACCAACCCCTTGATGACCGTGTTCGACATCGCTGCCCTCAGCGAGCTGGCCCACGAGCGCGACGCGGTCGTGGTGGTCGACAACACCTTCGCCACGCCCTACCTGCAGCAGCCGTTGCAGCTCGGCGCTGACGTGGTCATCCACTCCACGACCAAGTACCTGGGTGGCCACTCCGATGTCGTCGGCGGCGCGGCCCTGACCAGCGACGACGCGCTGGCGGAGCGCATCGGTTTCCTGCAGAACGCCGTCGGTGGCGTGCCTGGTCCCTGGGACACCTGGCTGACCCTGCGGGGCATCAAGACACTGGCCGTGCGAATGCGGGCCCACTGCGAGAACGCCCGCGCCGTGGTCGCCGTGCTGGCGGAGTCCACGGCCGTGCGCCAGGTGCTCTACCCGGGGCTGCCGACCCATCCCGGACACGAGGTCGCCGCCCGCCAGATGCGCGACTTCGGTGGCATGGTCAGCTTCCGGATGTCCGACGAGGACGCCGCCCTGGCCGCCTGCTCCCGCTTCCGGCTGTTCACCTTGGCGGAGTCGCTGGGCGGCGTCGAGTCGCTGGTGGAGCACCCGGGACGGATGACCCACATGTCGGTGGCCGGCTCACCGCTGGAGGTGCCCGGCGACCTGGTGCGGCTGTCGGTCGGGATCGAAGACCCCACCGACCTCGTCGCCGACCTGCTCCAGGCGCTCGGCTGACATCGGTGCGGACGAGATCCGCCCACCCGGTCGCCGAGCGCGGATCTGCGTCCAGGGCACCTCAGGCGACCACCTCAACCCGGCAGGGCGGGCGAGGCGACGCCGCGATGCGGGCGTCGGTGGTGATGAGGATCGCGTCCAACGCATCGGCCAGGGCGATGTAGAGGCCGTCGTAGAAGGTCGAGTTGGCCCGCAGCGACCATGCCGCCCGCGCCAGCGGGCCTCGGTGGTCGTGGCGGTGATCGATCAGATCAGGAGCGAGACGCAGCACGGCCTCGGCGAACTCCGGGGACAGCTCGTCCCGCAGGACCTTGCGGCGCAGGACGTTGCCCAGCTCGGCGTCGATCAGGTGCGGGGCGTGACAGACGTTGTTGGCGAGGCGGGTTCGCAGGGCGTCGGCCTGCCGCGTGACCTCCGTCGTGGCCAACACCAGCGCCGAGGTATCGACGACCAGGGTCACCGCCGGTCGTCGGCGACGTCGTCGGCGATCTGTCCACCGGTTGCGCCGGCACCGCTGTGGCGGGCCAGTGCCATCTCGATCGCCGCGATCACCTCGTCCTTGGTGGGAGCCGCGGCGAACTCAACGACGCGGTCGCGCATGTACGCCTGAATCGATCGGCCCTCGCCGCGAGCACGACGACGGATGATTTCGTAGGTGTCCTCGGGCAGGTCCCGGATCTGGATCGTCGCCATCACGGCCAGGATAGCGCTACTGCAGCGCTTTCGCGCTACTGCCATGGCTACAGAGTGATGCCTGCGGCACCGTAGCCTGTCTGATATGGCGGTCCAGCGGGCACCAATGGCGGTCCAGCGAGCACAGCGGCTGGCCCTGCTGCGCTGCGTGCTGGCCCAGGTCGGTTTCCTCGCCGTCGGCGCGCCGTACCGGCGGTTTCGTGGCGGCGCCGCCGCCAGCAGCGCGCAGGTCGAGCCTTACGCCCTGGCATGGCAGGAGGCTGGCCGCATCGCCGAGCAGGCCGACGGGCCGCTGTGGGCAGTGCTCGGGGACTCGGCGGCGCAGGGGATCGGAGCCGACGCCTACGACGCGGGCTACGTCGGCCAGCTGCGCCGGCGCATCGAGGAACGCAGCGATCACCCCTGGCGGCTGGCCAACCTGTCGCGCTCGGGAGCTCGTGCGGCTGACGTCGTGGCGACCCAGCTGCCGGCCCTGGCAGCGCTGCCGGTCACACCGCAGCTGGTGACGTGCGCCATCGGCGGCAACGATCTGCTGCGCACACCGCTGCGCCGCCTCATCCCCACGTTCCGTGCGATCATCGGCGGGCTACCGGCGGGGGCGGTGCTGGCCACCCTTCCCCAAGGTCTGGCCAGCTGGCGGGCACGGCGCGTCAACGCGGTTATCCGTGCCGAGGCGACGCCGGCGGGGCTGCATGTAGCCGACCTGTGGGCCCACACAGGACCGCCATGGCAGGGCAAGTACGCCAACGACCTGTTCCACCCCAACGCTGTCGGCTACGCCGACTGGGCCGCGGCCTTCGCCGAAGTGCTGGAACTTGAAGTGTGGTGCCCGGAATGACGCGGCCGCCGGCGTTCGTCGACGAGGTCAAGGTCAGCCTCAAGGGCGGCCGGGGCGGCAATGGCGTGACGTCCTTCGCGCGCCAGCCGTTCGAGCCCAAGGGCCGGCCCGACGGCGGCGACGGTGGCTCGGGGGGCAGCGTTGTGCTGCGAGCCAGCGGGTCGGTGGCGACGCTGGTGGACTACCACCACCGCCCCCACCGTGCCGCCGGGCGGGGCCGGAACGGCGAAGGCGACCTGCGACGTGGCAGCGACGGGGACGACACGGTGCTGCTGGTCCCGGTGGGCACCGTCGTGCGTGGCGCCGACGGCGAGGTTCTCGCCGACCTGGTGACCGACGGCGCCGAGGTCGTGGGAGCGGCCGGTGGAAGGGGCGGTCGTGGCAACGCCGCCTTTCGGACGTCCTCCCGGCGCGCACCCCGGTTCCACGAGTTCGGCGAGCCGCCTCAGGAACGGTGGGTGGTCCTGGAGTTGAAGCTGGTGGCTGATGTGGCGCTGGTTGGGTACCCCAACGCCGGCAAGTCTTCGCTGGTCGCCAGGCTGTCCGCCGCCAGACCGAAGATCGCCGACTACCCGTTCACCACGCTTGCTCCCACCCTCGGCGTCGTGCGCACCGACGCGGTGGACTTCGTCGTGGCAGACGTGCCAGGGCTCATCGAGGGGGCCAGTTCCGGCCGCGGCCTCGGCTTGTCCTTCCTGCGGCACGTCGAGCGTGCGGGGGTGCTGGTGCACGTCCTGGACTGCGCGACGTACGAGCAGCGCGATCCCCGCGACGACCTTCGCACGGTGCTCGCCGAACTGAGGGCCTACGCGCAGGCGGCCGGCTTGCCAGAGCTGCTGGAGCGCCCGTCGCTGGTGTTCCTCAACAAGATCGACGCCGGCGCCGACACCGCCGAGATCGTCCGCGACGATATCGCCGCGGAAGGGTTCGAGGTGCTGGAAGGCAGTGCCGTCACGGGCGCCGGCCTGGATCGGTTACGCCGGCGGATGGCCGACCTGGTGGTGCTGGCGCGCCAGCAACGCAACAGCGAGGCCGCCGAGGCGATCCCGCGGCCGGTGCTGCGACCTGCCGGTCGCGACAGCGACGACATCCGCGTCGAACGCCGCAGTGACGGCTGGCAGGTGCGCTCCGACCGAGTCGAGCGCTGGGTGGTCATGACCGACCTGGACAACCCCGACGCCGTCGCCTACCTGCAAGGCCGGATGCTGCGAGGCGGGGTGGAACGCGAGCTCCTCAAGGCCGGCGCCCGCCGTGGTGATCCCGTGCAGATTGCCGGGGCGCTCTTCGACTTTGAACCCGCGCCCGATGGCGCCGCTGACGAGGACGACGTTGACCCTTGAGGTCGCCCCCCCGACGAGGATGACCTCGACCCGTGACGAGCGGGTGACGGTCTGCCATGCTGGACGGATGCGCCGGCTGCCAGTCGCCCTCGTCGTCGTGGCCCTGGCGGCCATCGGCGCGGCGCCGGCACCCGACCCGTTCCCTGGACGCCAGCACCACCTGCGTGCCGTTCACAGCTATCGGGCCTGGGAAGCCGGGCGTGGCCAGGGCAGCGTCGTGGCCGTGGTCGACACCGGCGTCGACGCACAGCATCCCGACCTGCAAGGGCGGGTCGGCAGGGGAGTCGACCTGGTACACCGTGGCACCCTGCCCGACGACCCCCATGGGCACGGGACACTCGTCGCCGGGATCATCGCCGCCATCGCCGGCAACGACCTGGGCGGTAGCGGTGTTGCTCCGCGCGCCACGATCATGCCGGTGCGGGTGCTGGACCGTCGGGGGCGTGGCAGCTCGGTGACCGTCGCCCGTGGGATCCGCTGGGCGGTGCGCCACGGTGCCGATGTCGTCAACCTCAGCCTCGCTGATCTGCCTAGCAGCCGCTCCCGGTCCCCGCTGGCCGACCAGGACGTTGCCATGGCCATCCGCGAGGCGGTCGCCGCCGGCATCGTCGTGGTCGCCGCCGCGGGCAACGAAGGCCGTCGGCGCACCGATTACGCGGACGATGTGCCGGCGTTAGTGGTCGGGGCGACCACGCCCCAGGGCACGGTGTGGCGCCGCTCCAACCGCGACCCGTTCACCCTGTTCGCGCCGGGGATCCAGATTCTGTCCACCTACCGCAACGGCGGCTACGCGCTGGCCGACGGAACCTCATTCGCGGCACCGATCGTCTCGGCCGGTGCGGCGCTGCTACGCCAGCAGGGACTGCGGGGTGCCGACGCCGCACGGCGACTCATCGCGACGGCCCAGCCGGTCGGATCAGGCCTCGGACAGGTCGACCTGGCCGCGGCCGTCGGGGTCATGCGGCCGCCGCGTGGCAGCGCGCGCCGTCCCCGACCCGCTCGCCCCCCACAGCGCCAGCAGGCGGCCGCGGCCACGCTGTCGCCGGTACCACGTGCCAGACCGCGCACGCCAGGACCACGCACGTCCAAGGCCCCTCCGAGGCTTGCCGAGCAGGACGAGTTGGAGCAGCAACCGCCGCAGCCGCAGCGCCTGCGGGTGGTGACGCCCACGCCGGCGCCGGCGCCGCAGGCGCCGGCCTCAGAGTCGGCGGCCGCGTCAGGGACCGGTCAGGCCCTTGCGCGGGCGCCCGTCGAGCCACAGCCGCCAGCCCGGACTCCTCACCCGTGGGTGGTCGGCGGCCTGGCGCTACTGGTCATCGTCGCCTCGGCCGGGATGGTGGCGTGGCGCGGTCAGGGCCGCCACAGCGAACCGTAGCCAGCCAGTCGGGGTCAGCTGCGCTGCGGCCGCCGGTAGCTGGCGATCGCCTCGGGCACCGGCACCCGGGTGTCGAGCAGAGGATCGGGCTGGGGCACCCCGACGGTCAGCGCGAGCGGCAGCACGCCAGCCCACACGTCCATCGCCAGGTCGGCCTGCTCGTCGGTGGGAGGGCCGGTGGAAACCTTGGCGGAGGCTTCGTGCAATGACAGCGCCACCACGGCGGTGGCGGCGTCTTCCTTACGGTTCGGCATGCGCACCCGCGCCGACCGCCCGGCCACCATGTGGTCGATCAACGCGCGCAAGGCCAGCTGTCGCTCCTGGGCGTCGGTGACCGCGCGCGACGTGCCCAGCACCACCGCGCAACGGTAGTTCATCGAGTGCTCGAAGCCGGATCGGGCCAGCACCAGCCCGTCGAGCAAGGTGGCGGTAACGCAGACCTTGGTGCCGCTGGCCATCGCGGTCAGCATGCGACTGCCCGACGACCCGTGCAGGTACAGGGTGTCGTCCACCCTGGCGTGGATGGTCGGCAGCACGAACGGCTGACCGTCCGCTGCGGTGAACCCGACATGGCAGATGAGCGCCTCGTCAAGGATCGCGTGGATCGTCGCACGGTCGTAGCGACCCTTCTGCGGCAGCCGCCTGATCCGCGTCCGCGGCGACGGCAACTCGCCGGTCGAGCGAACCCGCGGCTGCGGCGGCGGCTGGCCTGCTGGGCTCATTCGCGGGCGCCCGGAAACGGCGGCGGGGAGGCGGCGTTGCGCCACAGGTCCTGATCGGCGACCTGCAGCAATAGCTGGGTGAGGTGGTCGGGGTTCACCTCCAGCAGTCGCCACAGCTCCAGGCTGTTGCCCACGTCGCTGGTCCAGCGGACGAGCACCTCGTCGTCGTCGCGATCCAGTTCGATGAACAGTGAGCGGGCCGGGTTCAGTCCACGGGTGCTGATCTTGGTGATGAACTCCTCGCTTGACTGCGTCCAGCCGGTGCGCAAGACGAACTGCTCACCAGAGGCCTCCTTGAGCTGGCCGGCAAGCCGTTCAAGATGGGTGGCCAGCTCGGCGTGCCGGGTCTTGCGGGCGTCGGCCTGCCCGACGGCGTGGCGCTGGTCGGCTTCCTCGCGCGCAGCCTTGGCGCGGTCCATCTCGCGTTCGGCCTCCTCGCGCTGCTGCGCGAGCTCGGCGTTGCGGTCCAGCTTGGCCTTCAGGGCCGACTCGAAGTCGCTCATCGCGTTCCGTTCCTCGCGTCGTTTGCACGGTTGGCGCCCGCCATTCTCGCGCAGTGCGATCGGCGCGGCCTCGGGCGGTGGCACAACGGCCTCGACAAGCACCGTACCTGGGGTTACTTGTCCCTCGGGCAGGCGCGGAGGGAGAAGCTTGAAGGACGGGCCCAGGCGGGTACGCCGGGCACCGTGTCCACCACCGGTGACCGTGCCTACGACGACGGCACCGTGAACCGGCCGAGGCATCCCCTGCGCCCTGATGGTCGCTGCCCGCCGGGCCTACACTCGGGCGCCATGTCCAGCGCACGCCGCGTCGGCCTGATGGGCGGCACCTTCGACCCCATCCATTTGGGACACCTGGTGACCGCCGAGCAGGCGCTGTTCGATCTGCGGCTCGACGAGGTCGTGTTCCTGCCCGCCGGTACCCCATGGCAGAAGTCGCGGGCCGTGACCTCGCCAGGCCACCGCTATCTGATGACGGCCCTGGCCACGGCGGGCAACCCGTCGTTCACGGTGTCCCGATTGGAGGTCGACACGCCGGGCCCCACCTACACCGTGGACACCCTGCGCCGGGTGCGCGCGGCCCTGCCCGACGACGAGCTGTTCTTCATAACCGGCGCCGACGCGATCCTCAACATCCTCACCTGGAAGGACGCCGAGGAGTGCCTGCAGCTGGCGTCGTTCGTCGGCGCCTCCCGTCCCGGCCACGATGTCGGTGACCTGACCGCCGCCGGACTCATGGACCGAGTGACCGTGCTGGATGTGCCGGCACTGGCGATCAGCTCCAGCGACGTCCGCCAACGCTTCGCGGCTGGCCGCCCCGTGCGCTACCTCATCCCGCGCGAGGTCGAGGAGTACGCCCGCAAGCACGGCCTGTACAACGCCGCCCACCGCGGATTGGTGGCTGGCTCGCTGCCATGACGAGCCCGCACGCCAAGGGGTGCGGGAGGAGCTGGGGGCCGGTACGATCCTCGTCAGCCGTCGATCAGGAGCAGACCCTGAGCAATTCCGAGCCCACCGTCGACACCACCGAGTCTCGCGCCCTGGCCCTGGCCGCCGCCAGCGCCGCCGCCGAGAAGAA
>Ga0136617_10000981_pt1 | contig 25005 bp, 19 predicted proteins | sample AntDrymUQ3222106_2_FD_129672 | JGI IMG/M metagenome (GOLD analysis project Ga0136617, IMG submission 129672) | Polar desert sand microbial communities from Dry Valleys, Antarctica - metaG UQ322 (21.06) | ecosystem: Environmental > Terrestrial > Soil > Desert | place: Antarctica: Dry Valley...
AACCATTAAACGCGCCGATCAAATTATCACTTTGAAAGACGGGCAAATCGTCGAGCGTGGGACGCACGAATCACTGATTTCGGCAGGCAATGTCTACGCGAATCTTTACAAGCATCAGCACATTGCCGCAATGTAAAAAATCAAATAGGAAGGAAAAATCAAATGAACGATAATTTAACATTTCGACTTTATCAACCACAGGATTTACCCGGAGTTTTACAGCTTTGGGAAGATGAGTCCGGCTGGGGCGGCGTTACCGAAAAACAATTTCACGATTGGTTTGTCGATACGCCGTGCGGAGAATGTCTGATTGTCGTCGCGCTGGATGGAGAAAACCGTATTATCGGCCAGGAAATTTTTACGCCGTCGAAAATTTGTATCGACGGTAAAGAAACAAAAGCGCTGCGTCTTTCAGCACCGATTCTGGCAAAGAAATATCGAGCGCGAATGTCGAACGTCGCGCATCCGGTAATCCAAATGTTTAAAATTGGCGCGCAAGCTGCGGTTGATAAAGGCTATAGTTTGATATATTCGTTTCCCTCAATCGGCTGGCTTCCCATCATAAAACTTCTTTTCCCGAAAATTGGCATTGATATAAACAAGGTCGTCCGGTCACAAATCGAATGCCACGCGATTTCATTAAAAGCCTACTCGTTTGAACCGAATAAAAAAGACAAGTGTAATGTCGATGCAGTTTCTTCATTTAACCGTGAATACAATAATCTCTGGCGTTCGACAGTCAAAAAATTTCCGCTCGGCAATGCCGTCGTCCGCGATTCAAACTGGCTAAAGTGGAAACTCGGCGACCATCTCGTTCTGGAAGTCAGAAAGGCAAAAAGGTTAACCGGCTATGTCGCGGTCAAAAAAGACAACGGACTTATTACTGACGCTCTGGCGCGAACGCCGGCGGATTTTGAAACAATAATTAAAAAAGCCGTCGAGAAACTTCATTTCTTGAAAGATACTTTGCCGACGGACGAAATAAAATTGATGCATACGCACGTTACATCTTCGATTATTGAAAAGATGGGTTTTCAAAAAATCAATTACAAACTCGGTTTTTGGTGCTATTCGCCGGACGATTCGATTTCGTTTGAAAATTTGCAAATGGCGCGCTGGTTTATGATGCCGAACGATTAGGAGAAGAAAATGGCACTTAAATACGAATTTCACTTGGACGCAACATTGCCCGGACTCGAAAGACTCTGGCGCGAAGCAACTGACTGGGGCGAGAATACATTCGACACTTTACGCCCTTGGTTCGATTCTGCGCCGTTTGGCAAGCCGCGTATTGTTATCGCCACCGATACTGAATCGGGGGAAATGGTCGGACAGTTCCGATTCATGCCCTTGTGGGTGACGGTGGATGGTAAGGAAATACGCGCCGTGCGCCCCTTCGGAACTATTGTAACCCCGGCAATGCACGCCGCCGCCGTAATTAATACCCCGCTCGACCAACCCGCCGTCGCTATGTACACGCGGGCTGTCGTTGAGTTGAAGGCAATGGGAGAACAACTTATCTACATGGTACCCGACCCGCGTTGGATGAGGCTCTTTAAAATGTTTCCGTTCTTACAAACGGGGACGTTTCCGTTATGGAGTCTGCCCGTCCCTTTTGAAAAGCCGGTAGATTTGGACAAAGCCTACAGCGCTGCGCCTCTCAAGGCATGGGACGAGCGCGTGGATCGCCTCTGGGAAAAGTCTTCGCGGCTACACGGTTGCATGGTGCTGCGCAACAGATCGACACTGCGATGGAAACTCTCTAACGCCAGCTACACGACGACCGCCGTTGAAAGAGACGGAGAGTTAGTCGGACTTGTTGCATCGCGCCAAAAAGGTGATCGGCAATGGCTTGTCTGCGATATGCTCTGCGCGGACGCAGGCGATTCGATGCGCGCCACACTTACGGCAGCAAGCAATGTCGCGCACGAAAAATCTTTGACAGGTGATGGCAAGGAAGCAATTCATAAAGTTGCCGTACTGGCAACACCATTGATGGAGCCGATTCTGCGCGATTTAGGGTTTGCGCGCGACGCCTATGATTTTCCGATCGTCGTCCACGTTCTCGATGAGAAAATTGCGGCGGAAGACGTAAATCCTTCGCGCTGGTATGTGTGCGCAACTGATTAGTTAAAGCGAATGAAAAGACTGCGCATCATCGTCGGTGGATTTCTGGGGTTGCTGCCCGCAGGCGGTGTTGTGTGGGATTATGTTCAGTATCCGGCTGGATTTGCCGAATTTGGACACGATGTTTTTTATATTGAAGACACACGGCTCTATCCGATTTATCAAAAGGAAGGAAGCGACTGGAATGATTGTTCTTCGTGCGTCAAACATTTACAAGCGGTGATGGAATTTTTCGGAATGTCCGAACGCTGGGCTTACCGCGACGAAGCGTCAGGAAAATGTTTCGGTTTAAGCGAGGAAAAAGTTAAAGAGATTGCGCGAACGGCGGACGTTTTCGTGAACATTTCTTGTTCAACTTTTATGCGAGACGAATACAGGCAAATTCCGGCACGCATACTGATTGATTCCGACCCGATGTTCACGCAAATCCAGTATCTTTCGGAACAGATATTCACGCCCGGCAAGTCGAATCTGAAACAAACTGTTGACGCGCATAACTATCTTTTTACTTTTGGCGAAAATATCGGCGCAGACGACTGCCGCATCCCGACTTGTGATTTGGATTGGCGACCGACGCGCCAGCCCGTTTGTATGGATTATTGGAAAGCAACCTTGCCCGGCAAAAAAGGAGCTTTGACAACTTTGATGAACTGGACAGCCGCCAAAAATCTTGATTACGGCGGCGAGCGTTGGGGACAAAAAGATGTCGAATTTCGCAAGTTTATCGGGCTTCCGGAAGCTGTGGCGGAAATCAAACTTGCCGTTGCCGTTGGTCAAACGGGCGAAACCGGAAACGATGCTTTCCCGATTAACGAGGTGAAAAAAAATGGCTGGCAGGTTTTAAGTCCAGATGTTTGCGCTGAAAATTGGATTGATTATCAAAATTTTATCAGAAATTCTCTCGGCGAATTTTCAGTTGCCAAAGAAACTTATGTTAAAGGGCGCACGGGTTGGTTTTCGTGTCGCTCGGCTTGTTATCTTGCGGCGGGGCGACCCGTAATTACGCAGGAAACCGGTTGGTCGAAATTTATTCCGGCGGGCGACGGACTTTTTGCTTTCGACAATCAAGTAAATGCCGTTGAAGCTATTCGGCAGTTAGCAAGCGACCCGGAAAAACATTCGCAGGCGGCGCGTCGGATAGCCGAAGAATATTTCGACAGCCGGAAAGTTTTGGGTGCAATGTTAGATCAATTAACTTAGCGTTTTGACCGACACATTTTTTATTACACAGGAGAGTATTTATGTCCGAATCAGTTTTTCAAAAAGTAGCCGCGATTATTGCCGAAAACAGAAAAATTTCCGTTGATGAAATTACGCTTGAATCAACCTTTAAAGAACTGGATATTGATTCTTTAGCGGCACTTTCACTCGTTTTCGAATTTGAAGATACCTTTGGAGTGGAAATTCCCAACGAAGAAGTCGTCACAATCCAGAATGTGCGCGATGTTATCGAAAGTTTAGAGCGATTGGGAGTCGCCGTTTAGCGATAAAACTTTTATGGAAAAACGGAGAGTTGTTATCACAGGTTTGGGCGTTATCTCCGGCATCGGGAAAAATACGGACGAATTTTGGCGGGCGATTTGTGAATGCCAAAGCGGAATTGCGCCGATTGAATCACTCGACCGAACGCAGTTACGCGCTCAGAATGGGGCGGAAGTTAAAAACTATCGCGCGCAGGATTATTTTGAGGACAAAGAGTTAGATTTGCTTGAGCGTTTTTCCCAATTCGGACTGATTGCCGCCAGAGAAGCTGTTGCTGATGCCGAAGTTGAATGGACGGAAGAGATGCAGCAAAAAACCTGCATCGTAACGGCCAGCAGCATCGGCGGACAAGACGCGCACGATAAAATGTTTTCCGACCTCTACAAAGACAATCGCACGCGGCTGCATCCCTTAACAATTCCGCGCCTGATGCCAAACTCGGGAGCCAGTAATATCTCGATGGAGTTTGGAGTAACGGGTCCGACTTTTACGGTTTCAACCGCTTGCGCCTCGGGCAACCACGCCATCGGCAATGCTTTTTGGATGGTTCGCAGCGGTTTGACCGATATGGCGATTGCAGGCGGAAGCGAAACGCCTTTTAGTTTCGGTTACATAAAAGCATGGGAGGGGCTTCGCGTGATTTCGCCCGATACATGTCGCCCTTTTTCCAAAGACCGTCGCGGGATGGTTTTGGGCGAGGGCGGCGCGATGCTTGTCTTGGAAACGCTCGAATCGGCTAAAAAACGCGGCGCGAAAATTTACGCGGAAATCGTCGGGTTTGCAATGTCTTCCGACGCGAGTCATATTACCAAGCCGGCACAATCGAGCGTGGAGCGGGTAATGAAACTCGCACTTGCCGACGGAGAGATTGCGCCCGAACAAATTGATTACATTAACGCTCACGGCACGGGAACGCAAGTAAATGATTCGATGGAAACAGCGGCAATCCGCAGCGTATTTGGTTCTCACGCCGATAAACTTGCCGTGAGCGCAACGAAATCGCTGCACGGTCACGCTCTGAGCGCAACCAGCGCGATTGAAGCGGTGGCGACGGCTTTAGCGATAGAGAACGGAGTCTTGCCGCCGACGGGAAATTTTACCGAAGCCGACCCTGAATGTAATTTGGACGTTGTACCAAATGAAGCGCGTGAAAAGTCAATTAACTACGCAATGTCAAACGCTTTTGCCTTCGGCGGTTTGAATGCGGTTTTGGTGTTGCGCCGTTGGGAATAGGCGTTAGTAACAACTCTTAAAAAGTTTTTGCGCTTTATCAAATACCGGAACAGAATTTCGGCACATTTATGTCAAACGAAAAAACATTGCGGCTTTTTTACGAATTAAAACCGGGCGTGACTTTGCCCGGCGATTGGTTTTCCGGCAAAATTCCAACGAATATCGAAGTCGGCGAAAACACCGTGCTTGATTCTTCGTTTTGCTTCAAGCATTATTTTTCCGCGCTTCCCGTCGGATTTCGCGCCGGGAGCAACTGCACTTTTTGGCGAACTTCGCTGGCGGCGGAAGAAAATGCTCTTATCGAAATCGGCGATCACACTTACATTGCTAACGCTTCGCTGGTTTGCTCGGAAAAAATTTCAATCGGTTCGCACGTTTTGATTGCGGGCGGCGTAACCGTTGCCGATTCGGATTTTCACCCGATAATGCCGGCGGCTCGCATTGCCGACACGATTGCGCTTTCGCCCGTCGGCAATCGCAGCCGAAGACCTTTTGTTTCCACAAAACCAATCGTTATCGAAGACGATGTTTGGATTGGCTGCAACGCGACGATTCTAAAAGGTGTGCGCGTAGGCGCAGGTGCGATAATTGCGCCGGGAGCGTTAGTTATCGAAGACGTTCCGCCAGCCGCCGAAGTCGCCGGAAATCCAGCGCGGATAATCAACAGATGAGAAAAAACCTCGTTCAAAAAACAGGTCGCGCGAAAACCGGCGACGGGCGGAAATTTATCGAATACGATTGGTATTCGGGCGGAATTCCGGCGAATGTTACGCTCGGTGAAAATGTTTATCTCGATTCTTCCTACGGTTTTGCTGCGTTTCATTCCGAACGTCAAGACGGTTTTTATCTTGGCGAGGCGAGCGGCACTTATGACCGCGCCTCATTCGTCGTCGGTGAAAACGGCGCGATTAAAGTCGGCTCATACACGGTTTTAAACGGCACGACTCTCGTTTGCAGCGACAGCATAACGATTGGTAATCATTGTTTGCTGGCGTGGGGTTCCGTCATTACTGATTCGTGGTGTGATTTTACATCCGCAACAATTGAAAGACGGCGCGAGGTTTTGCGCTTCGCGGCTATGGACCCGCGACGGCGCATATTGCCGGTTGACACTCCGCGTCCTGTACTTTTGGAAGATAATGTTTGGCTCGGTTTCGATGCCGTGATTTTGCCCGGCGTAACCCTCGGTCGCGGCTGTATTGTCGGCTGTAAAACCATCGTCGGCGAGGACGTTCCGCCGTATGCCGTTATGGTCGGAAATCCCTCGCGGGTGATTCGTTATTTAGAGCCGGACGACACAGAAGAAGCACGGAAAAGAGCGTTTCAAGAATACCTTTTACAACCTTAGATCTCGCAATGCTTGAAATAACAGACGACTAATTTCTTGTTAATCTAAAATTCGATGCCTGATTTGAAAAATTCCAAATTAAGGATACTAGTATTGGGTTACATTGTACGGGGTCCGCTCGGCGGGCTTGTTTGGCATCACCTGCAATACGTTTTAGGTTTGCTGAAACTCGGACATGACGTCATTTTTTTTGAAGACAGCGATGATTACGCCTCTTGCTATAACCCGCGGACCGGCGAAGTAGACACCAATCCCGAATATGGCCTACATTTTATTGATAAGGTTTTCAGACGGCTGAATTTAAAGAATCGGTGGGCTTACTACGACGCACACACAAGTCGCTGGCTCGGCAAAACCGAAGCGGAAATGTTTGATTTTTTTGCCTCGACCGACGTTTTGTTAAATGTTTCGGGTGTTAATCTGCTGCGCGACTGGTTGTTAGCGATTCCGAGACGCGCTTTTATCGACACCGATCCGGCTTTTACTCAGATTCGCCATTTGACGGACAAGAATGCACGGGAATTAGCCGGCAGACATAATCATTTTTTCACTTTCGGCGAAAATTACGGCCGTTCCGACTGCTCGATTCCGGAGGACGGATTGATGTGGAAACCAACACGGCAGCCGCTCGTGATTGATTGCTGGCAAGTTTCAAAGGGCGTTCAAAACGGTAGCTGGACAACCGTTATGCAGTGGGACAGCTATCAAACGCTGAAGTATGACGGAAAAACCTATGGAATGAAATCGGCTTCTTTTGACGAATATGTTGATTTACCGCAAATGAGCGGAGAAAAATTCGAATTGGCAATCGGCAGCCCAAACGCTCCGCGCGAGCTTTTGCAAAGTAAAGGCTGGAAAACGATTAATCCGCTTGTTCCGACGCGAACTCCGGGGACTTACCAAAAATATATTCAAAATTCGAAAGCCGAATGGACAGTTGCTAAACAAGGTTATATATCGAGCAGGAGCGGTTGGTTCAGCGAAAGAAGTGCGGCGTATTTGGCAAGTGGACGACCGGTTTTGACCGAAGAAACGGGCTTTTCACGATTTATCGAAATCGGTGCCGGACTCTTGGCATTTTCTACCAAAGAAGAGACTCTCGCGGGAATTAAACAAATAAACAGCGATTACGATAAGCATTGCAAAATTGCACGGGAGATTGCCGCCAGTTATTTTAGCCATAAAAAAATCCTTTCCGAACTTCTCAATAATATTTTGAATTAAACACGAAATACACCTATGGAGTTTAGTTCCTTTGTAAAGTCGCGCATGGGAGAACAGGTTGTTTTTTATTGGGCTGAATTAGTTCGGTTGATCCGCTTAGTTTAGTTATTCTAATTAGTTCGGTTAGATATAGTCAGGCCAGATATATCAGTTTTTGCTTTGACTGTTACTAAGACGTCAGCATCCCCGTTTCGGTTTGTGGCTCAGTCATCAAGTTCCGTCTCAAGCGTCTTTTTGACAATTTTTAAGGGGCTTTTATTTCGATGCAATCGGTTGGTCCGCGCATTTAGCGGTTCCGGATCAGGCCGTTGAGTTCTTCCGTATTTGGCAACGCCGTTCGGGCTCCCACCGCGCGGCATTTTAGGGCGGCTACGGCGTTTGCCATTTTCGCACTAGCCTCTACCGTTTCACCTGTCAGCATTCCGTATAGCAGCCCCACCCGAAATGCATCGCCGGCTCCGGTCGTGTCCTTGCATCCGTCGGGGACGGCGAAGCCCTGCGTTGCAATAAACTTTTCTCCGCTCAGTAAAAGCGAGCCTTTTTCCCCAAGCGTCACACCGACGACTCCACAGCCGAAACGCGATCCGATCTCTCGAATTGCAACTCTTTGGTCGCTGATTCCGAGCAGTTCTTCCGGGAATCCGGCGCTTCCGATCATAATATCGACCAACGGAAGAAGTTCCTGTATATCGTCGAACAATTTATCGATGTCAAGCGAAACGATGACGCCGTTTGCCTTTGCGGCTTGCGCCAATTTAATACAGGCTTTTGTATCGTGTGGGGTGATGTGCAAAATTCTGCAGCGGGCTACGGCATCGACCGGCACTTCCGACTCCTTATACGCCAATTTCGCGTCCCGTTGCCAGATAACGGTGCGTTCGCCGTTTCGCACGTCAATCACGATAAACGCGATCTGTGTAACGGCGTCGGGTATTGTCTCCGCATAACTGACGTCAACTCCCTCATCAATAAGGGTTTGCAAGCCAAGATCGCCGGCATCGTCGCCGCCGAAACGCCCGATGTAGGCCGTTTTCAAGCCCAGACGCTGAATCCCGGCCATTGCGGTTGCGACCTCGCCACCCGCAGCACGAACGTAATCGACTAGCTCTATCTTTGAATTGAACGCCGGATATTCCGGCACCCGGATAAGAAAATCGACCGCATTCGTCCCGAAGCCGGCTACGTCGAAATCCCTTTTCTGAGGTACGTTAAACGGAAACTGCATTTATAAAAATTGTAAGTTGACGGAGCAATCAAATAAATTCCAAAATCTTGAAAACACTCTTGCAAGATCGTTCCATTAAAAGTTAGATTTGTAAGCATACATATTTTTGCCTGGCTTGTAAGCAAATGCTCATATAAATTTATTGGAATTCCGGAGAAAAAAATGCCGACGTCGATTTGTCCCGAGTGTGAAGAGGAAGTTTATGTGGATGCCGAAATGGAACAGGGTGACCGCGTGTCATGCGACGAATGCCACTCAAATCTGGTCGTCGTGGGACTTGACCCGATCGAATTAGACCTTTACGAAGCATCGGAAAGTGACGATTTTGCCGAGAAGGATGATTTCGAGGCTCATGATTACGAGGACGGCCGGTACTGATGATGAACCCGGCGTCGTAAACGAACTTTTATTGGGTAATGGTGTACCCAGGCCGATTCTGGTTGATTACCAGCCCTTTTCGGGCTTCGATCCGCACCTTATGGAACTTCCCGTCCGTGCGTTTTTCTTCACTCGGATAAAATGCCAACGCGTACGATGCCGTGATTTCTTCAGCTAACGCCTTAAACAAAGGTTCGAAACTATTGTCGGTAGCGTAAAAATTTCTTCCTCCGGTTTTTTCGGTCAGTCCGCTAGCTTCGAGCGGTGTCAGCAACGGCCTTTTCGTACCCTGAAGTCTTGAATACGAGGGCAGTATTACCGAGTAAACACTTGTTTCAAGCAGATTTGCGCGTTCTATCACGGTATCAGGTGAGACTACGTCGCCGACCGGGAAGCCATCGGTAATTAAGATCACGGCACGCTTCGTCAAACGGTTTCTTACGGTCTTCGGCGATTTTTTCCAAAGAAGGCGAATCGCACCGTCAACCGCGTCGTAAGCGTGGGTTGAAAGCCCGTCTTGATCGCGCAGCAGTTTGTTGAATGATTTCTCCAGCTTGTCGGGTCTGTTCGTAAATGACTGCAAAGTCTTTACCTCCATCGCAAACGTCATAACGGCAAAGTACGAATTGTAATCTGCCAGTCGGCTGACAAAGCTTTGCAGCGACGATCTTAGTTTTTGCAATTCCTGCGCTGTCATGCTGCCAGAAACATCCAATGCAAAAACTATCGACAACGGCCGTCCTTCGACCTTCTTTATCGGTTCAAAAAAATCCGGCGTCCGCTCGATACCGTCTTCGTAAACCCGAAAGTCCTCAGCCGTAAGATTCCGAACGGGCACGCCGTTCTTATCGGTTACGCCGACTTCAAACGCGGCAAGTTCCGTATCGACGCGGATGATCTCCTCCGATTGCTGAGCAAGTACCCAAGGAGCCAGTAAAGTAAAGAACACAACGATGGCTGGAACCCATGAAAGCAACGATTGGATCAAAATACAGCGGATTCTCAATGCAAAACCCGACATGTCGAATTCTCGTAGACATCTTATGAGATTCTGAATGCGTGGGGTCATCGTGTACATTTAAGCCGCGGATATCACACCACAAAATTTCGATGAAAGTCCGGTTTACTCCACGAAACCTGGGTTATCTACAATAATAAAATTTGACAAAAGGTTTGTACAGTGATTGTTCGATGATGGCTCATTATGATGGGTTGTAAACTTGATTGAACCCAATTCCGTCGCGATTTCGCGGAGCGTCGGCGGTAAAAGTTCTTCGATGCAGGATTTCGGCCGCAGAACGTCGTGCCACATCTGAGAACCTTAATCCTCGAAGACAGTCGAACGATAAAAGCTCGTTGTTTAAACTCAAAAGGCCTGTGAAAATCGGAAGTGTATCTGACTCTGTGGCAGCTGAAAAATCGCGTTCGGTGCGTTTACCTGCGGAATCAAAAACCGGGGCGGATTGAGTAAATATCCGTAATCAATACCGAATTCCCCGCCGACCGGTGTCTTTAACCTAAGCCCAAGTCCGACCGTGTGCGACCATAATACTCGCAGATTCTGACGAAATACGTCATTTGGCGGGACGTCGGGCGGATTAAAAATATCGCCAACGCGACGAAACACATTTCCGCCATCGTAGAAAGGGACGGCGCGTACCAATTTGGTAATCGGTATCCGAGCCTCCAGGTTGACGACGGCCAGAGCATTTCCGCCGAATGGAATTGTGAACGGATCCAGGAACACTGGTTCCCTGTTTCTATCGCGGAATGTTCCCTGAGGAACGACAACGACACGCGGCCCGGCCGATTCGAAATCGAAGCCGCGCAGCGTATTCGGTCCGCCTGCAAAAAACCTCTCGCTGATGGGCAAAATACCTTCGAGATCCGGAAACTGTGCCGCCGAGAATCTGTTGCCCGACGAAAAAACACTGGCAAGGCCGAGGATGGCCCGTCCGGCAAATGTCGTGTTCTTTAAAGCTGGGAAAGTATAATAGATATTATAGGAAGCCTGAAATTTGTTAAAACCTATATTCGCTCCCAAAACCGGCAGCGAGACATTGTATTCGGCAGTCAGGTAATCGCCATTAGTCGGATCGCTCGCGCTGTAGCGGCACGGTTCTCCGGCTTCGCCGCGGGCGATAATCTCCAGGATCGTGTATTTTATCGAACAATTCTCCCGTGTGTCGCGCACGTACGTGGCCCCAAATCCGGAGATCCGTATACGGGAATCGGGAACGAGAAGGTCGCGGATCAACAGACTTTGAATTTTATAAAGACGTACATCTTCGAAGCGGTATCTGAAAAACAGAATACTGCGATCTTTCCGGCTGATAGTCCGATTCGATTCTGCCGTCAGCGATAAACGATTTAACGTCGGACTGCCTACGTCGACCCCGAATTCATCGACAGGATTTCCATTCTCGTCCAGCCTCTGCACGATTCCAAAAGTTCCCGTATCGAAGGCAGATCGAAAAAAACGCGTCACGGTCGAATCACGTTGGTATTGCAGCGAAATCGTTAAAGGGGCGAAACGTTTCTCGCCGTCGCGTATGAAACGCGGGTTAAAATAATCTATCTGAGCAAGCTGCTGGCGCTGGCTTAGCCGAATACGGGCGCCGCCCTGCCACAATCTGCCTAACAAATTCAAATGTCGGATATCCACAAAACCGCTGGCGCCGAAATCCGTGGAGTAACCGCCGCCGTATGAGAGTATCCGCTCCGCCTGTTCTTCAACATTTACAATCAAATCGGTCAAGCGACCGTCCCGCGCCGCACCGGCGGGCTGCCGTTTAATTTCCACCCGAGAAAATACGTCGCTCGCATAGAGATTCTGCTCACTGGTGTAGAGGTCAGCCGCCCGCAAAAGCTCGTCGCTGCGCAAAGTCAACGCTCTCATCACCGCTTCGGACTTCGTTTTTTCATTCCCCGTTACCAGAATGCGCCCGATAAAAACCTTCTCGCCTTCGCCCTCCGGGAGAGGGACGGCCTCCGTGGCGGCGGTGATCGTTTCGGTTGAAAGGGGGTTCGGTTTGTGCTTTATCTGATATACGATCTTGAACAACTTTTCGCCGGTATTGGGATCGACCGTTCTCTCGTCAATCGAAAAATCGACGACTGCATCGAAATAGCCCGCCTGCGAGTAAAATTCCGAGAGTTTCCTCTGCCCGTTTCGAATCTTGGCCCTTGAAAAGTTTTTGCCGATGAGCGCAGGCAATTGCGCCATTAAAACGGCATCGGAAAACTCCTTATTTCCGGTGATCTGCACATCGGAGATAATTGTCGGCGTGCCTTCTTCGACGACAAACGTGATTACCAGGTTTTCACCGTCAGGTGTCACGCCCTGATTTACTCTGACCGTCGCCTCGCGATATCCAAGCTCGCGAAGCAGCGAATGAATGGTTGCCGCGTCTTCTTTCAAAAGCTTTTCGCTGGTGTATCCGCGGCCGTAGCCGAACAGAGGAATGATTCCAAGTATGTTCGCTTCCTGGGATTCAAGGACCGTCTGAATCTCCGAGATTGTAAATTCATCGGTTCCTTCGAGCCGAATATCGGATAATTTCAGTTGGCGGCCGAGTTCCACGCGGTATTTGACAAGCACTTTGCGATTCGTCAATTCACCGCTGGTAAGTGCCGAACACAAAAATTCCGTGTCGTTTTTTATAGCACTTGCCTCTCCTTCCATGAACGAAGGTTCGACCGCACAAACTGCAATCACATCAACGAAAAAATAGCCGCGTTCCTGATAGTAATTCTCGAGGCGTCTTTCACCTTCGATAATTGCGGCGTAATCCAGAGTTCCGTCGCGTTTTACGGGCAGAAGTCTGTTTTGCGTGCTTTCTCCGACTTCTTCTTCCGCTTCGACGGAAACCTCGACAGCCGGGCCTTTTTCTCCTGAAAGCTCAATATTAATTAGATTTTTTTCACTGTCGTAAACCGGACGGGGTTCGTTCAACGAAGGAGCAAGAAAGCCCTCATCCCGAAGAATTTGGCGAATCTTCTCCACATCCCTCGTCAAAAGTTCACGCGAATACGGCGCGCTCGATTTCAGTTTCAACTCACCGGCGAATTTCGTGCGGTCAAATCCCTGGATGTCGATGTTAAAAGTACCGACCGTTGCTTGTGCGTTCGGTGTTACCCGAAAATTCACAGCGACTTCGGTTGGATTATTCAACGGCCTTTGCGTATAGCTGACTTCGGCTTTGAAAAATCCGCGTTCCCGCAAATACTCCAGTATGAGATTCGCGTTGTTTCGGAGTGTTTGCTCCGTTATGGCCATCCCGGATTCGAGAAGATTTAACTTAAACAAGAGTTCCTGCTCGGTGACATTAATATCTTCGCCGCGGACGATCTCGATCTCGACTTTCTGGGCCTGGGTCTTTCGCTTGATAATAAACCGCAGGTTTACGCTGCTTTCTCCGGCCGGCACTGCTTCGACCGAAATGGAGGCAATTCTTTTCGTTCGATAAAGCTGCTCGATAGCATCACGGATCTTCGCAGCGGAATAATTCTTCCCGACCGTGTCGCGTGCGATAAACCGAAACTGTTCGTTCAACGAGTCATTCTTGTCGGTTCCTTCAAAATTTACGGTTACGTTCGCAATTTCTCGATTCTCGTACTCGCTTTGAGAAAAGCCGGCCAGGCAGAAGGCGGGCAGCATTACGCACAAAAGCAGGACGCGGGAGCGTCCCACCAATTTGGTGAGGTCGAAAAATATCGATGCTAAAACTCTGTTCGAAATATTATTTACCCGCTTGTCCGGTGGCATTCTTCATCGTCATTAAAAATCTATTACGCCTTGCGTCCTTTAAAATCTCTTTCTGAAGCGAATCTCTAAACTAAAATTGTTGCGGTCTTGCGTCACATTGCTCAGCGCCCGCTGCTCATATTGTGCTACGAAAGACAGCCTGTTCGATACACGGTATTCGAGAGCCAATACCTGATTCTGATCCTGCGAAAGATTCGTGGCGTATGTCACACGCAGATTATTGTTTATCTGTCTTCCGACCGTGAGCCGAGCCGAGGGATTCAGCCGCCGGCCCGAAATGATGGGATCAATCTCGAATACGTTAAGGCCAAATAGTCTGTCGGTAGCCTTTCGGGCCGGATTGTTGATGATAGTATCTGTCAGGATCTCGGCCGCCGTGTTTATACCGGTCTGCGCAAGGTTCGGGATTCCCGACTCTGTGTTGGAAAGATTGCCGGTGGTGACCAGCGAGATCACGTCGGCCTGCGGAAGAGCGGGGCTGGACCGCACCGTCACATTTAGCTGCTCGGTATCCGTCAAAGGCCCCGAAAGATTGACAAATACCTGATAACCACCAATTTCAGATTCGGCCTGTAGATTTATGATCGGTTCGATCTCGGTGTTCGGCGGAAACTCCAGGACGCCGCGCTGAACGATATATCGATCCTTGCGAAAGAATACCGTGCCGCTGTTCGCCGTGACACGGCCGGAGACCTGCGGGTTATTTGTGGTCCCGGTCAAACGTAAAGAAATCGATGCGGTCAAATCAGCAATGTTATTGCGAATTATCAGGGCATCGCGGCCTTCGATGGTTAGATCGAAACGAGGGGCCCGAAGCGAGGTCGATCCGCTTGAAAGCGACCCTTCGCGACGCGCTCCGACAATATTCGCCAAATCGATATCCTCACTATAAAGACTTCGCCTAGCAAGGATATTTCCGGCAATGAGCGTATTAAGAATACCGCCGCGGCCGCGCGTGCCCGAGATCTCCAATTTGGCATCGCCGGTAGTAATAAAATCCTCCGGCAGCGGCACGGTAATATTCGTTCCGGTCAGATCGAGCCGGAATTGATCGATTTGCAGATTTTCTCCCATCGACGCTCCTCCGCTGGCGATGAATCTACCTCCGCCGAGATATCCGGAAAGCTGTTCAGTCTGGATCTGGTTCGAGGTAAATAAAATTCTTCCCTGGAGGCGCTCGAATGTCAGGCGATCGGTCCCGATAAATGTTGCGGCGGCCGCATTCTCAAGGGTTGCAGTTCCGGTAATGCGGGCCGTTCTATTCACGCCGGCAAACCGCATCGAAACATTTGCAAAGCCAGAGAAAAACGTATCACTCGCTGCAATTTCGGGAACCGCATTTAAGAGGCTTAAGTTAATTCTGCCGTCGATAGAAAGGTTGTTGATTCCGTCTTCCGTGATCGATTTGGCTCCGGCAACGGTTAGGTTGGATCCTCCGCCCGAGAACCGCGCACTTTCAAATACGATCTCCCGCGGATTGAAACGCAGGACCACGGGCTCTGTTGCGACCAGCGGAGTATCCTGTATCTGAAGCGCGAGCTGCGAAAATTGCGCCGAACCGGTCAAATTGTCCGTTGTGAATATAATTTTCCCGTCGCTGCCTCTCTGGGCCAGATTGCCCCCGAACTCAACCCGGCCCGTGCCCGTTCCGCTGATCGCAATGCCTTTAAGTTGGGGCACGAGAGCTATAAACGGACCGAGGGGGCTTTGGTTAAACTCGGTCTGGACGCGAAAGGGAAGATTCTCATCGCCAAAATTGACCGATGCATTGATGAGTTGCGGCCGCCCGTCCAGCATCGCCGTAACATCGGCATTCAGCATTTGACTGGCTGTGTTCCCCTTGAAGCCGACTTCGCCAAAAGCATTTTCGTTAATAACAACTTCGCGTGCCGTTCCCGCAAAATTTATATTGTAGGAAGCGGGCCGATCAGATTCGCCGGTTGCCTTTGCTGTTAGATCGGCGATGCCGGTGATCGCCGGGATAGAGTCGCTTTGCCCGAGCAGCGGACGCAGACCCGCGAGCTGAACATTCTTTCCCTCAAGATCGAAATCGAAAGCCGTAGAGGAGCGGTCGTACGTTCCATTTGCCCTTATATAGCCGTCTGCCGAACGTACCTCGAAATTGTCGACAACTATCTGTGTTCCCTGAAAACTCGCCTTCGCCTGAAAAGCGTCGAATGCCTGACCCGACACGGAACCGCTCGAAGAGGAGAGATTGATCTCGCCGAGCGCCTCATTCGGCAGCCCGCTAATGCTGATGGTGCCGGAAGTTTGCGCATTGAAATCTCGAACGCTTTGCGGCAAAACGTCGTCCAGCGGCAGCGCGGCAAGTAAATTTCCCGCATCGATATTTGTCAGAGTCGCCTGGACGGAAATGTTGTTCGTCCCGATATTCGGCATGCTGACATTGAACGCGATGTTGCCGCCATCACGCTCGAGCAGCCTGCCGTTTCTGAGCTCAATTCCCGATGGGGCGGCGAATATGTCGGATGATATAGAACCCAGTTCCTTCCCGCGCAGCGAAACCGAATCTATCGCGGCCCTGCCGTCGATAATCGGATCGGTCAGATTTCCGGTCAGAGCCCCGGTGAATGTGAGATTTCCGGCCAGCTGAACCCCCATCGAATCGAACTGCTGCTCCAATTCCGGCGAAACACCCAAAACCCGGATTAGCCGGTCGATCTCACCGGCGTCGGTTGAATTCAGAGCGATATTCAGATTCGAATCGTCGTTTCTCAGATCGAAACGCCCGGTGGCGGAGAGCTCGCTTTTCTCTGTGTTAAGCTTCGCAATATCTACGTTAAAAAGACCGTTTGTGGCCGAAAGCTGTACTCGGCCGTTTACCGGGACAGTCCCGCGGTCGGTATTTCCGGCGTTAGCTGCAATATCGGCATTGATCGTTCCACTGGACGTTCGGAAATCGGTTCCGTTAAACGACAGATCGATGCTGCCTGTCGTTTGGCCTTCAAGCGGAATAACACGACCGCCTTGCAGGGCGAGAACCTTCGCGAGATCGAGATCGGAGAAATTTGCGTTAATGCTCGAGCGGCTGCGATTGTTGAACGCGATCGCAGCGTTTCCGATAAGCTGTCCATTCATCACATTCGCCGTGAGATCGCTCAGATCGACGCGATCGTTATTTACCGCGACCTGGGCACGTGCGGAGCCCAGCGGAATACTGCCGACAACGCCGCCGCCAATACTCATGTCGGCACTCGCGCGATAGCGACCCGAGGGTTCGAGGACAAACACCGGCTTCAATATGTTTACCGATTCGAATGTTCCGCCATCCGGCAGCGCTGAGTTTTTGGCCAGCGTCACATTCCCGGCGTCAATATCGTTAGAACGTCCTTCGATACGTCCTTGTCTGATTGTCAGCCGAACGCCGGCAATATTCACGCTACCGAGTACAGCAGCACCCGCATCTATGCTTGCAACACGCAAGCGATCGGAATAAATGTTCGTTTCCGCAGAGCTGTCCCGAAGTGTAATATCCGGTGCGTAAAGACCGGTGATCCTGGTTCCGTCCGCGGTTAGCTCTCCCGCGCGCAAATTCTTTGCTGACAATTCGACCGAATTAGTGAGGTTCGTGATCTGAAGCTTGTCGGCCGAAATGTTCTTGATCTGTGTTCCTTTTACGCGTGCGCTTTGGGCCTGCACCGCGTCGACGTTGACGTCGGTTCGAGTCTCGACGTCTTTAATACGAACATTTCCACCCCTGATTCCATTTAGTTTATAGTCTTCGGTCGTAAGCGTATCGGCCTGAACGCTCTGCGCGGTCAGATCGGTAACACCATCAATTATGCCGAATCTCAGATTCCGGGCAGCAAGATTCGCAAATTCCCTGTCATCGACGGAAAATTTCCGCGCCCGGCCCGATCCGGCCGAGGCCGTAAGCTTTTTATCCTTGTACTCGGCAACTGCATCCGAGAGAAAAAGCCCTCCCAAGGTTAACGCGTCCGATTTGGCAGCCACCGCCTGCAGTTCGCCGACCCAGCGGAAATCCGTCCCCGTGCCGCGCACATTGCCTGTAAGCTTCGGAAATTCGATGCGGAAATCTTCGAAGGTCAGCAATTCGGCAACAGCATTGCCGTTTGCTTCATACATAGAATTAGTCCCTTCGACAGTAGCGGCTACGTTGACGGCTTTTAGATATATACCTTCCGCAGAAAGGCTCTCGGAATCGATTGTGCCATGCACCCGGTACTGTTCGCCTTCGCCGCTGACATTTCCTTTGAAACTTCCAACACCGCGAATCGCTGTGCCTAGCGGAAAGATACTTGAAGCCTGCGTAAGATCGACCGAAGATTCGATATTAAAGTTGTATCTAAGTGACGCCCAATCGGTGATTGTACCACTGAGCCAGGATTCGCCGACCGGTGTCGTAAGGGTTAGCTGGCTGATTTCCGCTCCCATGCGGTCCGCAGTTCCAGTAGCCCGGATATCTATAGGGGTAAGTGGCCTTTCATCGTAAACAAACCTGGAATCGGAGGAGCTGAGATCGAATTTATATCGCTTTTGTTCATCCGGAACTTCGTAGTTTTCCGGTTCAAGCAAAAAAACGACGTTGTTCGCATCGGCAGAAATATTCCGCGAAAGGTCTCCGAAATGGATAGTGCTGTCGCGCATCGAAAAATTGATCGAATCGTATTTGAAATTGACGCGGCGCCCCGCCTCATCTTCGATAAGACTCAGGTTCGAAAAGTTTGACCTGCCGGATTCGTCAAACCTGACCCAAACCTCGGCACCGCTAATCTCCGTGGAGTCGATGGCAATGTCGCGGCTTAGCTGCCAGGCGTAAAGGTTCTGAACGGTCAATCCAAGCCTAGCATCGCGTATGAAGAAGAGTTTTTCGCCAGTGACGCGATCGTTGAATGTAGCGTTTTTCAGTTCCAGTTCCAGAGGTGAGATCGTGAGCCGAAAAACATCAGCGTCGAAGATGATCCCGATTTCCGCCATCTTCGTTACGAATTGATTTTTTATATAGCTGTCGCCGACTCCGTTCCGGTATAACAGCGCCACCAGAACGACGAGCAAAACCGAAAAGATAGCCGCAAGACCGAACGCAATGCCGGCGTTTCGACGTGTGAAGTATGAGCGCCGCGTTGTTTCGCTCAGCGAGTCTTCACCGCCCCTAGATGTTTCAGGTGCCTTTTCTACAATTTCCTCTTCCGGCATAATAAATTGCTGCCCGTTTTCTATAAATTTACTGTTTCCACAATCTCCAACCCAAATGCCTCGATCGCGTTGATTTTCGGCGGATGATTCGACAAAAGCCGTATTCGCTTAAGACCAAGATCCTTCAGGATTTGTGCCCCGATCCCATAATCATGGAGCTTTCCATACCCAGTTTCACGTTTTGCGGCCTGAAAATCAATACCTTTTTCCTGCATCAGAGCGTATGTGCGAAGCTGATTAACGAGATCCAGATTATTTTCACGCTGGCGCAGATATAAGACTACGCCGGTTCCATCGTCCGCAATTTTTTGGAGAGAGGCTTGCATTGCACGCGTCGCTTCGCCGAGCGTCGCGCCGAACATTGCGAAGGTAATGTTCTCCGTTTGGACGCGAACCAAAACCGCATCCGTTGCCCGCGAAACGTCGCCCATCGTCATTGCAAGATGAGTCTCGCCGTTCATTTCGTTTTCGTACAGGATCGTGCGAAATATGCCGAAATCCGTCGGCAGATCGGTTTCGACCACTCGTTTGACGAGCATTTCCTTTTCGATCCTGTATCGTACCAGATCGGCGACCGAGATAATCTTTAAACAATGCTTTTCGGCAAATAACTCGAGATCGGGCATGCGCGACATCGTGCCGTCGTCATTCATTATTTCGCAGATTACAGCGGCAGGTGCCAGACCGGCAGCCTTCACAATATCCACACTGGCCTCGGTTTGCCCCGCGCGTACAAGCACACCACCGCGTTTTGCACGTAACGGAAAAATATGTCCGGGCCGTACCAGATCCCACGGTTTTGAGGCTGAATCGACCGCCGTCAGGATAGTTTTCGCCCTGTCAGCGGCGGAAATCCCCGTGGTGACGCCTTCGCGAGCTTCGATCGATATCGTGAAGGCTGTGCCCATGCTCGAAGTGTTGTTAGCCGTCTGCGGCGAGAGCTGCAATTCGTCACAACGCTCCTCTGTCAAAGGTAAACAGATCAGCCCGCGGCCATGAATGGCCATAAAGCTGATGATCTCAGGCGTGATTTTTTCCGCCGCGCACACAAGATCGCCTTCGTTTTCACGATCTTCGTCGTCCACAATGATAATTATTCTGCCCTTTCGAATATCTTCGACGGCTTCATCTATCGTGACAAGGGACATTTTAAGAGTTTATTCGGTACAATAAATCGCCAGACTAACATTACCTATAAATTCTAACGAAAATGCAGGTTTTTTGCGAGTTCCCGCATTTATCGATTCATCTTTAGCATCTACAATAAAGCCGTGTTTCTTGAACTAAAACTCACCCTGCGGTTCCTGCGGATGCGCCGGCGCGGTTTGGCACGTTTTACAGCGTCCGCTGCGGTTATCGGGATAGCCGCGGGCGTCCTAAGCCTGATTGTAGCGCAGGCAGTCGCTCGCGGTTTTCAGAGTGAAATGCAGGAAAAAATTCTCGCAAACACTCCGCATATTTCGATCTTTATGAATGACGGCGGCAAGATGGCGGATTGGCAAACCATCAGCAAGCAGATCGAAATGACCGAAAATGTCGAAACGCTCTCAGCGAGCGATCACGAATCGGCTTTGCTAGCTGGCCCACAAACGACGGCGTATGGAGTTTTGCGCGTTCAGATGCCGAAAGACGGTGTCGAAAATTCGGAGGAAATTGAGGTTTCAATCGGGGCCGAACTCGCCCGGATGACAGGAAATGTCGAAGGATCCATGGCGGAGATTATAACGTTTGCAAATGGAGAGCTTCCAAAAACCTCGTCCGTTCGTGTGAATAATATTTTTAGAACCGGCCTTTACGATTACGACTCCACGTGGATAAATATTTCACCGGATAATTTCGCCCGGCTTTTTGACGATCCGGCCTTTATGCCGGCGGTCCTTTTTGTCACGGTAAAAGACATTTACAACTCCGATTTGACGGCCCGGGCGATCCGAGGAATGTTGGACACGCGTTTTCGCGTAATTGATTGGCAGGAAGCGAACCGCCCGCTGTTTGCAGCGCTAAGCCTGGAGCGCAAAGCAGCCCTCATCGTCATCTCGCTTATAATATTTATCGCCGCTTTGAATATCACCACGACCCTGGCGCTTCTTGTAAACGAGCGAAGACTTGATATCGCAGTCCTCCGAACGTGCGGCATAAAAGCGAAAAGCCTGGTCTCGATTTTCCTGCTCGAAGGGTTGTTTTTAGGCCTGATCGGAGTTGTTTCAGGAGTGATTTTGGGTCTGCTTTTCTGTTTTCTTGGGAATTATTTCAGGGTAATTAATCTGTCCGCCGAAGTTTACGCGCTGAGCTATATTCCGCTTCGTCCGGCTTTCGCGGATACATTAATCGTAATTCTGGTTTCGCTTGCACTATGTGTGCTTGCAACGCTCTATCCGGCAATCAAAGCAAGCCGCAACAGACCACTGGAAAACCTGAGAAATCAATAAATGGCGAAACTATTCACTATCAACCAACAGCGGATCACTGCTTTAATACAGTCAAAAGTGAAAAGTTAATAGTGCGCACAGTCTGTTAAGAATTTAATTTGAGAGATTTCAAATACTCCCGAAAATCGTCACCCAGGTCTTCGCGTTTCAGAGCAAATTCTACCGTCGCGATCAGAAAACCGAGCCTGTCGCCTGCGTCGTGGCGCTTACCTTCGAGCTTTACGGCGTAAACCGGGCGTTCCTTTAGCAAAAGCCGCATTGCATCCGTGATCTGAATCTCGCCGCCGGAACCGGGTCCGGTTTTCTCGATCGCCGCGAAAATATCGGGTGTGAATATGTAACGGCCGATTATCGCAAGATCTGACGGAGCATCGGCAAATGCGGGCTTTTCAACCATATCTTTGATGCGAAAAACATTAGGCTCTACCTCTTCGGCGTCGATAACGCCGAACCTCGAAATTGCTTCGCCCGCGACCTGCATCGTCGCTATGACGGGCGAGTCGTACTTTTCATAGACTTCGATCATCTGCTTCAATGCCGGTTTATCGGCATCGACGATGTCGTCGGGGAGCAATGTCGCGAACGGCTCATTACCGGCAAAATCCTTTGCCTGGTAAATGGCGTGACCAAGTCCGAGCGCCTGTTTTTGCCGCGTATAGCTGATTTTCGCGAGATCCGAAATAGACCGCACCAGCTCGAACATTTCGTTTTTACCTTTTACCTTCAGGAGTTGTTCGAGCTCGAACGATATATCGAAATGATTTTCGATAGCTGACTTGTCGCGTCCCGTGACTATCAAAATCGATTCGATTCCGCTTGCAACCGCTTCTTCAACACTGTATTGGATAAGCGGCTTATCGACCAGCGCAAGCATTTCCTTCGGCGACGCTTTTGTTGCGGGAAGGAAGCGTGTGCCGAGACCGGCAGCGGGGAAAACGGCTTTACGAACTTTGTTTGACATAGCAATTTTGTTAAATTCGTCTAGTCTAGCGGTAAAGACAAACTTAAAATTTTATGGCAAAAACGTCGGAGAAACAAACGTTCGAGGCCTTGCTCGAAAAACATGAGAAGATGGAAGCAACGGGTATCAACATTCCATTTGATGTTGAAAAAGTGTTCGGAGCGAAGCGGGTTCCTGTCAAGGTTTCTATAAACGGAGCGGATTATCGCGGTTCTATAGTTCGGATGGGCGGGAAATATATGCTCGGCATCCCAAAAGTATTTCGCGATTCCGCCGGAATCATGGCGGGTGAAAACGTTGTAGTTACGATGGAACGTGACAATGAACCGCGAACCGTCGAAACTCCGGCTGATCTTGCTCAAGCTATCCGAAAAGAAGCTCTTGAAAGAGCCTGGGAAAAGCTGAGTTTTACTCATAAAAAAGAACATGTAGCTAGTATAGAAGACGCGAAGAAACTGGAAACGCGCGCTAAAAGAATTGAAAAAGCCATCGAAATGATCGCCGGGATAAAATAATGAATAAAAATGCTGGATCTTAATTTTGTACGGGAAAATCTAGATCAAGTCAGGGAGGCTCTCAGGAACCGCAATTTTCCGGCGGAAAGCCTGGAGAAATTTGTCGAACTGGATTCGGAGCGCCGGCGTATTATCGGCGAAGGCGATCGCCTTAACCAGAAAAGGAATGCGGTCAGCAAAGAAATCGGCGCTTTAATGCAGAGCGAAAAACGCGACGAGGCCGAAGCCAAAAAATCCGAAGTCGCAGGCCTCAAGAACACGCAGGCGGAGCTCGAAAAGCTCCGCGACGAATCGGAACACGCGATGCGCGAGTTGCTCTCGCATTTGCCGAACATTCCCGCAAGCGGCGTTCCTATTGGCAGCGATGAAAGCTCAAACGTCCAAGTGCGAGCGTGGGGTGAGACGAAAACGTTTGATTTTGAACCCAGAGATCACGTCGATTTGGGCGAAGCTCTCGGCATTCTCGACCTCGAGAGAGCGACTAAAATAACGGGTTCGCGTTTTTCTATCTTGAACGGTGCAGGGGCACTCCTGGAGCGTGCACTGGTCAACTTCATGCTGGATGTTCATACAACCGAACATGGTTATACCGAAACCCTGCCGCCTTTTATAGTCAATCGAAAAAGTCTTTTTGGTACCAATCAGCTTCCAAAATTCGAGGACGATCTGTTTTTTTTGAATGATGAACGCGGACTTGCACTGATACCGACCGCTGAAGTCCCCGTAACAAATTACCATGCGGGAGAAATTCTTGACGCGAAGGAACTACCGAAAAATTACGCGGCTTATTCGCCGTGCTTTCGCTCTGAGGCCGGAAGTTACGGACGCGACACGCGTGGGTTGATCCGGCAGCATCAATTCGAAAAGGTGGAACTGGTAAAAATAAGCCTTCCCGAAAATTCCGATGACGAGCACGAAAAGCTCACAGCAGACGCGGAACGTATTCTGCAGCTGCTAGGGCTGCCATACAGAACCGTAATTTTGTCGACGGGCGATATGGGATTCGGCGCAGTCAAGACATACGATATCGAAGTCTGGCTGCCCGGCCAAAACGCGTATCGTGAAATCTCAAGCTGCTCGAACTGCGGCGATTTCCAAGCGCGCCGAATGAATCTACGCTTTCGGCGCGGAGGCCGTGAAAAGCCCGAATACGTTCATACGCTGAACGGCTCCGGTTTGGCGATTGGGCGCACGTGGATTGCTATTCTCGAAAATTATCAGCAGGAAAACGGATCGATCGTAGTTCCTGAAATTTTGCAGCGTTACATGAATGGTCTCGGAGAGATAGCCGGGGTTTGAATTCGGCTTGTAGCCATGCTGTAATTATTAACTCACCTCATCGCAACCACCGAAGAAATCGGACGACGGAATTCGTTCATCCAGTTCCACGAAGAATTCTTATTCAAGTACAAAAAAGTGATTGATAAGTCCCGGGGTGAATACACCACGCCGAGCAGAAGCTAGAAAAGGAGCAAGGTTGAGATATCCCTGCTCCTCTTCATTTAGAATACGTCCTAGATTAAGGATTAGAACGCTCAAAAGCCGAATATATTTTGCTTGTAGGTGTACTAACGTCTATTTCCTCAACAGTCACAAAAAGCCCGAAATCCCGGAGAGCTGTCTCACTTCGAATCTCAGCCTCCTGCCGCTTACCCGTATTGATAACCTGACCAAGCTTTGTATACGATCCGTCAGCCGCCGAGGTCCAAAGTACAAATCTCTTGTTCTTTGGCGCTAATTTCATATCGTCGAAACGCATTTTCACTTGCGTAGTACCTGCCTTGCCGGGATCGATATAAGCTTTCCCTTTCAAGCCCTCCAAATCACCCTTAAAGTTGATCCGGATTTCCGCAGTTTTATTATTAAAACTAGGTACATTTAACAGCGGTACCTCATATGACGAAACGACCGCGTCGCTAACGGCAACTTGATTTTCCCGGTCGCCAGTGCTGGTAATTCTGGTGGGAACAACAGCAAATCCTGACGGAACCTCACTCCTAAAGACGACATTGGTCGAATCAATAGTTTTAAGACCTTCGGTTGGCGACAGAACTACCATGAACTGATTCATAGGAGTTGAAAACTCGGCTTTCGCCACGCCATTTTCGACCATTACCGGTCCGAGATACGTTGGCGT
>Ga0136617_10000982_pt1 | contig 25001 bp, 15 predicted proteins | sample AntDrymUQ3222106_2_FD_129672 | JGI IMG/M metagenome (GOLD analysis project Ga0136617, IMG submission 129672) | Polar desert sand microbial communities from Dry Valleys, Antarctica - metaG UQ322 (21.06) | ecosystem: Environmental > Terrestrial > Soil > Desert | place: Antarctica: Dry Valley...
AGAACGGAAATCAACAGAATCTCGATAAAATAGAGGTGAGAACAACCAGCCAAAACTCAGAAAAAGAGCCTCTGAACTTTTGTAATCATCAGGTCGGCGGTTCAAATCCGTTCACCGGCTCCAATCTAAACCCAAATAGCGCAATCACTTACAGGGAGCAAACAAACGACGGCGCGATAAGCCGTCTTTTTTGCGTGTTGGACTAAATGTCGGACTACACGAAAGCGGTTTTGAATTATTTAACTGGGATTTGAGCGTGAACGAAATTCGGAAGATTGTGTAAGTTTGGTGGTCCGAGCGCGTCGAGAATAATATTGTCGAGTTCGCGGCGGTCAGCGAATCGAAAACTCACGCTCGCAGCCGGGTTCTTTGGCGACGCGTTTGATCTGTTGGGTAAAGGCGTCTTTATCGCGGCCTTTTTCTTTGATCGTGATCATGTCAGTTGCGGCCCAGCGGTATATCTGTTCCAACGCTCCATAACCTCGGCCGAATGCCTGGGCGTGTTTGACGCAGTTTTCCTGTGTAGGCGGATCGGAGACTATGACGCGAAGCTCGGCGTTCGATAAAAGTTAGGTGATCACACCATGTTCTTCCATATAGCCGGCAAGTTCTGTCGCAAAATCTTCGGCTTCGTTCTCTTCGATAATCTCTTTTTTTATCGGGATCTTATTCAATAGATTTTTTGCCTTCGAGTAGGCAGGTTTGTGGCCTTCCAGTTGCGGCTCACCAAGCAAAATATAGTAGGTCCCGATCTCGATATTTCCGTTCAAGGCGGAAGCTTCGCCGAAAACACGTGTCGCTCTGTCCTGGATCGTTTGTGCGGTGGCGTAATCCATCGTTACAGGCTTTAGGACGTGCCAATTTTCGTTCTTAAACGCGTGATCGAACTTGTACTCGTATGATTCCGAAGTAAATGTTTTCGATTCGAGATAGGTATCTATCCGCTTTTCATGGAGCGATCTCTTATAGTGATACCACACCTGTTCATCATCGCGTCCGGTTTTGACCTTTTGCGGATACTGGGCAAGAACGCTCTGCTCGAAAATATGCTCCAGTTCGGGTTCCGGAGATTCTGCAAGTCCAGCCAGCATTGGCCCAAACTGAATACTCATACCTCGATCAGGTGAAATAAACCGAATTACGTCTTCGACCGTTTTGGCTCGCTCGTTTAGAAGGAACAGTTCGGAAACGTCCCGCCGTGGTTGAAGTTTTTGAATAGCTTTTTCGATGCCCTCAGCTATTCCACGATAGTGTTCGCCATCAAATCCGGCAAATGTTTTCGAGAGCCGCTCATAGTGTCGGTTTAGGCGAACCCCAATAAAGTCACCGGCAGGCGAGCACAGCAACACGCCGATGTTCAGCATCTCGCCAACTTGCGGGTCATGCATGTATTTGATCAGGCAATAGGTGTAGGGTTTTTTGCTCATAGCAGGCTCCTTGCGAATTCAATTTCGAGTTTTGCAGCGTTTTCGATAACCGATCTAAAATGTTCGCGGATGCTTGCGTTCCATCGTCCGTTCCCGAAAGGTACCGCATCGAGGATCTCGTCGATTCGGTCAATCGATAGAGATGAGACCTTATTTATAAAAGGCTTAAAATCAACCTCTTTCCCCTTCAACGCTCGACAGAACAGGTGTCTCTTATCTGTTTGATGCTTCGAGAAGGGTTCGATTTCGTTCTGAAATGAACGCCTCAAAATCATCTGAAGTGAAAGGATCACGAACTAGAATTTCAAATGCCAAAGGTGAAATGAAATGGGATTCAAGCACCGAACGCACGGTTTGTTCCCCGCTCTGCTCGATAAGCCGGCCGAATTTATTTGGAAACTTCTTCTATGGGCGAGTTTTTGAGAATTACCTTCACCTTATGCTCCATTCCGTCGGCAAAGAGTTTTAGTCGATTAGTTGAAAGCAATTTGCCGTCCACTTCAATTTTTACCGAACCGCCGCAGACAGCTTGCGGATTTTCAACTCTGATGTGATACGTCGCGGTTTTGTAACGATAAGTGATTTCAAATTCTTTCCAGTCAGCCGGAATGCACGGCTCGATTGATAAGGTTTCGCCGTGTTTTTGAAAGCCGAGAATGTTTTCAAGGGCGGCTCGGTAGAGCCATCCCGCCGCGCCCGTATACCACGTCCAACCGCCGCGCCCGATGTGCTGCGGGTTGGAATAGACATCGGCGGCAACGGCGTAAGGTTCCGTGCGGTAAGTTTCTAGTTCGTCCGGCGTTCGCGTGTGATTGATCGGGTTTATCATCGAAAAAATCTCGTGCGCTTTGTCGCCTTTGCCAAGCATGGCAAAAGCGATGATCGTCCATGCTGCCGCGTGGGTGTATTGCCCGCCGTTTTCCCTGATTCCGGGCGGATAACCTTTGATGTAACCGGGGTCGAGCGCGGTTTTGTCGAACGGCGGCGTTAAAAGAAGCGCGAGTTTTTCGTCCGTTTTAATCAACCGCTTATCAACCGACTGCATAGCTTTTCGAGCGCGGTCTTTGTTGCCGAAGCCTGAAATCACGCTCCAGCTTTGTGCGAGCGAATCAATTTGGCATTCCTCGTTGATGTGCGAGCCGAGCGGCGTTCCGTCATCGAAAAAGGCACGGAGATACCAATCGCCGTCCCAGCCGTTTTTTTCGAGCTTTTTTATTAAATTTTTGGCGTGAGTTCGATATTTTTCGGCGCGTTCCGCTTCTTCGCGCGTGTCGCAAATTTCGGCGAAACTTTCAAGACTTTTCGCCAGAAACCAGCCCATCCAGACGCTCTCGCCTTTTCCTTCTTTGCCGACGTGATTTAACCCGTCGCTCCAATCGCCCGCGCCGATGAGCGGCAAGCCGTGCGCTCCCGTCGCCAGACTTTTCTCGACGGCGCGAATGCAGTGTTCGTAAATTGTTGCACTTTCGCCGGAAATAATCGGGCGCAGGTAAGTTTCCATCTCGCCGTCCTTCAGAACCGGCGCGTCTAAAAATGCAACGACTTCATCGAAAACGCTCGCGTCAGCCGTTTTTTCGACATAAAAACAGGCGACGTAAATGAGCCAAATCAGGTTGTCGGAAATTCGCGTTCGGGTTCCGGCGTTTGACGGTTCGTGCCACCAATGTTGCACGTCGCCTTCTTTGAATTGGTGCGCGGCGTGGCGTAAAATTTGCGCCCGCGCCAAATCCGGTCGCGTGTAAACGAGTGCCATGGAATCCTGCAATTGGTCGCGGAAACCGAACGCACCGCTAGATTGGTAAAACGCGGTTCGCGCCCAGAAACGGCAGGCGAGACTTTGATAGACGAGCCAACGATTCATCAGCAAATTTAACGATTCATCCGGCGTTTTTACCTGAATCGCGCCGAGAGTATCGTCCCAAAATTCTTTGACGCGGTTGAATTCCTGTTCGACAATTCGTTTTTGACGGTAACGGATAACGCTGCCCTGCGCGTTTTCAAGCGAGTTTTCAGAGCCTAACAGAAAGATGATTTCGCGCGTCTCATCCGGCTCGATTTCGATGTCGGTTGAGAGCGCGGCGCACGGGTCGAGTCCCGCGCCGTTTGCGCCCGAAAGATCGGTTCGGAGCAGCGCGGCGGGACGCGCCAGACCACCGTTGCGCCCGATAAATTCCTGCCGGTCGCACGTCCACGTTCTGGTTTCCGCGCTCGTGGCGACAAAAGCCACGCGGTCTGAAAATTCGTTGTTATAAGGATTTTGTGCGAGAATCGCCCCCGTCGCCGCGTCAATTTCCGTGATGACAAACGGCGCTGACTGCGCCCGGTTAACGCCGAGAACGAGTTCCGCAAAATATGTCACCGAGATTGTTCGTTTGCGGCTCGTCAGATTCTTCAGTCGAAGGCGCGAGATTTTGACACTGCCGTCAACCGGCGCGAATACCGTTAATTCCTGCTGGATGCCGTGGCTCGTGTGTTCGTAAATCGAATAACCTTGCCCGTGCGTCGTCGTGTAAGGCGAAGTTTCACGAATCGGAAGCGCGGTCGGTGTCCAGAAACTTCCCGTTTCCTCGTCGCGCAAAAAGACGCATTCGGACAGCGGATTGCTGACCGCATCATTCGACCAAGGTGTCAGACGATTTTCGCGGCTGTTGTTCGACCACGTTACCCCCGAACCGGTTTCCGTCGTCAAAAATCCGAAACCTTTTTCATTGGCGACGACGTTCGACCACGGCGCGGGCGTGGATTTTCCGTTTTCGAGCGTGATGCGATATTCGCTGCCGTCGCGTGTAAAACCGCCGTATTCATTGACGTATTCGAGTTCCGGGGCGGTTTTGGGCGCATCTTCATAAACGTGGGAAGATTTTTTCGGAATAAAAAGCTGCGATTGTTCAGCCTCTTTGATTTGCCGCGCCAGTTCTTCTTCGAGCGTGCCGCGACTCGTGACGAAAGTGACCCGCGCCGCCGTGTGCAAAGTGATGCGGTCGGCTTCGCTCATGACGTCGGTGCGCCTTAGATAGATGCCGCCGGGCGTGTCCATCCTGGTTTGCATTCCGCCCGAACGAATCATCGCCTGTAAATCTTCGCCGAACGATTGCTCGTAGCTCAACGGCTGGTCGTTGAGAATCAGCAAATCGAACAGTAACTTTTTGCCGTGCAGATAGGCGTGTCCGCGCAAAATCTGGCGAATGCCGTAACGCGCGTCTTTGCCCTCGCTGACGCGGACAATCATCAGCGGCAAATCACCGCCGATACCGTATTTCCACAAATCTTTCTGCGTTCCCCGGTTAAGTTTCAAAACGCGCGGGCGCGGGCGCAAAGTCTCGTCGGCGTAAATCAGATGTCCGGCGAGACGCTGAAAAAGATTGGCTTCGTCGGTTGAAATTCCGAGATGCCGCAGTTCGACCTGCGAGCGCGTCCAGACGAATTTGTTGGCGCGTTCAAAGGCTCGCGTTTCGCGGTATTTATCTGACAAGCGAAGAGTTTTTTTGCGTGAATCGCCAACGATTGTTGTAAAAACCAAGGTCGCCGATTCGCCCGGCGGAATCAAAACGCGAACACGAAGGCTGAAAATCGGGTCGAGCGTCGCGCCCGCGGTTCCCTCTTGACCGTTTTCGGAAGTTATCGCCAGCGGATTTTGCGCGGTTCGATTGCGACCGAGAAAGGCAGCGCGGTCAGTTTCAAAGCCGATTTCGCCGATTATTTCGCCGGACGTGACGACGGTCTGCGCTCCCCAAACTTCCGCATCCTCGGCGGAACGCGGGCGGCGACGAGCGAGCAGGGTCTGCCGGTCAGCGAGATACTCGGTTCCGACAAACATATTGCTGAACGCCGGGTGCGCTTCGTCGGCAGCTTGTTCGTTCAGCACGATTTCCGCGTAACTCGTAATTTCGATTTCGCGCGTTCGGGTTGACTCATTAGTCAGGGTGACACGCCGTAGTTCCGCGTCATCTTCGGTCGAAACGATAATTTCCGTGTGCGTGAAAATTCCCGCGTCGCGCCGCCGGAAATCGGCTTTGCTTTCGGTAAAAACGACTTCGTAATCCTGCGGCTCGCGTGCCGTCGGCTGAAATCCGCTTGACCAGACCGCGCCGCTCCGCACGTCGCGCAGATAGAAAAAATTTCCCCAATCGTCGCGCACCGCGTCTTCCCGCCAGCGCGTGACGGCGCGAGTTCCACGGCGCGAAAAACCGCTTCCGGCAGTCGTCAGCATCACCGTATAGTTGCCGTTTGAGAGCAGACAAATTTGCGGAGTCGGTTGATTTGCCGATGAATAACGGCGCGGAACGGGCGCGACCAGCGCACGACCCAGATGACCGTTTAACGCTTCGGCGGCGCGTGGACGCTTCAACTCTTCGGTCAGGCGCGGGACTCTTTCCTGAAGAAGCAAATCGGCGGATTCGATCATCGGGTCGCGGTGAAAACGCCTTTGCATCACGTGGTCGTGCAGAAGGTTGCCTAACGCGACGAAAATCATTCCCTGATGATGCGACATATAGGCTTCCATGCGGGCGGAAATCTGTTTCGGCGGCAGGCGGTTTTTCGTGTAATCCACCGCTTCAAAAAATCCGTAGCGGGCAAGCATTCCTTCGTTTTCCAGACGGCGCAGATTGGCAATCGCCGCTTTCGGCGCGAGCGGCAGAGCCAGCGCGGAAGCATACGGCGCAATCACGAGGTCTTCCGCCAGCCCGCGTTTTAGACCTAAACCGGGAACGCCGAACGGCGCGTATTGATAATTAAGCTGCAAATCGCGGGCGTTGTAAGCCGACTCGGAAACACCCCACGGAACCTTGTTTTCTTCGCCGTATTCGATTTGCCGCCGCACGATGGCGCAGTAGGTTTCGTCGAGCAGAGTGCGCTCGTGATTTCGCATTACGAGCAGCGGCATCAGATATTCAAACATCGTTCCCGACCACGAAACAAGCGATCGATTGCCGTTTTCACCGACCAGCCCGCGCCCCAGACTGAACCAGTGTTCCTGCTCGACATCGCCCGAAGCGACGGCGATAAAACTTGCCAGACGCGCTTCGGAGGCGAGCAAATCGTAAAAGGAATTGTCGCGCACGCCTACGACGGGGCGATAACCGATGGTCAAAACTTTTTTCTCGTCGTCATACAGAAACGCAAAATCCATCTCGCCGCTGATGCGGCGGCAGAATTTGGCGATACTTTCCGTTCGCATCCGAAAATTTTTTCGCGCCGTTTTTGCCTGTCGCGTTCCTTTGTTTGTCGAATCCGTGGGCGCAAGAGTTTGCAAATCGCGGTTGTAATTTTTCGCCAGATTGAGAAACGCCGTTGTCCAGAATTTCAACTCGGAAAATTCTTCCGGCGTTCGGGAAATTTTAACGGAAATTCCGGTAATCGCTTCGCCGCGCATCGTTAAAACTTTAAACAGCGTCTGCCATTCTTCCGAATTTTGCGGTGTGTTTTGGCGTAACGCGTTTTCGCATTCTTCGACGATGATTTTAATGTTTTCAAGTTCGGCGGAATCTTTTATCAAACCGCCTTTTTCGATTTCTAAAACTTCGTTTTTAAAAAAATCGAAAGTGTCGAGCAGTCCGCGCAGAGTGTGTTCGCCGAACAGCGGCGCGTCGGCAAATTCGCGGCAGCCCTCGGCGACGGCGATTAAATGTCCGGCGAGATTGCCGCTGTCAACGGTCGAAACGTATTGCGGCTCCAGCGGTTCTAAACTGCGCGTGTCATACCAGTTGAGAAAATGCCCGCGAAAACGCGGCAGACGTTCCAGCGTCATACAGGTTAATTCGATGCGCTCAATGGTTTCGAGCGTTCCGATAAATCCAAAATCACGCGCCGCGAGTGTCGAAAGCAGCAGCAAACCGATGTTGGTCGGCGATGTCCGCGACGCGATGACATCTGCCGGGTCCTGCTGAAAATTATCGGGCGGCAGCCAATGGTCGGTTTCGCCGACGAAAGTTTCAAAATACCGCCACGTCCGCCGCGCCGTGTGCCGCAGCCAGCGAATATCGCCCGCGCCGAGTTTGTTTTTCGGTTCACTTTTATCTTTCGGCAAACCAAGACGAAATGCGATAAACGGCGCAATTGTCCACAAAATCAGAAACGGCGCGGCGACGATTAAACTTTTCGGGGCAAAGATAATCAGCAGCGCGAAGATGCCGAGCGCAATCGCGGGCGAAGCCGCCATAAATGCAAAGTAACCGCTCACATTCCGATTTCTCAGCCGTTCGCTCTGCGCCGCCGTCTCCCATTCGAGCAGGCGTTTTCCCGAAATAAATTTGCGATAAAAAATCCGCAAAATCGCGTCGCTCACGAGCGCGGCTTCGTGAGCGAGAAACGCGAAACGGAAAAACATCCGCGGAACAATCGTTTTGATATCGATCCACAGATTTAAAAAATTAATTAAAATCTTTTTCCACCCGTCGTTTTCTACTGCTGAAAGCGAGGTCGAAGCGACGTGAAGATAAAGCGGCGCGGTTAAGATAATCAATGCGAAAATCGTTGCGGCGATGGGAGAAATGACGGAAGTCGTCCATGCAAAAACGAACCACAGAAGCAGCGTCGGCGCAACCAGACTGCGGCGCAAGTTGTCCAAAATTTTCCAGCGAGCAATCAAAGGCAGACGGTTTCGCATCGTTCGTCCTGTCGCATTCGGCACAAACGGCAGAAGCCAACGCGCAATCTGCCAGTCGCCGCGCGTCCAGCGATGATTTCGCCTGGCGTAAGATTCGTAATTTGACGGGTAATCGTCATAGAGCGCAACGTCCGTCAGCAGCGCGACGCGGGCGTAAAGACCTTCAAAAAGGTCATGGCTCAAGAGTTTGTTTTCGGGAATCCGGCGGTCGAGCGCGGCTTCAAGCGCATCAACGTCATACAAGCCTTTGCCGACGAAACTTCCTTCGGCAAACAAATCCTGATAAACGTCCGAAACCGCGTTGGTATAAGGGTCGTAACCTTTGCTCGACGAAAAAATTCGCGCAAAAGGCGAGCGCGAAGCACTCGGAAGACTGATTTCGATGCGCGGCTGTAAAATAGCATAACCTTTGGTCAAGCGCCCGACGCTTTTCTCAAAAACCGGGCGATTGAGCGGGTGTTCGATGGTGCCGATGAGTTTTCGCGCCGCATCGCGCGGCATTTGCGTGTCAGCATCCAAAGTTATAACGTAGCGAATCGTTTTCAAAAACCCGAAATCAACCGTTTCATCCAGAGCGTAATTCGCGCCCGGCAAGCCACGCAAGAGCCGGTTAAATGCGTGCAGGTTTCCGCGCTTTCGTTCGCTGCAAATCCATTTGCTTTCGCCCTCGTTCCACGTCCGACGTCTGGTGAAAAACATAAAGCGCGGGGCGGTTTCTTCTACTTCATATTTGCGATTCAGTTCCGCGATTTTCTGTCGCGCCGCCTCGCTAAGTTCCACGTCGGACGGCTTAATTTCGTCGTCCGAGTCCGGCAAATCGCCGAGCAGCGCGAAAAAGAGTTCCTTGTCACGATTGGCGAGATGATAAACTTCCAGATTTCCGCAGAGTTCGGCAATCGTCGCCTTGTCGGTCAACAAAGTCGGGACGACAACGACGGTTCGCGCCTTTTCGGGAATGCCGTCCTTCAAATCCATCTTCGGGACAAAATTCGGTTTAAGAACGACGTTAACCAGGCGATTGACCAGCGTGATTGCCAATTCGCTCGCCGGAATAATTGCCAGAAGAACGCCGAAAATCAACGTCGCAACGGAGAAATTCGGCATCTCCGCGGCGAAATAAACAAGCGCGGCAAGAAAGATAAACTCAAGCGCGGCAATACTTGTCAGATAAAAAGCGGTCGGACGGCGGCGCAGAAAACGCACGACACGCTCGCGCCAGGTCGGAGAATAACCGAACGAATGTTCAAATTCCGTCAGACCTTCGTCGGTATTCAGAAAATAGCCGACGTGATTTTTGCGCTCGTCGTGAATTTGATTCGCGGAAAATTCGACGGCGCGGCGCGCCACGGTTTTCTCATCCGAATCGGTGCGTTTGGCGATGCGCTCGATGTTGTGGCGATAGCAGTCGCGGGTCGCAAAATCCATTCCGCCGTATGCGCCCGCCGGGTCTTCGCGCAAAATACGGTCAACACGGCTGACGCTCTCGAAAAAATCGCGCCAGTCGAGCGTCGAAAGCAGACGCATACTCGTGATGATGTTGGAAACGGAAACCTGCGCCGCCGCTTGGCGATTGTGTTCGCGGTGCGCGAGATTTTCGAGCGTTACGCCTTCGGGAAGCAGGCGACGCTGCAATTTTTCGAGTTCGTAGCCGATATAATCGTCGCCTTCGTGGAGACGGGCGGCGAACTGGACGAGAAAGGCTTGGGAAAATTTATCGGTAAGTCGCCCGCCGTCGAAGTTTTCGGCGAGCAATTGAAAAGTTCTGCCGGAAAATTCCTTGCCGGTGTATTTGGCTAATTCGTCGGCTAATGTATCGGCGGCGGAGCGGTCGCGGAGCGCCTTGAGAATTTTTACGGCAAGGCGACGCAGATTTTCAATCAGAGCCAGCCTGAGGGAAATCGGAAACGCCCAGATTTCGCCGATAGAGAGCGGCGATTGTATTTTATAGGCTTCGAGAAATGCCCGCAGCGTGGCGGTTTCGAGCCGGTTGTCGGTGTGCGCGACAACCTCGACGGCAAGTTGGTAAATTCGCGGAAAATCGGTGAAGGCGCCGGTTTCGAGTTTGGGAAGTTCGCGGTAAAATTTGCGCGGTAAATCCTGCCGAATCTCGCGCAGCTGCTCTTCGACGATGTGAAAATTATCAATCAGCCATTCGGCGGAAGGCGTGAGCGGTTCGTCCTGCACCGCATCGGTCAGACCGCGATAAACCTCAACCAGCTCATTTTTATTGTCTTCGAGCCGCGCTAGTAAATCGAATCCGCGTTTCCCCGGCTCGGCAATCCGGTGCGTCGCCGCAAGTTCCGCCGCTCGCGCTTCCAGGTGTTCAAGGCTGAAAACCTCCGCGCCCACCGGCGATTCGTCTTTATCCGCAAAACTTTGAGAAACGCCACCAGTTCTTCCGAATTTCAAAAAATCAAACATCTGTTGGGTTTAGCTGCCTCTTCCGCACAATTTCAACCGTGCAGTGAGCGCGGGCGACGACCGCGGTCGAAACGCTGCCGAGAAGATGGACTTCATAACCAATTCCTGCTTCGTTCGCTCCGAGAAAAATGCAGTCCGCGCCCCATTCTTCAGCAGACGCAACGATGATTTGTTTCGGGTCGCTTTTTTCTATCAGCTCGGTAACCGTGAGTTCGGCGTATTCCAAAAGTTTCTTAGCATCTTTGAGATACTCACGCACCCACTTGTAATTGTTTTCAGACGCATCACGAGCGATGACCAGACGAACTTCACTGCCCATTGTCCACATTCGCCGCGCCACTTCTTCAAGCGCCGCCATTGACCCGCGCGAGCCGTCCAAACCCATTAAAAGACGGCTAGGCGAACCGTTTTTCCAAGCCTGCCCGCGCACGACCCGAACCGAACAAGCCGCTTCATTGACGATTTTTTGCGAAACCGAACCAAGCAGGAACCGTTTGGTTTCCGTGCATCCGTGCGAGCCGACGACGATGAGATCGGCGTTCCATTCCTTCGCCCGACGGATGATTTCACGCGCGGGCGAGCCTTTCAACGACGGGGTTTCCGTCTTCCATTCGGGAAAAAATGAAGCGAGACGCTGCGAAGCCCGTTCAAGAACTTTCAGATGTTCACCATCGGCTTCGGATCTTGGTTCTTCCTCATCCCGCGCCGGTTTCGCGGCAACCGAATTTGTTGAAACGTAAACACCCTTAGCCGTTTCAGAACCGGAGGGTGGCGGCAGCCATCGCTCTTGAACGTGAACGATTAACGCATCGGCTTTACGCGGCAGTCCAGCGCGCGGCAAATCTTCAGCGCATCGTCGGCACAAGTCGAACCGTCGTAAGCAATTAGGATTTTCATTCGGTCATTCATATAAATACCTCCATGAACGTTAATTCTCATCAAAGCCCGCTTTTAGAAGTATTCTTAGAGAATAACATCAATTTTATGGAGTAACGACAATTTTCATCACGCCGTCGAGCCGCTCGCCGAAAACGCGGTAGGCTTCGCCAATCTCCTCTAACGAAAAGCGGTGCGTGATGAGCGGCGATAAATCAGCGCGCTTGTTTTTGACCATTTCCATCAGTCGCCGCATCCGTTCCTTGCCGCCCGGACAAAGGGTGGTCACGATTTTGTAATCGCCGAGTCCGGCGGCGAACGAATCATACGGAATTTGCAGTTTGCCCGAATAAACGCCGAGACTCGATAGCGTTCCGCCGGCCCGCAAACTCCGCAGACAATTCTCGAATGTTTCCTGCGTACCGAGTGATTCAATCGCCACATCAGCCCCGCCGCCGGTTATTTTTTTGACTTCGGCGACGACATCCGCTGCACGATAATCGATCACTACGTCCACGCCCATTTTTCGTGCCATTTCAAGTCGCTCGTCGTCGCCGTCAACGCCGATGACGAGCGATGCGCCCATCAATTTCGCGCCGATGCTCGCGCATAAACCAATCGGACCTTGCGCGAAAACGACGACCGCATCGCCGATTTTTACATTGCCCGATTCCGCGCCGCTAAAACCGGTCGAAGCGATGTCGGCAAGCAGAACGACTTGTTCGTCCGTCAGTTCATCGGGAATTACAGCGAGGTTGGCTTGCGCGTGCGGAACGAGCAGGTATTCGGCTTGTGCGCCGTTAATCGTATTTCCGAAACACCAGCCGCCGATGGCTTTATAACCCGAATGCCGGTCACTGCACCCGCATTGCGCCCATTGTCCCGACAGACACGCCCGGCATTGTCCGCACGGCGTAATCGCACCGACTAAAACGCGGTCGCCGATTTCGTAACCTTCAACGCCCGCGCCTAATTCCTCGATGACACCAACCGGCTCGTGACCGATAATCAAACCTTTTTCGACCGGATATTCGCCGCGCACAATGTGCAAATCAGTTCCGCAAATCGTCGTCAGCGTCACGCGAATCACCGCTTCACCGACCCCGGCTCGCGGGCGCATCACTTCTTCAACCTGAATATCGTTTACGCCGCGAAAAACATTTGCCCGCATCTTTTCCATAAAGTTATCTCTTTTTTGACATTCAATATATCTTTGCCATTCGAGACTGCGCCGTTGATTCCGCTTTGGCGATGACGAGTGCCGTCTTAATCGCCGAGTCGGGATTAAGGGAAACCGAAGTCCTCACTGACGAGCCACGAGGCAAATTCCGGGCGGTCCGACGGTGCCTGACCGCAGATGCCGATTGGTTTTCCGGCTTCCCGCGCCGCTTTGATAACGGCTGAAATTATATCCTTGACCGCTGCGTCTTCTTCGTCAAAAGTCCGGCACTCGTTCCCGAATCGCGGTCAATTCCCAAAACAAGCTGTGTTAAATCGTTCGAGCCGATTGAATAGCCGTCGAAAACTTTGAGAAATTCACCTGCCCGGACAACGTTAGACGGGAGCTCGCACATAGCGTAAATTTCCAAGCCGTTGTCGCAGCGGTGCGTGATAAGCGGCGTAAATAAACACGATTGTTTTTAATCATCTCAGTCAACTGCCGCATCCGTTTCTTGCCGTCCGGACAAAGCGTGGCGACGATTTTGTATTTGCCGAACACCAATCAAACCAATACCGTTAAACAAAAATTTCGCTCACTGTTGCATTTTAATTGCTTTCTTTATTCCCGTTTCAAAACACCTTATATTCAATCTTGCAAAATTGGAGTATCGTTTCTTTCATTTGCACGGACGACTTCGACTGAGCAGTGTGCGCGGGCGGCGACGGCGTAGGAAACACTGCCGAGCAAAATGCGCTCCATCAAGCGATGACCTTTGGCCCCGATAAAAATCGAATCGGCGCCCCAATTTTCGGCTTCTTCGATTATGAGGTCTTTCGCCCTCCCAAATTCCAAAACCGTTGAAACGCTAAGTCCTTTTTCCTTTAATTTAGCTTCGGCTGATTTACGTAACTCTTCTAATTTTGGCATTTCGGCTAGCAATACTGAATAAGGAACCGATTCCACCGCTGAGATTAGACGCACTGCTGTGTCCGACTCCCATTTGCGGTTCGCCACCGATTCGACCGCGTTTAATGAATCGGTTGAGCCGTCAAATCCAATGACTATCCGCATCGGCGAATCGTCATCTTCAGCGCGGGCTGGCGAACGGCGAGCGACGCGCACCGAACAGGCAGCTTCTGACAAAACCTTGAGCGAGACGCTGCCTAAAATAAACCGTCCCACACTGCTTCGCCCTTGCGAGCCGACGACGATTAAAGCCGGCTTCGATTCATCGGCTTCCGATAAGATTCCGGATTCGGCATAACCGCCGATTGTTTTGTGCCGCACCTGCCACGCGGGAAATTTTTGCTGAACGCGGCGGCTGGCATCGGCGGCGAGTTTTTCGCCTTCCACCGTTTTTTCCAATGCCGCTCCGCGCATTAGTCTGATATTTTTCGTGCCTGTCCAGCCAATCGTTTCGACAAACGATACGTTTTCAAGATCCTTTGGCAGCCAGGTTTCGGTCATGGTCAGAATCATCGCCTCCACATCGTCAGCGAGTCCGGCCCGGCTTAAATCTTCAATCGCGTGGTTCGCGCAGTCGGAGCCGTCATAGGCAATTAAAACTTTCATATGTAATCTCCCAATAATTCCTTTCGATCGTTAACGATATATTTTTAGCTTTCAGTCATCCCTGTAATTCGTTTGATACGAATGCGAAACAGAACCATTTCGGCCGGCGGACTCTCTTTGTGTTTTACAACGGCCTCGACGGGCGTTAATTTCGGAAAGCGAACCATGATTTCGTTCAGAAATTCTTCACGTTTCGCGGCATCCGTTATCTCTTCAGACTCGCCGAACGCAATTGCGCTTCGCCGCTCGAAAAAGCTCTCGATGTCGTCGACCTGTATGCCGGCTTTCGGGTTCGTGCGCAACGCTTTTACTTTCAATCCGGGCAATGAATGCATAAAAATAAATCCGTCTTTGAACAGGTAATTGACCGGCACGACATAAGGTTCGCCCCCTTCAAGCACACATCCTAAACGGTCGACGCATTGCTCGCTGAAAAGTTTCTGTGATTCTTCCGGACTTAGTTCCTCGACCATCGAAATTTCCTGTCCTTTTTATAACCGAACGCTGCAGTTTCCTCAGCCGCCCCGTGTAATCTACCTCTCTACTTCGGATTTGATTCGCACTTCACTCTTGACAGTAATAATCCCCTTACTTGTGAAGTAGCAAAAGATGTGCCGAGCGACGTTTATTGTTGTTTCGACAAAAATCGCCACTCGAACGCTCACACTGTGCGAAAAAGTTCGCGCCTATGGAGATAAATCCACGGCGAATCCGCAATTCGTGTAAACAAAGGATTGAATGTATAAAAAGCCAGGACAATGCTGAACTTGCAATCCGATCGATGAGCGGCTAATCGAGAATCTAATACCGAGGTTATTAACAGCGGAGAGCCGATTGTTTTATTGGGCGAATCGGAGACGTGCGGAGCGGATACAAGCCTTAAACTGCGGAGGAGCAGGTCGGCTTAAGCATCCCCGGAAATTGAATTGCGTGACGAACTTATTGGGACTTCCTAACAACTTCGACCGAGCAAGACGCCAGGGCGGCAATCGCCGAAGCAACGCAACCGAGTGAATAGGATTCCGGTTCAAATGGGAGTGAGTTTGAACCGATGAAAATTGAATTAGCACTCCATTTTTCAGCTTCACTGATCAACATCATCCGAGGATTACCGCTATGAATATGTAATGTAGCGGAAAGACCTGCGTCTCCTAATACCTGTAAAGCATTCGCCGTTAATGTCTCGACCCATTTTTCTTCCCCCTTCATCCTTCCTTCGGACATGCCGGGAATGGGCTGAAAAACTCGTCCGGGTATCAGAAGAGTAAATGGGTCGGTAACGGTTATGAGACGAATTTCAGGTTTTGTCTTCCACGATCGCGAGGCAACCGTTTCGACTGCCAACATTGACTCGGACGAGGCATCAAAACCGATAATGATTCTTAGCCGGGACCGGATAACCTCAGACTTAAGGCGCGAAATTCGCACCGAACATTTCGCGGCGGTTAAAACTTTTTGTGAAATGCTTCCTAGTCCTGTTTCCTGGTCTGATGAAAGTCCCCGCGCCCCGACTACAATAAGATCTGGTTTAAACTCTAACGCTCTCGACAAAATTTCGCGGGCCGGCGACCCCATCACCGCTTCTGTCTTAATATTCCAATCAAAAAAATATCGAAGTAATTCGTCACGGGCTTGGGAGACAATTATTTTTGTCTCCGCTAAGTTTCTATCCGTCTGCTCCGAATATGTTTGGAAATACTCAGCCACATCACTATCCGGGACACTTTCGGCTTCCTGATATTTTACCGGCGGCGGAAGCCAGATTTCAGAGACCGAAACTATAAGAACGTCGGCTTTATCTGGTAAACCACTGCACCGTAACTCGCTCAACGCCGCGTGAGAATATCCCGAACCATCGTAGGCAATTAAAATTCTCGTAACCTTCATCATCATTTCTACTATAAACTAATCTCATAACTTCAATACTTACGTCAGAAAATGAAAACATACCGGCGCAATGGGCGCAGACGAGATCTAGGAAGGTTTTGCAAGGTATATAAAACGATGAATTTAGATTGCAATAATTCTCACTATCATTTCACGCGCCGTTAGAGTCCTGCTTTTTTAAGTGGTGGTTGAAATGGAAGAAACGGTGATTTGATTTTCCGCAATTCCTTTAGTCATCAAATACTGCTTGACGCGCGGAACGCTTTCCGAAAGCTGACGGTAGGCGTCCGACAATGTCGGGCCTTGATAAGTTACTCCAGCGCTCCATAAAACCAGATCCGATTTGATACGTTTTTTAGCTGCGCCGGTGACCGTAATCGCTTCATCGGCTTTCTTAGATTTAGCAAAAAATCATCCGAAGATGATTGACGACATCACTAAACCGATAGCGAGCGCAACTCCAGCGTTCAGTCAATAATTATTTCTTTCTCCGTTCATTTGTCTACCTCCTGAATTTAATCGTCAGCATTAGTTTTTTTAATTGCCCACCCGGATATTTTCCGGCAAACAATGAAATTTACTTTAGCTTCATGTCGTAGATTTCACATAAATCATTATAAACTGTGGCGATCAGCCATCCCGTTATTCCGGCACTGCGCTCCACAATATCAGGCTGACGATAAATTGACTAAAAGTGTGTTTCCAATCGAAATCACTGAAATGTAGGTAGCCCATTTCACCGCTGAGATTTATCGCCAAAATTGTCAAAGAAAAGCCCGCTGCGCTGTACACAGTCCATAAAACGGCGACGGTGACAGCACTAGACAGACTTAATGATAATGGATTAATTCCCACCGAAATACCTCAAATAATTTTCACATTTTTTTGCCTGGAGACATTTTCATCGATTTATCTGGCATCTTCATCATTTCTGATTGCGAAACTATGGCAGCGGCGTGCGTTTCGATTCCTTTTAGATTCGGCGAACCGGTGTGCAAGAGTGTCTCGAGAGCGGAAATATGTTCCTTCAAGACAACCTGGTCTTTAGTCATCTTCGCCATCATCATTGACATTTTTTCGCGCATTTCGGGTTTCATCGAGTTCGCATGTTTTCGATGGACTGCGTCAATCATCTCCGAGCCTCGCTTGATTTCGGCGACGGAGGTGCGTGCAAATTCCGCGTCGAACGTCTTACAAACATAACGGCGAATAAAATTGATACTGAAACTAAAATTCGATTTTTCATTATTCTTATCTACTTATTGTCTTGAAACGATGCAACGAATGTGCCTGAGTGAAAAAGGTTTAATTGGCTTGACTTAACCGCTGCCGCCGCAAGCTGTGCGCGAAAGTTTTTCGCGCTTTTCCGTGGAACTTTTCACGGCTTGGCAATCGGAATCGCGGAAAAGTCCGTATTTACGATTGGTATGCTGCTTGCGACCCCGTCGTTGCGGAGGCTGGTTCACGCGATAAAGAAAGACAGTGACGGGCAAAATATATTGCTGTCGGTAAAGAAAATTTGATGCCCGACGGATTTTTGGTCGGAGCCAACGCCTGGGACAACAGATCTGAAAGGTTTCTGCTCGGCAGTGCTTCGGCGGCGGTTCCGGACGGCTCACATTGTTCGTTTGAAAGCGGTAAGAAAGATGTTTCCGGATTAAGATCAGCTGTTCCGGGATGAAAGCAAAATATGTCCGACTTAGTGGGAGAAGACGATTCATCATCGAAAGGAGACTCGCACGGTAGAGTGCGAAAGTTTTTCGCCAATCTCGGTCCCGGTTTGATTACCGGCGCGGCTGACGACGACCCTTCGGACATCTCGACTTATTCGGCGGCGGGCGCGGCTTTCGGTTTTCTGCCGCTTTGGATGTACCTTTCGCTTTCCCGCTGATGGCTGCCGTGCAGTTGATGTGCGCTCGGCTCGGTTTGGTGACCGGGCGCGGGCTGGCGGGAGTCGTGCGGCTTTACTATCCGCGCTGGGTTTTGTGGGGTGCTTGTGCGCTTTTAATTGTAGCAAATGTTTTCAACATCGGCGCGGATTTGGGCGGAATGGCGGAAGCGACCGAAATGATGACCGGAATCAAATCATATTACTGGACGCCGGTTTTTACGGGATTGATTATTTCCCTGCTCTTTTTCTCCTCGTATCGCCACATCGCCCGCATCTTCACATGGCTGACGCTCGTTTTGTTCGCTTATGTGATAACGGCGTTTCTCGCTCAACCGGATTGGTATGCCGTCCTGAAAGCGACTTTTGTGCCGCGCGTCGTCTGGTCAAATGCGTTTCTGGCAACCTTTGTCGCCATCTTAGGAACGACCATCTCGCCGTATCTTTTTTTCTGGCAAGCCTCCCAAGAAGTCGAAGACGAACGGGCGCAAGGCAGAAGCACCGTCGAAGAGCGCGAAGGCGCGACTGATGAAGAGCTGCGAGCGGCGCGGACGGATGTTTTCACGGGAATGTTTTTCGCCAATACCGTGATGTATTTCATCATCCTGACGACTGCCGCGACCCTGCACGCGAGCGGACAAACCAACATTGAAACGTATGCCAGACGCTATACGGAAGCGGTCGTGCAACTCAAACGAATAGTAGCAATGGATGAGAATAACAGAGTTGCTAACATTTGGCTTATTGCCGCATTAGAAATGCAGGGAAATCAATCGGAAGCCTTTGAATATCAGATGAAACTTCTAGCATTACAGAAAGCGGACGAAGAAACCATTCAGCTTTATAAGACGATATATCAAACGTCGGGTTGGCAGGGCGTTTTGCGCGAGCGAGTCAAAAGATTTGACAAAGGCGACCTGGCTTATTTCTACGGCGCGGCTTATAACGCCCCGATAGGGAATAAGGAAAAAGCGTTCGAATATCTGGAGAAATCCTATCAGCGACGCGAGTTGTGGATGGCTAATCTTCAAGTTGACCCGCGTCTTGATTCCCTGCGCGACGACCCGCGCTTTGATGAAATGGCCAAGCGCTTCGGTCTTCCGCAATGAGAGTTTTGAATTGACGAGATGAACAGTATTAACTTTTAAGGTTCAAACTGATTTGAAAGTTGAAACTTGAACGAAAAAAAGATGGTTGATGACAACTGGCAAAAGATAAGAAAGATTTTTGATAATGCTTTGCTTCAACGGTCCGAGGAGCGCGCAAGATTCGTCGATGTAGCTTGTGGCGGCGATAAGACTCTGCTTCGCGAGGTCGAGTCGCTTTTGTCATCGCTTGGCGATGCCAAAGTTTTATGGAAGCGCCGGCCGTTGCCGAAGTTGCGGATGTGATTGAGATTGGAACAAGAAAACTCGAAGCGGGAAAATGTTTTGGGCATTACGAAATCATCGAACAAATCGGCGAAGGCGGGATGGGTGAAGTTTATTTGGCGAAAAGATACACGTCTTGAACGCAAAACAGCCATAAAAGTTCTACCCGGAAACGTGGCGCAAGACGAAGAACGCCTGCAGCGTTTTGTGCGCGAAGCAAAATTCGCTTCTGCATTAAATCACCCGAACCTCATCAACATTTACGAAATTGGTGAAACAGATAATACGCATTTCATCGCTACCGAATACATTGAGGGCGATACTCTCCGCGAACGATTAAAAAGGCTCGCCCGTTAATCTCAAATCCGCCCTTGAGACTGCCATCCAAGTTGCAAGTGCTTCGGACGTCTCGCGACGGATAAACCTACCCCCAAAGTATCAGATATTAAATCGGCGATCTGTTAAGGATGAAAGTATATATCTACCTGACCCCCAATCTGGATGCAGCCACAAGGAGAGTGGAGCTGGCCGTCGGCGAAGGTCCCGGCAGAATCTACAACGTGGAACCGACTGGTCCGATTGAAGAAGACCCCATTCTGACGGATAAGAAGTATCGGGGTAATCCGACGAAGTCATACCGCTCCCGGAAGCCGCTACGGGTCACGGGCGAGATCACGAATTGGCCTCTTTAAGCCTTACTTGGGCGGGACTATTCTTCCGCCGTCTTTTCACCTCGCTCCTTGGCTAGAGGGACACCGGCCTTGGCAGCGGCATTTTCGATTTCCGCGTTAATTTTTCCACCCAAAAGAATAGCCACGCCTGCGAGATAAAACCAAAGCATCAGCACAATTACAGCTCCCAGCGAGCCGTACGTTAAACTATATGAATCGAAATGTCGTAAATAAATACGTAACACGAACGAAACAATCAGCCAGAGTGCCACGCCTACAGCCGAACCGGGCGTGATCCAATACCATTTCTGCTCCAAGTCAGGCGCGAAATAGTAAATCAAGCCGAAAGCCACCAGAACGAAGCCAATCGCGATCGGCACTTGGACGATTGTCCACGCGGATGCGAAGAACATTCCCTGATTGAAATAATCTGCAATGCTTGCTCCGATTTCTCCGCCGTAGAGCATGATCAACAGTGCGGACATAATCAAAATGACTAGCGCGGCGGTCAGCGCGATTGCCGACAAACGCGTACGCCACCAAGGTCGGGACTCGCGCACGCCGTACATCGAATTGAGCGATTCGCTGAGCGCGGCGATACCGAGTGACGAAAACCAAAGAGCAGAAACGAGCCCGAGCCAAAGCCGAACGCCTTCCGCATTAGCCGCAGTTTCGTCAACAGTCGTATAAATCAATGTCGAAGCAGAGGCCGGCACGACGCGGCTTAAAAATGTTAGCAGATTGGATCGCAGTTCTGTTCCGGCCTCAGCAAAAAATCCGAGCAGCGTAACCAGAAATAAAAGCAGAGGAAAAAGCGAGAATAAAAAATAAAAAGAAAGTGCAGCTGCGTGGGTAAGCAACCCTCCGGCGTATAATTCGATCCACACACGCCATCCAAGCGTCCTCCAATCCAAACCTCCAAGCCGCCAGGCTGAAATAATTGCTTTCGTTTCCGCCGTTGTACCTGTCCTATCCACTGTACTCATTTTGATTAGTTAGAGGCCTTTTCCAAAATCTTACACATGAAAAGTTTTCGCGCCGATGGAAGAGAACGGAATGTTATATACATCAATTCAACCGCTAATCACAACAGAATATGAAGCCAATGTCGCCGACTTGGATGCCGCAGGGAAGAAAAAACCCGATAGGTTTCATTTTACTGCAATAAAACGTCACAAACGGAGATAATATTCTAGATTATTCGTTCCTATTTAAGAATACAGGAAAATATTGTGGGACTAAAGGTTTCAAAAGGGCTGGAGGTGAATGTTACGTGATTCATTAACGCCGCGTTGTAGCACATATGAAACGGCTTTAGAATGTGTACATGCCCCAAGTCCGCGAATTATGCTTCTGCCTAACAGATCGTTCCGCCCTCAGCAATAAATCTTGCTTTTGCCGCGCCCCTCGGAAGATTCGTGTGTCCGTTTCGCGCAGGTAAGACTGGGCAATCCTGCAAGGCATTAATTGTTTTCTTTGGCAAAAGGAAAGCTATTGCACATCAGACGGGTACATTGATTGTGCCCAAAGAAAGAGGGAGAGTGAAGAATTCTCAGGTGCCGCTTTCCTTACGGTGGTAAGCACTTTGCCGTTACATGAGGTGCAGATCGACTTCGTTCTTTTCTAGTCGCGGATGGAGATTTCGATGAGTAAATACTTTCTTTGCACTCTAGTTTTTGCTCGCAAGTTTCACTCTCCTTGTGTTTGGCCCAGGCAGGCGGCCTAATGGTGTGCCAGTTGTGCGCCAACTTAACCAAAAGTAGCGAAAGGAGATCGAACTTAAACGAACTGAATTCCACATTACGATAGCCTTAACCGATGTAACGCAAACTTAGGCAAAGCAACCAAAAAGGTCTAGCAATACTGCAAAACCTTTATTCATCGGTTCAATTCCGATCGCCGCCTCCAATAAACATCTGCATTAATTGGTTTTTCGTTATTCACGAATAAGGACACTGTGGGTAGATTTGTGGGGCTGTTCTACATTTATCCCGCTTTTCGGATCAAGCTAAAAAAAATCAGGAACACGGGAGTGACTGATCTCGTTACAGATTGAGGAACCTTCTGCTTTCAGCTTGCTTATGGAACTCGATCCGGGAGAGTCACGTCTGATCAACACGCGGGTGCTGGATGATTGTCGCGTCAACGAGGTGTTTTATCCGAGAGGGATGCGGCAAGATCGCCACCGGCATCATTTGGCCTCGTTGAGCTTTGTCGCCTCGGGTCAGTACGAAGAGAACACCGGCCGTCAAGCTCACACCCGCAGGATGTCCACGCTCATTAATCATCCCGCCGATGAAAAACACGCCGTTGCATTCGAAAGCGACGTGCGGATTCTCAGCATAGAGTTTCGCCGTCAAGGTGGCGCGAGCAGCACGGCGGATAGTCTGGATCGCGGATCCAGCCATCGCAGCGAGCTTGTCGCCTGGTTAGGCGCGCGGCTCCGACGCGAAATGGCGCGCGTCGACAGCGCGTCGTCTTTAGCGATAGACGGGCTTATCTCCGAGATGCTTGCCGAGGGCTCACGCGGAAAAGTTTTAGCCGCGGAAAAGGGTAATGCTGCGTGGCTGACGAGAGCGACCGATTTTGTGCACGACAACTTTACGATAACGTTAAGCCTGGAGGAGGTCGCCGAGATCGCCGGCGTTCACTCGGCCCACCTTTCGCGGGTGTTTCGTCAAAAGATGGGCTGTACGGTCGGTGAGTATTTGCGCCGGCTGAGATTTGAATTTGCCTGCCAGCAGATCTTGTCGACCGAGACGCGGCTTTGCGAGGTAGCCCACGAAGCCGGATTTGCGGACCAGAGTCATTTTAACAGGATATTTCGCACCCACATGGGCATAACGCCTTACATGTATCGTAAGCTTCACCGCCGCCGCTAGAAAATGTTCGTTTTGTTCTAGAATTCGGGCCGCGGTGCTGATAACTTAGGTTTACATCGGCAAACTGGCCGTTTCTATACAATCATGAAACACATACTCATCCTTACTATCGTCAGCCTCGTGGTTAGTCCCCTGGCGGTGCTCGCCCAGGCAGGAAAACAGATGTCGGAGAAAGAATTCACCTCTGATCTCGACGCATATATTCGCCGGACCATGGAGGCCATACCTGAGCTCCCGAGCGTCGCCATGGTCGTGGTCAAAGATGACAAGCCGATATTTATGCGCGCGTACGGGCTGGCTAATAAAGAGGCGGGCACGAAGGCAGACGCCAACACTCTGTATTACATAGCTTCCTCGACCAAGTCCTATATGGCACTCGCAGCGGCGCTGCTTGATCGGGAGGGCAAGATCAAGTTGAGTGACCCGGTGACAAAGTATGCCCCGGGCGTGACATTCAAGTCCCCGATACCTGAGAAAGTGACGGTCCAGAATCTGCTTACGCATACCAGCGGTCTCAGGAATAGTCCGCTTGTCTTTCGAAGCGCGTTCTCGGGCGAGATCGACGATAAAGACATGGTTCGGGTCTTTGCCGACGGGACGAATTATAACGAGCAGAATTACGGCAAGTACGCGTACACAAATCTCGGGTACAACATCTATGGACAGCTGCTCAAGCTCTCGCTCGGCAAGAAATGGCAGGACGTGCTCCAGGAAAAGGTTTTCGGTCCCTTGAAGCTAAAGCAAACGAGCGCATACGTTTCAAAACCACGCGCGGCTAAGCTCTCGCTAGCGGAGTCGTACCTCTTTAGCGGCGATAGCGAATCGGTGGTCCGCTCGCCTATTGATAAGCAGGACAACAACATGCAGGCCGCGGGCGGTATCTTCTCCAGCATTTCCGACCTGGGCCGCTGGCTCAGCGTCAATATTAATAACGGCAAGCTCGACGGAAAACAGGTAATTCCTGCGGATGTGATGCAAAGCGTTCACATCGGTTATACCGATACGTTGCGAGATGAAGGGCCATTCATAGGGGGCGGTAAATACGGTCTGGGTTGGCAGATCGGCAAATACCGTACTGAGAATGTGGTCTACCACCACGGCGGTTACCCGGGGTGGAGCAGCCATATCTCGTACATGCCGGACAAGAAGATCGGAGTCGCTGTGATGATAAATGAGAGCACCGCCGGCGGGCGTATCGGACATTTATTGGCGACATATGCGTACGACAGGTGGCTCGGAACAGATACCAATGAGAGCTACGCGAAACAGCTGCAGGACATCGTCCAGCAGTACGGAAAGGTAAAGCAGGGATATATCGACTCAGTCCGCAGCCGCCGGGCGCGAACGTCCCAGCTTACAAAACCGCTTGCAGACTACACCGGCAGATACAGCAACGAACTTCTCGGGAACATGGATATCGTTGTCGAGCAAAATATACTCGGTGTGCGCATGGGCTACATCAATGTTGTTTCAACGCCTTTCACCGAAAAAGAGACCATCCGTGTCGAAATGACGCCGGGGCAGGGTGAGGTCATAAAATTTGGCACGAATACCGAGATGAAGATCGACTCTTTGACGTACGCGGGGATGAAGTTTGTAAGGGTGATCCGCTAAGGGACTGGTCAAAGCTGTTCTTGTTCTCCTGCTGCGCGCCCGTCATAGCGACGCGTGCTTTACGAAAATCAAAAAAACATACGATTGCGTTATCAGTTCGTGACGGGTAGTGCCTGTCTATTATTTGTGGTAAATTGATCGTTTAATGCTCGATCACTCAAAGCCAATACAGCCGTTTCCTTTCAGTGCCAGGCTTAAGCTGCGGTCAGTGATCCGTGTTGCTGCGTCGCGAATCGGGCTCATGGCCGGCGGTGCTCTCACGTGTTACTTATCGCTGCCAGTCTGCGCACAGCAGGCTGATTCCAAGGCGCCGCCGATTGTGGTGCAGCCTGGTGCGCCAGGCCGGCCAACCCGAACACTGCCGGCATCGACGAGGGCCACGCTGCCGCCCAGTTCACCAAAGGATGTGGAGTTCATGCAGGGGATGATCATGCACCATGCCCAAGCGGTTGAGATGACGGCGCTGATCGAGTCGCGTACGGAGAAAAAGAATCTCCGGCTGCTCGGAGCGCACATCGGCCAATCACAGTCTGACGAAACGAAGTTTATGAAACGGTGGCTCGAATCCAGGGGAGAGAATGTTTCCATGCCGATGCCGGACATGCCGAGTTCGCATTCGCACGG
>Ga0136617_10000983_pt1 | contig 25001 bp, 24 predicted proteins | sample AntDrymUQ3222106_2_FD_129672 | JGI IMG/M metagenome (GOLD analysis project Ga0136617, IMG submission 129672) | Polar desert sand microbial communities from Dry Valleys, Antarctica - metaG UQ322 (21.06) | ecosystem: Environmental > Terrestrial > Soil > Desert | place: Antarctica: Dry Valley...
AGATCAACTGAACGACGTCGCGGTCCACCAACCGCCGAACGCCCACCTGGTAGACCGGCTCGAGCACCTCCGGGACGAGCACGTCGGCGGTGGCTCCGCTGGCGGCGATCGAGCCGCGATCCAACAGCACGAGCTCGTCGCAATAGCGGGCGGCGAGGTTGAAGTCGTGCAGCACCACGATCGTCGCGACCCCGAGAGTACGGACCAGCACGAGGATCTCATGCTGGTAGCGAATGTCGAGATGGTTGGTCGGTTCGTCGAGCAGGAGGTGATCAGCCTCCTGGGCCAGGGTGCGGGCGATGAGCACGCGCTGCTTCTCCCCGCCCGACAGCGCCCCGAAGTGCCGGTCGGCGAGCTCGCGGGCACCGACGCGACGCAGCGCAGCCGCCGCGGCCCGGTGGTCCCCCACCGTGTACCCCTGGAACGCGGAACGGAACGGCGAGCGGCCGAGCAGCACCATGTCTGCCACGGTGAGAGGCAGCTCCGGTGGGGCCTCCTGGGCGACGACCGCGAGCCGGCGCGCCACCTCCCCGGTGCCGAGCGTGGAGACCTCGACCCCGTCCACGGTGATCAGACCGGCCCGCGGGGTCAGCGCGGCATAGAGAATGCGCAGCAGCGTGGTCTTGCCGCTGCCGTTCGGCCCGATCAGCCCCACGACCTTGCCGGGTGCGACGTCCAGGCCCACCCCGTCCAGGACCAGGCGGTGGTCGTAGCCGAAGGAGATGTCCCGGGCGGAGATCACGCCGGACCCCCGAACATCTCGGTCATCGCTTCGAGCCCGTCCACGGCCGGCGGAGAACCCAGGATGAAGGGCGACTCGGGCAGGATGATCTGCTCGGCCACCTTCACCGTCGCAACGTCAGGTTCAAACCGGCGGTGAGCACCAGATCGGGTTGCTCGCCGATGATGACCTCGTGAGCTCGCCTCGGTGAGCCGCTGGTTCACCTCGGCGAACACGTTGGTGAGGCCGAGTCGCTCCATCACGGTGTCGCTCATGGACGGTCCGCCGTAGACCGACAGAATAGACCTCCTCCAGGGTGCCCGCGGCGGTGACCTTGTCGTCCGCACCACGGCAGCGCCCGCCGATCACGAGCCGTTCGATACCGACGGCCTGCAGGGCACTCGCGTCCTCGCTGCCACGGGTGATCACGAGATCACCGATCCTGGGCGATGATCGCCTCTGCCGACGGGTTGTCCGTATTGATTGTCAACTGCGGCACGGCCTGCTGCAGGGACTCGTACTGACCAAGAGGTGATCCGTACTCCCCGCTCCGGGCGACGATGCGGTCCGCGCCGCCCGCGGCAGCCACGAGCGTCGGAGCCTCGGCACCGATCGTGAGCACCCGCTCGGGAGGCGCGTCGATCGTGACATCGCGGCCGCAGTTCTGGACCGTCATCGGGAAGTCCCCGACAGCAGCGCTGTTCGAGGACTCGCCCGCGCCGCACACGCCGAGCGCGAGCACGCTGAAGACGATCACCGAGAGGATCGCGAAGGTACTGCGCATGGCAAGTCTCCTTCTCCGTCACCATTACTTGCTTCTGCAGGCGCACCGGCCCGCGCTGACGAGCAAGCCGATGACGGCCACGATAACCGTTCCCACCTGCGTCATCGAGTGGAAGCGGCAGACCAGGATGATCAGCAACGGGGCGCCGACGATGGCAGTGACGACGTCGAGGGGTAGTTCGCGGGGAGCGAAGGCGATGCGGGCGAACACGTCGGCCCAGATCAGGAAGACGGCCCCGATCAGAGCGGCGACCCGGTAGACCAGCCGGTGCGCTCCCCCGACGCAGAGCCGGGCTATGTGGGGCACGACCAGGCCGATGAAACCGATGCCACCGGACACCGCGACCACCGCCCCGACGCAGAGCGAGACCACCACGAGGGCCTGGACGCGGAACCGCACGGGAGACACTCCGAGGGTGCGGGCGGTGTCGTCGCCGATGGCGAGGGCGTCGAAGCGTCTCCCCCACAGCACCAGGGCCAACAGGGCTGCGCCGCCGACAGGACGTAGCCGATGGTCACCCCGGCCAGCAGCAGCCGGACCGAGGTGATCTGGCCGCCCACCCTGGCCAGCAGGAACAGCGCACCGGTCGCCGCCATCGCCCCGAGGAACGCGCTCGCGGTCAACGAGCTCGCGCCGACCGCCGCGCCGATCCCGAATAGGATCGTCGCGGCCGCCCCGGTGGAGGCCCCAGAGGTGACCCCGAGGATGTCAGGGTCTGCGAGGACATTGCGCACCATCGCCTGCAGCGCCACCCCGGTCAGGGCCAGACCCGTGCCGAAGACCGCCCCGAGCAGCACTCGCGGCATCCGCACCAACCACACGATGCTGTCGTCGGCCCCCGACCAGTTCGCGGTGGACGGCCAGCCGAGCAGGTGATAGGTGATGATCTCGGCCACGGCGGCGATGCCATGGGCCATCGTCATGTGCGTCTCCGAGCCCCTCGACCGATCGCGTCACGCCTGAAGACGATGAGCACGAAGAGGTACGACCGACTTGACGGACCACCTGTTCGTGCCATACCCGATTACCCATTTCAATGCAAGCAGATGGCAACAGCGCGCTGGGTAGAAGTAGCCGATCGCCGGCGTGCTCCTCCTCACCGCCTGCAGTCGAGACGACGGATCGGCGGGTGCCGCCACGGGCGCGTTCCGGTCCAGTGTCTGTCCCAGCTCCAACGGCGCCGCGGTGTGCACGAAGCTGCTCTTGCTCACCCCCGCGGCGCGCGAGGTGCGCCATCCGGCGGCGTGGACCGCGCACAGGTCGTTCTTCGCCCAGCGTGGGCGCCCGCACCCGAGCACGACGCAGTGCCACGGAAACACCGCGTGATCATCCGGGATCGCGATGACATCGCCGCGGAACACCGGGTCGAACCCCGGTCCGTCGATCAACGCGGTCAGCAACTCCAGCTGATCCCGCGACTCACGACCAGCAGCGGCGCCCGGGGCACGATCACGCCCTGGCGCGGCGAGCGCGACAACGCTCATCGCTGCTCACCCCACACCCGTCGGGCGCCCAAGCGTGGCGCCCTGGATGTCAACCAGCGCGTGCATCAGCGGGATCCCACGGCCGCGGTTCTGCTGCTCGACGGGTCGGATCACCGTGACCCGCCGCTGCCCACCCGAGGCCGCCCCGCGGATGCACTGGGGAAGTCTGCGCGCCCGCATCACTCGCAGCTCATACGCCCGAGGTCCTCACGCATGGTCGGACCTGGCCGGGTTACGGGCGGGCGCGGATCGGAAGAAATCAACGGTGGCAGGCTGGAGACTGGCCAGCGATCTGGGTAGCGTGTGACGTACGCCACAAACTCGCGTGTTCACACGTCCGCGTTTTCGAGCGGAGGCTTGAAGGAGATACCGGCACAACATTTCACCCGAAAGCGAGTTTGAAGGGTGTCGCTCACCCATTCAGGTGAAGATCATCCAAGCTGGTCGTCCCGGATGGTCCCGCTAAGTCACTGGACCGACATGAACTGACATCCGTAGGTTCCTTACATGACAGCAACCGCAGCGCCGAGCAGCGCCGTGTTTCTCCGGCGGGAGTCCCGTGTCCGGAGCTACTGCCGCCACTTCGACTCCGTGTTCGATACCGCGCGGGGCAGCCTGGTGTGGGACGCCGAGGGTCATGAGTACATCGACTTCCTGGCCGGCGCCGGTTCGCTCAACTACGGGCACAACGACCCGGACATGGCGGCCGCGCTCGTCGCGTACATCCAGCGCGGCGGCATCACCCACGGACTCGACCTGTTCACCGCGGCGAAGCAGGCGTTCCTGGAGGCGTTCGAGGGGCTGGTGCTCGCGCCGCGTGGCATGGACCACCGTGTCCAGTTCACCGGGCCGACGGGGACGAACGCGGTCGAGGCTGCCCTGAAGCTGGCTCGCAAGGTCACCGGGCAGCGCAACGTCATCGCGTTTACCAACGGGTTCCACGGCGTCACGCAGGGCGCGCTGGCCGCCACCGGCAACCAGCATCACCGCATGGACGGCACGTTGTCGCTGCCCGACGTGACCAGGCTGCCCTATGACGGCTACATCGGTGACGGCGTCGACACTGCCGGTCTGCTCGACCAGATGCTGTCCGACCCCTCCAGCGGGGTCGACGCGCCCGCCGCGGTGATCCTGGAGACCGTTCAGGGTGAGGGTGGGCTGAACGTCGCCTCGCCGGGATGGCTGCGTCGTGTCGCCGGCATCGCCGAGCGGCACGGCGCGCTGTTGATCGTCGACGACGTGCAGGCTGGGTGCGGGCGCACCGGCACCTTCTTCAGCACCGAGGAGTCGGGTATCGAGCCCGACATGATCGCGATGTCGAAGTCGATCTCCGGGTTCGGCCTGCCGCTGGCCCTGCTGTTGATCAGGCCGCAGTGGGACCAGTGGACTCCCGGTGAGCACAACGGCACCTTCCGCGGGAACGCGCACGCGTTCGTCACGGCCCGGGTGGCGCTGGAGAAGTTCTGGGGCGACACCGCGTTCGTCCGCGACGTCCAACTCCGCAGTGCCGTCGTCGCGCAGCGACTCGCCCGGATCGCTGGTCTCGTCCCCGGTGCCCGGGTGAAGGGTCGCGGGATGATGCAGGGCGTCGACGTCGGGCACGGCAGCGTCGCCGAGCGGATCTGCCGGCGCAGCGCCGAGCACGGGCTCATCGTGGAGTCCGCGGGCCCCGACGACGAGGTCATCAAGATCCTCGCCCCGCTCACCACCCCCGAGCTACTGCTCAGCCGAGGCCTCGACATCCTCGAGGAGTCGGTGGCCGCGAACCGGCACGCCCTCGTCGCATGACCGCGGTCAGCGACCACCGCACCAGTGCCGCGAGACAGCCGGGATCGGTGTTCGGCCGGCTCGCCGATCTGGTGCTGAGCAGCGACGACGCGGACCAGTCGGTGCGCTGGCACCCGGGCGAACGCCTGCACCACCTGTTCGAGGATCGCTGCGACCGGTTCCGGGCCGACGGCGACACCGGACACCTGGCGGTCTCCCGCGGTGATCTCGCCATCACCTACGACGAGCTGGACGCCCGCGCCAACCGGATGGCGCGGTTCTTGCGCAGCAGGGGCATCCTGCCGGGGGACCGCGTGGGGCTGGTGCTCGACGACCCGGTGGCGTCCTACGTCGCGGTGCTCGCCACTCTCAAGATCTACGCGGCCTACGTCCCGCTCGACCCCGGCCTCCCCGCCGACCGTATGGCCTTCATCGTCGGCGACGCCGGCGTCGGCACCGTGCTGACCTTCTTGCACCTGCGCGACCGCCTCGACCAGGCGGCCGCCGAGATCGTCTGCGTGGACGAGGTACAGGAGCGGGTGGACGCCCTCGATCCGTCCCGGCTCGGTCCCTCCGAGCAGGGCGCGCTCGTCGACGACCTGTGTTACATCATCTACACCTCCGGGACGACCGGTCGGCCTAAGGGCGTCGCGATCGACCACGCGAGCATCGTGAACTTCCTGCGGGTGGCCGCCGATGTGTACGGCGTCGAACCTCAGGACCGGATGTATCAGGGTATGACGATCGCCTTCGACTTCTCGGTCGAGGAGATCTGGGTGGCGCTCGTGGTGGGGGCGACGCTGGTGCCCAAACCGGGCCGCAACCTGCTGGGCGAGGAACTCGCGGAGTTCCTGCGCAATGAAGGCGTCACGGCGCTGTGTTGCGTGCCCACGCTGCTCGCGACGATGGACGACGACCTACCCGACCTGCGGTTCCTGCTCGTCTCGGGGGAGGCGTGCCCGCAGGACCTGGTCTCGCGCTGGCACCGCCCCGACCGGCGGTTCCTCAACGTCTACGGGCCCACCGAGACCACGGTCACCGCGACCTGGACGACGCTGCACCCCGATCAGCCCGTCACCATCGGCGTGCCGCTGCCCACCTACTCCGTCGTGATCCTCCATGAACAGGACACCAGGGCACTGCCGGCCGGGCAGCAGGGGGAGATCGGCATCGCCGGCGTCTGCCTGTCGCCCGGCTACATCGACCGCGACGACGCCACCGCGAAGGCGTTCCGCCCCGACGTCCTCGGCATCCCGAACAACACCTCCGGCCGGATCTACCGCACCGGGGACCTCGGGCGGATCACCGACGACGGCCGGATCGAGTACCTCGGCCGGATCGACACCCAGGTCAAGATCCGCGGCTACCGGATCGAGCTGACCGAGATCGAGTCACTGCTCCTGCGGATGCCGGGCATCGCGCAGGCCGTGGTGGACACCCACGAGCCCACACCGGGCGCGGTGGAGCTCGTGGCGTACTACACCCAGCGCCGGTCCGACCCGCCCGTCGACGTGGCCGCCGTGTACGAGGAGCTGCGCGAGCGGCTGCCGACGTACATGGTGCCCGCCTACTTCGAGCACCTGGACCGCATGCCGATGCTGCCCAGCGACAAGGCCGACCGGAAGAACCTGCCCGCGCCGCAGGGCCCGCGGCGGCTCGCGGTGCAGGGCGACATCATCGAGCCCGAGGGCGAGATGGAGCAGGCGCTGGCCGCCGCCGCCGCCGCACAGCTCGGGCTCGAGCAGGTGTCGGTGCAGAGCAACTTCTTCGACGACCTCGGAATGAACTCGCTGCTGATGGCGCAGCTCTCGGCGCGGATCCGGAAGGACCCCGCGCTACCGCCGGTGGGCATGAAGGACATGTACCTCAACCCGACGGTGCGCTCGCTCGCCGCGGCCGTGCGGGGTGTCGCGCTGCGCTCCACCGAACCGCGCCCGCGCGAGGTCCGGAAGGCGAGCACGGCGCAGTACCTGTTCTGCGGTGCCCTGCAGGCGGGCCTCTACCTGGGGGTCGCCTACCTCGTCGCGTTCATCGGCGTGACGGGATTCCAGTGGCTGTCTACGGCGAACGGCCTGCTCGAGACCTATCTGCGGGCCGTCGAGGTCGGAGCGGCGACGTTCGTGATCCTGACGCTGCTCCCGGTCGCCGCGAAGTGGGCGCTGATCGGCCGCTGGAAGCCGGGCCTGATCCCCATCTGGAGTCTCGCCTACGTCCGCTTCTGGACGGTGCGCCAGTTGCTGCGGATCAGCCCAGCGATGGTGTTCGTCGGTTCGCCGCTGTACCTGGTCTACCTCAGGATGCTCGGGGTGAAGGTGGGGAAGGGCGCCGCCGTGTTCTCCACGGCACTGCCCGTCTGCACCGACCTGATCACCATCGGCGCCGGTGCCACCGTGCGCAAGGACTCGTTCTTCAGCGGCTACCACGCCGAGTCCGGATGGATCCGGACGGGGCGGGTGACGATCGGCGAGGACGCGCTGGTGGGTGAGGCGGCCTTCCTCGACGTCGACACCGAGCTCGGTGACGGCGCCCAGCTCGGCCACACCTCCTCGCTACGAGTGGGACAGCACGTGCCCGCGGGCCGTAGCTACCACGGCTCCCCGGCGCAGGAGACGAGCACCGACTACCGCATGGTGGAACCGCGGGACTGCAGCCGGTCTCGACGAGTCTCCTACAGCGTGTTCCAGCTGGGCGCTCTGCTGTTCGGCTGGGGACCGCTGGCCACCAGCGTCATGTTCGTCCTGCTTCCGAGCGTGTTACCCGGGGTCGCGGCCGTCCTGTCCGGGGGCGCCGACCTGCCCACCGGCGGCTCGCACGACTTCGCGGATCCCGCCTTCTACCTGCTGCACTTCCTCATCGCCGGGGCACTGCTGTTCGGAGCCGCGTTCCTCGGGCTGGCCATTGCGATCACGGTGCCGCGCGCCGCGAGCCGCTTCGTCGAGCCGGGCGTCGTGCACCGCCTCTACGGCGTGCGGTACTCGGCGCACCGGACGATGCGACGGCTGAGCAACCTGCCGTTCTTCCACAGCATGCTCGGCGACAGCTCGTTCATCGTGGGCTATCTGCGCGCGATCGGATACGACCTGTCGCGTCTGGAGCAGACCGGCTCCAACTTCGGGCTGGTCGTGAAGCACGACTCGTCGATTCGTACTCACGTGGGCACCGGCACCCTCGTCTCCGACGGGCTCTCGGTGGTGAACGCGGACTACTCGAATACGTCGTTCATGGTGTCGGACGTCTCGCTGGGCTCGCGCAGCTTCTTCGGCAACGCCATCACCTACCCGTCCCAGGGACGGACCGGTGACAACTGCCTGCTCGGTACGAAGGTGATGATCCCCGTCGACGGACCCGTCCGCGAGGGCGTCGGCCTCCTCGGGTCCCCCCCGTTCGAGATTCCGCGCTCTGTCCAGCGCGACGCGAGCTTCGACCGCTACCGGACCGGCGACGAGTTCGCGGCCAGGCTCGCCCGCAAAAACCGCTCGAACTTGGTCACGATCGCACTGTTCCTCCTCCAGCGATGGCTGCAGGTCTTCGCCATCATGCTCATCGAGATCGCCACCTCCGACCTCTACGTCGAGATCGGCCTCAGCGCCTACGCTCTCGCGGTCGTCGCCGTACTCGTGTTCACGACCCTGTTCTCCGTGTTCACCGAGCGCCTCGCCCTCGGGTTCCGCCGGCTCGCGCCGCAGTTCTGCTCCATCTACGAGCCGTACTTCTGGCGCCACGAACGCCTCTGGAAACTCAGCGGGGTCGCCTACCTCCAGGTCTTCAACGGCACGCCCTTCAAGAGCATGGTGTGGCGACTGCTGGGCGTGTGTGTCGGGAGGCAACTCTTCGACGACGGCTGCTCGATGTCGGAGAAGACGATGGTGACGATCGGAGACCACTGCACCCTGGGCGCGAAGTCCATGGTGCAGTGCCACTCCCTCGAGGACGCCAGCTTCAAGTCCGACCACATCGTGATCGGTAACGGCGCCACGATCGGCGCGAACACCTACGTGCACTACGGCGTGCAGATGAGCGACCAGGTCGTCCTCGACGCCGACTCATTCCTGATGAAGGGCGAGAAACCATCCACGGACTCCCGTTGGCGAGGCAACCCCGCCCTCGAGGTACCCGAGTAGGACGCCCCCGACCGCGAGATCGAGATGGCTGTCCCGGCTCCCCGCACCGGACATACCGCCTTTCCCACGACACCCGTCGACGCCCGCCGTTCGCCTGGTGATCGCCGCAAGTTCGACGTCGTCATCCGCGGTTACGAGCGCGCCGCGGTGGACGAGTTCAGCGCCCACTGCGCGGACGAGGCCGCGGCACTGCGCCGCGAACTCGCCGAGAGCGAGCGGCGCCGCACCCTCGCGGAGCAGCACGCCAGCGCTGCAGAGCAACATCCACGTGCAACAGAAGATGAGGACCGGGCGTGGCGGCCCGGTCCTCAGGTGCGGCCGGAGGAGAGCTTCGGGTTCCGGGTGGAAGAACTGATCCGGTTCGCCGAGCAGCAGGCAGCCGACACCCGTGCCGTCGCCGCACGGGGAGCGGCCTCGATGCTCGAACAGGCTCGCGCCGAGGCCGAGCAGCTTCGCCACGAGGTCGAGCAGAACCTCATCGCACGGTCCGCGATGCTCGACCAGCAGTCTTTCATAGGGGTTGACGACACCACGCCACCCCGACGATCATGAACGGAACACGGTCGGAGCGTGGAACCCGGCGTCACCGACGCGACAGTCGGACCCCGACCTGCTCACCACCCGGAAACCATGATCAAAATGACATGGCTGCAGCTCAGGAGACACGCACGCACCCCGATGAAAGATCCAGGACGGATCCTCGCAGACGCCACGTACACGGCTCGCTACGGTCGGTAAATTCCAGCAGGATCCACTCGGTTTCGGTGCCGATCCGTGGGCTATTGGTTCGAGGACGGTCCCTTGTCATCGGCCCCGGATGCTCTCTCCGCAGGCAACCTGTTACAGCCGGTTACACCGTCGTCAGGCTGGCGGCCCCGGCGAACCGATGTGGCGTTACTCAACAGAGCGGCGCTGGAGTTGCTCATGGCTGGCACCGCGTTCGCACCGGCCCGGGCCCGTGCGGGCGAGGCGCGCGAACTTCTCGAACGGGAGCCATCCCGTCGATCTGGCGTAGCCCGGCCCGCGCCGTTCGTGGTCACGCTGACGCCTCCTGATCGGGAGGAGATCTCCCGTGGCCTGGCCGAGGGCCTGCAGTACAAGGAGATCCCCGGGGACTCGCGGGAAGACAACATCAACATCACGCGCACGACGGGCATCCTGTTCCGCCAAGCTCCTAAGGTCAAATGCTACGACCGGCTGAGCCCAAGTGCCCTGCAGGTTGCCCACACGGCCCCTCACATCACCGCGTGCGGTCGTTGTCATGTTGTGCCCTGGAGCGTGATTCGCTGAAACCGGGCCGACCGCGCGCTAGTCCAGTTCTGCCTACGAAGCTGTCGCCAGCGTCCAATGGTGCGGGCCGTCTGGGTGGTCGAGCCAGATAAAGTGTTGTCCGTCGTGGACGGTGAGGCCGAATCGGTCGCGGGTCGGCTGGCCGATCTGTTGCCATTGACGATATGCGGTTTCTACGCGGTCCCATAATCGCGTGGGTCCGCCTTGACCGACTGTGTGCGTACCGTCGGCTGCAGTGGTGTGGCAGAGCCAGGAGCCATCGTTTTGGCCGAACCAAGTTTCGACGGGGCCGCCATTGTCGGGGGTAAACGTGAGATAATTCCAGCCGCCCCCAAGTACGGTGAGTGCGGCGAAGAATTCGAAGGGGCTGGATTCTTGGGTGATGAGGTCGGCGGAAAGGCTGGTGCGCCGGGCGTCACCTTGGCCGTTCTCAATGGTCCGAAACGCATGATCGGCAGCGTCATGCCGGTTGAGAAGGCGGACGGGCATGAACCCGCCAAAATCGGGCAGAAAACGGCCTTGCGCGATGCCATCAGATCGAACGGTGAGTCTGACTAGTAGGCCACCGCAGTTGTTCCGGTCCAGCGGTAGCAGGATGACGCCCCCGGCGCGTGTCTGTGCGATCCATTCCTGGGGCACGCTAGGAACCGCCACGGTGGCGATCACCCGGTCAAACTCCGCACGGGCGGCACACCCGGCCGTACCGTCGAGGGTGGCAAGGTGAGGGGCGTAGTCGAACGTAGCGAGACGCTCACGTGCCCAGCTGACCAGGCCAGGATCAATGTCGATGCTCGTCACCTGGTCCGGGCCGACGTGGTGGCACAGCAGCGCGGTGTTGTAGCCGGTTCCGGTGCCGATTTCCAGGATCTGGTTTCCGTCCTGGACGTCGAGTGCTTCGAGCATCAAAGCCATCAACGAAGGGGCGCTACTGGACGAGGTTGATACCCCGTTGACCGTCTGGCCTTCGCGGGCGATCTGGGTGAGCGTATCGTCTCCATTCAGTTGAGTGATCAAGGGCTTGTTGCTGTACACTTCTTCCGCCCATTGGTCATTAGAAGACTCCACGAGTACCCATCCAGAGCGTTCGGGTGTCTGCGTGAAGTAGTAGGGGACGAAGGTGCCCCGAGGAATGTCGCGAAATGCGGCGAGAACTTTCTGATCTTGCACGGCGCCGCTTGCGGAGAGCGCAGCCATGAACGTGGCTCGGAGCAAATCGCTGTTAGTCATGATTATGCACGCCTTCCAGGGCGTCAGCCAGAGCACTGGCGATCGGCATTCCGGTTTCTTCCTCGATCCACGCCCACTGGCCATTAGGATTGCACTCCAAAAACCACCACCGCCCGTCCGGGTCCACAATGAAATCCAGCGCCGCGAACCGAAGCCCCAGAAAATCGAGGAGCGCCCTCACGCATGAACGAACGAGGTTTGGAGTCTCTATTACCGTGTACAGGATCGATTGGTAGTCTGACCGCCAATCGACCTGCGCCGCTTCGGATGTGGTGTCGATGCGAGCAGTGAAGAAGTGACCGTCAACAACGGTCACTCTCGCCTCGTATTCTTTCGGCATCCATTCCTGAAAAATATGCATGGTCCGAGAAATGTTCGGGTCGGCACACTGGCCTGCGGTGACCTTGGTTGTGAAGACGTGCCGGAAACCGTTGTCAACAGAGACGCCAGCACCGCCAAACGGTTTGCAAACGGCATCGCCCACGGCGGTGACGAACGCTCGTGCCGTTTCTGGATCGTTGGTGACAAGGGTGCGCGGAACTCGAAGTCCACATGCCACAGCGTGCCGTAGCTGGACCGGCTTATATTCAGCATAGCCAATGTGATGCGGGTGGTTCAGCCACTGATCCAAGGAGGCCAGCAGACCCCCGAATCCCATCCGAGCCTGAATGGCCGCCCACCGGCGTTCATCTTCGGACAAGTCCGGGTGGAACTCGAATGCTGTGGGCCGCCGATAGTAGATGCCCGTAACCTGGTTCAGCTCCAAGCAGCGCTGACTGGTCTGCAACCGGCCTGACCAGTGGCCGTCGCGAAGCTCAGCCCCGACGCTAAGCTTTTCGGGGAACTCGGCCGTATCACACCGAAACAGGGGGACACCTCGGTGGTTGAGCTCGTCCACCACCTTGTCCGCCGTGGGATCGAATGGGTGGGTCAGGATCAGGACAGGCCCTGCCGCACTCACCGGATCAGTCTTCCCGATGGTCGGTGTCGCTATCCCGGTTTGTGGTCTGACCGTCGCCGCCCTGGGTGACCGTGCTGGTCTGACCGTCGGTGTGCTTGGCCAAGGGCACCATGTCCGTACCGTCGCGGATCAGACCAATCTGTGCGTCCTCGTCGTAGCCCAAATCGGCTGAATCCACACGGGTCACCGTGCTGGGTGGCACGGCCAGCGTAAGCCCGAACGGGCGCACCGCTGATGCGGGTTCAGGTGTTGTGTTGATACAGCCGTAAGCGCGTCCCAACGGGAAATGATCCGATGCCGGAAAGATTCCTACGCCGACGGAGTTGCTGCGAGATTTATCAGACATTCGATGTACCTCCAATGGTGGTATCGCACCGAGCGGATTCCGCTCCGTCGCACCTCGCGATGGGTAGGTGTAGCGCCAGGTTGGCGTGGTGTCCAGGCGAGCACCGGCCACCACGTGGTGCAGCGAGAACGTTCGGGTCCCCGGGTCGCTCGGCACCTCGTGGCGGTTGTCCATGATCCTGCACGGCGGGCCGAGCGGAACCGGTGAGCGGGACTGAACAGCGGGTCACGCCACAGTGGGACGCGGTACTCAAGCATCGGGGCTCCTCCGCGGTGCGGGTGATGCCGGAACTCAGGCAGCCCGGGCGGCGCGAAGCTGGTCGGTCAACTCACGCAATGGTGGCGGCTGGCGGTGCGCCGGCAGCGCGGCGAGGTCGTCGGTGAGCCTGTGCAGGATCAGACCGCATCGCCGGGAACGAACGCCCACGTGACGGCGCAAGGCGGTTCGGCCGGCATGAGCGGCGCGGTCCAGATCGCCGGCCGCCAGTTGTGCCCTGGCGAGCCAGGCCGCGTGGAAGACTGCATTGCGTCCGGAGGTGGCGGCGCTCGCCCCGCTCGCACCGAGCACCTCCTCGGCGCCACCGAGAAAGCCATCGCGGTCCCGGCCGGTGACCGAGACCAGCGTCAACGCGCCCTGGGCGAGCTGGCTCGCCAACGCCTCCGGTCCGAACCAGCTCAGGTAGTCCGGCCGGTGGTCCAGCGCACCTGGCGCGTCGAGCAGCGTGCGGGCATCGTCGGCCGCCGCGAGGTAGCCGCGGGCATCGCCGACGGCGGCCTGCGCCAGCGCGTAGCGGCTGGCGGCCAGCGCCCGCACCGCAGCCGGCGCGGCCTTCCCGACCTCGTACGCGGCGTTGGCCAGCTGCACCGCGTCCCGTGCCGCCCGGCCCAGCTCGATGCCGTCGTCGAGGCGGCCGGCATGCACCGCGCAGCTGCTCATGCAGGCCAGCAGGTAGGTGCCGACCGATCGGTCGCCCGTGGTGTGCGCCGCGCTCAGGCCGCTGCGGAAGTACCGCTGGGACAGCCCGTGGCCGCCGGCGTCGTGCGCCATCCACCCCGCGAGCTGAGCCAGCTCCGCCCACTCGGCCAGCAGCTGGTCGGCGACCTTCGCGGAGGCGAACCGGGCCTCGCGCAGCAGCCGGGCCACATAGGTGAAGTGATGGTGCACGAACCGCAGGTTGTCGTCGTCGGCGCCCTCGACGTCGCCCAGGTTTCGTAGGCCCGCCGTCGCGGCGGCGATCGCGTCCACCATCGCCGAGGTTACCGTGACGCTCTTCCGGCTGGCGGCCAATGCGGCGAGCGATGCCCGGCCGCCAGCTGCCGCGTCAATGTACGCCCAGGCCGGTGCGGTGAGCGCGGCGCCACTCACCGCAAGGAACTTCCGACGGTCCATCCCGATTGCGCCTCCGGCGTGCCGTAGCCAGTCCTCCAGGAAATTTACGGTACCCGAGGCGGTCCACGGCAGGTCCAGGCCGGCGCTGGCCGGCACCCACAGCTCCGAGGTGCGGGCTCGGCCCTGCCAGAGCTCGGGCACGGTGATCTCGCTCCCGAGCGCGTCGGAGACGACGTGGGCGATCACCGTCGGCAACGGATGGTGCGGCACCCGCCCGCCCCGCACCCAATCCGACGCCGTGGTGCGCCCGGCATAGCCGTCGCCCAGCACGGCGTTGACCCGCTCGACGAGCCGCCCCGGCGACCAGCCCAGCTCGCGCAGCGCCGCCGCGAGAACTGGTTGGCGGTGTGCGGCCAGAGGATCACCCCGCAGTCACTGACGTGCCCCCCGGAGCCGCGGTGCGCTGCCTGCTGCAGGTGCTTCAGGGCTTCAGGCGTGGTGGAACCCGGCTGCGTCAGAGCGGGTGGTGAATGCGGCCTGGTCGCGGTGCGCCCCTGGCGCGGCTCAGTGGCCGGCGCCGGAATTTCGGTGGTGCAAGGGCCGCCAAGCCGCTGCCGACCAGTTCTTCAACCCGGCGGGGACGCACTCCATCACCTTCCGGGTCATCTACTACTCCTATGGCGACACGTCGTAGGAAATATTACTATCGCTTCATGCTCAACCTCGTGACGGTGGCTCTACCCGCGTTCCTGGCCTCGCTGGTGGAGTTCGTCGAGGCGTTCACGATCGTCCTCGCGGTGGGCACCAGTCGAAGCTGGCGGGCGGCGCTGGCCGGCGCGGCGACCGCAACCCTGGCGCTGGCAGCGCTGCTGGCCGCGTTCGGGCCGACACTGCTGGACCGCGTGGACGAGCGGGTGCTGCTGCTGGTGATCGGCGTGCTGCTGCTGCTGTTCGGCGGACGCTGGCTGCGCAAGGCGATGTTGCGCTCGGCCGGGATCATCGCCAAGCACGACGAGGCCGCGATCTTCGCCACGGAGGTCGACGCCTTGTCCGGCCCCGCCCGGGCGCGCCGGTTCGATTGGGCCGGGTTCGCTGTCAGCGGTAAGGGCGTATTCCTCGAAGGGGTGGAAGTGGCGTTCATCGTGCTCACACTGGGTGCTACCGGCGGTGGATACGCCGCGCCTACCGTGGGTGCGGCCGCGGCGTTGCTACTGGTGGTGACCGCAGGGGCAGCGCTGCGCCAGCCGTTAACACGCGTGCCGGAGAACACCTTGAAGTACGCGGTCGGGGCGATGCTGGTGACGTTCGGGGTGTATTGGACCGCGGAAGGACTGGGTGTGGTCTGGACCGGCGGCGCCGCGGCACTCGGGTACCTGCTCGTGGTAACGCTGGTGTTGTCGTTCCTCGCGATCCGATGGTTGCGCGTCGAGGCCCCGGTACAGACGGGGGCGGTACAGACGGGGGCGCCGTCATGAACCGGGTCGCCAGCGCTGTGTGGTCCGGGATCCGCGAGGCGTACGGGCTGCTCGTCGACGACGGCGCGATGGCGGTCGGAACCCTGCTCGCTGTCGCTGTCGCCGCCCTGCTGAGCACCGAGGCGATGCTCGGTGACGGCGACGCAGTCGGCTGGGTGCTGTTCGCGCTGGTCTGGGCGGCGCTCGCGGTGTCGCTGCACCGCGCCCGAACCCGGCACCGGGACCGACCGGCCAGTTAGCGTGCAGGTGCCTGCATCAGCGAGGCAGCCGCCACCCAGACGCTGCCCCATCTGCTCGGCAAGCGGAAAGGTCGCCGGGGCCCGGAGATCAGATCGAAGCTCACGTCGTCGAATCCGGTTTCACCGGTGGCCATCAGGTCCTCCTCGGTCGTGATCAGTTCGCATCGGGTACCCCCTCCGCGTCGCCATCACTCGCGCACTCGCGCAGTTCGGGCATCGACAGCAAGCGTGCCGGTCGCACCAGCACATCAACCCGGTACAACGCCTGCGCCGGCGCGGAAAGGCAAGGCCATGGGGCCTACCCCGCCGCCCGGCGACGTCGAAGTGTTCGAGCAGGCGCCGCCAGCCTGCACTTCAAGCAGTGCCAACGGTTCGGGAGACGGACCAAGTTTGGCCGCGGTCAGGCCGCGGTCCGTCGCGGACGCGAGGTGGTCAGCGACCCCACCACAGCTGACCACCGGGGCGTCGACCTTGCCCGGCCGAACCGGTGGCTACCGTCGTCGACACGTCGGTTCCTCGCAGAGCTGGCTGCGGCGACGCGCATGCCTGCTCATCGACCAGGCCAAGTTCGCCGATGGGACACTGGTGCGCCAGATCAAGGGGTAGTACTGATCGTGTTGGAAGCGGCGTTCTGGGGGTTCGTGGGCGGTGTTACGTTGCTCGTTGGAGCGGTGCTCGGCCTCGTGCTGCGCACCCCGCCTCGGGTGGTGGGTCTGGTCATGGCATTCGGTGGGGGCGTGCTGATCAGCGCGGTCGCGTTCGACCTCGTCGAGGAGGGGTTCGCGAGCGCCGGCGCGACACCGGTGCTGGTGGGACTCGTCGCTGGTGCGCTGACGTTTTACGGAGGGGACTGGATCCTCGACAACCGCGGCGGGCGGGACCGCAAACGCTCCGGCGGCCAGCAGGCCGGCGGCGCCGCCGGAGCGATCGTGCTCGGGACGATGTTGGACGGCATTCCGGAGTCGGCCGCGATCGGCGTCTCGCTGCTCGACGGCGGGGTGGGTGTGGCGGTCGTGGCCGCGGTATTCCTGTCCAATGTGCCCGAATCGATGTCCGCCGCGGTCGGGCTGCGCAGTGCTGGACACCCACCCAGGTGGATCCTCGGCCTGTGGCTGGCGGTGGCGGTTCTTTCGGCGGGCGCGGCGGCAGCCGGATACGGACTGCTTGGAGGCGCTCCACCCGACACGATCGCGATAGTGCAGGCTTTCGCCGCGGGCGCGATCCTCACGATGCTGGCCGACACGATGATGCCCGAAGCTTTCAAGAACGCCGGCAACTCCGTGGGCCTGGTGACCTGCGCCGGGTTCATCACCGCCTTCCTGCTCAGCCACGGGGTATGAGAACCGGTTACCTGGCGGCCTTTGTGACCTGTGCGGCGGCGACCTTGAGCAGCGGTTGCTTCGACACCGGGTCCCACTCGGTGATCGTCAGCTCGTTCGCCGCGCGCGGGTGCGCGCCGGGAGCGCGCGTCGTCGAGGAGGGCGCGCGAGCGCTCGACGATCCGGCCCATCGCGGTGTCCCATTGGCCCGAGCCGCCCGTGGTTGACCACGTCCTGGGACCGGCCGCGGATGCCGACCCGCACGGTGTCCCGACCCGACGCACGCCGGATCCTGCGCGCTACTCGCCGCCCGACCCCGGTTCGGCCATCCTGCGGTGTGCGGCCGCCTTGAGCTTGTCCGGCAGCACGCCGGAGATCACTGCCTGGGCCTTCGACGACAGCGAGCCGCCCAGGACCTTGGCGTCACCGTTGAGCAGGGCGTCGACGCCCTGCTTCGCGACCTGGGCCGGGTCGTCCTGGGACGACGTGCCGACCAACGTGTCGTCCATCCCGGCTCGGTGGAAGAAGTTCGTGGCGGTCGGGCCGGGCATCAGCGACGTGATCGTCACCCCGGTGTCGCGCAGCTCGTCCTGGACCGCCTCGGCAAACGACTGCAGGAACGACTTCGACGCGTTGTACACGGCCTGAAAGCTGCCCGGCATCGTGGAGGCGATCGAGGAGGTGATCAGGACACGACCCTCACCGCGGGCGACCATGTCGCGCAGCACGATCTGCCCGAGGCGCAGCGTCGAGATCACGTTGAGCTCGACGATCTCCTCGACGTGGGTGAAGTCCTGGTCGAGGAAGCCGCCGCCGCACCCGACGCCGGCGTTCAAAGCGGCCGCATCGAGCGGGCGTCCGGTGGCAAGGACCGCACCATGCACCTGCTCCACCCCCTCCTGGGTGCGCAGGTCGGCGCGCACGGACACGGTGTCGGCTCCGGTGCGCCGCAGCTCAGCAGCCGCTGCGTCAATGCCGACGTCCTCGGCGTTGACGACGAGGTCGTAACCGCGCTCGGCGAACTGCTTGGCCAGTTCCAGGCCGATGCCGCTGGAGGCCCCGGTGACGAGGGCCAATGGCTTGTGTTCACCCATGTCGAGGAGGTACCCGCAGCGGCCGCAACAACCCTCTGCTTCTGCATCTGGTGAGGCGATACTGATGAGTCGTTCGTCACCATCGGTGCGCTTCCGATAGGCGGTACTCGACCGGCCCGGCTGACCGAGTACCGCGAGAGTCTCCGTCCTGGATCGAAGGCCGGCTCAGCTCACTCCTCCTGTCGACGCTGGCGGCGCAGCTGCGTGACGGCCGGCTCACCGTCGGGCTCCTGGCCGATGCCGGTGAGCATCTGCTCGATCTTCTCATCGGGTTGCCGCGGGGCCAGCAGGGGCGTGTCGCGGTCGACGATGGCCTCGACGAGGAAGGGCCGGTCGGCGGTGAGGGCGTTCCGCCAGGCATTCTCGATCTGGTCGGGCTCGTCGATCCGGACGGCTCCCAGGCCCAGCAGCTCGGCGTACCGGGCGTAGGGGAAGGGCGGCACCTCCTGGGAGACCGGGAAGCGGGGGTCGCCCTCCACCTCGCGCTGCTCCCAGGACACCTCGGACAAGTCGCCGTTGTGCAGGACGAGAACCACGAAGCGGGGGTCGGCCCAGTCGCGCCAGCGGTGAGCGACGGTGACGAGCTCCAGGATGCCGCTCATCTGCATCGCCCCGTCGCCAGCCAGGACGACGGCCGGGCGGTCGGGATGGGCCAGCTTCGCCGCGATCGCGGTGGGCATGGCACAGCCCATCGCGGCCAGCGTGCCGGAGACGTGGCCCCGCACGCCCGGCGGGAGCCGGAGGAAGCGGGCGTACCAGTAGGTGCACGACCCGACGTCGACGCTGACGAGCGCGTCGTCCGGAAGCACGTCCGACAGGGCGTGCACGACCTGCTGCGGGTTGAGCAGCGCGCCCTTCCCGGGCGGCTGCTCGGACGCGCGCTGCTCGCGGACCTCGTGCCAGCGGCGCACGGCCACCTCGACCTGCCCGCGCCACCGCCCGCTCCCTGCGGCCGAGCCGTTCGCCCTCCCCCGGTCCGGCGACGCGTCCCACCGGTCCCGCAGCGCCGTGAGCGTGTCGCGGGTGTCACCGGTCAGCCCGACCTCCACCGGGGTCTTCGTCCCGATGTTGCGGGCGGCGATATCGATCTGAACGGTGCGGGCCTGGCCCGGCGCGGGGTAGAACTCGGTCCAGGGATCGTTGCTGCCGACGACGAGCAGGGTGTCGCAGGTGCTCATCAGCTCGGCGGACGCCGTCGTCCCGAGGTGACCCATGACCCCGCAGTGGTAGGGCAACCCCTCGTCCAGCACCGGCTTGCCGAGCAGGGACGCCGTCACCCCGGCCCCGAGCCGCTCGACGATGTCGATGAGCTCGGCCTCCGCGCCGTAGGCGCCCTGGCCGACGAGCACGGCCGGTCGGGAGCCGGCCGCCAGCACCTCCACGGCCCGGTCCAGGTCGACCGACGCGGGCCGCACGTGCGGGCGCGACATCGCCGTGCTCGTCGGCACCACGCCGTGGGTGTGCGGGGTCTGCTCGGGCAGCTCGAGGCTCTGCACGTCGTGCGGCACGATGATGCAGGTCGGCGTGGAGGTGTCCAGCGCCGTCCGGAAGGCGTTGTCGACGACGAGCGGGAACTGCTCCACGGAGAGCACGGTCTGCAGGTACTGGCCGCAGACGTCCTTGAACAGCGTCTGCAGGTCGACCTCCTGCAGATAGCCGCTGCCCAGCGCCGTCGTGACGACCTGCCCGACGATGGCGACGACCGGCTTGCGGTCGAGCTTCGCGTCGTAGAGCCCGGCGAGCAGGTGGATCGCCCCGGGCCCTTGCGTAGCCAGGCAGACCCCCACCTCACCGGTCGTCTTGGCGTGGCCGCTCGCCATGAACGCGGCCATCTCCTCGTGCCGCGCGGTGACGAGCTCGGGATCGCCCCCTGCCCGCTGGAACGCCGCCAAGAACGGGTCGATCCCGTCCCCGGCGTAGCCGAAGACGCGGCGCACACCCCAGTCCCGCAGCCGGGCGACGATGCCGTCGCTGACGAGGGACGGAGCACCGTCACGGCCGCTCACGGCCTCGGTCCGTTCGTCGGGGCGGGGACGTCGTCGAGACTGATGTCCCCGATGCCGTGCCACACCACAGCCTTCACCGCTACCTCCAGATCGAGAGTTCGAGACTTCGGACGTGCGCCGGGGGTCAGCGGAGCCGAACCGGTTCGGAGTCGATGCGTGTCCGGAACAGCACGTAGGGCTTGCGCCGCTCGTCCTTGCCGCCGCGGTACTTGTCCTGCCGGTAGAGCTGGTTGGAGGTGAGGTAGAGGTGACCGTCGGCGGCCACGGACAGGGTGTCGGGCCACAGCAGCCGCGGGTCGTGCACCACGGTTTCCCAGGTCCCGTCGGGCAGCCGGCGGTGAACGGCGTTGTGCTCGCCGTCGGTGACGTAGATCCGCCCCGCCGCGTCGGTCTCCATCGGCGGCTGGCCAGGCAGCAGTAGTAGAGCCGGCTGCCGTCGGCGGCGATGGCGATGCCGTCGGCGCCCATCCTGACCGGGCTGGTCGAGCCGTCCTCGGAGCGTTCCAGGAACTCGACACCCTCCACGATCATCCGCAGGTTGGGCGGGGTCTGCGCCTTGGTGCTGGGGTGCTCGTGGAGCCGGCGCCAGCTCTCGCCGGTGGCGAGGTCCACGACGATGATGCCGGCGCCACCGTCCTCATGTGCTGGCAGCCCATGCTCTCGGTGATCAACGACCCTGCAACAACTCCTGCCCGGACGCCGGTGAGCACTCTGGGGCGCAGCGATCCACGGCCAGGCACCACGGCCAGGCACTAGGTAGCGCAGCAGTGTCAGGGGTCGGCGGAGCAGCGTAAACGGGCGGCAAGCTGTCCGCGGATCGCAGCGTAGGGAATCGCGTTTTGCAGGAACTCGAGCCGCGGATCGCAGAAGAGGCGCTACTCTGGCCGCATGTACCGGCACCGCATGCTGATCGGCCCCCTCGCCGACGCGCTCGCCGACACCCCGGTCGTCGTGGTGGCCGGCCCTCGACAGGCCGGCAAGAGCACCCTCGCCGCGCACGTGGTGGCCGACACCGAGGGCACCTGGCTCACCCTGGACGACGCGGGAGTTCTCGACGCGGCGCGGGCCGACCCCGTCGGCTTCGTGAGCGGGCGTACCGGGCTGGTCGGCATCGACGAGGCCCAGCGGGTGCCCGAGCTGCTGCTGGCAGTCAAGGCAGAGGTCGACCGCGAGCGGCGGCCAGGCCGTTTCCTGCTGACCGGATCGACGCGGCTCCTCGGTGCGCCCAAGCTCGCCGACTCCCTCGCCGGCCGGATGGAGGCGCTGACCCTGTGGCCGTTCACCCAGGCCGAACTCGGTGACGCGAGGGCGGTACCGGGGTTGATCGACCGGGCTTTCGGCGACGGCCTGTCCGGAATTCGCCCCTCGGCGGTGACGAGGGCGGAGATACTGGATCGGGTCGGCGCCGGGGGCTTCCTTCCTGCCTTGGCGCGGACCGACAGACGCCGCACCGCCTGGTACGACAGCTACGTCGCCGGGGTCATCGACCGCGAGGTGCGCGCAGTGACCGACGCCACCTACCTCCGCGAGTTGCCCAGGCTCCTGCGCCTGTGTGCGGCCCGCACGTCCGGTGAGCTCAACATCGCCGACCTCGCCCGTGACCTCGGCCTGTCCCGACCCACGACTGACAGCTACCTCGCGCATCTCGAAGCGGTCTTCCTCATCCAGACCATCCCGGCGTGGTCGACCAACCTCACTGCCCGGGTTGTTCGCCGGCCCAAGCTTGCCATCACTGACACCGGACTCGCTGCCCGGCTGCTCGGCGGTCGCCTCCGGACCGACGCCGAACTCGCCGGTCGTCTGATCGAGACGTTTGTTGCGGGCGAGCTGCGAGCACAATCCGAATGGTCACAGAACCGGCCGGGGCTGTACCACTTCCGAGACCGGGACGGCGCCGAGGTGGACCTCGTGCTGGAGTCCGGTGACGGCCGGGTGGTGGGCATCGAGGTCAAGACAGGCGCCACCGTGCGTGCCGACGACCTCCGCGGCTTACGACTCCTCGAGCAGCGCCTCGGCGCTGACTTCGCAGCCGGCATCGTGCTGTGCACCGCGCCTGAACCCCGGCACCTGGGCGGGCGGCTCTGGACCCTCCCCTTCTCCGCGTTGTGGCGCTCGGATGAGCCGGCGGTCGAGCCGGCGGCGCATCTCATCGGCCGTGATCTGCCGGGAGATTGACCGGAGTCACGACGGCCAACGCTTCGGCTGGTAGTCGAGTGCCTCCTGGCCGTGCAGCTCGCGGGTCGAGCTGTTGATCCGGACCAGGAACACGGGCTTCCGGTCCCCTTTGGTCGCGGTGGCGAAGACGGGCTGCGCGGCGGGTCCGACGACGATCCTCGCGACGGCCGACCCGTCGATACGGCGTACTCCATGGCCGAGTCCTTCTCGCCGGTGCGCAGGTTCCTGCGTCCGGTGGAGCGGTGCTGCGCCGAGCTCGACGTCACCACCTTCCGCGACGGTCGGATGGAAGTCCCGCGGTGCCTTTGCGTGGCGAACAGCGGCGCCTCGGCGATGCCGTCGGCCTCGACGACGGCGCGGAGCACGGCGGACGCGCAAGCCCGAGCCGCGTCGGGTTATCCTCCCGGTCGCAGTCACGGGACACATAGCCGCCATCGGCGCGGCGCGACGGCTGATTGCCACCGCCGGATACGGACGCGTCATTGATGGGGGTAACGGCCTTCTGTTCGCGACGCTGCCCGAGCCGATCGAGGCCGCCCTCCGCGGCCATCTGTCCGACAACCCCAGGCTGGACGCCGCCGCCGACTACGGCCTACGATTGCTCGCCGCCGAGCACGCGACGTGCGACACGGACGCCGCATTGCTCGACGTCCTCGTCTCCTACGACGACGAGGCCTGGCCGCGAACCTATGCTCGACGCAACAACCTCCGTCCCCGTTCGTGGGCGCACCGCGATGGACACGGTGCTGACCGAGCGGATCCTGCGGGGTGATGACGACATGCGCCACCGACCGCATCGACCGTCTCCACGCCGTCTGGCCGACCATCCTCGACCACCTGCTTCCCGATCGACGCGATCTAGCGGACAGGGACGACCGTTTGAGCCCAAGCCTATGCGGACATTTGGTAGCCGCGACAGAGACACTAATCGGTCGATCTGCATCGCCATGATCGACGGCTTGCAGAGCGTGACCGCCGCCATCCACACCGGCACACTCGACGCTACCGGCGCCGCCGGGCTTTACGACACTTAGTGGCCACGCCGGGCAGCTCGATGGTAGGTGAGCGCGTCATTCACGATCGGAGCCGCCGCGCAACCCGGCCGGGGCTACCCCTGGGCAGGAACAGCGAACGTCGCGCTCGCCGTGCTGTCACCCCCCGTGGTTGGTTGTGCTTAGGTCCCAACCGCATTAGAGTGCCAGCATGTCGAGAATCGGGTGGATTGAGGAGTCAGAAGCAACCGGGGAACTAGCCGAGGCGTACCGGGAAATCCGGGCTAATTGGCCGCCTAAGGAGCAGGCCGCGGAGGTGTTTAAGGCGCTGAGCCATCGGCCTGCGTTCATGAAAGCGCTGTCGGACGCAACGCTGATGACAATCACTCCCGGAGCACTCACTTCTGTCCAGCACGAGATGATCGCACTCTATGTGTCATCGCTGACCGACTGCCCGTACTGCGCCTATCACCACAAAGTGTTCCTTGAGGTGGGAGCTCTGCGCACCGTACCGTTGTCTGGAGATGAAGAACAGGAGGCTGAGCGCCGAGTCCAGATTGCTGAAGCTCTTTACCAGGGAAACTTCGCTTCTGCGCCGCTCACCGTCCCAGAACGTCTTCTTTTGCGCTTCGTGGAAACCTTAACGCTGCAACCGGGCGGAGTTCGCAGTGAGTTAATTGACGAACTGCGTGACGTTGGATGGAGTAAACCTCAGATCGCCGAAGCGGTATACACTTGCGCCCTCTACAATGCTTGGGTTCGTATCACCAACGCTTTTGATACCGATCCTCACGATATAGATGCCACCTTCGGGCTCAACCAGGGCGTGGCTAAGTGAGGCTTTCGCAACCCGTCCGTTGATCATGCAGTAAGCGGCCTTGACCTGAGAGGACGTGACCGGCTTCCGGGTTGTGAGTAAGCCTCAATCACCCGAATCCTGAACTCGTCAACGCCTAGTGGGACGACGAAACGTTCGTAGAGCACTACCGGCGGCCGAGCAAGCTTCCTAAGCAGACGTAAGCATGATGATGAGTCAGCGCGGTTCTTGCGTGTCATACCTTGCCACCGGTCACGGTGTCGGCGGCTGTGTCGCGGATGTGGTCGTCTGGGTCACCAAGTAGTTCCCGGAGCAGACGCGAGGCAGGTTCCCGGCGCGCGCCCAGTAGGTGTCCGAGGTAGATGGCTGCGGTTTCCCTGTCTGGGTATTGGTGGCTGTGGGTGAGCGTGGCCAGTACGCGTACGGCATCATCGGAACGTTGGGCGCACATGTGCCGGAGCTGGTCATCGAACTGGGCAAGCACCACGTCATCGTGGGTGATGCGTTGCCGCAGCCGCAGGAACTCCTGCGCGGAGATGACCTGCGATTCCCTCTCGCGCATCACCATGCCAGATCCTATCTTTTCACACCAAACAACCGGGGTCATCTAGTGTAGAGACCACCGCAACGGCATTGGCAAGTGCGAAACGCCCTGCGAACCGAGCAACGTGCCGGATTTATGTGCTCACTGTGGGCAATCTGGGACGGTCTCATCGACCACGGTCATACCTGGTCCCTCGGGCGGGTCACCGTTGAGGAACGCGTTAGCCGGGGAATAGTACTGGTTACCCCATGGTGGGCTGGCGATCTGATACCAGTACAGACCAACGCTGGGCGCGCTCGGTGCGGTGATC
>Ga0136617_10000984_pt1 | contig 24905 bp, 30 predicted proteins | sample AntDrymUQ3222106_2_FD_129672 | JGI IMG/M metagenome (GOLD analysis project Ga0136617, IMG submission 129672) | Polar desert sand microbial communities from Dry Valleys, Antarctica - metaG UQ322 (21.06) | ecosystem: Environmental > Terrestrial > Soil > Desert | place: Antarctica: Dry Valley...
ATGGCATCGCCGCCGGGCTGCACGTCCTGCTGCGGCTGCCCAGCGGCCTCGATGACGAGCTGGTCGCCACCGAGGCCGCGCGTCACGGGCTCGTTGTCGAGCCGCTGTCGCGATCGACGCTCGAGCGACGCGGTCCGAGCGGTCTTGTCATCGGATACGGCGCCATTCACGAGACGGCGCTCGAGCCCGCAGTGGCGTTGCTCGCCGAGGTGATCCGCCGTCGCGCTCATGCGGTAGATCGGTGATGGGCGCGGTGTGCGATCGACGCCGCCCGTAGAGGCACCGCCCCACCCCGCCCACCTCCCACTGGTCCTCGCCCCCGCCCGGCGCAATCACCGCACGTTCGTGCGATGGCGGGCGACTCGCGCCCGGTTTCCGCAGGTCCGGGAGTCGCACCAGGTGCGTCGCGGATGGCCGGCGACGAAGAGCAACCGGCACTTCGGGTTGGCACAGGCGCGAAGGCGATCTCGCTCAGTCCCGGCGACGAGCTCGATAGTGCAGCATGCGAGGTCGCTGAGCAGCCGATCGACGGGCGCTCCCGGAGCGTGCTCGGTGTGCCTCGGGCCGGCAGCGGTGAGGACGAGCTGGGGAGCTCTCGCGGCGCGCGCCGCAAACGCGTTGAGCCTGTTCACCGTCTCCGGGCGCAGATCTGTTCCGTTGATCGTGGCGAGGACGAGCTCACGCACCGTGGCCCGGAGGACGCGAAGCTCTTCAAGGGCGGCCGGAGCTTCTTCCTGACCGGGTACCGCGATGCCTTGGGCGTCGAGCCAGTCGGCAAGTTGAGCCTCCGTGGTCAGGAGATCCCGGCCCGGGCGCTCGCTGACGAGCGTGTTGGCCAGATCAAGGCACGGCGGGCCGGGTTGAAGAGGAAACCGGGTGCGCGGCATGGTGGGTAATGATACTTTGCCCTACAGTGGCATTACACGAGACACGAGCTGGCGGAGCGAGAGCGATGGAAGAAAGGCTGCGACCCCTGCTTCCTGGGGCGCGGGCCGTCGCTCCGCTGGCCGTGGCGGTCTTTCTGTTCGCGGTGACGTTCGGAATCCTCGCTCGCAGCGCGGGCATGGGATGGCTCGCGCCGCTGGTCTTCTCGGTCACCACCTTCGCGGGCTCGGCGCAGGTAGCGGCCGCCTCCGTGCTCGACACGGCAGGCGGTGCGAGCGCCGCCGTCGTGGCTGCGGTGCTGCTCAACCTGCGCTACCTCCCGATCGGTCTGTCGATCGCCCCGGCCCTTCGCGGCCCAATGGTTCGGAGAGTCCTCGAAGCACAACTCGCGGTGGACGAGGCCTGGGCCATCGCGCATGTCGGCAACGGCCGCCACGACCGCGATCGTCTCGTCGGCGCCGGCGTGATCGTCTTTGTCGCGTGGGTGACCGGCACGGGCGTTGGCGTGGTCGGCGGCGGCGTGCTGGGTGATCCTGCCGCGCTCGGGCTCGATGTGCTTTCGCCCGCACTGTTTCTGGCCCTGCTGATCGGACAGGTCCGCGAGGCGCGCGCGGCCGGCGCGGCGGTGCTGGGCGCGTCGATCGCGCTGGCCTGCATTCCGTGGGCGCCGGCCGGCGTGCCCATCGTGGCCGCGAGCCTCGTTGCGCTGCTAGGGCTCACCGGCGGCCGGCGGTGAGCAGCGTCTGGGTCCTCGTCACCGTCGTCGGCGTGGTCACGATCGCGCTGAAAGGCGCCGGCGCGGCGCTGCTTGCGGGCCGGCCGCTTCCAGCGACCTTCGGGCGGATGGTCGCGCTGCTCGCCCCGGGACTGCTGGCCGCGCTGATCGTCGTGCAGATCTTCGGAGCGAAGCACAGCCTTGAGCTCGACGCGCGCGCCGCCGGCTTGGCTGCCGCGGCGCTCGCCCTGCTCGTCCGCGCCCCGATCCTGATTGTCGTCGGGTCTGCGGCGCTCGCCACCGCTCTCGCGCGTGCGCGCGGGTTTGGATGACCCGGTAGCGCCTCTCAGCACCGCGAGGTCATCGCCAACGCCTTACGCGACCTCTACCCCCACCGCCCCGGCGGGGCAGGCCCCGGGCGACTCGCGGTCCACCACTGGCGTGAGCAACGGACGCCGTCTCGTGCGTGTCTGAGCCTCGACCTATGAGGCCTACCGGCGGTGGTGGTCGCCGCGCGGCAGCGCGGTCACGCCATCCCGCAGCGCGATGAAGCCGGGTCCGGCGGGTGGGCGCTGCCACAGCGCGGCGGCGAGGTTGTAGATCGAGCCGCCCGGACGGCAGCCGTTATGCCGACGTCGGCACAACTCCTGTTAGCCGACCTCCTGGTTATGCCGACCTCGCGGCGCCTTCCGTTGCGTGTAGCCGTGTTGGCGGCGGTGAGGTCGGCATAGTCACAGCGGTCATCTGCGCCTTTGGGTCATCCGGCTGCGCCGTGGTTGATCTCGCGCAGCGCGTCAGGGAGGCTTGTGTCATGAGCCAGCCGCCGCCGTTTGACATGCCGATCCCGGTGCCCCGGGTAGAGCCGACGCCTCGTTGGATCCGGGTCCGAGCGGGAGAGACCTGGCTCGCCGACAGTCGTCGGGCGTCGCTGCTGGCGTGGTACGGGCCGGGGATGCTGCCGACCTATTGCTTCCCGGCGGACGATGTGCGCGTCGACCTGTTGCGCGAGGGCCGTGACGAATGGTATGACGCCGCGGTTGGTGGCGGGGTGGTCCCCCGCGCAGCGCGGCTGCTCGGTGACCTCCCGGAGCCGGCTGGCGCCGCGAACGGGCTGTGGACGTTCACGTGGGACGGCTCGGTGCGCTGGTTCGAGGAGGCGTTCGAGATCGGGACGCACGCGCGCGACCCGTCCAAGCGGGTCGATGTCGTTCCGAGCGAGCGGCACGTCCGGGTCGAGCTCGACGGGACGCTGCTGGCCGACTCGACGAGCCCTGCGGCGCTGTTTGAGACCACGCTCCCGACGCGCTGGTATCTCCCGCGGGAGGACGTGTCGCTCGATCTGCTCGAGCCGTCCGAGCTGCGGACCACCTGCCCGTACAAGGGCCGCGCCTCGTTCTTCTCGGTCAGGGCGGGCGGCGAGCTGCGACGGGATGTCGCCTGGACCTATCCCGAACCGCTGCCGGAATGCCCCGGGGTTCGCGACCGCATCTGCTTCTTCAACGAGCGCGTCGACATCACGATCGACGGAGAGTCGCAGCGGCGCCCGTTCACGCCCTGGTCGATGGATCCCGGTGGATGACCCGACCCAAGCGCCAGGGATGAGGCCAAGGGCCTCCGGTGAGTCGTGAACGGCACGGCGCGCGGTCGTTCAACTGTGAGCGCGCAGCGTGGAAAGGAGCGGGCGGAAGCGAGAGAGAAGGCCGATCAGGAATCCTGGTCTTCAGCGAGGGCCACGCTCACGCAGCTGCCGCGATGCGCCGTGCGTGCTGGTGGAGGTATTCCTCGACGGTCCTCAGGTGCTCCTCCATCGCACGCTGCGCTCCGGCACCGTCGCCGGCCGTCACCGCTTCGAAGATCCGGCGATGCTCTGGCATCGCGCGCCGAGCGCGGTACTGAGGCCGCGCGAGTGGATAGCGTGCGATCACCAACGCGTCATGGATGCGGCGGCTGAGGCTGCCGAGCGCACGGTTGCCGGTGGCGTCCGCCAGCGTCTCGTGAAAGCTCACGTCCGCGCGGTGGAACTCCTCTTCGGCGTTCCCCGCGCGCGGGCGCGCCGTCGCCTCCTCCATGCGGTCGAGCGCCACCTTGAGCGCCGAACGCTGTGGTTCCGTCGCGCGCGTGGCGGCGAAGCCCGCCGCAGCCACGTCGAGCAGTCGGCGGCACTCGAGGTACTCGCCGAGCAGCTCGACGGCCAGCGGTCCCCTCAGGACGGCGAGCAGCACGTCGGCGTTGAACACGTCCCAGCCGTCACGCGAGGCGACGGTCGCTCCGCGCCCATGTCGCACCTTCACCAGTCCACGCTCCTCGAGCGCCCGGATGCACTCTCGAGCCACGCCGCGGCTGACGTCGAAGCGTTCGGCGAGATCGGTCTCGCGCGGAAGGAGCGCGCCGGCCGGTGGCCGTCCGGCGACGATCTCGCCGGTCAAGACCGCCAGCACCTCCCGATGCAGTCGCATGGCCGAAGATCCAATCACAGGACAACTTCGCGTACAACATCAGCCCGCACGACGCGCGGTCAAGCCGCCGTCGACGATCAGCGACGCTCCGGTGATGTAACTGGCCGCCGCGGAAGCCAGGAAGACGATCGCCTCGGCTACCTCGGCCGGCTCGGCCATCCGCCCGAGCGCCACGCCGGCCACCATCTGCCGTTCCGTGTGCTCCTTGTCCTCGGCGAGATCGATGCTCTCCTGGACCAGTCGGGTGCGGGTGAAGCCGGGACACACGCAGTTGACGCGGATGCCCTGTGGCCCGTGGTCGAGCGCCAGGCTGCGCGTGAGCCCGATCAGGCCGGACTTCGCGGCCGCGTACGGGAAGAAGCGCTCGCGGGTGACGAAGCCGTGGATCGACCCCACGTTGACGATCGCGCCGCCGCCGACCCGCCGCATGTGCGGCAGCACGTGCTTGGCGCCGACCCATGCCGCCTTCAGGTCCACCGCGAAGAAGGCGTCCCATTCCGAGGTCGTCATGGTCTCCGCCTCGAAGGTCGCGTTGACGCCGGCGTTGCTGACCAGCACGGTGGGCGGGCCGAGGCGCTCGGCGCAGACCTCCACGACGTCCGCGAGCTGCTCCTCGCTGGCGACGTCGCAGGGCACGAAGAGCGCCGCATGGTCGAGTTCCCGCGCGACCCGCCGGCCTTGCGCCTCGTTGCGCCCACAGAATGCGACGGCGTAGTCGCGGGCGAGCAGAGCGCGGACCGTCGCCAGCCCGATCCCCCGTGTCCCGCCCGTCACGATCGCCACTGGTCGTCGCTCGGACATACAATGACTATATGACTTGGGAGATCGCGCTACCCGCCGCCGACGTCCTGGGCGAGTCCCCCGTATGGCGGCCCGAATCCGGAACGCTGTCTCGCGTCGACATCTCGGCCGGCGCCATCAAGGTGTTCGATCCTCGCTCCGGCGAGGACCGAACGGCCGTGACGGCGCCCGACCCGGTCGGCTTCGCCATCCCACGACGCGACGGCGGATGGATCGCGGGCGCCGGTCGCCGGCTGGTCCTCTACCCCGAGGGGCAGGTGGTGGCGGAGGTCGAGCACGAGCGAGAGAGCAACCGCTTCAACGACGCGGCGTGCGACGTCCGCGGGCGCCTGTGGGCGGGCACGATGTCGACGGTCCGCGCGCCCGGCGAGGCTGCGCTCTACCGCATCGGCTCAGGCTGGCGGGAGGTCGAGCCGGTGCTCACGGGAGTCGGTCTCTCCAACGGCCTCGACTGGAGCGCCGACGGCACGAGCATGTACTACACGGACAGCCTCGAGCAGCGGGTCGACGTGATCGACTTCGACGTCGATGCCGGCCGCCTCGGAGATCGACGGCCCTTCGTCCGCGTGGCGAAGCGCGACGGTCTTCCCGACGGCCTGACCGTCGACGCGGAGGACCACGTCTGGCTTGCCCTCTTCGGTGGCGGCGCGCTGCGCCGCTATGCACCGGACGGACGGCTCGACCGCGAGATCCGACTGCCGGTGACCAATCCGACCAGCGCGGCCTTCGGTGGCGCCGCGCTCACGGACCTCTACGTGACCTCGGCGCGGCACCTGCTCACGCCTGAGCAGCTTGCATCGGAGCCCCTCGCCGGCTCGCTGCTCCGCCTCGATGTCGGCGTCGCCGGACGTCCGGCTCACCTCGCACCGTGACTCAGCCGCGCTGCAGCCTATGCTCTAAGCCAGTAGCTCAAGCCATCTGCGTGAGTCACGACGAACGTGCCGCCATCGACCTCCGCCCCTCGCATCGCGCCTGCCGGGCTGCGTGAGTGGCTCCTACGCTTGGAAGTGGCTGCCGTTCGGCTGCGCTCGGACGCAGCCCGCGCACTCGCGCTCAACGACACCGAGATGCTGGCGCTCACGCATCTCGCTCGATTCGGGCCGCTGTCCCAGGCGCAGCTCGCGCGACTGCTCGAGCTGTCGTCCGGCGGGACGGCAAGCCTCGTCCATCGCATGGAGCGGGACGGGCGGGTCGTCCGCCGGACCGGCGACGGCGACGCTCGCGTGCGGATGGTCGCCATCGCGCCCGGACTCGAGGCCAGGCTCGAACAGCAGTATCGCCCCTTCGTGAAGGACTTGGATGAGCTGCTGGCGCAGATGCAGTCAGAGCAGGTCGACCGCTTCCTCGACGAGCTCGTCCGCCTTGCGGAGGCGCATGCCGACCGAGGTGCATCGCCACGTAGTGCCTCAGTCGCGCCGCAGCTCGACCCGTGGGGGTAGGGCCTCTGCCTCCCTAGAGCCGGAAGTGCATGAGCACCAGCCTGGCCGTGGTCAGCTCGCCGCCGCGCGCACGACTGTCCTGCTGGATGCGCACGGCTGTCTCCAGCAGGTTCTTGAGCGCGCCGTTCAACTCATGGAGACCCTGGTCGTCGACCTCGAGCGGCGTCCGACTGAGATGGGTCTCCTGCGCGTCGAAGCCACCCGCCATACCGGCGCGGCGGACCTCCGACCACAGCATGAGCAACAGGGTCTGAGTGAGCTTGTGCCGGATCGACAGCGGCAGCAGCGCCCACTCGGCATCTTCGATCCACGGCTCGACGGTCGCCCTGTAGTACTTCTCGCGGGCTCCGCGCACCTGCTCGGTCCTGACGAGCTCGATGAGCCCTTCGCGCTGGAGGACGCCGGTGTGGTACGCCGCCAGATTGACGGGTGCGCCGAGACGTTTCGCCGCCCGGCTCGGGCTCGTCTCAGCGCTGTGATATTCGAGCAGGAGCTTGTGTCTCAGCGGGTTCGCCAGTGCGTGAGCGAAGCGCAGCAGCTCGGGGACCGGGCGGGGAGCCGATGTCACCCGAACAGATGCTGGCAGGCGGCACAGTCGCTGTCACGCGGCACCTGGAGTCGATGAGTCTCCAGCGTGCGCAGATCGATTGTGAGCGCGCCTCCGAGCGTGGCCGGCTGCGCACCGATGAGCAACTGCAGGATCTCCATCGCGACCGCGGTGCCGATCAGCCCTGAGGCGGGACCGAGTGTGGCGACCCGCGTCTCGTGCAACTGAGCATGACGGACGTAATCGTCGTAGTGTCCGGACTCGGTGCGCAGCAACGTCTCATGGCAGGCGAAGCAGGCCGCTCGTCCGGGCCAGTAGATCGGGCCCACCTTGAGGATCGGTGGCGCCTGCCCCGCCGTGACGAACGGAATCCCCATGGCGATCGCAGCCTGGTTGACCCAGCGCCCGAGGACGTAGGGCGGCGAGTCGGCGGCGAGGACGATGAGATGGCTTCCTTCGCTGATCGCACTGACATCCTCGGCGCTTCGGATGCGCGACCCTTCGATCTGCACGTCGATGCGAGGGTCGAATCGCCGTAACCACGCGCGCGTGGCCTCGACTTTCGGCGTCCCCAGCCCGTCGGTGGCGTACAGGATCTGGCGGTTCAGGTTCGAGAGCTCGACCGCATCGTCATCGACGAGCACGAAGCCCCCGATGCCGGTGGCCGCGAGGGCGGCGATGATCCATGAGCCGAGGCCTCCGCAGCCGAGTACGACGATGCGGGTGTCACGCAGCCCTCGCTGGAGCGCCTCGGGCGCGCCGTGCTCGGCGAGATACGGCAGTTGACGCACGAAACGTGACGCGTCCTCCGGGTCCAAGGCGACTGCTGCACCGACCGTGCTGAGCACTCCGGCGCGATCGAGCGCATCGACTTGACTGCGGAGAAGCTCTTGCGGCCGCTCGAGCTGCGTGGCCAGGTCGCTCATCGACAACGGGCCGCCGGCCAGCGCGTGGACGAGCTGGAGCGCGTCGTGATCCGCATCGCGGATCAGCAGGTCCGCGTCGCCCGAGCGGAGCAGGTAGAGGTCGCCTTGCGACGTCGGGAACGGCTCCACCGACGAGCGCAGCACGAAACGCCGGTCGCCCGCGGCGCCTGCGGGCTCGACCGGCGCGTCGTTCAGGAGCCCTTGAACAGCCCGGACTCGGGCAGCACCGGACGCTCGACGATCTCGATGTTCATTCTCGTTCACCTCCCTTCGTGCTCGGGCGCGGAGATCCGCGCGGTGTACACGGCCTTGGTGTGCTCGAGGTCATCGAAGGGCTCGTGCCATCGACCGGTGGCATCGGTGCCCCAGACCCGCGTCCAGGAGAAGCCCGCTGCCTCGAGGGCCGCCCGGATGGACGCCTCGGGATGATGGCGCTGGTGGTGGACGCTTCGCGTCCGCCGCCACCACGGCGTGTGGACCAGCTGCAGGTGGTCGATGAAGCTCGTGGCGGTGCCGCCGCTGGGCAGATCTTCCGACGTCCGGCCTTCGCAGACCAGCACCTCGTTCTCGCCCGGTACGACGAGCAGCGACGAGTAGAGCGCGCGCATGGTGGCCAGCGTGTCGACGTCGAACGCCACCACGCCGCCGTCCGCGAGGTTCCTCCGGAAGCCTTCGAACGTGGTGACGAGCTCCTCCGGATCCTGTAGGTAGTTCACCGCGTCGCACAGCGCCCACACCAGGTCGAATTCGCCGAGCACGGGCAGCTCGCGCATGTCGTGACACAAGAGCGTCACGTCTTCGGGCACCTTGCCGCGGGCCAGCTCCAGCATCTGCGGTGAGATGTCCACGCCGACGACCTCGAAGCCGCGCGCGACCGTCGGCCCGATCGGGCTGCCCGTGCCACACGCGACGTCGAGCAGCCGGCGTCCGGACAGGCCCGACATGGTGGCGAGCTCGAGCACCGTACCCGTCCACGTCTTCTGATCGTGGCCGGCGGTGAACCGGTCGTAGCCGCGCGCGAGGGCGTCGTACGCGGCGCGCGCGTGATGCCGGTCCAGCGTGCTCATGTCGGCGAGCCCGTGACGACACGGTGGGAGAGCTCACTGGAGGCGGCCATCACGTCGGCTGCCACCGCGTCGATGTCGGCCAGCTCGTCGGGCGGGCCGGAGACGGCGAGGGCGGCCACCACCTCTCCGTAGAGATCGGTGACGGGCGCACCGACCGCTCGCCCCTCCGTCCGGTACTCCGCCTCCTCGACGGCGAAGCCCCGCTCGCGCGTCAAAGCCGCCTGCACCTGGATCACGTCGGCGTCGACGATGGTCGCCTCGGTCACCCGCTCCAGCTCTCGGGTCAGCAGGTGCTCTCGCCATGGGTGGCGGTGGGCGAGCAGGACCTTGCCCGCTGCAACCGCGTGCACCGGCGCCAGGTCGCGACCCGTGCTCAGGCCGTGCGGCTCTCCCACCCGCAGCAGCCGCAGTGCGCAGCGGTAGCTCGGCACCGCGAGATGCACGGCGAGCCCGGAGCGGGCGTGCAGGTCCGCCGCGACCTCGGCGCCGAAGCGCACGACGGGCGCCCGAGCGGTCAGCTGGGCGGCCAGCGCGACGATCCGCATGGTCGGGGCGTACAACGGCTTGCGCCCGTCGGAGCGACGCAGCCAGCCGTCCTCGACGAGCCGGTTGAGCAGCCGCCGCGCGGTGCGCGGGTGCACCTTGAGCGCGGCGGCGACCTGCGGTGCAGAGCTGGGTTGAAAGGCGACCACCTCGAAGGCCTCGAGCGTCCTTCCGACGAAGAACGCGCTGTCGCTCAGCGCGCTGCCCGCCGGTTCGAGACCGCGGCTGCAGGACCGGCGGCCACGCCGCCCAGCTCGCCCAGGTAGTGCTCGACGGTGAGGAGATGGCAGCGCATGGCCTCACCTGCCTCGTGCGGATCGCCCGCGGCGATCGCGGCGAGAATCCTCCGGTGCTCGGGCAGGCTCCGCTCGATGCGCTGGTCGGGCCGCGCGAGCGGCCGGCGGGCGGCGATCAGCGCCCGGTGGATCGGCTCCGTCATCCCGCCCAGCGCGCGATTGCCCGTGGCGGCGATGACCGCACGATGGAAGTCGACATCGGCCCGGTGGTAGAGATCTTCGGCGAACGGGACGTCGCGGGCGGCGGCAGCCGCCGCCATCCGCTCCAGCGTTTCGGACAGCACCACGAGATCGGCGCGGGAGGCACGCCGAGCCGCCAGCTCCGCGGCGCTGATCTCGAGCAGTCGCCGGCACTCGAGGTATTCCCCGAGCACCTCCTTCGCCCTCGAGCTGTCGAGCGAGGCGGCGATGACGTCGGGATCGAACATGTCCCACTCGTGCGCGGCGCGGACGGTCGCTCCGCGACCGTGCTTGACGCTGACGAGACGCCGCTCCTCCAGCCCACGGATGCTCTCGCGCGCCACTCCTCGGCTCACACCGGATCGCTCGGCGAGCGTCGCCTCGGAAGGCAGGCGCTCACCGGGTGCGATCACGCCCGAGACGATGTCGGAGACGAGCACGCGAAGCAGGCTGCGGTGGAGCCGAGACATGCAGTGATTGGATCACTTACGGTACAGGCTGCACCAGTCAGAACTTCGTCCTCCGATCGTTGCGTATGTCGAACTAATAGGGGCAGCGAAAGGTCCTCCCCTTCGATGGCGACGAAATCGTGCCGTTGACCCGGTAAGTGGTCCGGTGATCCAATCTCTCGGATGGGGACCGCCGGAACGAGGACACGCGTGCGCCTCGGCCTCGTCGGTGGGGGGCTGATCGCCCAGCTCGCGCACCTGCCGGTGCTCCACGCCTTGCGCGACCACTTCACCGTGGCCGCGCTCGCCGATCCGAGCCAAGCGGTGCGCACGGCGCTCGGCGAGCGGTACCGCATCGGACGCCGGCACGCGAGCCACGTCGAGTTGCTCCGGGTCGGCGAGATCGACGCCGTGCTGGTGAGCTCGCCCAACGCGACGCACGCCGGGGTGACGCTCGCCGCGCTCGCGGCGGGCGTCCACGTGCTCGTCGAGAAGCCGCTGTGCCTCGTGCCCGAAGACGCGTACGCCATCGTCAGCGCGGCGCGCACGGCGGGGCGCGTCGTCCAGGTCGGCTACATGAAGCGTCACGACGCAGCATGGCGTGGCTTCTGCGATGAGCTCGCTACGGCGCCGCCGCCGCGCCGGATCGAGACGACGACGATCGACCACGGGCTCGGGCGCAGGTTCCGGCCGCCTGACTTCGTGGCCGGAGACGACATTCCGGAGGAGGTCGCGGAGGACGCCGCGCTCGCCGAGGCCGAGCAGGTGCGGCGCGCGCTGGGCGCGGCCGACGTGGCTGCGCATGTGCGGACGTACTCGGACGCCTTCCTGGGCGCGCTCATCCACGACGTCAACCTGGTCATGGCCCTGGTCAGCAGCCGGGGAGCGACGCCGCCCCGTCCGGTCGGTGCCGCCTGGGAGCCCGGCGGCGCACTGGCGAGTGCCTCCTTCGTGCTGTCCTCGCGCGGTCGCTGGGAGGCCGCCTGGCTCTTCGCGCCCACCGCCGCCGCGTTCTCGGAGTCACTGCGCGTCTACGGCGACGACGGCTGCCGGTGCCTGTCGGTCGATGCGCCCTACGCCGACGTCCACGGGACCTACACCGCGCAGCTCCTGCACTTCCACGCTTGCGTGACCGCGGGCGCGCCGTGCCTCACGCCCGCCGCGCAAGGCGCGGTGGACGTCGCGCTGCTCGCCGGCGCCTATCGATCGGCGATGGCGGCGTGAGCCGCTCCGTCATCGTCACCGGCTCGGACTCCGGCATCGGCCGGAGCACCGCCCTGGTGCTCGCACGGACCGGCTTCGACGTCGGAATCACGTGGCACACGGATGCAGACGGCGCCGCCGAGACCGCCGACGAGGTCCGCCGTCACGGCCGGCGAGCGGCCGTGGCTCGGCTGGATCTGACAGACCGGCCGGGCGAGGCGGTCGACGAGCTGGCCGCCGAGCTCGGCCAGCTCTGGGGCCTGGTCGCCTGTGCCGGAGCCAACCACCGCGCCGCGCTGCTCGACGATGAGCCCGACGCGTGGCGTCGCGCGCTCGAAGTGAACCTGACCGGCCCGGTGCTGTGCGCCCAGGCAGCCGCACGCCGCCTCGTCGAGTGCGGCAGCGGCGGACGCATCGTGACCGTCACCTCCGTCCACGAGCACGTGCCGCTCGCTTACGCCGGCGCCTACGCCGCGGCGAAGGCAGGCCTCGGCATGGCCACCAAGGTCATGGCGCTCGAGCTGGCCCGTGAGCGGATCACGTGCAACGCCGTGGCTCCAGGCCACATCGCCACGCCCATGACGGGCAAGGCCGGCATGGATCCGCATGCGGTTCCCCTCTCCCCCATCCCGCTCGGCCGGCCGGGCGGGCCCCGCGAGGTCGCTGAGCTGATCGGCCACCTCGTCTCCGACGTGGCCGCCTACGTCACCGGCGCCTCATTCGTCGTCGATGGCGGGCTGACCCTGACCGCGGCGACGGCCCTTCAACAGCTCGTGGAGCAGGACGGGTGACCGCCTCGTCGCCGCCGGTGGCTGCGACGCCCGGCCCGGCGGCGGGCGACCGCGCCGTCGTCCTCGCGCTGCGCGCCCTGCACGCCGGGCCCGTCGTGATCCTCGTCCTGCTGCTCGTCGCCATGACGGCGCTGTCGCCGTACTTCCTGACCGGGCGCAACCTCACCAACCTCGGCTTTCAGGCGTCGTTCGTCGCCGTCCTGGCGCTGGGCCAGCTCCTCGTCATCCTCACCCGCGGCATCGACCTCTCCGTCGGCTCGGTCGTGGGCCTGACCGGCGTCGCCGCTCTGGCGGCCGGCGGCTCGGGCGCACTCGGGAGCGCCGTCTTCGTCCTCGCCGGCGCGGCGATCGGGCTCGTCAACGGAGGCGTCCAGGTGTGGGGCCGAATCGCCAACCCCTTCATCGTCACGCTCGGGACGCTCGGGATCGTCCGCGGCCTCGCGCTCGTGATCTCGGACGGGGAGACGAAGACCGGCTTTCCGGACGTCGTCGAGACGCTGGGCAGCGGAGAAGTCGGCCCCGTCCCGGTCCCGGTCCTCCTCGTCGCGGTCCTCGGCGGGCTGACGGCGACGCTGCTCGGCCGTACGCAGTGGGGCCGGTGGATCTACGCGGTCGGCGGCAACCCCGACGGCGCGCGCCGTGCCGGGCTTCCCGTCGACCGCGTGCTGCTGTCCGTGTACGTCATGTCCGGCGTCGCGGCGGGCGTCGCCGGCATGCTCGTCGCCGGTCGGACCGGTGCCGCCTCTCCACAGGCCGGGCAGCTGCTCGAGCTCGACGCCATCACCGCGGTGATCATCGGCGGTGCGAGCTTCCTCGGCGGCCGCGGCCGGGTGGGGAACGTCATCGCCGGCGCCCTCATCATCGGCGTGATCCGCAACGGGCTGGACCTGCTCAGCGTGAGCCCGTTCTGGCAGCTGATCGCCATCGGGACGCTCGTCATCGTCTCGCTGCAGCTCGACGTCCTCCGCGGCAGCCTCGAGACACGGCTGCGCGCCGCTCGCGGCCAGGCGGCCGAGGCGTGACTCCGCTGCTCGAGGTGCGGCACGGCGCCAAGAGCTACGGCTCCGTACGCGCGCTGCACGACGCGTCGCTGGCGATCGAAGCCGGCGAGGTCGTCGCCCTGCTGGGCGACAACGGCGCCGGCAAGTCGACGCTCGTCAAGGCCATCGCCGGCGTGCATCGGCTCGACGGCGGCGAGCTGCTCATCGACGGCGCGCCGGTCAGCTTCGGCTCGCCCGTCGAGGCGCGCCGGGCGGGCATCGAGACGCTGCACCAGGATCTCGACCTCTTCGACAACCTGCCCGCGGTCGCCAACTTCCGGATCGGCCGCGAGCTGCGCGGTCCGCGCTGGCTCGGGCGCCTCGCCTTCCTCCGGAGTCGTGCGATGGAGGCGGACTGGGGAGCGGAGCTCGAGCGGCTTGGAGTGCGACGCATCGACGCACGCCAGGAGGTCGGCCTCATGTCGGGTGGCCAGCGCCAGGCGATCGCCGTGCTGCGCGCCGTGGCCTTCGCCGACCGGCTGGTCATCCTCGACGAGCCGACGGCCGCGCTGGGCGTGCGCGAGTCGGCGCAGGTACTGGAGCTCATCCGGCGTCTCCCCGAGCGCGGGGTCGCCGTCGTCGTCATCTCGCACAACCTGGAGCACGTCGGGCAGGTCGCCGACCGCGCGGTCGTGCTCCGCCAGGGCCGGACGGTCGGCGATGCGGCTCCGACCGCGGCGAATCACGAGGCGCTCGTGTCGATGATCGTCGGCGCGACGCCTTCAGCCGCAACCACCGACGAGGGAGGGTGAGGATGGGTGCTCGAACGCTGTGCGGCGTGACCTGCGCGGTCGCGCTGATGGTCGTCGCCGGGGCGTGCGGAGACGACGGCGTAAAGGACGGCTCGAGCGCGGGCGCCGAGCCGGTGCGGGTGGCCATGATCATGGCCTCGCTGGGCAACGACTTCTACGTTGGCCAGAAGGAGGGCATCGAGGCGGAGGCCGCCCGCCAGGACGGTGCAGAGGTGACCGTGTCCGCCGGGCGCACGCAGTCCTCGACCGATGACGTCATCGCGATGATCGAAAACGCGATCGCCAAGGACGTCGACGCGATCGCGGTCAATGGCTCGGACACCAAGCCGCTGCTTCCGGTGCTCGAGCGCGTGGTCGAGGCCGAGATCCCACTGGTGCTGTTCGACGCGCCGGCCGACGAGCTCGATGCCGACACCGCGAGCTACATCGGGACGGACAACGCCGCCGGCGGCCGCGCGGGCGGCAAGTGGATGGCCGAGCAGCTGCCCGACGGCGGGCAGCTCGGCGTGATCCTCTGCGTGGCCGGCCACCCCGTCACCACCGCCCGCCTGGACGGCTTCAAGGCCGGCTTGGGCAAGGGCTTCCAGGTCGTCGCCACCGCCGATGCCGGATGCGATCCTGAGAAGGGTCGCAAGGCGATGGAGAACATGATCGCCGCCCACCCGGAGGTCGACGCGGTCTTCTCGACCAGCGACAGCCAGTCGCTCGGTGCCGTCAAGGCGCTCAAGGCGGCCGGCAAGGACCCCGTCTTCATCTCCTTCGACGCGCAGACGCCCGTCGTGCAGGCGATCAAGAGCGGCGACGTGGTCGACGCCTCCGTCGCGTGGTCGGCTCGGCAGATCGGCGCTGAGGCGGTCCGGGCCGCGGTCGCCGCCGCGCGCGACCAGAGCCCTGAGCCGCGCACGCTCGTCCCGGTCACGGTGGTCGAGGCGGACAACGCCGGCAAGTGGAAGGGCTAGGGGCTGCCGCTTCCTCACCACATCGCTCGGGAGCCGTCGGCCGGCGACCGTGGGCTCGGCTTCGGCCGGGCCCACCCAGGCGCCGTCGCCGCCACGGTGAGCACGTACCGCCGCCTCCTGCGGGAGGCGGCGGGCGTCTCACCATCCCAGCTCGCGCACGTCGGGCGCCGCGTCGCCGAGCAACTCGACGCGTGCCCCTGGCTCGTCGAGGAGATCGAGGGCATCGCCAAGGGGGCCGGCCAGGACCCGTGCGAGCTCCTGGCGGTCAACGCGCGGACTGAGCTGCTGGGTCCGATGCAGGAAGGTGAATGCTCGCTGGTCGCCTGGACGCGCGGGGACGACGTCGGGCTCGCGCAGAACTGGGACTGGCACCCGGCCCTCGCCTCCGCGGCGGTGGTCATCACGACCACGCGGGACGACGGATCGTGGTTCACCACGCTGACCGAGGCGGGCATCGTCGCCAAGCTCGGCCTGAACTCGAGCGGCCTGGCCGTGGGGTTGAACTTCCTGACCTGCTCTGAGGACGGTGGCCTGGACGGCCTTCCGGTCCACGTGCTGCTGCGCCGGCTGCTCGAAGAGTGCACCGACTCGCTCTCCGCGCTGGAGCTGCTGCTCGGCGCCCGCGTGAGCGCGTCCGCGGCGGTGACCGTCGCAGCGGCTGAAGAGGCCGGATCCGCTGTGTTCACAGCCGAGCTCAGCCCAGCCGGCCCAGCCATCGCGTGGCTGGAGGACGAGTGGCTCGTCCACACGAACCACTTCCTCGTCGGACCAGCCGGCGGCGTCGACACCCAGCCGTCCCTCTTCCCGAGCACGCTGCTGCGCCGGGAGCACCTGCTGCGCCGGATCCGTCATGGCGCGGCGGTGCCCGAGGTGTTGGCCGAGCACTTCCCGCGTGGGCAGGCGATCTGCCGGCATGACGGGCCGGTGGGGCCATGGGCGGAGGAGCGGGAGACGCTCGCCTCGGTCATGATGGATCTGCGCCCGCCCGCGCTGCGAGTCGCGGCGGGCCCGCCGTGCAGGACGCCGTACGCCCCCGTCGCGCTCCCAACATGAGTGCCTGCCTGGCCATCACCGTCGACGTCGACGGCGAGGCGGGCCTGCCCGGCGGCGGCGCGGGATACGAGCACCGGCTCTCGAGCCGCTCCGAGCGGCTCTACGGCATCCGGCGCGGGTTGCCCCGGATCCTCGCGCTGCTCGCGCGCGCTCAGGCACCGGCGACCTTCTTCGTCCCCGGTGTGACCGCGGAGCGGCATCCGGACGCGATCGCCGCGATCCGCGAGGCCGGGCACGAGCTGGGCCTGCACGGGCACACGCACCGGCGACTCGACGAGATGACCGCCGCCGAGCAGGGAGCGGACCTCGAGCGCGGCCTCGAGGCGCTGCGCCGCTCGGCGGGCGTTGACCCGGCCGGCTACCGCGCGCCCGCCTGGGAGATGACGCCCAAGACCCTGCGCCTGCTCGGCCAGAGCGGCTTCCGCTACGACTCGAGCCTGATGGAGGACGATCGCCCGTACCGGCTGGACGGTGACGGCGTCGGGCTGGTCGAGCTGCCGGTGCACTGGTCGCTCGACGACGCCCCCTACTTCTCGGCCTGCGGCGACGCCGAAGCGCCGCTGCGCGCCTGGTCAGCAGAGCTCTCGGGGGCCGCGCGTGAGGAGCGCCCGCTCATCGTCACGCTGCATCCAGAGATCCTCGGGCGCCACCATCGGCTGGCGATCCTCGAGCGGCTCCTCGAGCAGGCGGATGCGATGCAGCTGCCCGCCAAGCCGCTCGCGCGCATCGCAGCGGAATACGCGGATGCCTAGCGCACGTCGCCGAGCAGATCGGCGGGAACCACGTCGAGCCCCCTCGCCACCCGTACCAGGGTCGACAGCCGCGGGTCACGCAGACCCCGTTCGAGGCGGGAGATCTCCGTGAAGTGCAGGCCCGTCCGGTCGGAGAGCGCCTGCTGCGTCAAGCCTGCTGCTTCGCGCAGGCGGCGCAGGTTCGCGGCGAGCTGCTCTCGGGGCTCCACTCGCGAGCATGCTCAGCAGCTGAAGCCAGAACGTCTAGAGCCAGAAGCACAAGCTCACTCGATCAGCCCGCGCCGCATCGCGTGCGCCACGAGTTGTGCCCGCTCGTGGACGCCGAGCTTCTCGAACATCTGCTCGAGGTTGGTGCGGATCGTGTGCGGAGACAGATGGAGCTCGCGCCCAATCTCCGGCGCGCTTCGGCCCTCGGCGACGAGCCCGAGGACGATCCGCTCGCGCGGACTGAGGAGCGGGCGGTGCGGCGGATCGCGACGCGCGATCTCGCGTGCCACGCCGCACTGGGCGTCGGGCCCGAGCACGATCTCCCCCGCCGCAGCCCGGCGGATCGCCACACGCAGCTCATCCGGCGAGACGCGCATCGACAAGACGCCCGCCACGCCGTCGCGCAGCGCGTCGTAGGCGTCGGGGCCGTCCACACCCATGGCCAAGAGCAGCACGCGCGTCGGCAGCCCGTCGTGGCGCACCGCAGCCGCGATCCGTCGGCCGTCGAAGCCGCTCATCTCCGTTGCGAGCAGCGCCACGGTCGGCTGACACGACCGCAGCCTGTCCAGCGCCGCGCGGCCCTCATGGTCCTCGCCGACCAGCCGGAGGGCGCTGTCCTGCCGCACCACACGGGAGAGCGCGTCGAGCACCAGCGGGTGATCGTGAGCCGTGGCGACGGTGATGGCCATCCGTGCGAACGCTAGATCGGCTGACGCGCAACCGTGACGCGCGCACACTGCTGAGTATCCGTTTGGCCCTTGCGTTGAACTTGCCGTGCGGCAGTGATTCGATCTCTGAGCGATGCGGCGCCATGAGGAGGTCGTGCAGCTCATGATCGAAGCCCTCGTGGACGGCGAGTTCGAGGGCGGACTGGCCATGCCGCCCGAGCGCGACCTCGCGCAGCGCTTCGGGGCCAGCCGCGGCACGATCCGCGAGGCGATCCGGAGCCTGCGCGAGCGCGAGATGGTCGCGGTGGTCCGCGGCCAAGGCCAGCGCGTGCGTCACAGCGACCTGTGGCGGGTGAGCGAAGCACTGCTGCTCCGCGCGATGCTCGAGCGCGATCCCGACCGCGAGCTGCTGACCGAAGCCATCCACGGCCAGGCCGTGTTGCTGCGCGAAGCCGCCTCGCGGACCACGGTCATCGCGACGGATGGCGACCTGCGCCTGATGCGCGAGCGTGTCGAGGAGTTCGACCGCGTGCAACCGCTGGAGCCACGCGTGGCAGATCGCGACGAGCAGCTCCTGCGGGCGGAGCTCGAGTTCTACGAGGCCGTCTTCAAGATCGCCGGCAACCGGGTGCTCACCGACCTGGCTGCGCCGCTGCTCGAGCTGCTGACGAACCTGCGGCGCGAGCGCGCTGCTGACCGGGACGCCGCCGCCGTGCGGCAGTGCCGGCGGCTGCTCGAGGCGATCTCGTCCCGCGATTCCGAGTTCGCCCGCGAGACGACGGAACGCAACATGCGGCAACTCGCCCGTTGGCTAGGAGCAGGGTGAGTCCAGCGCCGCCTGCAGCGCGGGCTCGGCGAGCTCGAGCGTGCGGTCGATGTCGTCCACGGTGTGTGCGGCGCCGATGTGGCTGCGGCCCAGGCTCTCGGGCATCTCGAAGACACCGCGGGCGATCAACTCGCGCCGGTACCGCATGAAGAGGTCGGTGTCGATGCGCAGCACGTCGTCGTAGGACGCCAGCGGTCCCTCCATGAAGCAGAGGACGAAGAGCGATCCGTAGCCGCTGGCGATCGCGGGCACGCCGGCCCGTTCCGCGATCGCCTGCAGCCCACCGCGCATGCGCTCGCCGAGCGCGAAGACATGCTCGTGGACGTTGCCGTCCTCCAGCTGCTCCAGCGTGGCCAACGCCGCCTCGACCGCCACGCTGCCGCCGTTGTAGGTGCCGCCGAAGTGCACGTCGCCCGCCGGGTTGGTGTTGAACCGCTCGAGGTGCTCGCGACGGCCGGCGATGGCCGCGAGCGGGAAGCCGTTGGCGATCGCCTTGCCCAGCGTGGTGAGGTCGGGCAGCACGCCGGCGATCGCCTGGTAGCCGCCGATGTGGTGGCGCACGCCGGTGATCACCTCGTCGAAGATCAGCAGCGCTCCGGTGCTGTCGCACAGGCGGCGCAAGCCTTCGAGGAAGCCCTCGGCCGGGAGCAGGCCGGGAGAGTTGTGGGCGACGGGCTCGACCAGCACGGCCGCGACGTCGCCGGGATGGCGCTCGAGCGTCTGCGCCACGTCGTCGAGATCGTTGAAGCGGCACACCAGCGTGGCGTCGACGGCCGCCTCCAGCATGCCCACCGAGTGGGGATCGCGCCGCCCGACGCGGTCCGGCGCGCTCATCACGTTGCGCAGGACGTAGTCGTGGAAGCCGTTGTAACAGCCCTGGAACTTGATGACCTTCTCGCGACCGGTGACCCCTCGGGCGAGCCGGATCGCGTGGTATGTCGCCTCCGAGCCGCTGTTGCAGAGCACCACCTGCTCGGCCGAGGGAACGTGCTCGCAGATCTTGCGGGCGAGATCGTGCTCGGCCTCCGTGACGCCGATGCCGAACAGGACACGCTCGCCCATCGCGCTCGCCACGCGCTCGGTCACGACCTGATGGGAGTGCCCGAGGAAGATCGCGCCGTAGGCCGCGTGGTAGTCGATGTAGCGGCGCCCGTCGAGGTCCTCGACGTAGGCGCCGTTCGCGCGCCGGATGCAGATCCGGGGATCGCTGCGCCGGCGGCAGGTGTTCACGCCACCGGGGATGACCTCGGCCGCGGCGTCGAGAAGGGCCTCGGATGCGCTCAAAGTTCTCCCTGAGATCGAGTGATTGGATCACTCTACCTCACGCCGAGGCCGGCGAGCGCCGCAGCGAGCTCCTGCTCGCCGACGTCGTCGGCGATGACCGCCTCGCCGAGCGCCACCGGCAGCACCCAACGCAGGCTGCCGCCCCGGATCAGCCGGACCTTCTCCAGCGCGTCGGTCAGCGCGGCAGGATCGACGGCGACGGGCAGGTCGCGCGCGTGGACCGGGAGGCGGCAGGCCGCGATCAGGTCGTGGAGCCGCGCGAAGAGCGTGTCAGCCATCCATCCGCGCGCCAGCGCGATGCGCGCCTCGGCCAGCATGCCGAAGGCGACCGCCTCGCCGTGCAGCAGTGGCCCGTACCCGGTGATGGTCTCGAGCGGGTGACCGACCGTATGGCCGAAGTTGAGCGGACGGCGCAGGTCCTCCTCGTACGGGTCGCGCTCGATCAGCTGCGTCTTGATCGACGCCGCCGACGTCACCAGGTCGGCGAGCATGTCAAGGTCGCCGTCCAGCAGGGCACCGGTGTGCCGCTCGAGGAAGGTGAAGTATGCCGGTGACGCGATCACGGCCTTCTTGATGCACTCGGCCAGTCCCGCGCTGACGTGCCGGCCCGCGAGCGAGCGCAGGAAGCTGACGTCGGCGACGACACCGAGCGGCTGCTGGAAGCCGCCGATGAGGTTCTTCGCGCGCGCGTGGTTGACGCCCAGCTTCCCGCCGAGCGCACCGTCGACCATGGCCAGGAGCGTCGTCGGCACGTTGACGTAGGGCACGCCACGCATGTAGCTGCTCGCCACCCAGCCGCCCAGGTCGCAGACGACGCCGCCTCCCAGGTTGATCACGGCGTCGCGCCGGCCCAGCCGGCTGTTCGCCAGCCACCCCAACAGCTCGCAAGCGCGTTCGAGCGACTTGCTCCGCTCACCGGGAGGCACGGCGCACGCCATGACGCCGATGTGGTCGCGGCGCAACGCAGCGACCAGCTCGCCGCCGTAGAGCTCCTCCACCCCACCGTCGACGATGAGCGCCGCCGTCGTCGTGTCGAGGAGCAGGCTCGCGAGCACACGCTCGGTCTCGTCGGCTCCGCGCGTCACGAACACGGGGTAGCGGTCGTCGCGGCGAGCCCGGGCGATGACCGGGCCCGTGGTCGCCAGCGGCAGCTCGTCACGAACGCGGAAGCCCATCGGCGTCTGGATCGTCATGGGCCGAGCGTCGCGCCGCCCGCCGCCTCGGACATCCCTCGATCGCACCTTCCGCCGCACCTCGAGCCGGTCGCTCGGTCCCCTCGATCGCGGGATGCCCCACGGACGCGGCGAGGACCAGGGTGCGGTCATGGACGCGATCGCGATCCGAGAGGTGGAGGGCGGCGAGCTGCGCGACGGCGCCGCGCTGCTCGCGGCATCGCTTCGCTTCGCCGACTGCGACGCGGTGCCCGCCTGGCTCATGCAGACCGCCGTCGAGCTCGGCGGGCTGGCGCTCGGAGCGTTCGCCGCGCGCCGGCTGGTCGGCTTCTCCTTCGCGTTGCCATGGGGCACGGACGCCTTGTTCTCGTGCGGCCTGGCCGTCGATCCGGCCTGTCGCGGCGTGGGCATCGGACGCCTGCTCAAGCTCGCCCAGCGCGATCGCGCGCTGGCCGGCGGACGCGCGCGGATCCGCTGGACGGCGGATCCGCTGGCCGCGCCGGCGCTCGCGCTCTACCTGACCGGGCTCGGCGCCCGACTGACCGAATACCGCCCCGAGCTCTACGCCGCCACGCGGCCGGAGCCGGTGCCGCCCGATGACGTCGTCATCGATTGGCCGCTCGAGCCAGAGGCGAACGAGCCGAGCGGGAGCGCCGAGCGAGTCGAGGTGCCGTCCGACCGACGCGCGCTCGACGACGTGGCGCTGCGGTCCTGGCGGCTGCGAGTGCGCGAGGGGATGTGCGCGGCCCTCGACGCGGGAGCCGTCGGCACCGGCGTTCGCGTCGACCGGGCCGCGGGTCGCGCCTGGGTGCAGTTCGAGCAGCGGGGATGACCTCCGGGCTGTCCATCACGGTGGACGTCGACGGCGAAGCCGGGCTGCCAGACGGCGGGCAGGGGTTCGGAGATCGGCTGACGAGCCGGTCCGAGCGCGCCTACGGGCTGCTGCGCGGCCTGCCTCGCGTGCTGCGCGCGCTGGCCGAGGCTGACGCGCAGGCCACGTTCTACGTGCCGGGCGTCACCGCGCTTCGCCACCCTCACGAGATCGCGGAGCTCGCGGCGGACGGCCACGAGGTCCAGCACCACGGTCACGCGCACCGCCGTCCCGACACGATGGACGACCCGGCGCAGCGCGCCGACGTCGAGCACGGGCTGGACGCGCTCGCCGAGGTGACGGGCACGCGGCCGCTCGGGTACCGCGCGCCGGGGTGGGAGCTCACCCACGTCACCCTTCGGGCGCTGGTTCAGGGTGGCTTCACCTTCGATTCGAGCCTCATGGGTGACGACCGGCCCTACCCGCTGCAGGCGACCGGGGCGTCGCTCATCGAGCTCCCGGTGCACTGGTCGCTCGACGACGCGCCGCACTTTGCGCGCACGACCGACCCTCATGCCCTCCTGGACGTCTGGCTCGCCGAGCTCGACGCGGCGCACGAGGAGCAACGGCACCTCACGGTGACGCTGCACCCGGAGATACTCGGGCGCCCACACCGCGTCGACGTCCTCCGCCGTCTGCTCGCGCGGGCGGCAGGCCGCGGCGTGCCGGTGCTGACGCACGGTCATGTCGCCGCGCTTGTCGCCCCTCGCCTGTGACGCCGCCCGTCTGGCTCGCGTGCGCCGCGATCGGAGCCGGGGCACTCGACTTCGGGCTGCTCGCGCTCGCCGGTCCGCAGATCGATGCAGACCTGCGGCTCGGGCCGGCGTACCCATGGCTCTTCAGCGCGAGCTCCTTCACCTTCGCCGCGCTGCTGATGTCATCGGGTACGGCGGTCGCGCGACGCGGGCCCGCGACGATGCTGCGAGCCGGCTTCCTCGCGGTGGCGGCCGGGCATCTCCTGACCGCACTGGCCTCTGGGGCCTCGCTGCTGGTCCTCGGGCGCGTGCTGGTCGGCGCCGGCGGCGCGATGCTCGCCCCGGCGGCCCTGGCGACGCTCGCCACGGCGGCGCGGCGTGAGCGGGGTCAGCTCCAGTTCGCGCGCTCGGGCGGTGCCGTCGCGCTGGGCTTCGTGACCGGCGTGCTGCTCGGAGGCGTGGTGACGTCGCTGCAGGGGTGGCGCACGGCGCTGTGCCTCGCGGCCGGCACGGCGCTGGTCCTGGCCATCCCGATCACGTCGCCGAGCGCCCGCCGGCAGGTGCACGGCGCAGTCCCCGGCTCACGCTTGATCGGGCTCGGCGCCACGATCGCCGCTGCCGGCATTGCCGGCGGCCGCATGGCGGTGACGGTGACCGCCCTGGTGGCGGGCGGCTGCCTGGCCGGCGCCGGACTGCGGCGTGCCTGCCGACCGGGAGGATGGTCGCGATCGCTGCGCCGCACGCTCGCGTGGTGCCTGACCGGAGCCTGCGTCACCGCGAGCGGTGTCGGCGGCACGGCGTTGATCGCCAGGGCGATGATCGAGCTGCCCGCCGCTTCGGGCATCACCGCCGGTCTGGTGATGAGCGCCTTCGGCCTCGGGACGCCGGTCGCCGTGCGGCTCTCGAGCACGGCGGCGCGCCGCGCCGGACCGGCCGCCTGCGCGGCGTCGGGGCTGGCGCTGCAGGGGTTGGCGCTCCTGCTCATGGCGCGCATCGGCGCGGCACCGGGCGTCGTGCTCGCCGCCGCCCTTGCGCTGCTCGGTGCGGCGCACGTGGCCGCCAACGCCGGGGCGACGCAACTCGCACTCGGAGGACCAGACGGCGGCGAGGGCCCGCGGGGCGCGCTGCTGGCGACGGCCCAGTACTTCGGTGCCGGCGTGGGCGCACTGGTCGTGCTCGGCGCCGCCGGGTCCGGGCTCCAGGAGCTGGAGGCCGGGCTGGGCGCGGCCGCGGCGCTCGCGTTCGCCGGAGCGATCCTCGCCGTCCGCACCCCCCACTAACCTCGACTCACCATCACCAAAGCGCCCCGGGCGACGCTTGCGACGTCCCCGGGGCCGGCACAGGAGGAAGCAACTCCCATGCACGGTCACCGTACCGCCCCGGTCGCACCAGCGGCCGGCACCCTCGCCAACCAGGCGCAGCGCCTCGTGCTGCTCGAAGTGGTCGTCGACCCGCCCGCTCGCGGTGACCGGCTCGCCGACCTGCCCCGACGGCTGGACCTGCCTGCCTTCGCGATCCACGACGCGGTCGCGGCGCTGGAGCGCGCCGGCCTGGTCGATCGCCACGGCGCCCTGATCCGCGCCTCGGCGGCCGCGCTCTACTTCGAGGCGCTCTGGCCCGTCGCGCTGTGACGCTGCCACCGACCCGCGCGCGCCCACCTCCTGACGATCGCGGGCGCGCGCACCGTCCGCTACCGCGGCCACCATGGGGAGCGGCGGGGTGGCGTTGAGGCTCATGGTCGCCGCGGCCCACCGGATCGTCGCACGACGAGTTCGGTGGGCAGTTCGAGCGGCTCGTCGAACAGCTCGGTCGCATGCCGGCTCAGCAGACGGTCGGCCGCGATACGGCCCTTGTCCTGGTGCGGTTGACGGATGGTCGTGAGCCCGGGGTGGCTGCGGGCAGCGGTCGAGGTGTCGTCGAAACCGACGACCGAGAGGTCACCCGGTACCAAGAGGCCAAGGTCTTCGGGACGGGCGACCCGGTCGCCCGCGAAGCGTTTGCGGTCTGCTTCGACCTCGCGAGCAAGGAGACGTTCGAGGCTGTCGTGTCGCTGACACACGCGACGGTCGTGACGTGGACGCCCCGCCCCGGGCTGGCGCCGGCGCTGCTCTCGGAGGAGCGCGCCGAGCTGGTCGCCGCCATCCGCGCTGACGCGCGCTGGGCGGCGGCGATCCGGCGCCGCGAGATCCGATTCCGAGCAGGTCGTGTTCGAGAGCGGCCCGGGTGGCCGTCACGGCACGCCGTGGGACGCGCGGCGGCGGCTCGTGCGCTTCGCCGGCTTCGTGCGCGAGCACCAGCACGACAACTACTACGCCCATCCGATCGACA
>Ga0136617_10000985_pt1 | contig 24900 bp, 27 predicted proteins | sample AntDrymUQ3222106_2_FD_129672 | JGI IMG/M metagenome (GOLD analysis project Ga0136617, IMG submission 129672) | Polar desert sand microbial communities from Dry Valleys, Antarctica - metaG UQ322 (21.06) | ecosystem: Environmental > Terrestrial > Soil > Desert | place: Antarctica: Dry Valley...
AACCACCCCGGGGCCGGCAGGAGGACAGGGCATGCGCGGCATGCAGGGCCTCCTCTTCGCCGTGGCCACGGTCCTCCTCGTGGTCGTGTCCACGTACTACTTCTTCAAGGAGTGGCTGCCGCCGTTGGTTTCCGACCGCGAGGAGATCGACTCCGCGATCGCGATCACCCTGCTGGTCACCGGGCTCGTCTTCATCGTGACCAACCTGATGCTCGCGTACTTCGGGTGGCGGTTCCAGGATCACGCGGGCGCCCGCTCCGGGTACACGCACGACAACCCGAGACTGGAATGGACCTGGACCCTCATCACCGCCGGGATCATGTTCATGTTCCTGTTCGGGGCCCTCGGCCTGTGGGCGAAAGTGAAGTCCCCGCCCCCCGCCGACGCGATGCTCATCGAGGTGACCGGCCAGCAGTTCGCCTGGAACGTCCGCTATCCCGGCCCGGACGGGGTGCTCGGCAAGACGAATCACGCCATCGCTTCCCAGGACAATCCGATCGGCCTCGTGGCCGACGACCCCGGCTCGAAGGACGACGTCCTCCTTTTGAACAGCCTTTACCTCCCCCAGGACAAGCCGGTGCGCGTCCAGATCCGCTCCATGGACGTCATCCACAGCTTCTTCCTGCCCAACTTCCGGGTGAAGCAGGACGCGATGCCCGGCATGACGATCGAGATCTGGTTCACGCCGAAGCAGGCGGGGGCCTACGACCTCGGCTGCGCGGAGCACTGCGGGCTCGGCCACTACCGCATGCGCGGCAAGGTCCACGTCGTCGCTGCCGCGGAGTTCGACAGCAAGCTGGCCGAGGCGGCCACGCAGTAGGCGCGCATGACCATCCGTCCGGCCTCCCATCGAAAGCCCTAACCCAGGAGACATGAATGGCCCACGCTGCTGAGGCCCACGCCGCCGAGGCTCACGCCCACGCCGCGCCGACGGCCTTCATCTGGCGCTACGTCTTCAGCAAGGACCACAAGGTCATCGCCGTCCAGTACTACGTGACGGCGATGATCATGGCCCTGGTGGCCGGCATCCTGGCCATGCTGATCCGCATCCAGATCGCGTGGCCCGAGAAGGACTTCGGCTGGCTGGGCGCGATCTTCCCCATGGGTTACAGCGGCGGGGTCATGAACCCCGAGTTCTACGCGATGCTGTTCACGATGCACGGCACCATCATGGTGTTCTTCGTGATGTCGACCGCGCCGGTCAGCGGGTTCGGCAACCTGCTCATCCCGCTGCAGGTCGGCGCGCGCGACATGGCCTTCCCGATGCTGAACGGCCTCAGCTACTGGACGTTCCTCCCCGCCTGCGTCGTGATCATGGCCTCGTTCTTCGTGGGCGCCGGGGCCGCCGCCGGGGGCTGGACCTCCTACCCGCCGCTCTCCGCCCTCAAGGGGGCAATCCCCGGGTCCGACATGGGCCAGACGTTGTGGATCGTGGGGATGGTGCTCTTCATCGCGTCGTTCACGATGGGCGGGCTCAACTTCGTGACCACCATCGTCAACATGCGGGCGCCCGGGCTGTCGATGATGCGGCTGCCCTTGACGATGTGGGCGATGCTGCTCGTGGCCATCCTCGGTCTGCTGGCCTTCCCCGCCCTGACCGCGGCCTGCTTGATGCTCGTGTTCGACCGCGAGTTCGGCACCAGCTTCTTCCTGCCCACCGGGATCGTCCTCAACAACACGCCGCTGCTCCGCCCCGACGGGACGTTCGTTCACCAGGGCGGATCGCCGCTGCTGTGGCAGCACCTGTTCTGGTTCCTGGGCCACCCCGAGGTGTACATCCTGATGCTGCCCGCGCTCGGGATCACCTCCGACATCATCGCCACCTTTTGCCGCAAGGCGCTCTTCGGCTACAAGGCCATGGTGGGCGCGATGCTCGCCATCTCCGGATTGAGCTTCGTGGTCTGGGGCCATCACATGTTCGTGAGCGGCATGAGCCCTTACCTGGGCATGGCCTTCGCGATCGGCACCATCCTCATCGCCGTCCCGTCGGGCGTGAAGGTCTTCAACTGGCTGGCCACGTTGTGGCAGTCGCGGATCATCTACACGACCCCGATGCTGTGGGCGATGGGTGTCGTCTCCCTCTTCATCAGCGGCGGGCTGTCGGGCGTGTGGCTCGGCCAGAGCGCGGTCGACATCCAGCTCCACGACACGTTCTTCGTGGTCGCGCACTTCCACCTGATCATGGCCGGCGCCGCGCTGTTCGGCGTCTTTGGCGGCACGGCCTATTGGTTCCCGAAGATGTTCGGCCGCCTGATGAACGAGCCGCTCGGCAAGCTGCACTTCTGGCTGACCTTCTTCACGTACTACGGGACGTTCTTCCCGATGCACTATGTAGGAATCACCGGCCAGATGCGCCGCCTGTACGACCCCTACCAGTACGACTGGCTGAAGCCTCTCCAGGGCATCAACGAGTTCATCACCGTGAGCGCCATCATCCTCGGCGCCGCCCAGCTGCTGTTCTTCGTGAACTTCTTCTGGAGCGCGTTCGCCGGCAAGCGGGCCACCGAGAACCCGTGGAACTCCAATGGCCTCGAGTGGACGACGCCTTCGGCGCCGCCGCACGGCAACTGGCCGGGCGAGATCCCCACCGTGTACCGCTGGCCCTACGAGTACGGCACCCCCAATGCCCCAAAGGACCACGTGATGCAGCACGAGCCGCCGCTCCCCGGGGAGCACCGCGACTGACATGGCGATGACCCCCACCGAGATCCTCGAGCGCCGCGATCCCATTGCGGGTCCCGGCGGTCCGCTCGGGCCCCGTGACGGGCACCAGGACGGGGACGGCGGAGACCGCCCCGAGCGCTCCCCTCGCGAGATCGCGCGCTTCGGCGTCTGGCTGATGCTGGGCACGATGTCGATGATGTTCATCGGGTTCACGAGCTCCTACATCGTCCGGCGCGCCGCCGGGGATTGGCGTCCGCTCCCGCTGCCATCGATGTTGTGGGTGAACACGCTGGCCTTGCTGGCCAGCAGCGTGGTGCTCGAGCTGTCCCGCCGCGCCTTGAAGGCGTGGGACCTTCCGGGCGCGCAGCGCTGGCTGGGAATGACGGGGATCCTCGGCCTGATGTTCGCGGCCGGCCAGTTCATCGCCTGGCGCCAGCTGGCCGCCCTTGGCGTGTTCCTGTCCAGCCATCCCCACAGCTCGTTCTTCTACATGCTGACCGGCGTCCATCTCGTCCATCTGGCCGGCGGGCTGGCCTGGTTCGCGGCGTCCTACGCGAAGCTGCGGCGGATGGCCTACGCGCCGGGCGAGGATGGTCTCGGCCTGTTCGCGATCTACTGGCACTTCCTCGGCGCTTTGTGGGCGTACCTGCTCTTGCTGCTGTATGTCCTCTAGAAGGAGCTTCGATGCACGCGGGTGAGACGGCGCTCGAGGCGCACTGGGGCGGCGGCGCGGCCCCCTTCGGCGCCAGCTGGCAGAAGACGATGATGTGGATCTTCATCGTCACGGACGCGCTGCTGTTCTCCGGGCTGCTCTCCGGCTACGCCTTCCTGCGCGAGGCAAGCTCCGCGCCGTGGCCGCGGCAGTCCGAGGTGTTCTCCATCCCCTTCATCGCCCTCATGACCTTCATCCTCATCACGTCGAGCATGACGATGGGGACGGCGGTCACCGCGGCGCGCCTCGGCGACACGAAGAAGGCGCTGCGGATGCTGGTCTTCACCATCATCGGCGGCCTGCTGTTCCTCGGCTGCCAGGCCTACGAGTGGTACGAGATCATCCACCAGGGGGGCCGGCTCACCAGTAACCCGTGGGGATCGCCGCAGTTCGGGCAAGCGTTCTTCTTGCTCACCGGCTTCCACGGGTCGCACGTCATCTCGGGCCTCGTGATCCTCATCGTCACCGCCATCCGCTCCGCCATGGGCAAGACGCCGGCCCAGGGGGTCGAGATGGCCGGCCTGTACTGGCATTTCGTCGACCTCGTCTGGGTGTTCATCTTCACGTTGTTCTATCTTCTCTAGGAGACCGCGATGGACGACACCCACGCTCCCGCGACGACCACCGCCAGCCCCTACCGCGTCTACTGGGTCACGTGGATCATCCTCCTCGTCATCACGGTGGCGATGCTGGCCGCGGAGTCCTTCCACATGCCGCGCTGGTTCCTGCTCATCTTCCTGCTGCTGTTCATGATGGTGAAGGCGACGATCATCGGCGGGAACTTCATGCACCTCCGCTACGAGAAGCGGAACCTGGCCTTCATGGTCGCGTCCGGGATCCTCGTAACCTCGCTGATCCTGTTCTTCTTCATCCGTCCCGAGGCGCGCTACGTCCTCCAGCACTCGTCGCACTGACGGGATCGCCCTCGCGGCGATCCTGACCGTCGGCGCCCTGGCCCTCGCCTGGCCGGAAGCGGCGGCGGCGCAGTGCGCGATGTGCAAGACCGCGCTCACCGACTCGCCGGAAGGGCGCGATATCGGCGAGTCGTTCAATCGCGGGATCCTCGTCATGATCGGCGCGCCGTACCTGGTCTTCGGCGTGGTCGGGGCCGCCCTCTTCCGCGAGAAGCTGCAGGCGACGTGGCGCCGCTTCCGTCATTCCGGGCCGCGCGCCGGCACCCCGCCGCGCCCCTGAAGCCCTTCCTCCCCGCGGCGGCCCTGGCGCTGGCTGCGCTCGCGACCGTCGCGGCCTGCTCGCGCCCGCAGCCGCAGGCGGATCTCCCGCGGCTGTTCACCCTGCCGGCGTTCGCGCTCGTCGAGCGGTCCGGACAGCCGGCCACGCTGGCGGTCCTGCGCGGGCGCCCGTGGATCGCGGACTTCATCTTCACCCGCTGCGCGGGAGTATGTCCTGCCATGACGGCGCGGATGGCCGCCCTGCGCGCACGGCTGGCGGGGACACCGGTGCGATTCGTGACCTTCACCGTCGACCCGGGAACGGATACGCCGGAAGTCCTCGCGCGATATGCGGCGGCGGCGGGAGCCGACAGCGACTGGTGGTTCGTGACGGGGCCGGTGCGCGACCTCCACGCGCTGTCGACGGAAGGATTCAAGCTCGCGGCGATGGAGAACGCGCCGGGGGCCGAGACCGCCGACGGCCCATTCCTGCATAGCTCGAAGTTCGTGCTCGTCGACGCCGAAGGCGCGATCCGCGGCTATTACGACAGCGAGGATCCGGCCGCTCTCCAGGGACTGGAGGCCGACGCGCGACGGCTCGGACAACCGTGACCGTCCAAGACCTGCCCGCCCTGAATGCGATGTTGAACGGCACCGCCGGCGTCCTGCTCGCCGCGGGCTGGATCCTCATACGCCGCGGCAACCGCGTCGCGCACCGGCGCGTGATGCTGGCCGCGGTCGCCTGCTCCGCAGCGTTCCTCGTCTCCTATCTCGTCTATCACTATCAGGTCGGCTCGGTGCGGTTCCAGGGACAGGGCCCGATCCGCACGCTTTACTTCGCCATCCTGATCTCGCACACCATACTCGCCGTGGTGATCGTCCCCCTGGTGTTGATCACCCTCAACCACGGCCTCCGCGAGCGCTTCGACCGCCACCGCCGCATCGCCCGCATCACCGCCCCGCTCTGGGCCTACGTCTCCGTCACCGGCGTCGTCATCTACTGGATGCTTTACCGGATGTAGCGAAGTCGGTTCCGGCGCCGAGACGGCGCTGCCGGGGAGGCGCGCTACGCGGGGCGACGCGCTTACGGGAATTCAACGCCCCGCTCCGCACGCTCCCCTTCGCGCCGTCCGATCGTCCGTTCCCGCTCCGGGTGCTCCGTGCTTCGTCCTCGTCGCGTGGACGTGCGTTTGCGCCCGTTCGGGCGGCGGACGGCGCTGCGGGGAGTCGCACCCGCCACGTTGGGATCGGGTTCTCGTACCGCCACGTGCGGACCGGTGCTCCGCGGGGCGACGCGCTTACGGGAATTCAACGCCCCGCTCCGCGCGCTCCCCTTCGCGCCGTCCGATCGCCCGTTCCCGTTCGGTACCGGTGCTCGTGCTCGTGCTCGTTCGGGCCGGTGACGTTCTCTCTCCGGCCTCTGTGTCTCAGTGTCTCTGTGGCCTGACTTCAGGGGATTGCCGCGCGGACCACCCGGCCCAGACGGCGCACGCCCTCGACGATGACGGGAGCGTCCTCCTTGGCGAAGGTCAGCCGCATCGTGTTCGCGCCGCCGCCGTCGACGTGGAACGGCCCTCCGGCGACGTAGGCCACGCCCTCCGCCACCGCGGCCTCGAGGACGACCTCCGCGTCCATCCCTTCCGGAAGCGTGACCCAGACGAAAAGCCCGCCTCCGGGGCGCGTCCAGCGAACGCCCGCCGGCATCTCCGCTTCGAGAGCGCTCAGCATCGCGTCCCGCTTGGCGCGGTAGTACGGGCGAATGCGCTTTTTCTGCTCCTCGATCAGGCCGCGCTTCAAGCAGGCGAGGATCACGCGCTGGTCGAGGCCGCTGCCGCAGAGGTTCGCGGACTGCTTGGCGATCTCGACCTTGGCCAGGATTTCCTCGGGCCCGATCAGGAACGCCGTGCGCAGTCCCGGGGCGAGGATCTTCGAGAAGGAGGACAGGTACAGCACGCGGTCGGGGTCCATCGAGCGCAACGTCGGCACCGGCTCGGTCTCGAAATACAGGTCGCCGTAAGGGTCGTCCTCGACGACCAGCAGGTCGAGGTCGCGCGCGACATCGAGGAGACCGCGGCGGCGACCTATGGCGTGGCTGATGCCCGACGGATTCTGGAAGCTGGGGATGACGTACAGGAACTTCGGCGGCCGCCCGGAGCTGACGCACTCGGCATGGCGGCGGCGGAGGTCGTCGAGATCGAGCCCCGCCTCTTCGAGCGCGACTCCGACCATGCGCGCGCGCGACGCGCGGAACGCGGAAGTGGCGCCAATGTACGAAGGCCGCTCGACCAGCACCACGTCGCCCGGATCGAGCAGCACGCGGGCGACCAGGTCCAGTCCCTGCTGGCTGCCCTCGGTGATCAGCATCTCGGCGGGAGTCGAGGGCATGCCCTTGGCCGCCGCGTACTCCTGCACCGCGCCGATGAGGGGGGCGAACCCACGCGTGAGAATGTACTGGAAGGCGCCCGCGCTCTCGCGGCGGACGACGTCGGCGATGATCTCCTGGAACTCCGCCACCGGAAAGGTTTCCGGGCTCGGCTGGCCGGGGGCAAAGGATATGATCCCCGGCTTTTCGATGAGGGCGCTCATCCGGCGGATGGCGGAGAAGCGCATCCCCCGCGCGGCTTCCGACAGGCGATCTTCGTACCGTGTGCCGGCTCTCGTTGTGGTCATCACTCGTCCCGCGGACGAGTATAACTTCGCGATGCCGGCAGCCGGACCTAGTCGCGGAAGAGCGAGTGGTTGCCTTCGCGCGGATTCTTGATCCGGAGCGTGCGCTCCTCCTGCCCCCACTCCGGCTGCTGCAGCCGCGAAGGATGCTCCTGGCGCGTGGCCTTCTCCGCCTTCAGCTTGGGACGCACCACGGGAAAGTCGATGGCCTTGGGAAGCCTGGGCTTGCGGTTGCGGCGCGACCACGGCCACGCGTCGGCGCCGACGGATACGCCCAGGATGGCCAGCACGAGACAACCGGTCAACAGCTTCATTTATCCCTCCGCGGCCAGCACTTCGGTACGACCAGCTTCCATGGGACTTGAGGATTCTAGGCCGTCCGACGGAAGGCGTCAAGTACGACCTCGAGCGCCTTGGCCGGCAGGTCATATCGGGGCAGGTCCGCCTCGGCCACGAGGGCGACGTCCTCGGCGTCCGAAGCCGCCCTGGGCGAGCCCGAGACGTAGTCGCACAGGTAGTCGACTATGACGTAGTGATAGCGCACCACGTCGCCATCGCGGTCTATGCGGTCGAACACGGTGACGACCTCGCGGGGGACGACGACGAGGCCGGTTTCCTCTTCGACCTCGCGCACGACGGCGGCCTCCAGGGTCTCGCCCAGCTCGACCGTGCCCCCGGGAACCACCCATCGTCCGCGGAGCGGTTCCTTGCCCCTCCGGATCAGGAGCACCCGGCCTTGGTGGATGACGACCGCCCCCACCCCGATGGAAGGGCGCTCGGCGATCAGGGCGATTCGGTGCCGGCCACCGGTGCGGGGTTGACGATCGGCCGGCGGCGTACGACGCCCGCCAGGAAGGCCAGCGGGCCGGACAGCCAGAACGCCGTGGCCAGGATCAGCAGCACCCACTCGGTATGGAGAGCGACCAGGATGAGGCTCACCGCTATGCCGAGGACCATGACGTAGCTGCGGCGACTGCGCAGGTCCACGTTCTTGAAAGACCAGTAGCGGAACGTGCTCACCTGGAGGAACGCCAGGATGACGAGCAGCGATACGCAACCAAAGGCGAGCGCGCGATCGTCGATGCGGTCCGGGTGGATGTTGACCAGCGCCGCCACCATGGCCGCCGCGGCGGGAATGGGAAGCCCGACGAAGAAGCGGCCGTCGCTGGCCTGGCGCTGGACGTTGAAGCGCGCAAGTCGCAAAGCGCCGCACACGACGAAGAGGAACGCGGCCAGCCAGCCCACGCGCGGGACGGTCGAGAACCCCCACGCGTAGGCCATCAACGCCGGCGCGACCCCGAACGAGATGACGTCGGCGAGGCTGTCGAGCTCGCCCCCGAACTCGCTGGTCGTGTTCGTCATGCGCGCGATCCGCCCGTCGAGGAGGTCGAGCACGATGGCCCAGAAGATGAGGGGCGCCGCGGCCTCGTACTGGCCGTGGAAGACCCGGATCATCGCCCAGAACCCGAGGAACAGGTTCCCGACGGTGAACAGCGAAGGAAGGATGGCGGCGCCCCGGCGGAAGCGTCGGGGCGCCGTCTTCTTAACTGGCGTGGGTTTCGCGCGCCTGCCGCGCGATGACCTCCATACGATCCTTCGTCTGGAGCTTCTTCTTCTTCAGCATCGTCTCCTCGACCTGCTCCTCGTCGCTCAGGACGAGCTTGTCGGAGAAGCGGACGAGCTTGCTCTCGTACTCATGGTGCTCCTGGTCGAGCCGCCGATACTCCTCGTTCCGCTTGAGGAGACTCTCCCTGAAACCCGGTTCCTCGGACATCGTCACCTCCCTGTTTCTCGTGGATCTGGCGAGGTTTGAACCGACGTTAGCACTAGGACGAAGGCCTTTCAAGGTTCAGGAGGACCGCGTCCTCCACCGGCGCCGAGTAGTACGAGCTCCGCTTCCCCACCTCGCGAAAGCCCATCGTCCGGTAGAGCGTGCGCGCGGCGACGTTCCCATCCCGGACCTCCAGATGGACCATCCGCGCGCCATGGGCGGCGACCACGTCGAGGGCGTGCGCGAGCAAACGGCGGGCAAGGCCAGCGCGGCGTGCCTCCGGCGCGACGGCGAGGTTGTGGATGTGCGCCTCGCCCGCCACCACCTGGTAGGAGCAGTAGGCGAGGATGCCCCGATGAGGGTCGTCCTCCTTCCGTTCCCCCCGCAAGACCAGCACCTGGCCGAGGCCCGCGGCGGGTGAAAGCGCGTCGCGTAATCCGCGCTCGGTCCAGGGATGGGAGTGGCAAAGGTTCTCGAGGGCCACGAGAGCCGGAAGATCGTCGACGGTGGCCGCTTCGAGGGCGACAGGCGCCCCTGTCATTGCCTGGGTGCGCGCGCGCCGGTGCCGCGGAGGTACATAGGGCGCAGGTCGGACGGCGGGATTCCCGCACCCGCGGCGAGCGCCCGCTCCGCCATCAGCCCGAGCGTCCCCGCGAGGAACGTCGTCCGGTTCGGGAAAGACGCATCCGGCACGGCGGTAAGAATCTCCTCGCGATACCGCGTGGCCCCGTCTCCGATGAACGCCGTGCCCGCCGGCAGACCCGCGAACGCGTCTTTCGGCAATGCCGTCATCGGTTCGCCGCGTCTCGTGCCGTCCGACTCGAAGACGCAGGCGTAGACCTCGCCGCGATAGGCATCCATCGCCGCAACCAGCGTCGGCGCCGCGCCGGCGATGCGCGCACCGAGCACGTCCAGCGTGGACAGCCCGACACAGCTCCGGGCGCTGGCCAGGGCCAGCCCCTGCACGCAGCTCAATCCCACGCGAAGCCCCGTGAAGGATCCCGGGCCTGCGGTCACCGCGTAGCCCTCGATATTGCCGGGCTTCAGCTCGAGGCCGTCGAGCAGGAAGGCGATGGCGGGCATCAATCGCCTGGAATGGCCCATCCCGGAACGCAGCCGCACTTCGCCTCGCACTTCGCCGGCCGAGACCACGGCCACGCTGCCGCGGTCGGTGGTCGTATCGACGGCCAGGATATGCAGCGGTCCCTCCCCGGAAGTGCGGGCGACTAGAATACAGGGCTTCCACCTGCCCCATGAGCGCGACAACCGTCTCCCCCACTCCCGCGATGCAGCAGTACCACCGGATGAAGGCGGAGCACCCGGGCGCGCTTCTCTTCTTCCGGATGGGCGACTTCTACGAGCTGTTCTTCGAAGACGCCGTCACCGCATCGCGTGCGCTCGACATCGCGCTGACCTCGCGATCCAAGGACAAGGCGGGCGCGCCCATTCCCATGTGCGGCGTTCCGTACCACGCCGGGGCGGGCTACGTCGGCCGCCTGGTGAACCAGGGGTTCCGCGTCGCGCTGTGCGAGCAGATGGAAGACCCGCGGACCGCGAAGGGCGTGGTCCGCCGCGCGGTCGTCCGCGTGATCACACCCGGGACCCAGCTCGAGACATCCGCTCTCGAAGCCGGAGAGCCCGCCTTTGTGCTCGCCATCGCTCCCGGCGATTCCGCTTTGGGCGCGGCCTGGCTCGACGCCACCACCGGCGAGTTCGTGGCCGCGGAGTGGCAGGGCGCCGGCCGGTGGGATCAGCTGCGGGACGAGCTCGGCGGTGCGCGGCCGCGGGAGATCCTGGTTCCGGCAGGATCGCCCTTGCCCGAATGGCTCGTCGATGCGGGCCAGCCGGAGGCGGAAGTGCCGCGGGCCGAGCTGGACGCGGTCCGCTTCGACACGCGCACTGCCCGCCGCGAGCTGCTCGCCCACTTCGGGGTTCAGACCCTCGAGGCGTTCGGGTGCGAGGAGCGCTCGCTGGCCACCGCCGCCGCGGCGGCGGTGCTCCGGTACGTTCGCGAGACCCAGCTCCGCGATCTCGCGCATGTCACGAGCCTGCGCACCCGCGAAGTGGGCGACGGGCTCGCGATCGACGCCGGCACGCGCCGCAACCTCGAGCTCGTGGAGACCCTCGCCGATGGATCGCGGCGCGGGACGTTGCTGGGCGTGCTCGACGAAACGCGCACGGCGATGGGCGCGCGGGCCATGCGCGAGTGGATCCTGCGCCCGCTGGGAAACGTCGAGCGAATCCAGGACCGTCTCGACGCCGTCGAGGAGCTGGGGTTCCGCACCATCGAGCGCGGCCGGTTGCGTGAAGCGCTGGGAAGCGTGCAGGACCTCGATCGGATCATGGGACGGGTCACCCTCGGTACGGCCGGTCCGCGGGACCTCGCCGCCCTCGCCCAGTCCCTGCGTGCGATTCCGGGCGCCGCGGCCTGTCTCGCGGAATGCGTGGCCCCCCTCGTGCGCGGGGAGCTGAAGGACGTGGAGCCGCCGCTCGACGTGGCGGCCGCGATCGAAGGCGTCATCGCCGACGACCCGCCGGCCGCGCTGCGAGACGGCGGAGCCATCCGGTCCGGCGTCGATCCCGAGCTCGACGAGCTGCGCGAGGTGAGCCATGGCGGCCGCACCACGATCGCCGCCATCGAGGAACGCGAGCGCGCGCGGACGGGGATCGGGTCCCTCAAGGTCCGGTTCAACCGCGTCTTCGGCTACTACATCGAGGTCAGCAAATCGAACCTGGGCGCGATCCCCCCCGACTACATCCGCAAGCAGACCATCGCCGGCGGCGAGCGGTTCGTGACCCCCGAGCTCAAGGAATACGAGGACCGCATCCTGACCGCCGACGAGCGCATCCTCGCCCGCGAGGCGGAGATCTTCGAAAAGCTGCGGGTGCGCGTCGCCGCCGAAGCGCGGCGGGTGCAACGGACCGCTCGCGCCCTCGCGGTCATCGACGTGCTGGCGTCGCTGGCCGAAGTCTCGTGCCGGTACAACTACGTCAAGCCGCGCATGTCCTCGGGGGACGAGCTCGCGTACGTCGACGGCCGCCACCCGGTGGTGGAGCGGCTGCTCGGCGATCCGTTCGTGGCCAACGATCTCAAGATGGGCGACGAGGGGGCGCGGCTGCAGATCCTCACCGGCCCCAACATGGGTGGCAAGTCGACGTTCCTGCGGCAGACGGCCCTGATCGTCGTCATGGCCCAGATGGGCTGCTTCGTGCCCGCGCGCGAGGCCAAGATCGGGCTCGTGGACCGGATCTTCACCCGCGTGGGCGCGACCGATCACATCCTGCGTGGCCAGTCGACCTTCATGGTCGAGATGCAGGAGACGGCGCACATCCTTCGCCACGCCACTCGAAAGAGCCTCGTGCTGCTGGACGAGATCGGGCGCGGCACGGCCACCTTTGACGGGCTGTCCATTGCGTGGGCGGTCGCCGAGTTCCTGGCCAAAGATCCCGTCGCGGCGGCGAAGACGATCTTCGCCACCCACTATCACGAGCTCACGGACCTTGCCGCCGACCTCCCCGGCGTCGGCAACATCCACGTCTCCGCGCGTGAATGGCAGGACGGCGTCGTTTTCCTGCGAAAGATCGAGGCCGGCGGCTCTGACCGTTCGTTCGGGATCCAGGTCGCCCGGCTCGCCGGCCTGCCCGCCGCGGTCGTGGTCCGCGCCCAGGAGATCCTCCGCAACCTCGAGCGGACGGAGTTCGACCGCGAGGGTCGCCCCCGCCTCGCCCATTCGGAGGAGCGGCAGGCTCCGGAGCCCGGACGCCAGCTCGCCCTGTTCTCGGGGGTGGACGAGGCGGCAGTGGAGGAGCTGCGCCGGACCGACGTCGACAACCTGACCCCGATGCAAGCGCTCGCCCTCCTGGCCGAGCTCAAGCGCCGCTTGGGGTAGACTCGCCACCGATGGAGCGCGCATGACCACTCGCCGCTGGGATCCATTGCGCGATCTGTTGACCCTCCAGGAGCGGATGAACCGACTCTTCGAGGACACCCTCTCCACGACGCGCACCTCGCCGCCCCTGGATTCCGGAAGCTGGGTGCCGCTGGCCGACGTGTACGAGACCGCGGAGGGGTTCGTGGTCCAGGTCGACCTGCCGGGATTACGGGACGACGACGTGGAGGTTCACGTCGACGGAGATCGCCTCGTGCTGCGCGGGCACCGGCGCCCCTCCGAGACGACGCGCCCGGACAACTACTATCGGATGGAGCGCAGCTACGGGCCCTTCAGCCGCACCTTCATCCTGACCCCCCACGTCGACCCCGACCGCGTCACCGCCACCTTCAAGGACGGCCTGCTGCGGCTCGAGCTGCCCAAGACGAGGCCGCGGCCTCCGTGGCGCGGGGAAAGAGGCGAGGCGTAGCCCCGATTGCCCAGGCAGGGGCTCGGCGAGATCCTTCGCGAAGCCGATCTCATCAGTGAAGCGCAGCTGGGCGAAGCGCTCGCCCTCCAGAAGAAGTACGGGGAGCGTCTCGCGAGCATCCTCGTCCGCCAGCACATCCTCACCGAGAAGTTCGCCGTCACCTACCTCGGCCGCCAGCTTGGCGTCCCCGGCGTCGACCTTTCGCAGCAGGAGATCGAGCTGGGGCTCCTCTCCAGGATCACCCTCGAGCTCTGCGAGAAGAACCTCGTCTTCCCCGTCAAGGTGCGGGGAACGCGCCTCCAGATCGCGATGTCCGATCCCCTCGACCGCGAGGTGGTGGCGGAGATCGAGTTCAAGACCGGCGTAAAGCTCGCGCCGCTCATTGCTCTCGACGCGAGCATCAAGAACGCCATCGCCGAGGCGCGAAAGGCGATCCAGGAAGGCCGCACCAAGCTCACTCCGAATGTGCAGCGGGCCGCCGGCGGACCTCCACGGGCCGCGGAGACCCAGGCCCCCCCGCCACTCACCGCGCTGAACGCGGAGCAGGAGGAGGCGATCATCGGGACCCTGCCCGGAGCCGGCCGCCACCCTCCGGCGCCCCCCATGCCGACGCCGCGTGTGCTGTCCCTGGAGGAAGTGCAGACCATCCTCGTGGTGGATGACGACGAGAGCGTGCTGCGGATGGTGACGATGCTGCTGCAGACCAGGCGCTACCGCGTGCTGACCGCGCGCACCGGCCGTGAGGCCCTCGCGCGTGTGAAGGAGGCGATGCCGGATATCGTCATCCTCGACGGGATGCTGCCGGAGGTGAACGGTTTCGAGATCTGCAAGCAGATCAAGACCAGCGAGCGGTTCCGTCACATCCCCGTGGTGATGATGTCGGCGGTGCACACGGGATGGCGCTTCGCGGCCGACGTCAAGGAGCGCTACGGGGCCGACGACTATGTCGAGAAGCCGTTCGATCCGCCCGAGCTGCTCCGCCGCGTGGAGACGCTGCTGAACCGTGCCCCGGCGGGGGTGACGCCGGCGGCCGAGGTCGCGGCGCGGAAGCAGCTGAAGGACGGCGTCATCGCCCTGAAGCAGGGCCACCCCGACGAGGCCATCGCGGCCTTCCAGCGCGGCCTCGCCATCGACGGTTTCAACGACCTGCTGCACTACTACCTGGCCATGACCTTCGAAAAGAAGGACATGGCGTTCCACGCCATCGACCACTACGAGCGCGCGATCCACATCAACCCCGAGTTCTACGACGCGATCACCGCGCTGGCGCGCCTCTACGAGAAGCAGGAGTTCTGGCGCAAGGCGGTCGAGATGTGGGAGCTCGCCCTCGCCGCGACCAAGGACGAGGAAGTGCGCAAGAACTTGAAGACGCACCTGCTGTCGCTGCTGTAATTCCGCACGGGCCCGGGTGCACGAGCGCTAGTTCGTGGGCCACAGTTCGACGTGTCAAGCGTTTCCCGCGGAGCAGGGCGCGGTCGGAGCGCTCGTGCTCACAGCGGTCCGATTCATCTCTTGCGGCGCTAGGGGCCCCACCCTAGCGATCCAGAAAGGACCGCGCCGTTGCGCGCGAGCTTTCTCCGACAGCGCGCCCGTTTGCATCACAACGATTTCCTGGCCCAACGGCGGTTCGCGGGCAGTCCGCGATCCGAGAGCACGACGCTGCGTTGCCAGGCGCGAGCGGTCGCGCTCCCCCGAGCGACACGAAATCGTCCGCGGGAACTTCTGCAGGCGTGATCGGTCGTGGGCGCGGGGCGCGCTTCCCCCGAGCGACTTGAAGTCAAACTGCTGGGGAGCGAGGGGAAGCGACGACCCGCGTCCGCGACCGCGCCGGAAATCGTTGTGATGAAAACGGGCGCGCGTGGGAGAAAGCTCGCGCGGAAGGGCGAGTACCTTATTCGATCGCTAGGGTGGGGCCCCTAGCGCCGCAAGAGATGAATCGGACCGCCCTGAGCACCCTTGGTCCGCCATGGCCAAGGGCGCGCGAGCGCTCCCACCGCGCCCGTGCACCGCAGGAAACCCGCGACGCGCGTCCGAGACTGACGCGGCGGCGTCTGCTAGTCGAAGACCTTCTCGAAGTCGGGCTCGACCACGATCTCCTTGCCCTCGATGTGGATGAGGCCCTGGCGCTCGAGGTCCTTCAGCATCCGCGTGACCGTCTCGCGGGTCGTCCCGATGCGGTTGGCGATCTCCTGGTGCGTCGCCCGCCGGAAGGCGATGCGACCGTCGCGGAGGCGCCGTCCCTCCTCGCGCGCCATGTCCACGATCACACGGGCAACGCGCCCGTACACGTCGAGCAGGGCGAGGGTCGAGATCTGGTGGTTGGCGCGGCGGAGGCGCGCGGTGAGGACCTTGATGAGCGCGGTCGTGATGCTGCGGTTGTCGGTGAGGACGGACTGGAAGTCGGTACGGTTCAGCGAAAGCAGCTCCGTCTCCTCGACCGCGATGGCGGTAGCGGACCGCGGCTCGTTGTCGAGCAGCGCCATCTCCCCGAAGAAGTCCCCGGCGCCGAGCATGGACAGGATGACCTCACGGCCGTCGTCGCCGAGGATCGTGACCTTGATGCGCCCGTCGAGGATCATGAAGAACGAATCGCCTTCCTCGTTCTCGAAGAACACGACCGTGTCCTTGGGGAAGCGCCGCCGTGACGACAGCTTCGCCAGGCTCGTGATGTCGCCGTCGGACAGCTCCGAGAAGATCGGAACCGTCCGCAGCAGTTCCTCGTCGTCCATGGGCCGGATGGTAGCACTACGCCCGGGGCTAATTGCCCACCAGGCGCACGAGCCCTTCGACGACGTCGGTGGCTTCCCGCCCCGAGACGGGCCGCCACGACCGGAAGGCCCCGTCGGCGGTCAGGTCCATGAGGCCCGCGCCCACCGCGCGGGAGGCCGGATAGTGGAAGACGTTGTTGGCCGACATGTCGGAAAGCCGCGGCGCGGGACCGGTCGGGTAACGCAACAGGTCGAGCGCGCGCGCAACCGCCCGTGCCAGGTCGCCGCGTCGTACCGTCGCCCCCGGCTGGAAGGTGTGATTCGGATACACGGAGACGAGGTCCAGGGCGAGGGCGCGGATGACGTGGTCGCGCGCCCAGGAGCCGGAGATGTCGATCGCGACCTTGCCGGGGCCCAGCGGGGCCTGCGCGAGCCGGCGCACCTTGACCATCATCAGCGCGGCGAGATCGGCGCGGCTGATCGTCTCCGCCTCGGCGATGCGCCGGTATTCCTCGGGCATCTGCTGGCCCTCGATGCTCTCGCGCACGCGCCGGGCGCCGGCGAGCGCCTCCTCGTCGCGCGGATCGGCGTCGAGGATCCGCCGGTACACGCCGAGCGCGCGCTCCTGGTCGCCGCGCCGGGTGACGAGGTCGGCGAGCTGGAGCAGGACCTGTCGGTCCGCCGCCGGGTCCCCCTCGAGCAAGGCGATTGCCCCTTCGACATCGCCGCGCCCGACCAGCACTTCCGCCAGCTCCAACCGCACTCCGGACAGCTCGGGTGCGGCCTGCAGGACCAGCTCGTACTGCTCTCTCGCCCGATCGTGCTCCCCCGCGGCGGCAGCGGTGCGCGCGGCGCCCACCCGCGTGTCCGTGATCTGGAGCCACAGCTCGCCCCGGCGGCGGGCGATGGAGGCGTTGGCGGGGTCGAGCGCCGCCGCCCGGGTGTAGGCGGCAAGCGCGGCCTCGTCGTCCCCCCTCCGCGCGTGCGCGATGGCGGATCCGACCAGCGCGGAGATGTTGTCCGCCTTGCGCTCGAGGACGCCGGCAAAAGCGCGGATCGCGTCGTCGTGGGCGCCCGCCCGCAAGCGCGCGTAGGCGAAGGCGGTCTCGGCCGGAATGAGTCCGGGGCTGTCGACCAGGACCTTGCCCAGCCGCTTCTCCGCAGCCGCCGTATCCCCGGCAAGCAGCTCGTGCCACGCAAATTCGATCTCGCGCGCCTCGCGCGGCCGCACCTCGCCTACCGGCCAGCGCGGATACACGAATTCCTCGGTCTCGGCCGTGGTGGTGGCGGGACGAACGGGCGCGCTCGCGCACGCCACGGAGACGACGACGCCGAGGACTCCCGCCATCAGCCGAGCCGTCGCGGTCATACGATGTGCTCGCGATAACGCTCGACCATGCGCTCGGGCAGCTCGGCGTCGAGCGTGACATGCCCGTCCTCGACCTCGTGCGAAACCACCCGGCCCGCGGTATAGACCCCCGCGATCCCGCGGCGATCGGCGGCTTTGAAGCGCAGGCGTACCGCGCGCGGCTGGAGCTCGAGGCGCGTGGCGACCGCGTCGCGGAGCACGTCGAGCCCGGCGCCCGTCTGCGCGGAAACGACGACGGATTCCGGGCGTCCTTCCTGCAGGGCCCGCGCGCGCGTCGGCGCGATTCGATCGGCCTTGTTCAGCACCGGGATGCGCGGGCGTTCGGCGGCCCCGATCTCCTTCAGAACCGCCTCCACCGCTTCCTCGCGCTGCTCGACGTCATCCGCCGAGGCGTCCATCACGTGCAGGAGCAGGTCGGCTTCGACGACTTCTTCGAGCGTCGCCCGGAATGCGGCGACGAGGGCGTGCGGCAGCTTCTGGATGAACCCGACGGTGTCGACGAGCAGCACGTCCTGGCCGCTGCCCGCCCTCATCTTGCGGATGAGGGGGTCGAGGGTCATGAAGAGCTGGGAGGAGACCGCCGTGTCGGCGCCGGTGAGCGCGCGAAACAGGGTCGACTTGCCGGCGTTGGTGTACCCGACCAGCGCGACGATGGGGGCCGACGCGCGCTGGCGCGCATCGCGGCGGGTCGTCCGGTTGCGGCGGACGCCTTCGATCTCACGCTTGATCGCCTGCATTCGCTGGCGGATCCGCCTCCGGTCCGTCTCGAGCTTGGTCTCGCCCGGGCCCCTCGTCCCGATGCCGCCGCCGAGCCGCGACAGCATCACGCCCTTGCCGGTGAGCCGCGGCAGCATGTAGTCGAGCTGAGCCAGCTCGACCTGCATGCGGCCCTCGCGAGTCCGGGCGCGCTTGGCAAAGATGTCGAGGATGAGCTGCGTGCGGTCGAGGGTCTTGACCCCGAGCTCCTCCTCCAGGTTGCGCTGCTGCGCCGGGGACAGCTCGTCGTCGAAGATGACGACGTCGGCCTCTTTCGCCACGACCATCGCCGCGACCTCGAGCACCTTGCCGCGGCCGATCAGCGTCGCCGGATCGCGCCGCTTGCGCTCCTGCAGGACGGTGCCGACGACCAGGGCCCCCGCGCTGTCCGCGAGCAACGCCAGCTCCTCGACCGCGGCTTCGACCCGCAACCGCTCGCGGGATCCCGCGACCACCGCGACGAGCAGCGCCTTCTCGCCGACACCGTTGTCGCCGTCACTGGAGGAATTGGCTCGGGATTTTCTCAGGTGAGTGGTCTCGATCCCAGTCTAGCAGCCCGTGGTCCGCCACGGGCTGCTAGCCGAGGGCGGCCATGACGTCCTCCCAGGCGACTGCGCCCGCGCGCAACAACGCGGGGGTGGCGCCGGTGAGGTCGACGATGGTCGAGGCGAGCGGGGTTCCGGTTCCGGCGTCGAGGGCGATTGCGGCCGCGAATCCGACCCCCTCCACGGCCTCCGCGCAGGTCAGCGGTCCGCGCACGCCCGTCCGGTTGGCGGAGGTGGACAGAAGCGGCCCTGCCGCGGCGCACAGCGCGGTCGTGAGCGCGAGGGCCGGCACCCGCACGGCTACGGTCCCCGTTCCCGACGTCACCGCGGGTGGGACTTCCGGCGCCGCCGGCAACACGATGGTGAGCGGGCCGGGCCAGAAGGCGGCGGCCAACCGCTCCGCGTCGCGCGGCCACCCAGCGCACAGGCCTCGGGCTTGCGCGCCATCCGCGGCGACGAGCGGCAGCGGCTGGTCGCCGGGGCGTCCCTTTACCTCGCGCACGCGGACCGCCGTGGCGCCATCGAGGGCGCGCCCGCCAAGGGCATACAGCGTATCCGTCGGGAAGATGAGCAACTGGCCCTGGGCCAGGGCCGCCGCGCACCGCGCCACGACGTCAGCCGCCGGCCGCGCCCCGTCCACGGTGAGGACGATCGGCAACGTGCTCAGGCGGTCGGGGCCGGGACGGTCGCGGGCGCCGACGGGTCCTGCGGAGCCCAGGAGACGTCGATGTTGTTCTTGCGGTACATGTTCAGGAGGTTCGTCTTGTCGACCGCCTTGGCATACGCCTCCTGCGGCTCGACGATCTTGCGCTTGACCAGGTCCATGAAGCTCTCGTTCATCAGGCACATGCCGTAGCGCTTGCCCGTCTGCATGATCGACGGGAGCTGGAAGATCTTGGCCTCGCGGATCAGGTTCGCCACCGGCGGAGTTCCGATGAGGACCTCCAGCACGGGCACGCGCCCCCCGCCGATCTTCTTGCAAAGCATCTGGCTGATGACGCCCTTCAGGCTGTCCGAGAGCATGACGCGGATCTGCTGCTGACGGTCGGCCGGGAACTGGTCGATGATGCGGTCGACGGTCGAAGGCGCAGAGGACGTGTGCAGCGTGCCGAACACGAGATGCCCCGTCTCCGCGGTCTCGATGGCGATGGCGACTGTCTCGAGGTCCCGCATCTCGCCCACGAGGACGATGTCGGGATCCTCGCGCAGCGCGGCGCGCAGCGCGTCCTTGAAGGAGCTGGTGTGCTCGCCCACCTGGCGCTGGTTGATCAGGCACTTCTTGTTCTCGTGGACGAACTCCAGCGGGTCCTCGATGGTGATGATGTGGTCGGTGCGGTTGCGGTTCACGTAGTCGATCATCGCGGACAGCGTCGTGGACTTGCCCGAGCCGGTGGGGCCGGTGATGAGCACGAGCCCCTTGGGCAGGTGGCAGAGCTGGAGGATCTCCTTCGAGAGCCCCATTTCCTCCGCGGTCATTATCTTCGTCGGGATCTGGCGGAAGACGCCGCCCATCCCCTTGCGATCGAGAAAGAAGTTGCAGCGGAACCGCGCCAGCCCCGGGATCTCGTACGCGAAGTCGGTGTCGTGCCGCCGCTGGAATTCTTCGCGGTTGCGCTCGGGCGCGATGGGCCACAGCAGCTTGTGCGTGTCCTCGGGACTCAGCGCGGGCCGGCCGGGGAGGATCACGATCTCCCCGTCGTGGCGCACCATCGGCGGGGAGCCGGCGGAGATGTGCAGGTCGGAGGCCTTCATCTCGACCATGGTCCGGAACAGGCCATCGATCTGCGCGGTAGACCCCGGCCCGTCCGCGGTCGCCCGCGGCTTCGCGATGCCGGCGGCCGCCGTGGGTGCGGATGCGGCGGCGGCTGGTGGCGCGGCGGTCGGAGACGGGCCCACGGCTGACGGCGGCTGCGCCACGGCCGCAGTCGGGCCCTTGGCCAGCACGAAGCCGGCATGGGTGGCGCCGTTACGGACGTCCACCCGCACGCCGACCGACCCGACGCCGGGCACGGCGACCCGCCACTCGCTGCCGCCGGACGCCATGCCCTGACGGGCCTCGGGGGTCACTATCGGCGCCAGCAGCTGGTCGATGGCGGCCGAGGTCTGCTCGGCGCCCTGCACCTCGCGCTCCCCCGCCGCGGTGACGAAGATGATGCGCCGGCCGGGGATGAGGCGCACTTCCTGGCTGCCCGCCTTGGCCGCCGCCTGCAAGATCCTTTCGATGGACAACTAATTCTCCTTGGGTTCCGTGACACGCGTGATCCGCTCCTTGCGGATCAGGTGGTGTCGATCGCCGTCCCGCACGATCAGGAACGGGTCGGCGCGGTTCAGGTAATCGAGCGCGCGCATCTGGTGCGACGGCATGTCGATGAGCACATGCCCTTCGATGCGCCGGCTCCCGCACTCCACGACCACGCGCCGCCGCACTGCTCCCGCCTCCCCGGGGTCATCCGGCTCCTCGATGAAAGCGGCGCTCACGGTGAAGACCATGACCTGCTTGCGGCTCATCAGGAAGGCGCCCGTCTCGTCGGCGGGCAGAAAGGGGAAGAACGGCGAAGGGTCGTTGATCCACTCCGCCGGCCGCATGGGGCCGCGGTGGGTCGACGCGACCTCGGGGATGAACACCTTGCCGCGAAACGTCCGGCCGTCCGCGCACAGGACCTCGGCCTCGACCGCCGTCGTCGGCACGCGCAGCTCGCGGTAGTCCGGCTCGCTCACTTGTGCGCCCCTCCCGTGGCGCCGCGATTATCGTTTCCCGTCCGGGTCCGCGCAATCTGATCGCCGGCCCACCGGATCTGGCGCGCCATCCCGCGCAGCAGCGAGACCTCGCGGGTCGTGATGGCGGCGCGGAGCAGCAACGCCCGCATCTCGGACAGGATCGCCTCGGGGCTCGCGGGGTTCAGGTAGTTGATGGCGAGGAGCGCGTCGCGAAGGTCATCCAGCGCTTCCTCGACCACGCCCGCCAGCGCCCGCGGCGCGGTCGCGTCGACCCATCCCTCGGGTGGCCCGTCCATGGGCGCCGACAGGCGCAGCTCGTAGGCGATCAGCAGGACGGCCTGGGCGAGGTTCAGGGAGGGCTGCGCGGCGTGTGTGGGGACGCGGATGCGCATCTGGCACAGCGCCAGCTCCTCGTTCAGAAGCCCCGTCGCCTCGGGTCCGAAGACGACGGCGACGCGGCCCCCTCGGGCGATGGCGGGCGCCTCGGCCGCGAACTCCCGCGGGCTCCGTGTCGCCGCGCGCCCTTCATCCCGCGCCGACGTCGCCGCGACCAGCGTGCACCCGGAAACGGCCGAGCGCAGGTCGGGGAAGACGCGCGCGCTGTCGAGCAGGTCCCAGGCTCCGTAGGCGAGCGCGCGCGCTTCGGGGCGGTCGAGATCGCGGGGCGGAGAGACCAGCACCATCGACCCCAGGCCCATGTTCTTCAAGGCACGCGCGGCGGCGGCGACGTTGGCGGCGCGGGAGGGCCGGACGAGCACGATGTCGACGCGGTCCGGGTCCATGGGCGACATCAGTCAACCACGAAATCCGCTAAGCTGCTCGGCGTGCTGCGCCCGCTGCCGCGAAGCCTCACCCGCGCGCTTTCGTTCGCGGTCGTGATCGTCTGGCTCTTCCAGATGGGCGTGCTGGTTCGCCGCAACCTCCAGGCCTCGTCGATGACGATGGGCGCGGACCTCGCGCGTTACGGCTCGAGCGCGCAGTGGAAGGGCGTGTATTCGCGGGGAGAGAAGATCGGGTTCCTCGTCGGGCAGACCATCCCCCGCGAGGACGGCTACGAGCTGCAGGAGGACGGGCGGCTGCAGATGACGTTGCTAGGCGCCTCCACGGCCGCGCGGCTGCACACCTCGGCGATCGTCGACCGCGAGTTCCAGCTGAGGTCGTTCGAGTTCTCGCTCGACCCCGGCACCGGCGCCATCGCCGTGCGGGGGGTGGTGGACGGCAAGGCGTTGCACATCACGGTGCAGAGCGCGTCCGGCACGCGCACGGAGACGCGAACGCTGACGGAGCCTCCCGCCCTCAGCTTGAACCTGTCGCGCCGGCTCGCCGCCGCGGGGCTCGTCCCCGGCCTGCACCTCGAGGTCCCGGTCTTCGATCCCGCCACGCTGCGAAACGCGCCGATGACCATCGACGTCGAGCAGCGCGAGGTCGTCCGCGCGGCCGGCCGTCCCGTCCCCGCCTTCAAGGTGCGGACGAGCTTCGGCGGCATCGGCTCGACGTCGTGGATCACCGACGTCGGAGAGGTGGTGCGCGAGGAGAGCCCGCTCGGGTTCATGGTCGTGAAGGAGACACAGGAGCGCGCGCTTTCCCTTGCCGTCTCCGGCGAGGTGCAGACGGACATGTACGAGTCGGCGGCGGTCGTCCCCGATCCGCCGCGATCGATCGACGACCCGTCGTCGGTGGAGCGGCTCCGCATCCGGCTGACCGGCGTGGATCTGGCCGGACCCGACTTGCAGGGCGCAGGCCAGACGGTGACCGGCGACATCGTCGAGCTGCGGGACGCGCGGCTTCTCCGTCCCGAGCCCGCCACCGGGTCGCTCGAGGACACGCTGCGGCCGGAGCTGTTCATCGAGAGCGATGCCCCCGAGGTCATCGAGGAAGCGCGCCGCGCCGTCCTCGGAGTCACCGGCAACCGCGCGCGGGCGGAGAAGCTGGTCCGCTACGTGAACGACCTGCTGGAGAAAAAGCCCACGGTGAGCCTGCCTTCGGCCCGCGAAGTGCTGCGCACGAAGGTCGGGGACTGCAACGAGCACACCGTCCTCTACGTGGCGATGGCGCGAGCGCTGGGCCTGCCGGCGCGGATCGCGGTGGGACTCGTGTACCTGCGTGGCGCGTTCTACTACCACGCCTGGCCCGAGGTCTACGTCGCCGAGCCCGATGGCCGCGGCCTGTGGCTGCCCGTCGATCCCACCCTGAACCAGTTCCCCGCCGACCCGACGCATGTCCGTCTCGCCCGGGGCGGGCTGGACAAGCAGGCGGTGATCCTCACCGTCATCGGGAAGGCCCGCATGTCCATCCTCGACGTCGAGACGACCCCCGGCACGGCCCGGGTCATGGTCGGCAATCCCGTCGCCCGCGACACCTCGCCCATCGACATCGCGATGCCGAAGAGCGATCGCGGCGGGTGCTGGTCGCGTCCCGATTGAGGGGCGGCGGCCGATGATCCTGGTCGAGAACCTGGTGAAGCGCTACGGCGCCTTCACCGCCGTGGACGGCGTCAGCCTGGACGTCGCCCCGGGCGAGATCCACGGCTTCCTGGGGCCGAATGGCGCCGGCAAGACCACGACCATCCGGATGATCGCCGGGCTGCTGAAACCCACCGAGGGACGCGTCGTCATCAACGGTCACGATCTCGCCAACGCGCCGGAGCAGGCCAAGGCGTCGCTCGGGTTCATTCCCGACCGTCCCTTCATCTACGAGAAGCTCACCGCGGGAGAGTTCCTCCGCTTCCACGGCGGCCTCTACGGAATGGACGAGAAGGACGCCGCCCGTCGTGGCGACGAGATGCTCGAGGTGTTCGAGCTCACGCGCTGGAAGGACGAGCTGATCGAGAGCTTCTCGCACGGCATGAAGCAACGGATCGTGATGAGCGCGGCGTTCCTGCACCGGCCCCGGGCCGTGCTCGTGGACGAGCCGATGGTGGGGCTCGATCCTCGGGGAGCGCGGCTGATCAAGGACGTCTTCCGCGCGATGAGCAAGCGCGGGGTGGCGATCCTCATGAGCACGCACACCCTCGAGGTCGCGCAGGAGATGTGCGACCGCATCGCGATCATCCTGAAGGGCAGGATCATCGCCCGGGGCACCGTGGACGAGCTTCTGTCCCTCGCCGGCGGCGAAGACGAGACGCTGACGCCTGTGTTCCTGAAGCTGACCGGCGGGACGGCGTTCCAGGAGATCGACGAGGTTTGACCGCGCTGCACTCCCGCGAAGGGGTGAAGGTCCGGGCGTTTCCCTACCTGCTGCTGCCCGTGTTCTGGTCGGCGCGGAATCGGGCCCGCCGGCGCGAGCCCGGTGACAACACGCGAGCGGCGCTTTTCGGCGGCATCGCGGCGCTGGTCGGCGCTTCTATCTTCGCCGTCGTCTTCTGGCTGACCTGGCAGCTGCTCGCCTACGAGGAGCTGGGCGACTACCTCATCCGCCTGGGCCTGTCGTGGCTGTTCCTGACCTTCCTTTCCTTTCTCG
>Ga0136617_10000986_pt1 | contig 24893 bp, 22 predicted proteins | sample AntDrymUQ3222106_2_FD_129672 | JGI IMG/M metagenome (GOLD analysis project Ga0136617, IMG submission 129672) | Polar desert sand microbial communities from Dry Valleys, Antarctica - metaG UQ322 (21.06) | ecosystem: Environmental > Terrestrial > Soil > Desert | place: Antarctica: Dry Valley...
ATCCGTCCGCGCAGGCGCTGGACGAGCGTCACCGCGCGGCCGCCGAGCGGCTTGCCGTCGAGTGTGAGCCGGGCCCGCAGCAGCGCGCCGGTCCGGTGCAGGGTCAGGGCCGTCCGGCGCCGGAGCGGCAACGTGAGCGCCGCGGGCGCGCCGTCGGTGCGGTGCGCGCCGGTCGCCTCGTTGCCCGCCACGTCGCTGACGTGCGCGCGCAGCTCGTAGGCGCCCGCACGCAGCGTGGCGTCGTCGAGCCGGGTGACCAGGCGGCCGCCAGCCAGCGTGGTGGCGACGGGCCGCCAGTGCGCCCCGGCGCGGCGCAGCTCGATCCGGCCGCCGGCGACCCCGGACGTGCGGTCGGCGACGACCACGCGCACCAGTCGGGGATCGGCCGGGTCGGGCGCCTCGAACGCCACCGTCTCGGGCGGCGTGCGGTCGACCTTGAACGCGACGGAGTGCGGCTCGGACGGGTTGCCCGCGGCGTCGCCGGCGCGATAGGCGAGGCTGTGGCGGCCGTCCTCGCCGATCTCGACCGCGGCCGTGTCGCCCTGCACGATCGCCTCGCCCGCGCCGTCGACGTCCCAGGCCAGCGACCGCACGCCGGACAGACCGGGCTGGTCGCGGGCTCGCAGCGTCACGCGCACGGGCGCGCGCGACCACGTGTCCGGTGCGGGCGCGCCGTCCGCCTCGATCGTGGGTCTCGTGCGGTCGAGCTTGAGCAGCGCGCGCACGGCGGTGGACTCCAGCCCCGCGCCGGACACGGCGCGCACCTCGACCGGCGTCCCGCCCTCGGGCAGGTCGTCGAGCGGGAAGCTGGTCGCCACCACGGCCTCGCGGCCGCCGATGCGGACGCGGTAGCCGCGGATCCCGGAGGTCGGCCGCTCGCCCTCCGAACCGAGCGGCAGGGCGCCGCCGCTGTGCCAGCCATCGGCCGCAGCGACGTCGGGCGCGCCTGGGCGCGCGTCGTCGAAGCGCAGCGTCACGGGCGGCGCGTAGGGGCTGACGTTGCCGGCCGCGTCCTCGAGCGCGACCCGCACCGCGTACTCCCCCGGTCCGCCGAGCGCGGTGACGCTCGCCGACGCAGAGCCTGCCGACGCGCGCAGCTCGGGCGCGCTGTCCTCGCAGGCCCCGCCGAGGCGGCAGGCCTTCACGCGCGCGCGCACGAGCGGCGCGGCTTGTCCGGGCTCCACCGGCAACGTCAGCGTGCGCGTGCGGTCCGGGCTCCAGTCCGCGCCGCCCTCCAGCGCCGGGGCCGGCTCGGCGGGCGGCGTATTGTCGACGCGCACGGTGCGGTCGACCCAGCTCCAGTTGCCGCCGGCGTCCTGGGCGCCCAGCCGCAGCCGGTGCTCACCGTCGGACCACGTCCGCGTGTCGAAGCCGGCACCGGTCGGACCGTCCCCGCAGGGAACGGGGCGAGTGAAGTCGCAGCCACGCGCGTCCTCGTGCATGACGCGCCCGTCGAGCTCGACGCGGCCGAGGCGGATGCCGCTGTTGTCGGCGGCGTCGAACGCGACCTCCTGACCGCCGCGCAACCACCCGTCCGCCGTCCACAGCGCTCCGCGCGCGCCGCCGAGCCGCGGCGCGGATGGGTCGTCCAGGAACACCCGGGCATCGCGCACGGCGATGAACGCATGTCGGACGTCGCGCCGGCAGCGCGCGGCGCCGCAGCGTACGAGCGCCTGGATCCGCTGGGTTGCCAGCCCGCGCAGCTCGGCGTGGATCCACTGCTCCACCGAGGTGCTGCACCCCACGCCGCACCACAGCCAGCGGCCGTGCGTCGCGTCGAGGACGCCCGCGCTCCAGCCGGGGTTGTTGAGCATCTTGGCGTCGAAGTCCGCACCGACGATCGACGTGCCGGCCGGGGCGTCGAAGCTCAACGCCGCGGCGGTGCCCTGCGGCGCGTGGCCCGGCCCGACCGTGTTGCGGACCATCAGCCCTTCGCCCGACTGCGGACGCGCGATGTCGACGACGCCGCCCGGGCAGGCGACGTAGGCCGTCGCGAACGGCGATGGCTCCCACTCCGACCAGGCGGCGTTCTCGGTTCCGAAGCAGGCCGTGACGGCATAGGTCCCGCCTGAGGAGGCGGGCGGGAAGGCGAGCTGGGCGGCGACCGCCAGCAGGACGCCGAGAGCACAGGTGGGGCCGAAGGTCGGGAAGCGCATGCCGACCGTATGCGTCGCGGCGCTGATTCTCGCCCCCGGGGGGCGAACTTTTTCGCCCGTAGACTCAGAGATCATGTGCCCGACGCCCGTCACCGACCTCAAAGCCGACATCAAGGACTCGATCCTCGACACGATCGGAGAGACACCGCTCGTGCGGCTCTCCCGCATCGGTGCGGGCCTGACGCCGCAGCTCGTGGCGAAGATGGAGCTGTTCAACCCGGGTGGCTCGATCAAGGACCGGGTCGCGCTGCGGCTGATCGAGGCGGCCGAGCGCGACGGCAGCCTGCGTCCCGGCGGCACGATCATCGAGCCGACCTCGGGCAACACCGGCACGGGGCTCGCGATCGCCGCCCGCCTGAAGGGATACCGCGTGATCGCGGTCATGCCGGACAAGATGTCGCGCGAGAAGATCGACCTGCTGCGCGCGTATGGGGCCGAGGTGGTGATCGCGCCGACGGACGTCGCACCGGAGTCGCCGCAGTCCTACTACCGCGTCGCCGACCGCCTGACGGAGGAGATCCCCAGCGCGTTCCAGCCCAACCAGTACCGCAACCCCGCCAACCCGCAGACGCACTACGAGACGACCGGGCCGGAGCTGTGGCGCCAGACCGGCGGGCGCATCACCCACCTCGTGGCGGGCGTCGGCACGGGTGGCACGATCACCGGCATGGCGCGCTACTTGAAGGAGCGCAATCCCGACATCGTGGTCGTGGGCGCCGATCCGGTCGGCTCGATCTACTCGGGCGACGAGGTCCATCCGTACCTCGTCGAGGGCGTGGGGGAGGACTTCTGGCCGACCACGTACGACCCCGGCGTCGTCGACCGCTACGTCCGCGTGTCCGACCGCGACTCGTTCCTCACCACCCGCCGGCTGGCCGCGACGGAGGGGATGCTGCTCGGCGGCTCCTGCGGGCTGGCCGTCTATGCGGCGCTCGCGGTCGCGGGCGAGGTTGAGGACCCCGAGGCGCTGGTCGCGGTGGTGCTGCCCGACGGCGGGCGGGCCTACCTCTCCAAGATCTTCAACGACACGTGGATGGCCTCGCACGGGATGCTCGAGCGCTCGAGCGATCGCAGCGTGGGCGACGTCCTGCACGCCAAGCAGGCGGCCGGCGAGATCCCGCCGCTCGTCGTGGTGGAGACCCAGCAGAAGGTCAAGCACGCGATCGCGCTGCTGCACGAGCACCGCGTCTCGCAGCTGCCGGTGGTCTCGCACACCGACCCGAGCACGGTGGTCGGGTCGATCGGCGAGCGCGGGCTGCTCAAGCACGCCGCCGACAATCCCGGGCTCATGGGCACGCCGATCGTCGACGTGATGGAGCCGCCGTTCCCGGCGGTGGCGGCGATCGATCCCGTGCGCGAGGCGGTCGAGCTGCTGTCCGGCGACCGGCAGGCGCTGCTGGTCACCGAGCGCGGCCGGCCGACCGGAATCGTAACCCGCGCCGACCTCCTGGAGGCCCTCGTCTCATGACCGAGTTCGCTACGCGCGCCGTCCACGCCGGTCTCGATCCCGACCCCAGCTACGGCTCGGTCGTCCCCGCGATCCATCAGAGCTCCACGTACGTCCAGCCCGCGCCCGGCCGGTTCGTCGAGGACTACGACTACTCGCGCGCGGCGAACCCCACGCGGCGCGCGCTCGAGAACGCGCTCGGGGAGCTCGAGGGCGGCCACGCGACCGCCTTCGCCTCCGGCATGGCCGCCACGCACGCGCTGCTCACCGCGGTGTGCAGCGCCGGCGACCACGTGGTGATCCCCGACGACCTCTACGGCGGCACCTACCGGCTGGTCGACAAGATCCTCGCGCGCTTCGGCGTCGCCTACGACATGGTCGACCAGACGGACCTCGACGCGGTGCGCTCGGCGCTGCGGCCCGAGACGAAGCTCATCTGGGTCGAGACGCCGACCAACCCGACGCTCAAGGTGATCGACCTGCTCGCGGTGATCGAGGCGGCCGGGCCCGGCGTGCTCGTGGCGGTCGACAACACGTTCGGCACGCCGGTCAACCAGCGCCCGCTCGAATGTGGCGCCGGCGCCGCGGTGCACTCGACGACCAAGTACCTCGGCGGGCACTCCGACGTGGTCGGTGGCGCAGTCGTGGTGGCCGACCCGGCGCTGCACGAGGCGGTCCGCTTCACGCAGCTCTCGGTCGGCGCCGTGCCCGGCCCGCTGGACTGCTTCCTCGTGCACCGCGGGCTGCGCACGCTGCACCTGCGGATGGCGGCGCACGCCGAGAACGGCATGGCGGTGAGCGCGTTCCTGCGCGAGCAGCCGGGCGTGAGCGACGTGCGCTGGCCCGGCTTCTCCGGCATGGTCTGCTTCCGCCATCCCGACGCGGCGAAGATCGTCGCCGCGACCAAGCTGTTCGCGCTCGCGGAGTCGCTCGGCGGCGTCGAGTCGCTGATCGAGGTGCCGCAGGCGATGACGCACCAGTCCGTCGAGGACTCCTCGGCGGCGGTGCCGGCCGACCTCGTGCGGCTGAGCTGCGGCATCGAGGCGGCGTCCGACCTCGTCGAGGACCTGCGCCAGGCGATCGCCGCCGCGACACCGGCGGGCGTCGGAAGCTAGCTCGGACCTCAAGGGATTCCGCGGGGCGCCGATGCGTCAAGAGGTGCGTCGCTTCCTCCCGCTCCCCATCCTCCTCCTGCTCGCCCTGTCGGCCTGCGGCGAGGAGCCGGGTACGGCGCGGGCGCTGCCCGAGCGGGCCGCCGCCTTCACCGACCGCCCGCAGGCCGACTTGCCGCCGCTGCCGGCCGAGAGGAAGGCAAAGGTCGTCGAGCCCGTCGCCGGAGCGTCCGCCGAGGTGCCCGAGCAGCGGGTCCGCAAGGCGCCGCCGCGCAAGACGTCGACGCCGCGCCGTGCGGCGTCGCGCGCCGGCGACCTCGACCTCTCGCGCCCCACCACCGCCGGCGACGGCGTCGACGAGGCGACGGCACTGCCCAACGGCATCGCGCTCCCGCCGCTGGAGGCGCCCGAGGCGGTTCGCCAGATGATCGAGGCGGGCAACCAGATCGCGCGCACGCCGTACCTGTGGGGCGGGGGCCACGGCAAGTGGGTCGACACGGGCTATGACTGCTCCGGGTCGGTCTCCTTCGTGCTCGCGTCGGCCGGCCACCTCGACTCGCCGCTCGCCTCCGGGCCGCTGATGTCGTGGGGCGAGCCCGGCCCCGGCAAGTGGGTGACGATCTACTCCTCGCCCGGCCACGTCTACATGGAGGTCGCGGGCGTCCGCTTCGACACCTCCGGGGCGAGCCAGACCGGCTCGCGCTGGCAGAACGACCTGCGCGGCAGGCGGCCGGGCTTCGTCGCGCGCCACCCGTCGGGCCTCTAACCCAGGAAGCGCCCCTCCTCGAGGTCGAGCTCGCGCTCGACGCGGCGCATGACTTCGTCGGAGATCGTGCCGCGGCGGCGCAGGTCCTCGAGCGCCTCGCGCTGGGCCTCGAGGACGGACGACACGATCCGCAGGTAGTCCGAGGTGCGTGCCTCGATCGCGTCCCCGTCGGCCTGCTCGTCGAAGCGTGCGGCGAACCGGTCATATCGGTAGCTGTACATGCCGCGCATCCGCTCGACGGTCTGGTCGCGCGTCCAGTCCTCCTCCGCGAGTGCGTCGAGCCGGTCGAGCGCCGCCCGGGCCGCGAGCTTGCGCGCCTTGTTCTCCTCCAGCTCGTCGGAGCCGTCGGGCTCGACGCCGAGCAGGCGGATCACCAGCGGGAGGCTCAAGCCCTGCACGACGAGCGTCACGAGGATCACGCAGAACGTGATGAAGAGGATCAGCGGGCGCTCGTGGAACGGCTCGCCCGCGTCGTTCTCGGTCGGCAGCGCCAGCGCGGCGGCCAGCGAGACCGCGCCGCGCATCCCCATCCACGCGATCAGCGCGACGTTGGCGCGCTGCGGCGAGGGCTCGCGGTCACGGACCCAGCCGGAGACGCCGCGCGGGATGTAGGTGAACGCGTACACCCACGCGATCCGCACGACCACGACGGCCACGCTGGCGAGCAGCCCGTAGAGGATCACGGTGCCGACCGCGTAGTCGGCGTCGCGCAGCTCTTCGAGCAGCTGAGGCAGCTGCAGGCCGATCAGCACGAACAGGAACGAGTTGAGGAGGAACACGAGGATCTGCCAGGTCGCGCTGCCCTGCATTCGCACCCGCGCGTTCGTGACGCGGCTGGTCTGCGAGCCCATGTAGAGCCCGACCGTGACCGCGGCGATCACGCCGGAGAGCCCGAGCTCCTCCGCCGGCAGGTATGCCGCGTAGGCGGTGAACAGGGAGATGGTGATCTCCACCGGCGGGTCGTCGAGCCGCTCGCGCACGTGCGCGACGACCCAGCCGACCGCGAGGCCGATCGCCGCGCCGCCGGCGGCGCCGAGCAGGAACTGGCCGCCGGCGTCCCAGGCGCTGAACGTCCCGGCCGTGATCGCGACGACGGCGACGCGGTAGGCGGTGATCGCGGTCGCGTCGTTGATCAGCGACTCGCCCTCCACGACGATGACCACCCTGCGCGGGACGCCGAGCCGCCCCGCGATCGCGGTCGCGGCGACCGGGTCGGTGGGGGAGACGATCGCGCCGAGCACGAACGCGGCCTCCCACGAGAACCCGGGGATCGCGGCGTGGAGGCAGACGGCGACCACGACGCACGTCGCCAGCACCAGGCCGACGGACAGGAGCGTGATCGGCCGCGCGTTGCGGCGCAGGTCGCGCAGGGACGCGAAGAACGCCGCCGCGTAGAGCAGCGGGGGCAGGAAGATGAGCAGGACGAGCTCGGGCTCGAACCGGACGTCCGGCATGCCCGGCACCGCGCCGATCGCGAGCCCGCCCAGCACGAGGAAGATCGGGTACGGCACGTTCAAGACGCGCGCCAGGGTGACCAGCGTGGCCACGGCGAACAGCAGCCCGGCGAGGATCAGCTCGGTGTGGGATCCGTCCATGTGGGCGGTGTCTAGCAGCTTGGGGTTCTCACCCCATCGCGCCGTGAGCGCGTCCGCACGATGAAGTGAGTGCAGCGCGCTTCACCTCCTGAAAGGACTCCCCCCGATGCCCCGCTTCCTCGCGACAACCCACGATCTGCCCGCTGGGCCGCCGCCTGAGGTCCTCCAGCAGATCGACGTCGCCTGGGAGCGGGCTCGGGAGCTGTTCGAGTCCGATCTCGAGCTCCATTTCGAGGTCGACGCGCTGATCGGCCGTGTGTGGGCCGAGCTGAGGTGGGCCGACGGGTCGGTCGTGGAGATCCTTTCGGCGTCCGAAGTGCTGGCGCTCGCGTGTGGTGACGCGACCGCCGACGTGGCCCTCGCCGTCTGAGTCCAGGCAGCCGTCGGGCGGCCCTGTGCTCGGCTGCCCCGAGGCGGCGAGCCCATCGAGCCGGCCGCCCCGCCGCCTCCCTGCGTGTCAGCATCGTGCGCACCGGGCATGAGAGATCGCATGGCTCTCACACCGAAGAACATCTTGGATACGGCGATCGAGCAGGGCCGCAAGGTGGTCGGCGCGGGCGCCGGGATCGGCCGGCGCTTCCGCCGTGAGGAGCACGACGTCGACGTCACCGCAGGCGCTCCTGCGACCGCCCCGACACCGGCCGGTGGCCGAGCGGGCGGCGCCAAGACCGGCGGCTCGACGCCGGGGACGACGCGCACGCAGCGTGCCGCGTCGGAGACCGCCGCCTCCGCGCGCGACACCGACGCGCCGGACCCGCTCGCGCCGTCGAGCGCGAACCGGTCCATGGCGGCCAAGGCGCCCACCGCATCCGCCAAGCCGGCGCCGGGCGCGGCGAAGTCCTCGGCGGCGAAGCCTGCGACGGGCGCGGCAAAGCCGTCGAGCCGGTCGAAGTCATCGACCACCGCGAAGTCGGCGAAGCCGTCCACCCCCTCGGCGGGGGGCAAGACGACCGCCAGCGGCAAGGCCGGCAGCCCGAGCGCGGGCGCTGCGAGCCGGACGAGCTCCGCCTCGTCGGGCGCGGCAGACGCCGACGACGCCGCCAAGACGACGCCGCGGAACAAGGCCGGGGCGACCGAGCGGTCGGCCGCGAGCGAGGCGGCGGCGGAGAGCGGCGAGGAGGTCACCGAGGCCACCAAGCCCTGATCCGCGCGCCACGGCGGCGTTCGCCGGATCGCCAGGGGCTGGACCAAGCGCGCGGCGCGCCGGTACGGTGCGCTGATGCGCCCGATCCCCGCCCCCCGCCTCGGTGACGCGCACGGCCTCCTGCGCGCGATCAACGAACGCGAGCGCGTCCGGCTCGACGAGTTCGTGACCGAGTTCACCGTCGAGGAGTTGTTCCCGCCGGGCCTCGACAACGCCCTCGGCCGCACGCGGCAGTTCGTCTCGTTCGCGCGCTCCGCGGGCCTGCTCAACGAGGACCGCGGGACCGTCGAGCTGACCGACATGGGCAAGCGCTACGTCCGCGCCGGCGACGCGGGCCGCGCGTTCGACGTCTCGCCCGCCCAGGCCGAGTGGCTGCGGCGCCTCCTGCGCGAGCGCCACATGACCGACTCGATCTACCACGGCGCGGCCGTCGCCCTCAGCCTGTACGCCTCGAACCCGCCGGACTTCCGCGCGTCGACGCTCGACTTCGGCCGAGCGATCTCGCACCTGGGCCGGGCCGGATGGGACAACGAGAACACGTTCCAGTCGCAGGGCGAGCGGTACAGAACGTTTCTGGTCGACCTCGAGCTGATCGACGGCGACCGGCGGCTCACCGCTACCGGCCAGCAGACGCGCGACGAGCTGACGCTGCCCATCCACGCGTCGCTCAAGGACCTTGCCGGGCAGCTGAACCCGGGCGGGCCGGAGGCGGCCGTGCGGGAGGGCGGCGCGGAGTGGACGGCCGCGGACGCGGCCCCCGAACCCGCACCCGAGCCCGCCGCCGCGGCGCGCGTGGAGCCGGCCGCGGCCGCGCCGGCGGAGGAGGACGACTACGAGGACGTCGGACCGGGCGCGGGCGTCGCGCCTCCCGCGCCGGTCGAGACGCCCGCGCCCGCGGCCTCCTCGCTCGGGCCGCCGCCGGCGCCACCGGCGGACATCTGGGACAGCGCCGCCCCCGACGATCGGACGCGCGCGCACACCGCGATCACCCCAGACGAGGCGCCCGGGATCGAGACGCCGGTGCCGCCCGAGGCCGCGCCGGCCGCGCCGACAGCCGATGCGCCCGTGGGCGCGGCTCCGGCCGCTGCACCGGCCGCGCCGACCGTGGCTGAGCCGGTGAGTGCCCCGCCGGCTGCGCCGCCCGCCGCTGCACCGGCCGCGCCGATCGCCGACGCGCCCGTCGGAGCGGCACCGGGCGCTCCGCCCGCCGCTGCACCGCCCGCGTTCGTCCCCGCCGGCGCCATCCGCGCGGCCGCCGAGCAGGAAGGGCTGCGCCTGCCGGCGGGCCTGTACGCCGCCGTCGCCGCGGCGCTCGCCGGAGGCCGCCATCTCGTGCTCGTCGGCCCGGCGGGCTCCGGGAAGACCACGCTCGCGCTCGCGATCGCGAAGGCGGCCGTGCAGGCGGGCAAGGCCGAAGGGGCGACGATGGTGACCGCCGCGCACCGCTGGTCGGGACGCGACACGCTGGGCCGGCCGGGCGACGAGGAGTGGGAGCAAGGGATCGTCGTCCACGCCGCCGCGCGCGGGCGCTGGCTGGTCATCGACGAGCTCGACCGGGCGCGGCTGGACCGCGCCCTGGGCGACCTCTCCTCCTTCCTCGCCGGTGTGCCGGTCACGCTGCCCGACGGCGAGGCCACCGCGCCGGCCGGCTGGCGCATCGTCGCGACTGCCGGCGCCACCGGCCTCGGCGGCTCCGCCGCCCTGCTCCGCCGCTTCGCCCACGTCCACGTGCCGGCGCCCACCGACGCCGACCTCCACGCGGCGATCGACGCCGCGGCGAGCGCGGACGCCGTCGCCGCCGCCGCGGTCAAGCGGCTGCTCGGCGCGCGCGAGCTCGGCGCCGTCGGCGCCGGCGCGTTACTCGACGCCGCCCGCTTCGCCGCCGCGCGCAACGCCGCCGCGCCCGCCGACGAGGCGACGCTGGCCCGCGAGGCGCTCGCCGCGCACGTCACGCCGCTGCTGGGGGCGCTCGACGAGGAGGCCCGGCGGCGCCTCGCGGCGCTGGCGGGCTGACCGCGGGAAGGTCCGGCCCGACGCGGTGCTCGGACGGCGCGGGCAGGGAGCGGCGGAGCGGGCGGTGCTGGCGCGCGCGCAGGCGCGCCTGGACCGGATGGCGCTCTACCCGGCGCCCGTGCGCACCGGCCGCGTCCGGATCCTGCACGTGCCGTGGCTCTTCCGCCTGCCCTGGTTTCGGCGCTTCGCCGGCTACAACATGGCGCACCTGATCCTGCTCTCCCGCCCGCTGGCGCAGGTCTCCGAGGATCTCGTCACGCACGAGCTCTGCCACGTCTGGCAGGACCAGGACCACCGCCTGCGGATGTGGCTCTCCTACCTGCACCGGGGCTATGCCAGCAACCGGCACGAGATCGAGGCGCGCCGCGCGGTGGCCGAGACGCGCTGACCGCGCCGGGGCGGCCGTCAGGCCAGCGCGGCCGGCTCCGGCCGGCCGGCAGTGAACTCGGCGGCGAGCGCGCAGACGAGCATCGCCAGCCCCGGCCCGACCGCGTCGCCCTGGTGCACGCCGGCGAGGATCCGCTGGCGGTGGTCGCCCGGCTCGGAGGCCAGGGCCCGCACGCCGGCGAGCTCGGCCTCGCAGCCCAGCGCGGCGGCGTGGGAGGCGCACGCGGCCAGCAGCTCGTCGAGGAGGTCGCGCACCGGCCGGCGCGTCTCGTGCCGGGGATCGAGGAACTTCGCCCGCATGCCGTCGCGCGTGGCGAGGAAGCGGTTCTCGTCGAGCACCTCCGGCCGCGACGCGATCGTCTCGTCGACCCATCCCTCCGTCGCGTCCAGTCGTACCGCGCACTGCACCAGGGCGGCCAGCGCGCCGTTGTCGGCGGAGCGCGTCTGGGCGTCCATGATCCGCACCTCGATCGTGCCCAGCTTGGGCTGCAGCCGCACGTCCCACCACAGGAACGTCGGCTCGGGAAACGCCTCGCAGCGCAGCAGCACGTCGATCGCCTCGACGTAGTCGGCGTAGGTCGCGAACGGGCGCGGGATGCCGACCCGCGGGAACGTACCGAACACCGGCACGCGCGCAGACGCGAGGCCGGTGTCGCGGCCCTGCCAGAACGGCGAGTTGGCTGCCAGCGCGAGCAGCAGCGGCACGTGCACGCGCAGGCCCCGGAGCGCGCAGACCGCCGCCTCGGCGTCGGGCACGGCGACGTGGACGTGGAGCGCGAACGTCGGCTCGCGCCGCGCGAGCTCGCGCATCGAGTCATAGATCGACTGGTAGCGCGCGCCCGACGACACCTCGACTTCGCTCCACTGCGCGAACGGGTGCGTGCCGGCAACCGCCGCCCGGAGCTCGAGCGGCGCGAGGTCGGCGGCCAGGCCGGCGCGCAGCTCGGCCAGCTCGGCGGCTGCGCCCGCGGCGCTCGCGTGCGGGCGGGTGAAGAGCTCCAGCGCCGAGCCGTGCGTCTCCGCGGCGGCGTGATCGGCGACGGCGCGCGAGAGCGCGGGCAGCACGTCTGCTATCCGCGACGCGAGCGACCAGTCGCGCGGGTCCAGGAGCATGACCTCCTCCTCGATCCCGACGGTCCACGGCGTCCCGGCGGCCGCCGGGTTCCACTCGGCCCAGGCCGGCAGTGCCCTCACGGCAGCACCCAGGTGTCCTTCGCGCCCCCGTTCTGCGACGAGTTGACGACAAGCGCGCCCTCGTCGAGCGCCACGCGCGTGATCCCGCCGCGGAGGACCTCGACCTCGTCGGGAGCCGACATCAGCACGAAGGGTCGCAGGTCCACGTGGCGGGGGACGAGGGCGCCGTCCACCTCGGTCGGGTGCGTCGACAGGCCGACCAACCGCTGCGCCACGTAGTCGCCCGGGGCCGCGCGCACCTGCTCGCGCAGCTCGTCGACGTCGGCGCGCTCGGCGTGCGGGCAGACGACGACGCCGATGCCGCCGTAGGAGCCGCGGTCCTTGATCACCAGCTCGTCGAACACGTCGAGCGCACGCTCGAGCACCGGCGGCTCGCCGAGGTCGAACGTCTCGACCTGGTCGAGCACGGGGTCCTCGCGCAGGTAGAAGCGGATCATGTCGTGGACGTAGGCGTGGGCGAGCTTGTCGTCGGCGATCCCGGTGCCGAAGCAGTTGACCAGCTTCAGCCGCCCCGCCGCCAGGACCGGCTGGAGCAACGCGCCCACCTCGCTGTCGACCCGGTCGGCGTTCGTGCGGCGGTAGACGCCGTCGACGGGGGTGCCGCCGTGCCACAGGCGGTCGCCTCGCCGCTCGAGGTCGCCGGCCCCGACCAGCGGGATCCTCAGCGCCTCGGCGACCCACGCATGCTCCCAGTGGGCGGAGTTGCCGGGGCCGTCGGTCAGCACGACGACGGTGCCCGGCCCGAACACGCGCCGCAACGCGTCGGGCAGCCCGTCGAGCGGCTCCGGTCGCGCCTCGGGCGGCAGGTCGAGCCCGCGCAGCGTCGCCTCCCGGGCCGCCGCCCAGTACGCGAACCCGCTGGGCGTGCGCAGGTTGTCCTCGAGCACCAGCCAGTCGCCCGCGCTGTTGCGCACCACGTCGAGACCGGCGATCCCGATCCACACGCCGTCGGGCGGACGCACGCCGGCCATCCGCGGCTCGAGATAGTCCGCCGTGTCGAGAACGCGACGGGGCAGGACGCCCTCGGCGACGATGCGCCGCTCGGCGTAGACGTCGGCCACGAACGCGTCGAGCGCGCGGACCCGCTGCGCGAGGCCGGCCGCGATCCGCGCCCAGTCGCCGGCGGCGATGACCCGCGGCACGGGGTCCAGATGCCAGGCGCCGTCGCCGTCGACGGACTGAAAGCGGATGCCCATCGCGTCGACCGCCTCGCGCACGCCGGCGCCGAGCGCGGCCAGGTCGCAGGCGAGCACGGCGTCCATCACGGCGCGGGCGGCTGGACGGACGCTCCCATCCGGGGCGACGGCGTCGTCGAACGTGGACGAGCGGTAACCCTCGAGGAGAGGGGCGTGCACGCCAGCCGCCTACCCGCTCGCCATGACCGGCAGGCGCGCCACACTGCAAGGCAGTGAACGCGCCGCAGTCGCTCGAGGTCGCGCTCGCGACCGTCCAGGCGTTCGCCGAGCAGGCCGGCGCCGAGCGGGTCGTCGTGCTGCTGGACGGCGGGGAGGACGCGCTGCCGGTGATCGTCGAGCGGTTCGAGGACGGCGGCCTGCAGGTGACCGAAGGGGAGTCGGCGCGGGTGGCCGCCCCGGACGCCGGCGTGGCGCCGCTGCCACTGAGGGGGCTGCGCGCGGTGCCCGCGAGCGCCCTGACCGCCGACCCGGAGACCGGCGAGCTGGCCGCGCCGCTGGGCAGCGTGCAGCTGATGGCCGACTCGGTGCTCGCGCTCGCATGCGCGCTCGGCGGGCGCTCCGTGGCGACCGCCACGTTCGCGACGCGCGACCCGGACCTCCCCCTCACCGTCGCCGCGCGTGAGGGGGAGCCGGTGGTGCTCGACCTCGCGGGCCGCCACTTCGCGTTGCCGCCCGGTCTCTGACCGGCGATCCCTGAACCGTGCGGCGCGCGGGTATCCGAGGGCCATGCGGCACGAGCGGCACTGGTCGGTCGAGGAGGCGAACGCGCTGCGCCCGTACGTGGGCGCGTGCGTGCGGCGCCTGCGGGAGGCCCGCGGATGGCTCGCGGGGCGGCCCGTGCCGCCCGCCGCCGGCGCGCTCGCCATGATCAGCGGCGGCGCGTGGCCGGGCCGGGAGCACGCCGAGGCGGCGGTGGACGTGGTGCTCACGCTCGGCCAGCTCGACCGGCTCGAGGTGCTCGTCCGCGACCTCGACGCCGGCCTCGTGGACTTCCCCGCGCTGCGCGACGGCGAGGAGGTCTACCTCTGCTGGCTGGTCGACGAGCCCGAGGTGCGCCACTGGCACGCACCCGGCGCCGGCTTCCCGGCTCGCCGGCCGCTATGAAGCCGGCGCGGCCCGTCTCTTAGCGCCCTTTCAGCTTGACGGCGCAGGATCGCGGTCGATGTACAGGACGACGGTCATCCCGCCCGCCGCGCTCGGCGGCGGCGCGGCGGCGCTCGTGATCGGCGCGGCGGCGGGGGTCTACCCGGCGCTGCGGGCGGCGCGCATGGCGCCCACCGACGCACCGCGGGGCGCCTAGTCGATCGAGCGCGCGATCGCGACCGCGTGGTCACGCGCGAGGTCGCCCTCGATCCGCACGAGCAAGCCGTCGGCGCGCTCGACGAGCAGCGTGTTCCCGGCGATGCGCTGGTCTTCGAAGCCGACGCCGGCGTCGTCCTCGTAGGCGAACCCGTGGCTGCCCGCGATGAAGTAGGCCGGGTGGCCTCCGACGCGCAGGCGGTCCAGGCGCGTGTCACGGCCGAGTGCCTTCTCGATGAACGGCCCGACGCGGCCGGGGAACTCCTGCACGAGCAGCGCGGCGCCGGTCGCGTCCGAGCGGCCGAGGTCCCGGCGCTCGCCGTAGACCAGCGAGACGCTGCGTGGGCCCACGTAGACGGCGTCCGGATCGCCGAGGCCGGCGGCCGCCGGCAGGCGCAGGAACGGCGAGCGGCGGCGGGCCTCCGCGAGCGTGACCGGCGTACCGAGGCCCAGGCCGGCGCCGAGCCTGCCGGGACGCGGGGGCGGACCGGTGGGCTCGCGCCGCTCGAGCTTCACGCTTGCGAGCCCGAGGAACTCGAGCACGGCGGAGCGCGCGTCGGGGGACGCGGTCATCGTCAGCGCGAACGCGGCCGCCAGCGTCGCGAGCGCGTAGGCGAACGCACGTCGGCGCCGCGTCGCCGGCGCCGGTGCGAGCCGCGCGGTCACCAGGTCCGCAAGGTCCGGGGTCGCGGGCCAGTCGACGCTCAGTGCGGTCAGCTCTTCGTGCAGGTCAGCCATCGTCGTCTCCCAGCTCCGCCCGCAGCCGCTCCAGTGCGCGCGCGAGCCGCGACTTCACCGTGCCGGGCCGGACGCCGAGCGCGGCAGCGGTCTCGGCCTCCGACAGCTCGAGCAGGTAGCGGCAGCCGATCGCCTCGTTGGCGACGATCGTCAGCAGCCACGGCCGGACCGGCTCGCCGGCGCGGAAGCGGCGCAGCGCGCGGTGGGCCTTGAGGAAGCCCTCCTGGGCGGCGTCCTCGGCGTCGGCGGCGTTGCCCGTGATGAGGTAAGCGGTCCTGAACGCGATCTCCTCGTGGCCGCGGACGAGCGCCGCGTAGGCAGCGGCGTCCCCCGCACGCGCGCGCTCGACCAGCTCGTGCTCTTGCAGTGGTCGGCCCACCACCACCTGCTTCTACAACCGTGGAGCGAATCCGGTTCCGCACATGAAGAGTGCCTGGCACCGGTTAGGTTTGGCGGCATGACCCTCCCGCCCGGGCCATCCGCTCCCGCCGCCGTGCAGACGGTCGAGTGGATCGCGCGGCCGACCGACCTGCTGCGGCGCAGCGCGGCGCGCTACGGCGAGCCGTTCACGCTGCGGACGCAGTGGGCCGACGCGCCGATGGTGCTCGTCTGGGATCCCGACACGATCAAGCGCGTCTACGCCGCGCCGCCCGACGTCCTGCGCGGCGGCGCGAGCTCGACGGTGCTCGAGCCGTTCGCCGGTCCCAGCTCGATCCTGCTGACCAGCGGCGCGACGCACCTGCGCCAGCGCAAGCTGGTGCTCCCGCCGTTCCACGGCGAGCGCATGCAAGCGCACCGCGCGACGGTCGCCGCGCTGGCCGAGGAGGAGGTCGCGCGCTGGACGCCCGGTCGCCCGCTGCGCACCCTCCCGCGGATGCAGGAGCTGACGCTCGACGTGATCCTGCGCGTCGTGTTCGGCGCGCCGGACCCGCGGCTGCGGGCGGAGATCCGCACGGCGCTCGACATGACCACGTCGCTGTCGCGGCTGATCTCGATGTCGTTCGCGCCGCGCGGGTCGGCGCCGTGGCGGCCGTTCCTGCGCGCCGTCGCGCGCGTCGACGCGACGCTGCGCGAAGCGATCCGGACGCGCCGCGAGGCCGCCGACCACGACGCGCCCGCGGTGCTCGACGAGCTGATCGCCGCGGGCGCCGCGGAGGACGAGTTGCGCGACCAGGTCGTCACGCTGCTCGCGGCCGGGCACGAGACGACGGCGGGCTCGCTCGCATGGGCGCTCGAGCGGATCGCGCGCCACCCGCCCGTCGCAGCCCGGCTGCGCGACGGCGACGACGCCTACCTCGACGCCACCGTCAAGGAGGTGCTGCGGCTGCGGCCGGTGCTTTCGATCACGCCGCGCAAGGTCGTGGCGCCGTTCACCGTCGGAGCATGGACGCTGCCGCCCGGCGTGCACGTGACGCCCTGCCCCTACCTCGCGCATCGCCGGCCCGAGCTGTGGCCCGACTCGAGCGCGTTTCGCCCCGAGCGGTTCCTCGACGGCGCGCCGAGCCCATACGCGTGGCTGCCGTTCGGGGGCGGCGTGCGCCGCTGCGTGGGCGCCGCGTTCGCGACGATGGAGCTGCACGAGGTGCTGCGTGTGGTCGTGCGCCGCTTCGCGCTCGCGCCTGACCGCCCGGCGGGCGAGCGGATGCGCCGGCGCGGCGTCACGCTGACTCCCGCACGCGGCGGCCGGGTCGTCCCGCTAGCCTGTGCCCGCCGGCGAAACCGGTTAGGTGCGTCTGGGTGACCGCCATGACGTCGCTGTTCTGCCGCCACAACCGCATGACCGCCAAGTGCCCCATCTGCTCCAAGGAGATGGAGGCCGAGCTGCGCGCCAAGGCGCCCCCGCGGCCGCCCGGGGTCCGGCGCGCACCGGCCGCTCCGCGGGCGCGCCGCGCCTCCTCGCCCCGCGCCGGCGGGCTGGTCACCCGCAAGCTCGCGCGCGCCGAGGACGACGGGTACCGCAACGCGCTCGTCCCCGGCCTGCGCGCGACCGCCGACGCCGAGCGCCTGGCCGGCGCGCTGCTGATCGCCGCAGAGCGGCTCGAGCCGCCCGGGCCCTACGAGGCCGTCGCGACCGAGCCCGAACGCGAGCAGGCGACGTGGCTCGCGTTCCTGCTGGCGCTCGTCGGGCCCGACGAGCCGGAGCTCCAGAACGCCGTCGTCGTCGCCGCGCCGCGCTTCGAGGACGGTGAGTTGCCCGACCTGCCGGCCGGCCAGGCGCGCGCCGTCGCCGCGTACCGCCAGTGGGCCGCCCGTGCCGGCTCGCAGGCCGCCGGCTTCACCGGCGAGGCCGACTGGTCGCCGCACCGGCGCTTCGCCCGCGTGTTCGAGCGCCTCGCGCTCCCCGGCCTGGGCCGCGCGCCGCGCTTCGAGCTGCTCGCCACGCTGGGCGCCGCGGGGCTCTACGAGCTCGAGCCCGACGTGCTGGCGCTCAGCGTGGAGGACGACGCCACGACACAGGCGGCCAAGCGGCTGCTGCTGTCGGGCGACAAGATGCTCCTGGAGCGCCGCGCGCGCGACCTGGGCGCCGCATGCGACGTGCCGCTGGCCGCGCTGGACCGCGGCTTCGCGCTGTGGGGCGATCCGGGCGCCGACGTCGAGCCGGCCGACGCGCTGCCGGCGGCGATGCGCTCGGCGCTCGCGCTGCGGTGAGCGCATCCGCGGCGGCGCGGCCGCGACCGGGCGGCAGAGGCGTCCCGCTCATCGTGCTCGGCTGCCTCGTGCTGGCGGCGCTCGCGCACTCCCTGCCGACCGGCCCGACGTACGACCCGTGGGCATGGATCATCTGGGGCCGGGAGATCACCCAGCTCGACCTCGACACGCGCACCGGCCCGTCGTGGAAGCCGCTGCCGGTGCTGTTCACGACGCCGTTCGCGCTGGCGGGCGACGAGTGGGCGCCGGAGCTGTGGCTCGTCGTCGCGCAGGCCGGCGGGCTGCTCGCGTTCGCGTTCACCTACCGCCTGGCGGCGCGGCTGGCCGGCTGGCCGGCTGGCCTGATCGCCGCCGCCGGGCTCGTCCTCGCCGACGAGTTCATCCGCAACTTCGCCCGCGGCAACTCCGAGGGGCTGCTCGTCGGGCTGTGCCTGTGGGCGGTCGAGCGCCACCTCGACGGCCGCCGCCGCGATGCGTTCGCGCTCGGCGTGGCCGCCGGCCTGCTGCGGCCGGAGCTGTGGCCGTTCCTGCTCGCCTACGGGCTCTGGCTGATGTGGACCGAGCCGCCGACGCGGCTGCTGGTCGTCGGGTGCGGCGTGGCGACGCTCGTCCTGTGGTTCGTGCCGGAGTACTTCGGCTCGGGCGACTTCATGCGCGCCGCGTCGCGGGCGCGCGACCCCAACCCGGACTCCGCGGCGTTCGCCGACTTCCCGTTCGCCGAGACGTTCCGGCGCTCGGCCTCGGTGCTGATGGTGCCGCTGCTGCTCGGCGGCGTGATCGCGCTCGGGCGGGCATGGGCGGCGCGCGACCGCGTGCGGCTGATCCTCGCCGCGGTGGCCGCGGCGCTGATGGTCGCGGTGGCGGCGATGACGCAGGCGGGGTTCGCGGGGAACCTGCGCTACGTCGCGCTGCCGGCCGCGCTGGTGTGCGTGCTGGCCGGTGCCGGCTGGGTCGACCTCGTGCGCGACGCCGGCGGGCGCTGGGGGCGCGGCGCGGCGATCGGGCTCGCGGCCGTGCTGCTGGCCGCGGCGGCGCCGTTCGCGCTCGCCGACGTCGACGAGCTGCGCTTCGACCTCGATGTCGTGCGCGCGGAGTCAGAGCTCTATGACCGCCTGCCCCCGATCGTCGCCGAGTCGGGCGGCGCGGAGGCGCTGCTGCGCTGCGGGCCGGTGTACGCGCCGCCGTTCGAGGTGCAGGCGGTCGCGTGGGCCATGCACGTGCACTCCGAGCAGGTGGGGATCTTCGCCAACCCGCCCGGGACGGTGCTCGCCGGGCACTTCTCCGCCCTGGGCCACGATCCGCGCTTCCCGGAGATCAACAAGAACCGGCGCTGGTCCGTGGGTCGCAACTGCCGCGCGCGGACCCCCTAACCTGATGCGCATGGCCACCTACGCCTCCCGGCCGGCGTGGGAGCTGCGGGCACGGACGGTCACCCGCGCGCGGGTCGCCGCGCCGCTGACGATCGGCGCGCTGCTCGCCGTCTCCATCCTGCTGCGCACGCGCGAGCTCGACGTGGGCTTCTGGATCGACGAGGGCCTCTCGGTGGGCATCGCCGACCGGCCGGCCGCCGACATCCCCGGCGTCCTGCGCCAGGACGGCTCGCCGCCGCTGTACTACCTGCTGCTGCACTTCTGGCTGGCCGCCGCGGGCCGCTCGGAGGAGAGCGTGCACGCGCTGTCGGTGCTGTTCGCGGTGCTGTGCGTGCCGGTCGCGTTCTGGGCCGGCGGGCTGCTCTTCGGGCGCCGCGCCGCATGGGTGGCCGGGCTGGTGGCCGCGCTGAACCCGTTCCTCACGCAGTACGCGCAAGAGGGCCGCATGTACGCGCTGCTCATGCTGCTAGGGATGGTGAGCCTGACCTGCTGGCTGCAGGCGTTCACCGCCGACAGCCCGGAGCGAGGCGGCGTGCGGCGCGCGCCTGCGATCGGCTTCGCCGTCTCGTTCGCCGCGATGCTCTACACCCACAACTGGGCGCTGTTCTTCGGGGCCGCCAGCGGCGCCGCATGGCTCCTGTTGATGCGGCTCGCGCGCGGCCAGGAGCGCAAGCGACTGCTGCGCACCGGCCTGCTCGCCTACGGCGGCGCGGTGGCGCTGTACGCGCCCTGGCTGCCCAGTACGCTCTACCAGGCCGGCCACACCGGAGCCCCGTGGGCGAAGGCGCCGTCGATCGCCGCGCTCGGCTTGGTGCCCGGGCGGCTGCTCGGGGAGACGGCGGCGATCGCGTTGCTGCTGGCGGGAGGCGCCGGCTTCGTGACGCTGCTCGGCCGTCGCGAGGGCGGCCGCTTGGGAGCCGCGGGCCGCGCAGCGCTCGCCCTGGCGGTCATCGCAGTGCTGACGTTCGTGCTCGCCTGGATCGGCTCGCAGCTCTCGCCCGCCTGGGCGAACCGGTACCTCGCGGCCGGCGTCGCGCCGTTCCTGCTGCTGGCCGCCGCCGGACTGGCGCACGCCGGACGGCTCGGGCTGGTCGGGCTGGCGGTCGTGGCGGTGCTGTGGGCGAGCGACGGCGCGCCGGCGAGGAAGAGCAACGTGCGCGACGTGGCCCAGGCGATCGGCCCGTCACTGCGGCCGGGCGACCTGGTGGTCGCGACGCAGCCCGAGCAGGTCTCCGTGCTGCACTACTACCTCCCCGACGGCTTACACTTCGCGTCGCTCACCGGCCCCGTGCCCGATGTCGGCGTGACCGACTGGCGCGACGGCGTCGAGCGGCTGCGCGCCACCTCGGCCGAGCGCGACATGCGGCCGCTGCTGGACTCGCTGCGCCCGGGGCAGCGGCTGGCGCTGGTCGTGCCGCAGGTCTACGCGCTCGGGCGCTGGAGCGCGCCCTGGACGTCGGTGGTGCGGCTGCGCTCGGAGGAGTGGCTGCAGTACGTCTCCAACGACGCACGCTTCGGCCTGATCGCGATCGAGCCCGAGTCGCCGTTCCCCTCGAGCCCGAATCCGGTGCGGGTGCGGATCTACCTCAAGCGCTGACGCGGTCGCGGCGCGGCCCGTCGTCGGCGGGCGAGCGTGCCGTGCGCAGCGTGAGCGCGAAGCGGGTCTCGTCTGCGCCGTCGCCGTCGACGTCGAGCTCGCCCCTCATCCGGCGGGCGAGCTCGCGCCCGATCGCCAGCCCGAGGCCGAAGCCGCCCGCCGAGCTTGCCGCGGTGCCGCGGTGGAAGCGCTCGAAGATGCGGTCGCGCTCCTCGACGGGGATGCCGGCGCCCTGGTCGGCGACGGTGATCGCGGCGTGGCCGGCGCCCGAGTGCGCCTCCACGCGCACCGGCGCGCCGCGCGGGCCGTGACGCAGCGCGTTGTCGAGCAGGATCCGCACCACGCGCGCCACCGCGTCGGGATCGCCGCGCCCCCAACACGGGCCGTCGGGGAGGATCGCCGCGACCGATGTGGAGCGCTCGCGCGCGCGCAGCGCGAACTCGGCCGCCACCGCCCGCACGATCTCGCCGAGCTCGACCGGCTCGGAGCGCAGCGGCACGGCGGCGTCCAGGCGCGAGAGGTCGAGCAGCTCGCCCGACAGGGCGGAGAGGCGGTCGAGCTCCTTGCGCGCCACGGTCACCTGGCGCAGCGCGTCGAGCTCGTCGAGCCGGCCGCTGCGGATGTCCTCCTCCAGCAGCTCCATCGTGCCCTGCAGCATCGTCAGCGGCGTGCGCAGCTCGTGCGAGGCGGTGGAGACGAACGCGCGCCGGGCCGCCTCCTGGCGGCGCAGCTCCTCCTGCATCCGGGTCAGCGCGCGCGCGAGGTCGCCGACCTCGTCGCGCCGCTCGTCGTGTGGCGTCGGCGCGCCGGGGCCCTCGTCGCTGATCCGCAGCGCGATCGAGCGCAGCCGAGCGAGCCGGCGCAAGAGGGTCGAAGAGAGCGCGATCGCCAGCAGCGCCGCGACCGACAGGCCGACCACGGCGGCGATCAGGAAGCGGGTGCGGACCTGCTCGACCAGCGCCGCGACCTCCGTGAGCTGGCGGTCGGCGATCAGGGCCCCGGTCATGCCCTTGCGGTACAGCGGGATCGCGATCAGCACGCTGTCGCCGTCCAGCGCGATCACCGTCCGCTGGTCGGTCATCGCCGCCTGGGCGCTCAGCATGGCGTTGCCGGGCTCGGGCGAGAAGAACTCGTTGTCGTAGAGGAAGCCGGGCGGCGTCTGCGTGGTGTCGCCGGGCACCGTCGTGTCGTCGATCACGAGGATCCGCGCGTCGGTCTGCCCGTTGAGCTCGTTCGACGGGCCGATGAGCGACACCTCGTAGTCGGAGAGCGGTGCGTCCTTCTGCTCGAGCCGCCCGAACGCCGCCTCGAACTTGGGCCGGGCGTTGAGGACCGCGTCCGCCAGGCTCTCGACGCTCTGGTCGCGCAGCCGGTCCTGCATCGGTGGCAGCACGACGAGCGCGGCCGCTCCGAGCGTGACCGCGCTCGTCGCGAGCATGGCCAGAAGCAGCCGCCAGCGCAGGCCGGCCGGGAGCCGGCGCCTCATGACTCGCGGAAGCGGTAGCCGGTGCCGGGAACGGTGAGGATCAGGTTCGGCTCCTCGGGCCGCGGCTCGAGCTTCTCGCGCAGGTGCCGGATGTGGACGTCGATCGCGCGCGGGTCGCGGTACGCGCTGTCGCCCCAGATCGCGCGCAGCAGCTCCTGCCGGTTGAACGCGTACCCCGGGCGGCTCATCAGGCAGGCGAGCAGCTCGAACTCCGAGAACGTGAGCCTGACCGTCGCCGCCTCGACCGTGACCCGGCGCAGGTCGCGGTCCAGCGCCACCGGCCCGACCTGCAGGCTGCCCTCCACCACGCGGCCCTGGGCGCGCCGCAGCACGGCGCGGATGCGGCTGCGCAGCTCGGCCAGCCCGAACGGCTTGGTCACGTAGTCGTCCGCGCCCGACTCCAGGCCCTGGACGGCGTCGGCCTCGGAGTCCAGCGCGGTGAGCATGATGATCGGCACCACGTCGCGGCGCGAGCGGAGCATGCGGGCCACGTCGTGGCCGGTCGGACCGGCGCCGAGGGCGACGTCGAGCAGCACGATGTCGTACGGGCGCGCCGCCGCCGCCTCCAGCGCCGATTGCCCGTCGGCGACCGCCGTCACGCGGTGCCCCTCGCGCTCGAACGAGCGCGACAGCATCTCCCGCAGCGGGTCGTCGTCGTCGACGAGCAGGATCTCCAGGGCGGCGGTCGTGAGCACTGCCGGAACGAGGGTATCGGCCGGTTAAGGCCTGTTAGCAGTCTTTAGGGTGGTTGTCCGCGCGCACACGGGGGCGGGCATGGTGCATGCCATGTCGACTGTCGAGTTCGATCCTCCCCGGCACGCGAGTCGCGTCGAGGCCGAGACCCGCAAGCCGGTCGCGGTGCTCGGTGGCGGCCCGGCGGGCCTGACCGCGGGCTACCTGCTCGCTCGCCAGGGGCGGCCGGTGATCGTGTTCGAGGCGGAGGACCAGGTGGGCGGCCTCGCCAAGACCGAGGTGCGCGACGGCTACCGCTTCGATCTCGGCGGCCATCGCTTCTTCACCAAGTCCCAGGAGGTCGACGACCTCTGGCACGAGGTGATGAAGGAGGAGTTCCTCAAGCGCCCGCGCATGTCGCGGATCTACTGGAACGGCAAGTTCCTCGACTACCCGCTGCAGGGCATGGACGTGATCAAGAAGCTCGGTCCGCTCGAGCTGTTCCGGTCCGGCATGTCCTACCTGTGGGCGGTCGTCAAGCCCAAGGGCCGCGAGGACAACCTCGAGCAGTGGGTCTGCAACCGCTTCGGCAAGCGGCTCTACCAGCACTTCTTCAAGACCTACACCGAGAAGGTGTGGGGCGTCCCGACCACCGAGCTGCGCGCCGAGTGGGCCGCCCAGCGGATCAAGGGCCTCTCCTTCACCTCCGCCGCCAAGGCCGCGTTCTTCGGCAACAAGGGCAACAAGATCAAGTCGCTGATCTCGGAATTCCACTACCCGCGCTTCGGTCCGGGGCAGATGTGGGAGACGATGGCCGACGAGATCATCGCCAGCGGCGGTGAGGTGCGGCTCAACGCGCCGGTCGAGAAGCTCGAGGTCCGCGACGGGCGCATCGTGGCGCTCGAGGCGGGCGGCGAGCGGATCGAGCCGGGCGAGATCATCTCGTCCCTGCCGCTGCGCGCAATCGTCGGCCTGGCCGGCGCCGCCGCCGACGGGACCGTCCAGGCGGCCGCCCAGGGCCTGCGCTACCGCGACTTCCTCACGGTCGCGCTCGTGATCGACGGCGAGGACCTGTTCCCCGACAACTGGATCTACATCCACGAGCCGGGCGTGCGCGTCGGCCGGATCCAGAACTACCGCTCCTGGAGCCCGTGGATGGTGCCGGACCAGTCCAAGGCGTGCGTCGGCCTGGAGTACTTCTGCTTCCAGGGCGACGACCTGTGGGACATGCCCGACGAGCAGCTCGTCGAGCTGGCCACCGACGAGCTCGCGCAGCTCGGCCTGGTCGCGCGCGAGAAGGTCGAGCGCGGCTTCGTGACCCGGGTGCCGCTGGCCTACCCGATGTACGACGCCGACTACGCCGACCGCGTGGCGGCGATCCGTGGCTGGCTCGAGACGCTGGACAACCTCCAGCAGGTCGGGCGCAACGGCCTGCACCGCTACAACAACTCCGACCACTCGATGCTCACGGCGATCCGAGCCGTCTCGAACATCGTCGACGGCGCCGATCACGACTTGTGGGCGGTCAACGCCGAGTCGGTCTACCACGAGACCGCCGAGCAGCCCGAGCAGCCGTATCGCAACGTCCCCGAGACGAGGGCGATGCGCGAGCCGCTCGTCCCTGCGGAGCGGGTGTAGGCAAAACGCCCTTCTGGACGTTTGTCCGATGGAAGTGCGGCGTTCGCGGTGAAACGCTGTCATCCGTCTGGAGGGCGTAGGAACGGGCTCCGGCCCGACTCAAGGAAGGGATGCGGAAGGACTCGCCGAAGGGCGGTGGCGCGACGAGGACGGTCGCGGCGCCGCCCTTCACTCGTTTGACGAGATCGAGGCCTTCTCGTTCGGCGAGGTCGACGCGATCGCCGTGCTGGCCTACGCCGACCAGCCGCTGACTCCGCTCGTGCAGCGGGCTGCCGACGAGTCGGCCGCCATCTGCGCGGCGGGCGGGATGGCTGCGCTGGGCACCTCGGGGCCGCCCGCGTACGCGCTGCTCGGCCAGAACGTGCTCGACGCCGTCGCCGGCTTCTTCTTCAGCGTCGAACCGCAGGTCTTCGCCGGCGTGTTCCCGATGTTGA
>Ga0136617_10000987_pt1 | contig 24889 bp, 25 predicted proteins | sample AntDrymUQ3222106_2_FD_129672 | JGI IMG/M metagenome (GOLD analysis project Ga0136617, IMG submission 129672) | Polar desert sand microbial communities from Dry Valleys, Antarctica - metaG UQ322 (21.06) | ecosystem: Environmental > Terrestrial > Soil > Desert | place: Antarctica: Dry Valley...
TATGGGCGCCAATTCTGATACCAGGGATTGCGACTGTTCCGATGCCGAGAAGTGTGCCTGGACCCACGCGAACGTCTCCGGCTAACTGCACACCCGGGGCGATATGTGCGAAGTCACCGATCAGACAATCGTGATCGATGGTCGCGCCGGTGTTCACAATAACATGGGCGCCGATAACGGTGTCTGGTTGGATTACGACGCCTGCGAAAATAACGGTGCCGGCTCCAAGCTGCACCGTGGGATCAACGCAGGCACTGGGATGCACTGCCGTAATCCATTCGATTTGGACACTCGAAGCGACCTTTTCACGATTCGCGTTGTGACCGATTGCGATGATACCGCCGTCGAAATCAGCCGGCCGCAACTGTGAGACTGTGCCGACGACGGGCACAGCAAGAAGCTGCTGGCCTTTTTTTGAAACATCGTCGTCAAAAATCGCTGCTGCCTGGAGGTCGATCGCTCGTAACAGGCTGATCACAACTTTCGCATGCCCGCCCGCTCCGATGATCGCGATTCGTTTCATGGCCGTTTCCCCATGAACTCAGATATCGTCGCGTGTCCTTCAGCATTGATCCCATCTCGGCGTAGAACCTTCCCGACGGTTCGGAACAGAATCTTCACATCTAACGAGAAGCTCAAGTGATCGACGTACCAAACATCAAAAGCAAATTTCTCCTCCCAATCGACCGCATTCCGGCCGTTTACTTGAGCCCAGCCGGTCACGCCCGGACGCACTTGATGCCGCCGCATCTGCTCCGGCGTATAACGGCTCAGATACTGGGTCAAAAGCGGCCGCGGACCTACCAAACTCAGGTCTCCATGTATGACGTTCAACAGCTCCGGTAGCTCATCAAGACTAGTAGTGCGCAAAAATCTCCCGAAACCCGTAAGACGGTCTGCGTCCGGTAGCAGGTCTCCCGAAGCGTTTCTCGTGTCCTTCATCGTGCGAAACTTCAAGATCGAAAATGGTTGTGCACGGAAGCCCGGCCGTGTCTGCCGGAACAATACCGGGGTTCCGAGGAAAATCCTAACCAGCAGAGACACGACGAGAAGCACGGGCCCGATAATAATCAACGCAATACAGGCGCAACATACATCAAACGCTCGCTTGCCGAAGCGACGGTAAACGGTCCCCTCCTTCATGATGCTAAGCCGTCACGCGCTCCAAGAGCTGCGGACTGCTCTGCTTGATAGTGTCGGTTGAAATGCCGCACGACGTACTCGCGCGCCGTGTGGCCCACATAGCCACCGCTTTGCTCCATTCTTCGCTCAACGCGATGATGGCCTCAGCCAAGGCTCTATCGTCCCCGGGTTGCAAAACCCCACCGCCGAAGCGCTCGATGATATCGCGAATCACTCCCTCGATCGCCAACACCGTCGGGCGGCCGGCTGCCATGTAATCCGCGGTCGGCAACAAAGATCAGGAACGTGCAAATTAGTAAGAAGGACTGATTCATCCTAAAAGCTCTCATTCAACCGCTGAAAATCGGCCAAACAAATTGCGCCCTGTCAGTTACTGCTTGCATGAGCGCGATAGCTTTCGCGTTTGTGTGTTACGACTCGGTCGAAAAGATCTTCAAATTGAGAAACGCCTATTTTCATGGATAATTCACTATGATAAAACCTCTTTCCGTTGTTACCCATAACGGTGAGACTGTTGGTTGAAAGCCTAGCCAGACGGCAAACCGCTTCGGCGAGGCAATCAGGCGACTCTGGCTCCACTACGACTCCGGCTCCAGCCCTCCTTATCAAATCGGCAGCGTCCCCTTTTACTCCCATTACAATGGGTCTACCCAAGGCCAAATACACCTGGGTTTTGGACGGAATTGTTACTTCGAAGAGGGGACTTTTCTGAAGATAAACTAATAATGCATCCGCATGGCGCAAGACAGCCCCGGTTTCCTTTGCTCGACGGGAAGCCAGAAACAGCGTGTTACCGGGAGCCAATTGGGCAGCCTTCATTTTCAACTCCTCGAGAGCTACGCCTTTGCCCATAAAGACAAATCGAATCCTGGGATTGATCTTGTAGACTTTGGCAGCGGCCTCAATCACATGATGAAGCCCTTGCACCATCCCAATGTTTCCCGCGAAAACAACGTTAAACCATTCACCGGCCTGCAACTCCGGCGCACTCCCTTCATTGGTTTTAGAGGTCAAAAACTCTCTTTCGTCGCACCAATTGTAAATAACCTCGACGGGTCGCGGCAGGCGATTTCGGGCCATTAGGACCTTGGCCATACCTGGGGAAATTGTTACGACCTGGGTCGCACTCCGGTAGGCCGCGTTACAGAACCAGTTTAGCGCTGGCTTCATACAGCCAGCCCCCATCCCCGCTTGGACGACTGAGTCGGGCCATATATCCTGAACGTCAACAACAGACGGAACTCCCCGGAACACTCTAAGCAACCAGGCAACGAGCGTAAGCGAGACTAAGCTGTATACATAAACAACATCAGGTTTCCAACCACACAGCAAAGGCACTGATGACGTTGCCGCGAACGTTGAATAATTGATCAGACGGCGAACCGCCGAAGCATCGTGGCTGGGAAACAAAGGTGTTCGCAGGATCGGAATTCCTTCGATCTCCTCTTTTTGCCATGCTCGAATCTTATACGAGTCGTAAATCTTTCCGCCCGGATAATTGGGAAATCCGGTAATAATTCGGACCTCGTGCCCGCGGTCAGCCAGCTCTCTGGCGAATGGAACACTCTTGAATATCGGCTCGGGGGTGCAAAATTGCGAATAGATCAGGATTCGCATCGAGAATACAAGCGAAACAGCAAGTTAAAGGTCTCTCTGCCACACAACCCGGTTGACGTAATGAGTGTAGCTTGTGATTATACGAACTATTTTTTCAGAAACGTTCGGCATGCTGTAGTCCCCGACCATCCGCAGCGTCCTGTGTGTTCCAATTGCCTGTGATTCAAGCACCTTTAGGCCCTGTCTCACATTCTCCCACTTCAATCCGGTTAGGATAACGCTCGCCTCCTCCATGGCTTCAGGTCGCTCGTGGGCTTCGCGAAGATTGAGAGCCGGAAAATTTAAAATGGAGGATTCTTCGTTAATGGTCCCGCTGTCCGATAAGACGGATTTGGCGTTAAGCTGAAGCTTAACATAGTCGCAAAACCCAAAAGGCTTTACTAGCTCGATTCCGCTGTGGAGCTTAACTCCTGCTTCGTCGATCCGCTTTTGCGTACGTGGATGGGTTGATACTATTACCGGGAGGTCATAAACCTCCACCAAACCGTTCAACACCTTAACTATCTCATGCAGTTGTTTTGGATCATCGACGTTTTCCTCGCGGTGGGCGCTTACAATGAAGTAGGCGCCTGTGCTCAAATTAAAGCGCCTAAGAACATCCGAAGCTTCAATTTTGGGCAAATAATAATGCAAAACCTCGTACATCGGGCTGCCGGTCTTGATCACCCGATCTGGTGGCAATCCTTCGCGCAATAGATAGTCGCGGGATATGCTGCTGTAGGGCATGTTGACATCAGCGAGGTGATCAACAATTTTGCGATTGATTTCCTCGGGAACTCTTTGGTCAAAGCATCGATTTCCTGCTTCCATGTGGAAAATAGGGACTCTGCGGCGCTTTGCCGGATAAGCGGCAAGGCAGCTATTCGTGTCTCCGAGCACGAGAAAGGCATCCGGCTTTTCCTCCAGGATGACCGCACCGGCGCGGGCGATAATAGAACCCACCGTCTCAGCGGCACTGGCTCCTGCTGCGTTGAGGAAATGATCCGGCTTGCGAATGTTCAAGTCCTCAAAGAAAACTTCATTCAATTCATAGTCGTAATTCTGCCCCGTATGGACCAGCACGTGGTCAGTGTATTTGTCGAGCGCAGCCAGGACTCGCGACAAGCGAATAATTTCCGGGCGCGTCCCAACCACAGTCATGACCTTCATAAAAGCTCGAGCGAGTGGGTGGGGTCGTCGTTAGTTTGTTTGAACCGGGAGAAGGGTTGTGTCAGGGCGGCGAGGATCAAAAATTTCACTAGCCCAAAAAAGCGTAACCATCTCGTCCGACCCGATATTCTCTATCGAATGGGTATAGCCAGGCGGGATGTCGACGACCTTGAATTGATCCCCCGAAACGCGGTACTCGATGATTTCTCCTCCGTTTATTGAGCGCAAGCGGATAACCGCGCTTCCTTCAACGACGAGAAATTTTTCCGCCTTGGTATTGTGAAAGTGGTTTCCACGGGTGATCCCTGGATTCGTCCGGGAAACAAAGATTTGTCCAAAATGCGAAGATTTCATGAACTCTGCCAAGCTTCCCCGCTGATCATCTTTTCGGCCCAGCGAGTATGCAAACGAGGCGCCGTCCAGGTAACTCAAATATGTCGCGTACAGCCGACGGGTAAAATCATCTTCGAACGAAGGAAGGGTGAGGGAAGTTCTTGATTCTTTAAATGACCGGATCTTTGCCGCCAAATCCCCGAGGCTAGTTTTTGCTGTTGGCGACACCTCTCTTTTTTCGAAAAAGCCGTTTGAAAGCGCGCCATCTAGGGGGGCAAGCAGCTCGTTGACCACATCGTCGATATAAACCAACTCCAAAACGCGTGCAGGATCCGAAATTGTTATCGGGAGGTCGTGCGCGATGCTATGGCAGAAAGTAGCGATCACCGAATTATAATTCGGGCGGCACCACTTCCCGAACACGTTTGGAATTCGAAAGGCAATGGCTGCTCCGCCAGATCGCTCAGTCCAAGATCTCAATACTTTCTCTGCTTCCAGTTTACTCTGCCCGTAAGGGTTCTCCGCGCCCGCTTGCGTTGACGAAGAAAAGACAATTGTGGGGCGCCGGCCTCCCCGCTCTAAGATTTGGCAAATTTGGCCCGTAACTTCCTGATTCCCGCGCGCAAATTCCGCTACGTCAACTGGACGGTTGACTCCTGCCAAATGAAAGACAAAAGCTGCTTCATGCAGTATTTGCTCCAGTCGCTCTGGAGAGCTGTTTCGATAAATTTCCTGAACCTCTGTATCGGAACGGCAATGTAATGCGTGAACGATATGCTTGCCTATGAAACCGCCACTGCCGGTAACCGCTACTTTCATCCTATTCTATGTTTGTTCCCCGGCGTTTCATCACTTCCCGAACCTCAGTTAACGTGAGCAACAGCTTCATTGTTTCTTCCACCGACAACCTGACGGTGTTATGTGAATGATAATCCTCCATTTTATTAACTTCTGGTGACCCTTCCGAAAAGAAAAGATTGTAATTTAAATCCCGCGCATCTGCCGGCACTCTGAAGTAACCAGGGATCTCTTCTGCGCGCGCCATTTCCTCACGCGTTAGAAGAGTCTCGTACAATTTTTCACCGTGCCGCGTTCCAATCAGTTTCACAGGGTTATCGGCTCTGAGAACAGTCCTTAAGGCCTCAATGAGAACCTGGATAGTGGCCGCAGGTGCTTTCTGAACAAAAAGATCACCTGGCTTTGCATTTTTGAATGCATAAACAACCAATTCAACTGCACTCTCGAGGGTCATCATGAAGCGGGTCATTGCTGGGTCGGTCACCGTAAGTGGAAGCCCATCTTCAATCTGCTGGATGAACAATGGTATCACTGAGCCCCGTGAGGCCATTACATTCCCGTATCTCGTGCAACAAAAAACTAACCCCTTCTCAGCAGCCACACGCGAGCGTGCCACCGCAATTTTTTCCGAAAGAGCTTTGGACATCCCCATCACGTTGATGGGATAGGCCGCCTTGTCCGTGCTCAAGACCACCACTTTACTTACCTTATTCTCTAAAGCGGCCTGCAAAACGTTGTCTGTCCCAATGGAGTTTGTACGAATCGCCTCCATCGGGTAAAACTCACAGGATGGCACTTGTTTCAGCGCAGCGGCCTGGAACACGCAGTCGACTCCGGACATGGCATCCCGAAGCGAGTCGAGGGCGCGGACATCTCCAATATAAAACTTCAGGCGGTTATCCTTGTACTCATGACGCATGTCATCCTGCTTCTTTTCGTCCCGGGAGAATATGCGTATCTGCCCAATATCCGTCTGGAGGAAGCGGCGAAGGACCGCATTTCCAAAGGAACCGGTCCCACCAGTGATCAACAAAACACGATTTGTGAACATATTGAGTCCATTATGAACTTCCGCAAAGCCACAAGTAACGCATAAGACCTGAGGAAGCGAGCCAATGCAATCCTGCTAAGGTCGAGACAAGACGAAGTGGCGCTTAACGCGGGAATAGCACGAAGCCGCGCTTCGCCTCCGGGAGTTTGACGGGTTCAAGACGAACACCGTCCGAGCATTACAAGCTCTAGGCTTCGACTGAATAGGTGACGGGGTCAGCACTGCACCAAGCCATGCGACATCTCTGAATCATGGCCTCTTTTTCGGCGACGCCCGGGTAACTGATCAATACTGCTCGATAAATACCCTTGAAAACAAACAGACTTCCCGCCGCTGCGCCGATAATACCAAATCTTGTAATCAATTGCGCAATATCCTTAATCGACCCCGCTCCTCCCAGCGCCGTGAGCGGAACACTCACGCAATTGCGTATCTTCTCAACCAATTCGAAGTCGTATCCTTTCATAACTCCGTCATTACAAATCGCATTGATGACAATTTCTCCCACTCCACATTGCTCCATCTGCTGTGCCATCTCCTCTGGACATTTGCCGGTATTGTTCCGACCGTTGTGCGTGAAGACCTCATACTTTCCACGCTTCACGTCCCTGTTAACATCCAAAACTACAACGACGCTTTGCCTGCCGATAGTGCTCGCTAGCTCGGTGACAAATTGCGGTCGTCGGACCGCAGAAGAGCTGATCGCAATTTTTTCAACACCAAGCCCAAGAATTTTTAAGGCCTGATCCATCGTGTCAATTCCACCACCATAACAGAGTGGCATTCTGCACTCGGCCGCCAGGTGCTCGATGGTCTTAAAATCGGGGTCACGTTTTTCAGCCGTGGCATCAATGTCTAACACGATTAACTCATCGGCCTCCTTTTCATTAAAAATACGAACGGCATTGATCGGATCACCCACATATTTATCGTTCTTAAAATTAACGGTCTTAACGAGGCCTTTGTTTCTAATCAACAAGCACGGGGTGATTCGCGAACGTAACATTTCTATAAGTCCGCGAAATTTTTAAGGAGTCGGACGCCATGGCGATGGCTTTTTTCGGGATGAAACTGCACGCCATAGACGTTACCTCTCCGGACGGCACAAGGGAACCTCCTTCCATATTCCGTAGTCGCGATCACTTCCTCGTCCCTATCACATTCGAAATAATAGGAATGTAAAAAATAGAAGTGGGCAGCCGATTCCAAACCTTGGAATAAACGACCATTTCCGACGGCCTCGACGTCATTCCAACCCATGTGTGGCAGCCGGGTTGCAACTAATGCCGACACATCCAATTTTTTGACCACGCCGTCCACCCAACCGAGCCCAGGAAGGCGTCCCTCCTCGCTGTTGCGGGCCAGAATCTGCATCCCCACACAAACTCCTAAAATCGAAACCGTCCCGCCGGCAACGAGTTCATCCAGCTTCTTCCGCACGCCTGAGCTCTCGAGGTGTGCCATGGTATGATCAAAAGCACCCACGCCCGGCAGTAGGACCTTGGTCGCATGAGTTAATTCCTGCGGTTTTCGGACGATCTCAAATGGTATGCTCAGGCGTGCATAGACATTGGCGAACGCCCTGATGTTGCCAGACCCGTAATCGAGTATAGAAATCATTTAAACCTCCGTTTCTCAATTCCAAGGGCCTGCATTGTCCTTGTTCCCAAAGTAATCAGCCACATATTAGTGCGATAGTCGCGATAACTCTTGTTCGGGCCCTCGAAGATCTCCTGAAGGTCAGAAACCGTTAGATCCAGTTTTTTTGCCACGTATTCAAATTCCTGGCGCATTGTCTCTTCGTCCATTTCCGGCCTGTTAATTCGATCGAGAGCCGCGGGCCTGGACATTTGCTTGGTTAGAATGAGGCTTGAAAAGTGCGCGCGGCGTTTTTCATATCCGAATTTACGTGGCATCCAATAAGATTCGTAAAAACGGGTGAATCGTGATTCGTGATGCTTGTGCTGGAAAGCTTGCCATCCAAACCGCTCCGATAGAATTCTCTCGGCATCAGCTTTCACGTAGGGAACATTATTCAACATCTTGATGATTCTCACACCTTTCACAAAGCGGTTGTAAATCTTGTAGGTAAAGATATCGGCAAGTGGAAAGTTCTTGAGCGGACGTCTTCCGAATTGGCGATGCACGTCCTTAATGTAACGAAGATCAGTAGCGTAATAGGCCCCCCACTCGATAGGCTCGCGAACACATTCCGTTGAAAAGTTACCACCGGTAAGGATGTACTTGATGTTGTGCTTGGCGCCAAAATTGTGCAATGCGGAGAAAAAAGCGAGATCCTGAGGAAGGTCCTGATCTGCGACCTGGGCCTTTAAAAAGGCGACCTGCAAATCCTTCATCTCCTCCCAGTCCACCACTTCGGTGTAAAGATCCAGTCCAAGCCCATCCACCAACCTCTCAATGTTCGAGACCGCCTGCTGAGAGTTCCAGCCCGCATCTACATGAAATAGCATTGGTCGCAATCCAAATATTTCCCTTGCCACATGGGTTACGTAAGAGCTGTCAAGTCCACCGCTAATTCCAATAAGGCAGTCATGATCCCGACCCTTGCCCCCTTCTTTGATTTTCTCAATCACTCGATTCAACATCCGCTCTCCCTGCTCGTTCGGATGCCAATTAGGCAGAATATTCTTGTCAAAGTTGCGGCAATGATCGCAGAACTCCTCTTCGTCAAAACTGATATGGGGGTCGGTTGTATCCATGATGCATCTCGAACAAATCTGATATGGGCTTTGTTTCATTGTTATGCAATATTCAGGGGCGCGCGATGGGCTTCCGCTCGAAAATACCTCTTTTTAGGTTATGGCGGGTAGGGTATAAGCTAGCCGACTAGGGGGTGCCCCGCCAAATAATGCTTTAAGACCCCGGGGCTAACAGCCTGTCGAATAACTCCCCTAATTGGAAAACTGTTTCCCGGATAACCTCCTCATCGGCCCAAGCCACCACGGTTTTCGATGCCCAAGATCGCCGCGTTGAAAAGGCGCCGATGCTCCTGCATCGCGGAGGAATCGCAGAGAACCTGTCTCATGTTTGCCTTGACTATCTTGCGTCGTTGCAAACGAGCTTCCTTGCTCGCCGAGCCTACTTCGTCAACTATCCGCACAAAGGAGTTGATGTCGTCCAGTGGCAGGTCCCAACCCAAACCTCTGGCTTCCAAGTTGCGCCACGGCGTATTGGTACTGATCAAAACTTGCGTGCCGCTGGTGAGAGACTCTGCGATAACATGGCCGTAATTTTCCCCGCCGCTTGGAAAGAGTAGGAGGTCGTATTGGCTGAGCGTTTTCAGGACCTCCGACGGTTTGATGCTCCCTAGCGACCTGGCCGAAACGTTCGTCGGCAGTTCGTGGAGGAATTTTTGGCATTCGTTCCAGTAGGCGGTGTTTTCGAGTGGGCCGATGATATCGAAACCGACTTTCGTGCGCACCCGACTCAAGATCTTTAGCGCAAAATCTAGGTTTTTTTCCGGAGAAATGCGCGAGAGAAAGACCACGCGAATGCCATCAGCAGTCCGCTCAGGCGCAGGGGCGAGATCCTCCGCGCCGTTTTCAACGATCGTCGGCAGATCCAGCGCGACTTGGATGGACTGGCGGTGGATATTGAACACCTTTACAATGTCGTCAGCTTCGAAGGCGCTCGAGGCGTGCCAAGTCACCGAGTCATACAGTCCAATCATTCTTGCGAGACGCATAAACACCGCTTTCTTTGGATACTTCAGACGCAAGGAAGCCCATGCAAACTCGCCGCGAGGAGCAACTACGATTGGTTTATCGCAAAGCCACCCCAGCTTTTTGTTCAAGAGCACCTTAACTGTGAGGGGCTCGAAGAAACTATTAACGTAAACGAGATCGTGCTGTGTATTGTTGATGAGTCGGCGCAGATTACCGATCGATTGCTGTTCGGGGGTGAGGTAGCGAACGAGAGCATGTCCCGTTCTTTGCCATTTGTTGTACTCTATGTCGCGGTATGCGGTATGCTCGCCGAGATCACGATCCCGCGTGACAATAACGAACTCGAATTCGTGGTGCAGATGGTTCACGAGATTCTCAATAGAACGGATGATGCCGCCAGCCTTGAAGCCCGGCAGGTATTGCCCGAGGAAAATCAGTACGATCGGTTTAACTGCTGCGTTCCGTATGTCACCACTGGCTGGTAAGCTTCGCGAAGCTCGCGCCGACCAGTGTCCCCATCCCGAGGGTTTGGACCACTCAGACAGAATATGAACCCCTTATTTCTCCGCTAAGATGTTGACGTTGTGCCGCATAGCGAGTCTTTCGATAAACCTGTAATCATCGCCTTTCGCAAATTCAATCGGATCCGTCAAAAGCGCCGTAAATTTTGTAAAGCCATAACTGATTAACATCTCGAAAAAGTCTTTAGCTTTTTGATTGTTATTTTTTACGTTAACAGCATGAAATTCAAATATTAGCTTTAAGTCAGGAGACGTTTTATTGATTTCCCGCATTCCCGAGATCGCCTTAAGCTCTTGGCCTTCGATGTCCATCTTGATAACATTTAGCCTCACAATCCGGTTTGCTTTGCAGTACTCATCAATGCTAACCGTCGGAACTGTGATACAGCTCTCCTTTCGTTCGGCGCTTTTTGTTATTGCGTTGCATTCCGATTGATTGCCGAGCGCGAACGTTGCAGTGCCACTGCAGTCCGATATCGCATATCCTTCGACACTTACGATATCAGATAAATTGTTTTCCAATACATTTTTCAAAAGGAAATCACGCGTAGTCGGCGTCGGTTCAAACGAGTACACTTTGCCACTAAGCCCAACTATTTTACCCGCCAGCAAAGTGTAAAACCCGATATTTGCACCCAGGTCCATAAAAATGGACCCGTTTTGAAGCAAACTATAGATTGCTTTTCTAGTCTCACACTCATAGTCGCCGTTGGTCTCGATAAACTCAGCGATCCCCGCGTCCTCTTTTCCATAATGAAACGTTAGCCCGTCGTACCGAAAGAACTTTCTATCCTTAATGTGCTTTAAGATTCCAGCCTTCCTAAGCTTCAGGTCGAACTGCACAAGAGTATGACTCAAAGCACGATCCAGAATGGGCCGGGTAGTGATAATATTTCGGATTTCTCGCCTAATCCGTAAGTATAATTTCGCATGGAAAGAAGGACTTCCTTCAGAAGAGGCTCTTTTCACGAGGGCTGCCTCCTTCTGGGCCTTCGATTTTGTACTCTTACCATCGGATCGCAATTTTCTGAGGTGCGTAGTGTTAATTAACTATTTATGGGTGCGAGTTGTAGAAAAGGAGGCAAGTCTTTGCGATCGGGGGCGTGACCTGACCCCAACCGGTGGACACATTATAAGGAGAGTCCTGCCATTGGTTTGCGGTTTCGTTTGCCCCTTCGGGACGGAGGGAGGGCGAAGCCCGACCGAAGTCCCGAAGGGGCAATGGCGCGACCCGCAAACTCGCTCGGCGTCTGATAGCCCAACGCGCTGTGCGGCCGCACTAACGGGCCATCGCCGCCTCCACGACGGTGATCACCTCTAGGGCCCGGATTGACCAGTCCACATGCACCCCCCACGCATTCGCGCGTGTGCTCGTCGATCAAGGTCAGCACTCGAAAGCGCGTGCCGTTCTCCGTCTGGTCTTCCACGAAGTCCCAACTCCAGACGTGATTGGCCTGCGTCGCGCGCTGCCGCGCTGCCGTCGAAAGGCCCAGCCGCCGCAGCTTCCGCTGCTTGCGCCGCTCTTGCGGCCCTTCCTTTCTTCTCACCCGTTGAACTCGTTTGGCGTTGATCTCATGGCCCTCCCGGCGCAGCAACGCCCTCACCCGCCGATACCCGTAGCGCAGATGCTCCTGGCTCAATTGGACGATCTGCTCGCGCATCTGGCGGCTCTTCAGACTCACTGTGCTGTCGCGGTAATAACTCGAACGGGCCAGTCCAAGCGCACGACAGGCTTCGGCCGTCGTGCCAATCCCCGTTTCGATTACCAGCTTCACCGCCCGTCGCTTGGCCGACGGGCTTACCACTTTTTCGAGTTCACTTCCTTCAGGATTTGCACCTGCAGCGTCAAATCTGCCACGGCTTTTTTGGGCCGGTTGTTTTCTTCCTCCAACGCCCGCAGTCGGCGCGCCTCATTGACATCCATCCCGCCATACTTCCAGCGCCACTTGTAAAGCGTGGCCTCGCTTACATTGTGCCGGGCACATACTGCTTTGACCGGCGTGTCGCCTTCGGCTTCACGCAGAATCCCAATAATCTGTTCCTCACTAAATTTGCTCTTTCTCATGGATCTGCTCTTTCTTCTCAGTCAGAACCCTACTTATGTCATGTCCACTTTTCCGGGGTCAAGTCAGGCGGGTCGCCTATTGATTTTTCATGTTCGCTTCGTATCGCTTCGACGTGTGCTGGCGTTCATGGAATGAGGCGCTCCCCAAAAATACTGACCAGTGCAGAGCCCACCTCAAAGCCGTTATCAGACACCTGATTGCAGCGGGAGAAAACGGCGCTGGTTAGCCGAAGGCGTTTCAAAGCGCTTTGACCGAATAAGAAGATCGATTCCAACCTCTAATGGAACCAAATCACGCCCTAATATCTGCTTCATTTTGGTTATGTCCGGTTGTCGCCGAGTCATATCACCTTCCTTTAGCGGAGGCAGGTGAATGATTTTTGAGGAAGAGTTTGTTTTCTTAGTTATTAAGCGCGCCAAATCGATAATTGTAGACATAGCATCATTTCCGACATTGTAGACTTGGTTACTTGTTCGCTCGTCAAAAAGAGCTCGAATGCACATGTCTGTGTTGTCATCAATATAACAAAATGTTCTGGTTTGACTGCCATCGCCATAGACTAAGATATCCTCATGATTGAGCGCGGCTCTCATAAATTTGGATATCACAAAGTCTTGGCTTTGTCTTTCACCGTAAGTGTTGAAAAAGCGAAAAATGGTATAGTCTAGCCCGTATTCCTGATGATATGAACGGCAATAGGATTCTCCAACATTTTTTACGATGGCGTAGGGTAATCGTGAATTTAGGGGTGTCGTATCTTCGTTTTGCGGAAGATGGACAGGTTCCCCATAAACCTCGGAAGAGGAAGAAAAAAACACCCTTTTGACGCCGGTGCCTTTCGAAAGGTCTAAGATATTTCTGATTCCCTGAATATCGTCCAGAACCTTCCTCGGATTAGCTAATGTTCGAAGAACTCCAACAAGCGCTGCATAATGGTAGACGTAGTCAAATTTGTTCGAACACATAATTGGCGCAATTTCATCATAAATGTTGATGTCACATTTGATAAACGGACACTGCGGGTGTTGAGGAATGTTTTCCTTGCGGCCGGTTATCAAATTATCAACCAGCACAATTTGATTCTTTGGAAATGCTAAGAGTTTCTCAGCGGTTGAGCTAGCGATAAAACCAGCACCCCCGGTAATCAGAATTTTCATTTTTCTAACTTCTAAGCGGCGTTCGCTGCGCACGGACCTGAGATATTTTGTTGCCAGCGCCAAGCCGACCGTACCATCTCATCTAAAGTGGTCGTAGCAGACCAATCTAGGATACTCTTTGATTTTCTCGTGTCGGAATATATTGCCGCCACGTCTCCCGATCGTCTCGGGCCAATAGCGTACTTGAGCTTGACCCCGGTGTTGATTTCAAAGCTTGTGATGGCCTCTCTCACACTAATTCCGCGACCCGTGCCGAGATTGATTACATCGAACTTCTTAGCCGGCTGATGCGTTGTTAGGTACTGGAGCGCTTTAACATGGGCATCGGCTATATCTGATACGTGCACATAGTCGCGGATACACGTGCCATCGCGCGTTGGGTAGTCGTCACCGTGGATAAGCATTATTTTCCGCTCCCCTATGGCGGTTTGAGTGATAACCGGAAGCAGACTCGTAGGCGTGTTTCTCGGAGATTCACCAAGCAGACCCGTCCGATGCGCTCCAACCGGATTAAAATAGCGGAGTGCGATTGTTTGGAAAAAGCAATTTGTGTATGTGTACTGCTTCAATATTTCCTCGCCAAGCTGCTTTGTATGTGCGTATGGCGACTCTGCCATGTTCAACTGTGTATCTTCTGATACGGGAAGGGAGGGAATATTTCCGTACACCGAGCATGATGACGAAAAGATTAGATTCTTTATGTTATTTCGGTTACACATATCTATAACATTCAGCAAAGAGTTGATGTTGTTATAGTAATACTTATGTGGGTTCTGGACGGATTCCGGTACCGATTTTAGCGCAGCAAAGTGTATCACTCCAATGAATGACTTCTCTGTTGAAAAAACGGCGTCTAGTCCTTCTCTGTTGCACAGGTCGAGCGCGTAGTTCTCGATGCGCCTACCAGTAATTGTCTCAATTCGTTTGAATGTAACAGGCGACGAGTTGGAGAGGTTGTCGATCGAAATCACGTCATAGTCCGTTCTTTCGACGATTTCGAGAATTGCATGTGATCCAATATATCCTGCGCCTCCCGTTATAAGTATAGTCTCTTTCATATTTGCTTGTGCAGTAATACTTCATTCGACCGACTCAATCTGGCTTTTGGCTCTGCTTCTAGTTATGGAAACTGGTGCTTCTACTTTTGAAATTGTAGAATGGGTGGTGTCCTGCTGGCGTTTGGCATCGACAGTACTCATAGCTCCCCTTTTGACGCGTTTAAAAATAGTCTGCTCTCTGACGAAAAACGCGCGAAAACGACGCCCGCGTAAACATCTTTCGCTATTCTCTTATTGTCTCAGCAAGCACTTTCCGGAACTGTGCCGCCCAGCGGCTCGGGGTATACTTTACACCCAATCTCCGACTTTCGTTTGCAATTTTGCTCAGCTTTACTTCCGGGAACGAAGCGGCTTCTCGTAAAGCCCTATACAGATCAACAGTAGAACGCGCTGCAAAAGTTAATCCATTTTTATCGTTTAGGAACTCGCTAATATTTCCGACCTCATTGCTAAGAATCATTCCACAACCCGAAAGTGCTGCCTCGGAGACAACGAGGGGCCAATGATCAACTAGCGTGGGCAAAACTAGAAACCTCGATGAGCGCATAGCCTGAGCGATTTCAAAAGGCTGAGCGAAATCACATAACGTTATGCCCGGCACCCCAAATAGCTCAGATTTGCACTCGCCATCTCCGTACACTAATAGCTCCCAATCTGGAGACTCTCGCTGGAACCTTGCAAAGGCACTTGCGAGCCAAGGTGTGCCTTTCTTGCGTGTTAGCCTTCCTGCCACGATGAATCGTTGTTTCCGCTCTGGAAGTGGTGGTCCGACTTGAAAGAAATCAGGATCGGAACCATACAATCCATCGTAGATTTTGTCCGGCGGGACACCAAGAAACCGCATCAATTTTGACCCCGATTCTCCAGGAACCCAAACTCCCGCATAGCGCTGTCGATAGAACAATCGATATACAATCGCCCCGGCCCATTGCCGTGGAGTATTGCGCCAACAGTTATCGGAAAGAAGAATTACCTTTCCCCCGTTGGCTCTTACTTCATTTCCGAGACGAATGAACGAGTCGATATACCAACCCGCCTGAAAGAAAAGATCGGGAATGGGCACATCTAGCCGGCTCCAAGAGTCGACGCCCGACCTTGCAATCCAGTGAATCTTGCGATTAAGGATCTCCTCCATGCCGAGAAGCGGAATCGTCGGTCGAGTCGCAATAACCGTTACATTGCAAGAAGTTGCTTCCACGCCTGCCCTAATCAATTGCGCGCCATACACTGGAAGCTCATTCCAGGAAATAGCCGCGGTTAGGGATTTACTCCGCTTCGATTCATTCATGTATTATCTCTTGCTCCACCCAGTTGAGAAACTTCTCAGCTAAAGTATCCCAATTCCTCTTATCATTTGCAAACTCGCCGATTCTTGCTGCGATTTGGGTGCGCTGCTCATTGGATAGAAACAGAGCGCGTGTAATTGTTTCGGCAAGGCAATCCTCGGTCTCATCCTTGAGGACGAACAATACATTGCGGTAGTCTTCGCTCAGTCCTGGGGTCCAAGTGCTCACGATTGGCTTTCCGTAACTGAGGTATTGCAGAATTTTTGAGGGGAAGTTCATGCTATTCCCATCGAGACCAGATGGCCTTGGGTTAACGAAGATCGTAGCCAGCCGCGACAATTCGTCGAGCCGTGCCTCGGAAACCAAGCCAAAGCACCGAATTCGACTGTCTCGCTTTGCGGCCCTTTTCAGAGAAGAGTTTTGCCCGTGTCCACAAACCCATAACTCAACATCGGGATAGGTAATTCTGTCAAATGACCTCAAGAGAAAGTCGACGCCTCCCCACTTACTCATCATGCCAGAATAGAGTGCAATTCTTCCGGAATTTCTTTTCTCTATGTGTCGGATTTCAAGTGTGTCGATTCCGCCATCCAGGTGGAATTTCCGCGGAAATGGACAGCTACTAAAGGCATGATAAGACAAGAAGATATGCCCATCAGCATTTCTGGCTCCGTTAGGATACTTGGCCCAGCCAATGCCGGGGTCGTAAGAGTCTGCACATAAGTCGATCCACGGTATATCCAAGTGCTCTTGGGCAAATAGCCCCGTAACAACATTCTCGATACTTGGGTTGTACGATATTATTGTCGATGGCCTGCCGTTCTTACTACACGCTGAAATCAGATTCGCCATCAGCGATCTAGTCAAACTATTGGATTTGAGGAAAGGGATGTTCCAATATTTGGCCAAGACGCTATTAAATTGGTCATCAACTTCGGAGCGATTTCCAGGCACCAACCTTCCTAGAGGCCACAAGCGTTGCGGTACATGAGACAGGAGAATCACATCCGTTCCACGTTTAATTAATGCCTTAATGAGACCGCGCTGCCAGCGATTAGCGGCGGGGCTTATTGCATTGTTATTCTTTACAGACTTTTCCGGATGAATTGCTCCAAGCCATAATATATAATCTCTATTTGCTTTCAAGTGTATGTATGCCCATTCTATGGGGATTTGTCCCGCTGTTAGTTGAAAATCGGTTGGTGGAGAGATTCATTACGCGGCTTTTGACATTGGGAGAAGTTTCATTTGGTCGTGGAGAATGTTTGTGGCCTTGGATGCGACGAAAGCCTTTATCGGCGACCAACAGGGCGGTTGCCCCCAGCGCAAGATCAATTTGGCATTGCGCCCGCGTTTGACCCGACGCGTCCAAGCTTCGGTCCGCGGAAAGCAGCTTTCGATCAGGTTGGTGGAACTCAAACTTCGGCGCAGTTTTTCGTTCAACCCCAGCCGGTGCAGCGTGAGCGTTTCTTGCAAGCCCCGCACGGCATGCGGACTGAAGCTGTCGAGCCATTTCACGCAAGCGCGCAGTTTCTTCAAGGCCTCCTCGGCCGTGGTCTGGGCCCACGCGCCACGCAAGCGCCAGGCGGCTTGGCAGCCAAACCACCAACCGCATTTTCAACTACGCCCGGGGGACAATCCGCCATTCTATAGCGAAGGCATTGTTGAACCCTGTACGGGGAGTCGGCTAGAAGATTACACACCGCAACTTCCTACGTGTTGGTTGTCTTTTTTTAGAAAGTCGTGTATCGCGAGAGTGCGGCTCGAGGCAGGAGCTGGAGGGCCAACCCCTCTAATCCCGGACTGCACATGCGCGTGGTGTGTTTTCATCAGCACCGAGCGCACGTCGTTCGACCACGGCGGCCTTACAATCTCGCAATCGAATCTTCTACAGATCTCGCCCACTTAGGATGCGATTTCTCCCAGCACGGAACGATAAAGGTCTATGTACTGGCGGACGATTACGCCGTTAATATCAAAGTTTGCTTGGACGTGCTGGCGACAAGTGGCGCGAAAATCCCTACTCGTCGCTTCCCGTAATACCCAGTTAACACCCTCAGCTAAATCGTGCGAATCGAGTGCTTTGGCCCTCCAACCAGTCTCACGGTGAATGACGATGTCCCTGGGGCCACCAAGATCGAAGCAAACCACGGGAGTGCCGCACGCCAAGGATTCTACAAGGGTCTTACCAAAGGCCTCAGCGACGGAGGGTGCCACGAAAACGTCTGCGGCGGAATAAATCGCGCGCAGTTTTGACACCTCATCGAGGTATCCAAAAGCGGTGTACGGTACTCCTAGCGACTCCAATTCCTTGGTGTCGCAACTTCCGAAAAAGACAAAATGACGATTGGTCTGTTGGAGTTCGGGCAAGGCAGCCTTGATATAATTGAATCCCTTGTAAGCAGAAGTGATCTGTGTGGCTCCATAGAGGATGATCTCCGCCGTTTCCGGAAGACCAAGCGTCCGACGCGCAGCTAGACGGTTCTCGGGCCGGAAGATATCCAAATCAATCCCGTTAAAAATAATCTTCGTGGGCATCGCTGACATAACTTGGCTTTGGTCTGCACACTCTTTCAGCCAAGTAGAAATTGCCACTGTCTGCATTCGTATGTTGGGATAATACCTGGCCTTGTTTCGCAGCACGCAACGGGATGGGTCATAAGCCAAGCGGCTCCTGAGATGCGGGCAGCAACCGCAGGCATCCTTATAGCGTTGGCAGTCGAAGGCATGATGGCAACCGCCCGTGAACGGCCACATATCGCGCATAGTCCAAACAAACGGTTTGGCGGCGTTGCAAAGCGAGGAAACGCGGATCATGCCGTGGTTGATCCAATGAAGATGGATGATGTCGGCTTCCGCAACTCCGGGTAACCTATTTATGTCGAATCCGAATAGACCGCAACTGAAAAGCTCATCTCGCCGCCTCGGGAACAACCTGCGTGGTGCCATATCAAGCTGTGTGAAAAGGAATCGAAGAAGCCGTGACTTTGCGCTGGTGCACACGGCCGAGAGTGAAGCATCGCCAATTTGGCTCGGAAAAAATGTGAGAACGCGGCTATCGACGCCTTTACGCCGAAGGGCGCTGTGGAGCAGATATGCGCCGCTACCTGCGCCTGCCTCGATACCCGTGGTGATATGCAGAACTCGCATCGAACCTGTAAACCCCAGCGGGTGAGGAATTATCGGCTACTTGAGCAGGAAAACCGCCGCTATCTTTCCTTTCGCCCAAAAGCAACTACAGAACCGTCGCGAGCTAGTAAGCGGAAGCCTCGGTGCGTCAGTTTGTCGACGAGTGCATCGATGTCCGACGACGGCGTAGGGTGTAGCTCACCGATAAACATCTCGCAGTGCTGTAAAGCCAAAGGGGTCGTTGTCGAATATTTCTTCCTCGAAGCGGCGGTAAGCTATAGCAGCGTTCTCCACTACGCATGCCCCATCTAGTCGATTCGCTCGAAGATTAGCGAGCGCTAGCTCCGCAAGCCTAGAATCCGCTTCGACTGCGACAAACATTTGGCCTCGAATTCTTCGCTTTATTATGCAGCTGATCGCTCCGAGAGACGCACCAAGCTCAACAGTCGGTAACGCTTCCGGCAGCCAACGCGAAATCAAGCGTGCCTCCGCAGCTTCGTATAGGTGCCAGTACAATTGAGCACTGACACGTTCGTCGACAATCGTTCGTGGTGCCATGATACGTAGGCCGTGGAAGGGAATCCGTCCTCGGTACACAACGGATATCAAACGTCCAATCCAGCGACATGACAATGCTCCCGCAGCATTCCGCTTGCAGAAGTGCGACCCGTCGAATCTGCCGTTCTGGGCTAAACGCATGTTCCTTAAGTGTCTCCGCTTTTGGGCGGACGAGATCGTGGACCTTTACAAATAGTTAGACAGAGGTGTTGAGTAGCACCCACCGAGCACAACATTACTATCATCGCAGTGATTTCGTCGCCATGATGACATCACGTGGGAAACTTCGCAAGCCACTGCGTGCCGCATCAACATCACGAACCGTGTCGGCACGCAGCTCTCGTACGGTAGGCGCTATTCCCTCGCTAACCCGACAATCCCTGCCGATAGCCATATCCAGAAGCCGGCATGCTGGTCGAACGGATAGATTCCGGTAGTAGCACCTACAACGCACGATACGAATCCAGCACCGCCGAAGACGTATATCGCCGAATGCTCCGTCGCTGCCACAACGTTCGCCCATCGCATCCAAAGAGACAACAGCGATACACCAAAAAAAGTGCCACCGATAATACCCATCTGCCGGTACATCTCCAGAAACGCGTTATGACAGTGCACTTCCCAATATGATGTCACTCCTGCTAACGTTGTGAGCTCAAGAGGCCTCCCTGATGGCGAGATCCATTCAGTGTAGTACACCATGTCCCTAAGCACCGCTTGCCAAATTACATTACGATCCTCGATTACCTTTTCTGTGAGCCTCTCGAAAAAGCTCAGTTCCGCGCCGTCAAAGACACCGCTGTGTCGCTCGCCCTGCAACAACACTAGTACAAGGAAGAGCACCGCAGCGAACGGTAGCACGATAATGCCCACCCTTCTAATGCGCCGCAATGCAGGCCCTCGTGTGTTTAAGGAAGATCCCGCTACAAACGATGCGATGACAAGAGTTCCGAGCTGCGTAAATGTCATGTCGAGAGTCAATGGCGCTGTTACACAAGGCAACATAAACAAGAGTCCTGCCCCCCGCTTCCCCGAGCTTACTAGGTGCGCCGCTAGAAACGGGCAAAGCGCGAGATAAAAGAACACGATATGATGCCAGTAGACGCCGGCCGCATAAAATACCGTCGCCGCAAATCCACAGCAGCCGACCCACATCAACACCCACGGGCACTTTTTCAGCTTGGTGACAATCATCATCCCGTAGAACAATGCGCCCATTGGGAGGGAGGCCCTCAGCGGCTGCGTCCAATTTTCATTGCCTAGCGTCCACCCCCAAAATGAAGAGGCTGTCGTAAGGCCTAAGAAGAATATCCACCCGGCGAACGCATACCTCGACCACGAACAAGTCAGCAAGCTCTGGGGCCTTATCACTGCTTCTAAGAGGACGCGGCCGGCCACGGCCGGCAATGAGGCAAGTGTAATCTTCAGCAGCACAAGGTCCGCATCCGGCGGTAAGTCTTCGTACTCACGCAACGAGGGCCGGGTGAGATCCATTGAGAAATCTTCTGCACTAAACCAAAGACAGGCAAGAGCCGGCAGCGCCAGCGGATTAGCCCAGACGATAAGGGCACTTCCATACACCGCACCAAGCAGAAGCGAGAGCCTGTTTGAGACCGTTCCTAACGCAACGATTAGAAGCGCGAGGCCAACGAGGATGGCCGCGGTAGATCTATCGTTCTGCGGCATGGTAGCTGTGAGTATACGGGCCAGTGAGGAGACGCTCCTGCAGATATAGCGTCACGCCAGCGTGTTATGGTTCGTCAACGTAGCGTGCGGATGGCTTCCGTCCCCCGCGACGCGTGCCGGAGTATTGTTTCGGACGATGCGGATCATCCAAGCCCATAACCGCTTACGTACGCGCACCTAGAACAAGTTATAGCACCGGTCGCCCGTTGGCTGCAGTATAGCGATGCCACCAATATATGGGTGCGTTCGATACTGTAAAGTAAACTCTTCCGCCCACTTGCGAGTGATATGTTGTTCTCCGGGCCGATCTACATCATCCAGGAAAATCACAAATTCGCTATCCAAGTACGGCCGGATAAAGGGAAGTGCGGCATATCTGTCAAGTTCCAGGTATTTGGGCGTCGCTGGCGGGCCATCGACGAACGCCATGGAAAACTTTGCGCTCGAGCCTATGTGTTCGCTCAACTCAGAATACGAGTACCAACCTCCTGCAAGCGCCGCATGAACACACTGGAAGTTAGATGCGCTAATACCTAATTCTAAGATCTTCGTCTCAATGTAAGCGACCCAGTCTTTATCGTGGTCCACCGTGAGAAGCATTCCCCCCCACTCACTGAGAGCCTTGGCAAAGAAAAGCGTCGACACACCCGATCCGAACTCGATGACTCGTTGCGGCTTGCAGAAGTGCATATGATTCAGCATCATCCGAAGTCCGCTCGGTCTAACGGATGAACGTGACCACGGGATATGCGTTTTCCCCAGGGAAGGCAAAAGCTGCAAATCCTTCGCGTCTTCGATCCCCCCGAGGGCATCGTACATCGACGCACGTCCCATCGTCCGTAGAATGCCTTTCAGCCTATCGCGCGCTCTCATGTTGTCCGGTGTACATCTCTGCCCTTTATTAAGTGATTGATCAACGGCCTTTTTACTGTTTCACGAGCCCAATCTTCCACAGGCAAACAATTGTCTCATGTGGGTATCTGCGGTGGCGATTGTAGCGTAAGTTGGCTTTTTTAAAAACGTCTGCTCACATTGGCACTCGGCTCGTGCGAGGGCGACGTAGCGGTAGCCTCTCGTGGAGTCGCGGCAGCAGCATGATACCGCCAATTGCGATCAGCAGCGTGAATGCAGCAGACGTCGCACTGAGCGACAGCCAAGTTACAGGTGTGATAATCGATGTCAGATGTGCCGCGAAGAAGATGGTCGGGATGGCAATCCAACCTCGCCCGGACGTCCCAGCGGGATCCAGCGGAAACGCGGGAAACCTTTGCCGAAGTTTTCCGAGATATCGAGGAGTGGCAATCGCGCTACACACGAGCCACGCAGCGGGTACACCAACTAGGCCAATCGTCGAGATTAGTATATAAATTACTGGCAATCGTAGTAAACGCTCGCAGATGGCCACGCCCGCCGATTCTGCGATCCCACCCGAGCTTGCAAGAAGCGTTTCGAGCCAGCGGTTCCAAATCGTCATCAGCATTGCAACGGCAGCGATAGCTGAAAAAGCAGTGCCCGCGTAATGTTTAGGACTCATCCAAAGCGCCACAAAGGCACCATTGGTGAACACGTAAACCGCGCAGCCGACCAGTGCCAACCAGAATCCTATTGCGAAGACATCGCGAACATTGTTAAGACTTACTTCGGATTTGCCCGTCGCGAACAAGTGACTGAAAGCCCCCGAACAGGCCGTGATGAGTTGCCCCGACAACTGCTCGACAATTTGTAGCATCCGAAGACTGACTGTATAAACGACCGTCGCGGTAGGCCCCAATAGAACAGTTAAAAGCACAGCTGGAAGCTGGTCTGACAGTTGGCCGGTCATCTTGGCTCCTAACACAGCGGGTGTTGTTTGGATGTAATCCGCGAAAATGTCCCTTGACCACCTAACCCGTGCCCTTGTAGCCCTGAAAAGAATAAGCGCGTACAAGTTGTTTATGATCAGGCTTGGCAAAACCCGGACATTCAACCCTATCGCCAACGACCACAATCCACAGCCGCGGTGGAGCAGAAAGATTGTGATTCCGAGGCCGAGCAGGTCGCCGACAAATTGCGCCACCAGTGGAACGCCGTTCCTTTGCAGTGATGCCGCGAAGCTACTTTGAAACGTGTTCAATAACCCTATTACCAACGCCGCTCCCGCAAGGTAAAAGCAGTCAATGATCTGCGGCGCGTATTGAAGATCGATGCGCAACAACCAAGGCAACGCCGACGCAGTACAAAGGACAAGTCCTGCGATCGTAACTATAACGAATCCTGTGATTAGTAGTCCGTGCTTGTAGTAGCCGGCAACAGCACGTAAATCGCCGCGACCGTAAGCTGAAGCACACCGCTGCATAGTAATGGAAGCAGCTCCGACATCGAGCATTCCCGTCCAGGCAAGTATCCCCCCTGACGCGAGCCAAAACCCATATAGTCTCTCACCGAAATAGTCGACGTACAACGGAATCAGCACGATGCCCTGAATTACAAGTAGGAGCGTTGATGCGTACCCTGCAAATAGGTGAAGCTTTACTGCTCTTCTACGCGAAGGTGTAGAGCGTAGATCAAGCCAGCGCCAAGCGAACGAAGTATTCCCCATTAGCGCACGGAGAACAACACAAGTGAAGTGGCATCCGGATGCATTGCGTCGTGTGTCACGGCGAGGTTCTTCGAGAAGCCGTCGCGCTGATCGGTCGGCACGTCTTCGTCATCCCCGTAGAACCCTTTGGCCTCAGACAGCAGTGGGTGAATCTTCGTTTATGCTCCAACGATCATCCCCTTGCCCGTCCAAGGCTTGAAACGCCTCGACCCGAAAACGTTCCTGGTGTCCACTATGCAAGGGCACCATTGCGCCAGCTGCGTGTAATCCACCGACGAATGCGCCGTGGCGATGATAGAGGCGTCGAACTGGCTCAGCGAAGCGTGATCCCAGGTGATCGACCTCAAGCCCTGCCACTCGCGATGCTCTCGCGTCTTGCCAATTTCCGGCACGTGAGGGTCGTAATAGGAGACCGCTGCGCCACGGGCTTTTAACAGGTCGAGCAGAACAAAAGTCGGCGACTCGCGCGTGTCATCGACGTCGGCTTTGTACGCGAGCCCGACGAGAAGAATTTTGCTGCCATTTACCGGCTTCTTTTGAGCGTTAAGCGCGCTAGTCAGCTGCTGAACTACATACTCGGGCATGGCCGTATTGATCTCGCCAGCAAGCTCGATGAACCGTGTGTGTTTGCCGAATTCACGCGCTTTCCAAGTGAGGTAAAAGGGATCGATTGGGATGCAATGACCGCCGAGACCCGGCCCTGGATAGAATGCCATAAAACCAAAAGGCTTTGTCTTCGCCGCATCGATCACTTCCCAAATGTCTATGCCCATAGCCGCGTAAATGACCTTTAGCTCATTCACAAGGGCGATGTTGACGCTCCGGAAGATGTTTTCGAGTAGCTTCGTCGCTTCCGCAGCCCGGCATGATGATACCGGCACGATCGTATCAATCGCGCGCCCGTAGAGCTCCTTCGCGCGCTCCAGGCAGGCTGGAGTATATCCGCCGACGACCTTCGGGATTTTTGCCACCTGTGAACCGGGATTTCCAGGATCTTCCCGCTCCGGCGAAAACGCCAAATGGAAGTCGACGCCGGCCTTCATTCGGCGGCCGGGCAATCCGTTGAGGGTTAA